>Ga0247610_10000078_pt1 | contig 154606 bp, 117 predicted proteins | sample 174DNAGHGhighgp2_FD_193483 | JGI IMG/M metagenome (GOLD analysis project Ga0247610, IMG submission 193483) | Sheep rumen microbial communities from Palmerston North, Manawatu-Wanganui, New Zealand - 1742 DNA GHGhigh gp2 | ecosystem: Host-associated > Mammals > Digestive system > Stomach >... | reverse complement strand
TCATTTCGCCGATTCCGAACATTGTATTATATACATCGTTGGAGTGAGTTATTTTGGGGCGTTTCCCAACGTTTACGGCGGTTTTGTAGTAGATTTCAATCTCCGGGGCTTTCGGCTCTTCCGGCTCTCTGTAAATGGTTGCTTGGTTCATCGCTTTGGTTTTTTAATTGTGAAAAAGGCTTTTTTTTGTCGTTTCTAAACGGCGGGCGGGTCTGAATTGCCGCGCCGTTTGCCTGTGTAGTTTTATTTTTCGTTTCTTCCTGTGAATCAATTTTTTGCACGCCTTTTTTTTGAAAAAAGGCGGTTAAAGTATAACGTGTCCCGCCTCTCGCCCTGCCTGCCGCGTTTATAAACGCTTCGCGCTTCGCTGGAAATATGACGGCGGGCGGCGGGCTGGGTCAGTCCGTCACACTGCCCAAATATTCGTATTTGTAGCCGTTTTCATCGTCTTGTTTCAGTTCGTACACGTCATTTTGTTTATAATAGTAGATTCCCGCCTTGACGGATTCCGCGCCGCTGGCGGTGGTTATCACGAAATATTGTTTGTTGGTGGTGTCGGGGTAGTCTTCGGGGATGAAAAAAACATCTTCGGGGGTTACGTTCTCACTCTCCAAAAAGGAGCAGAACGCCGCTAAATTCTTGAAAAAATCGTTGTTTTGTCCGTTCATCGCTTCGGGGTTTATGGGGTTTATAATGAAATTAAGTTGTCAATAACTTGTGTGTAGGTGTCCGCGCTCATTCGGGATTCTACGCGCCGAATATCGGCGTACACGTCATTTTTGCGGTCATCGGGGATAATGGCGTACAATCTCCAAAGGTTTTTCAATAGGTTCGTGAATCTCAAAACATCGTCAACTTGCATAATCTCTATTTTTTAAGGGTTTGAAATTGTCGGGGTTTGTTATCCCCTTTGTTTTATGTCGCTAATATACAACTTTTTACGGAAACCACCAAATAAAAATGCACTTTTTTTGAAAATCATTTCGCTGGTTATCAGATAGTTAGAAAAAAGTTGAAAGAAAATTTGTTGATTTACAATAAATTAACGGAAATTTTTGCCGATTTTCGGCACTTTTGCCGCGCCGTTATTCTATTGATATTCAGTTATTTACACTATAAAAACAGCATAAACGCGGCACAATGGCGGCACGATGGCGGCGGCGGGCTGGAAATAATTGTAAACAAAAATTTAAGGGACGGACGGCGGCACGCGCCGCCGTCCACGTTGTAAATATCAAGCCGTCCACATTCCAATTTCATTTGTTCCTTTGCGGCGGTTCAGCCGTTGGAAAACGGCGTCACCGCCGCCGTCCACCGCTTGATAAAGCGGTGTATTCAGCAGCATTTATCCATATTGAAAAAGGCTTGTTTCGTGCCCAAAACAGCCAGTTTTGGCGGCTTTTCAGCCGCCGATGGCACATTGGTTGTAAATATGTAAACGTCCGAAATTCCCGATATTTAGGCCTTTTCGGAATGAGCCCGTCCACCGTCCGCAGAACGGTGTTGACAAGGTGATAAACAACGGCGAAACGCATTCATGCTGGTCGAATGTGTTTCGTCGTTTCCGCAATACCGCGACAACGATAGAAGCGTTTACAAGCCCTTTAGGGCGCAGTTTGAGCGGATAGCGTGCCCGGTCGCCCAAAAAGTATTATGAATAATTCTCGAAAAAAACTGAAGATAGTACGATTTTGAATCTAATTATTGGAGATTGTCACATATCATAAACACCGAATGAATAAACATTTTTTTTAAATCCACGCCGATATTTCACATATTCTCGCTTGCCAAACAAGACAAAGCCGTTTTTAACTTATCTTATTGTCTTACAAGAAGATAAAAACAAGACAAAATTGCTATTTTTGTCATATTGTACTTGCGAAAAATCTCAAAGGCGGATTTATCTCGTTATGTCTTGTTAAGACTTAGTACTGTCTTGTTGAAATTTGCCCGTAATTAATTGATTATCAGCGTTGTCTTGTTTGTCTTGTAATTTTTTTGAAAAAATGTGGTCTTACCTCTTTGAGGACAATATTGCAAAATTTAAACGGTTCGGACTTCATGCTGTTTCCAAACTGCTGATAACCAACGGAATAGTGCCGTTTTCTTCGGCGAAAATTCCTACGACGTGCCAATTCAGGCTACTTCGTACCTCCCAAAACCGCTCCAGCGATTATTTTATGTTCTCACCGCTCCTGGACAAATCCTCATCATTTCCAACCGTCAATTCCAGGGGGGAGGCTTTGAGGCATCCTTTTGGAATGCGAAAATGGACTTCCAAAAGGTGCGCAAAAATAGTAATTTTTCATATCCGATCGGCATGTCTGTTACAATAGTTATATGTATAGCATTGTAACTGTCCATGGCCTGTAGTTTGGGCTTCTGACCGTTCCACCTAAAAAGCAACCGAATTGTAATACATATTATGCTACATTTTTTGTTGCTTTTTTTGAAGAAAAAAAATTTACCATCTTATTGAATAATACGTTGTTGGTGTCAAAAAAGTGCGTATTTTTGCAGCAAAAGTTTGTAGCAAAATTTGCAGCATTATGTTGCTGCAATCCAACGAGTTCAAGAATTTGACCACAAACAAGTAGTGTCATCTTGGCCTCATCGCTCTTTGAGAGATTAAGTAATGAAACGCCGGTTTTGTACGTCGAATCGGCGAAACGAAATGCTGATAACTGATTGAAAGTCAGTTATTTTTATTGTATTGTATCGGGACAGTATCGGGACAAAACCCGATGAAAATCCCTTGAATTGAAATTCATATAGTATTAACAATCAGCAAATTATGGAAACATGTGGAGGCTTTGAAAGCTGGCGTTAAAATCGCGAGTTCGAGTCTCGTTTTCCGCTCTTTCGTAGAGACGTTACATGCAACGTCTCTATTTTTTTTTTAAACAAAATTTTCTCTGTTTTTCTTTGAAAGATTCTGTAATGAGGGACGTTTTGTTGCGAATCCCTACAATGTCACCCCTGACATTTCTTGATAGGTTTCTCCAGTGCATACCACCAAGTCCGCGCGGGAGCATTTCTCTTCTTGTGGCATCTGCCGCGACATCCGCTGGCGGATGTCAGCCTCCGATAAGTGTGGGTTGCGTGCCTTGATGCGCTTGATGCGCAACGCTTCCGAAGCATCTGCCACGATGATTTTGTCGAAGTATGAAACTAAATCGTATTCGAAAAGGATAGCTGATTCCATCATCACCGCAGGCGCGTTTTGTTCCGCTGCCCAACGCTCGAAATCACGCATGACGTAGGGGTGTACGAAATGACTTAATCGTTGCAGAAATACCTCGTCTTCAAATGATTGCGAAAGCCTTGTCATGTTTAACGTTCCGTCGGAATGCCATAGTTGTTCATCAGGGATGGCTTTGCGCATTTCAGACAAAAAAAGAGGCTGACGATAAAGATTTTTCGCCTCATCGTCAGCATAATATACGGGAATGCCCATGTCTCGGAAATGGGTGGACAAGTAAGTCTTACCAGTCCCGATGCCGCCTGTCAGCCCGATTTTAATCATTTTTAACGCAAGTAAAAGGTCAGTACCTCAGGCGATGAAACCGCAACCAATTCCGGTCCGAAGTTATGCTCCACCAGAAAATCGCACATCTCCTTGCTGCTGAAGGTGTAAACCGTGACCTTGTTTTTCGGCTTGACGAGGTCGCTGACGGAGACCGTAACCACTTTCTCTTTGCTTGTGAAGGGTTTTGTTAAATAACGCAATCCTTTTTGGTTGAAAGTCAACAGCAAAACTGAATCAGAGGCGGTTACAGATTTTCTTCCCTCGGGCAGATTATCGCATACCAGCTTGTATTCGTAAGTCACTTTGTAGTCTTTCGACAGGGTGATTACAAACCATAAGCCTATTGAAATCAGTAGGCACACGATAAACGCCAGCGAAGGCAGTTTCATAGGGATTTTAGACTTGTTTTCCGACATTTTTTACTCGTTTTCTACTTTGTCTCCTCTTTCTTGGGCTCAGATTTCTGGTTCAGAGCAGCTTCGTTGAAGGAGATAGCGGCTTTATCGACCTCTATTCGAACATCGTGGGCAATCTCAATCGTGAATGTATTGTCCTTAATGTCCGTAATCTTGCCATGGATACCACCAATGGTCACCACTTTATCACCTCTTTGCAGGTTGTTGCGAGCTTCTTCCAGTTTTTTCTGTTTTTTCTGCTGAGGACGAATCATGAAAAAGTAGAAAATCAAAATCATCAGCAGGATGAAAATAAGCATGGAGGAACCGCCACCAGCCGGAGCAGCTGCTGGAGCCGCATCCAAAATAGGGAATAAGAAATTCGTCATAATAATAAGGTTTTGATTTATAATTATTTACTTGAAGACACTTTGGCCGTTATCATTAATATAGTTTCGGCAGGGTAGGTATTGGCACCTACTAAAATGCGCTTTTGCACATCCCCTTTTTGACCTTTCGAGTCAAAAGTGACGATAATCTCACCGCTTTCGCCCGGACGAATGGGGGCTTTCGGAGGTTGAGAGGTCGTGCATCCGCAATTTGCTTCCGAGGAATAGATGATCAGATTTGACTTGCCAGTGTTTTTGAACTTGAAAGCATACGTAAGTCTCTCTCCCTCAATGACATCTCCAAAATCGTAGGTTTTGGTTTCGAATTCAAGCACGGGCATCTTTTCCGCTTCTTTCGCCGACAAGCCCTCTGCCGTCTGCGGAATATGCACATCCTTCACTGTGAAATCGCCTTCTTTGGCCGCCTTTCGGTGACAACCGGCGAAGAACAATACCACTATTGCCGCTAATATCGTTAGTTTCTTCATAATTTCGTTTATTTTGTTTTTTTGAGACTTAAACTTGAGACTTACGTCAATTTTGATATAATCCTCGTCCCGTTTTCTCAATTTTCCCGCTGTCACGCAAATCCACGATCAAACGGTCCAAAATGCCGTTGATGAACACTTTACTCTTGTCGGAGCTGTACCATTTTGCCAGTTCGATATATTCATTCAGAGTGACTTTGATAGGCACGGAAGGGAATTCCAATAGCTCACACAACGCCATCTCCATCAGCAATATGTCCATGTTGATGACACGTTCCAATTCCCAGTTCTGTAGTTTCTCTTCAATCATCTGTCGAAATTCCGAAGCGTGCTCCAAAGTTTTGCGGAACAGTTGACGACAGAATTGTTCGTCTTCCTCGCTTTTGAACAGCGAGTCAATCTTGCAATCGTCGCCTTTCGACTCTTTGAAGTCTTTGACATTGTGATAAAACATCATCATCGCCTCGTCGTAGTCGTCGATCCAATGTGTGTTTTTTTCACCTAAATACCAGTGTAACAAATCGTTATTGGAGAAAACTTTCTCGATAATCGTCAGCACCAACTTCTTGTCTTCGGCATAATTCTGTTCGCGTGTGGACATATAGACCTCATATTCGGGCAGTTGCTCGATTTCGCGGAACAGCTTGGCTATCAAGTCGGTATCGTCTTCCCAAAGAATATGGTATTTGGGCCATAGAATCTTGAGAGTCTGGTTGTTTTCAATTTGGCGTATCACCGCGTTGTTGATGAATTTGGTGTTGGGATTCAAATCTTCTTCCGTCGGATTGTACTTCTCCTTCAGACTTTCGAGTTTTTTCATCCGATAGAAGGTAATTTCCGGCAGCAGCGCGAACAGCCATAAGAACAACTCGTAACAACAGCGCACCGACTTTACCAAATCCGCTTCGTAAGTGCGCACTTCAGCCTTCGGATTGGCGTTATAGGCATACAACGCCTGCATCGTTTTGATTCGCAAATAGTGCCGACTAACCATAATAATTGACTGATATTGAAAACTTTTACATTACTTCAATGTGAAAAAAGCCTCACCGAGGAACTGATCGTCGGTGTAAAGCTGCACGCTGTACTGTCCCTTGATGGCTTTGTCATCTGACATCAAATCCCAGTTCATGGTGATATTCTCGGCGTTGCCCTTGTAGTTGACGACTGTCTTGCAAGAGTACTGCAGACGTTGTCCATTGTGCACGAAGGAGTAAGTGTCGCCGCTGCCCATGGTGAGAACTTTGCCGGTTTCGGGGATGGCAATACGGGCATAGACGTTCACTGGACCAGGTTCAATTAACGAATTTTCACCCAACATCAGGGTTGTCTTGATGCGTTTCACCTTGTTGGCCTTTTCTGTTGGTTCTTCGGTGCCTTTATTCCGTACTAAATAACCGGAGCTCTTGATGTTATAAGCTTTGAAGGTGGCTGCGTTGCTGATTTTCTGAGAAAGATCCTCGTTGGCTTGTTGGATGTTGCGGGTCACTTCACGCTCTTGTTCCAACGTGGCGAGCACCTGCTGATTCTCCTCTTTCAACGCCTTATTTTCCTGATAGAGTTTATCCATTTCCTGAACATATTCCTGAGAAATGTTCTGTAAACGTGCCAGTTGCTTCTTGATGCGGTTGTAGTCTGCCTGAGAATTAATCAACTTTTCGATTTCAGCGGCACCTGCCATGATGATGCTATCTTTTTCGCTTAATTGTTCTGAAAGTTCACCATATTGTTCTTTGATGCGTTCGTGTTCTGCCAAAAGCTCATTCAGTTCACTTTGTAACTCTACATTTTTAGCTTCAACCTGCGTATATACTTTGTTAATGGTCGGTTTTGCAAAACGGGCAAAATAGATGGTGGTGCAAAGGAAAATTCCGGCCAAAGCACCCAGAATAATCACCCATTTCTTCAAAGGGTTCTCTTGGTTTGATTGAGATTGCCCTGCATAATTCATTGAACTCGTGGTTTCCATATTTCTCTTTGTTTTTTATATGAACGGCTTTAACGTAACTTTCTTGAAAAAATTTTACCTAAGTGCTATTTTGTTTCCAAATATTTTCTCAACTCCTTCGGTAAGTAGAAGGTGTTGTTCTTATGCATGAAGACGATAACGGAGTTGAGGTCGATTCTTTGCTTGTTGACGGTGACATAGTTGTCGTAACTGTTGGCCACCAACACGTTTTTCTTGTTTTTGACGGTCAATCGGTAATGATATTTGTCCAAACTGTCGATTTGCACCTGAAATCCGTCGAAAACTTGCTGATGGCGAGCGTAGATGTCTGCCGTCAGCTGATCGAGTTTTCCTGTCAGTCCCATTTGACGACACAAGTATTTGTGGACATCAACATTGGTGGGTATGCCTGTAAGTCTATCATTGTTAGGATGATAGATTGCCAAGAAGACATTTTCTCCTGTGTGTCCGAAGGTGGTGAAGCCGAAGTAGGTGCGGTTGTAGAGTACCTGACTGAGCATTTTGCACATCGAAAGGTTGCCGTTGCGCGCTTCTTTGGGCAGAGAGGACTTGTCGTAATCGTATGCGGTGGAGAGGTAGGTGACTTCGGCGGGGTGCGGGGTGAAACCGAAGTAAGTTTCAAAGAGTTGCAGCCATTCGGTGGTATCGGTGGCTTTGAGCTTTTCGCCCATAGTCCAGTTGGAAAGCTGGTATTTGTCGATGGGGCTCATGAGTTGTTGCAGCGACAGCTTGTCATAATGGTCGCGGCTGGCTTTGGGGTTTCCGATGGTCACTGCGCCAGTGCCATGGTCGGGCAGAATCACGATTACGGTCTCGCCGTTCCTCTTGGCAAAATCGAAAGCCACGCCGCACGCTTTGTCGAATTCGATAAACTCGATGATGGCGTTTTTGGCGTCATTGTCGTGGGCGGCCCAATCGACTTTGCTACCCTCTACCATCAGGAAGAATCCATTTTCGTTTTTGGAGAGCAGGTCGATGGCTTTTTGGGTCATTTCGGCCAACGAAGGGGTTTGTTGCTTGTCGGCTTCCAGCCAGTAGGGCATGGAGGTTTCACCAAAGAGTGCCCATACGGGAGATTTGGTACAGTTTCTAAAGCCTTGTATATCATTAAGATAAATGCTATAGCCAGTTTCTTTCAGGTCGTTTTGAAGATTATCGGAGAGGTATTTTACGCCGCCGCCCATCACCACATCAAGATGGTTGTGAGCCATTTGCGGGGCAATCATGCCATATTTTCCGCGACTGTAGGTGTGCGCGGAACAGTCGGCAGGGGTGGCATGCGGGAATTCGCAAGTGAAGACGAGTCCGGTGGCCTTGTGTTGTAGAATTTTGGCGGCTTCGAGTACGGTGGCGAGAGGCTGGTAGGCGCGGGTGGCATCCACGGGCACGAGGTCGTGGTCGGTGGCAACGGGATAGGTGGAGATGAACCCTGTTTGGGAGGGTTGTCCTGAGACGTAGCAAGAGGTCGTCGGTGCCGAATCGCCAATAGGCGCGTCAGAGGAGTGCGTGCGCACGAGACCGCACACGTAAGGGTCTATGTTTAAGGATGTTTGGGTGGAATCAAGGTAGGTTTGGTACCAGCGGGCGGCGGAGAGCAGACTCGTGGAGGTGCCGTCCGGGATCATAAGAATCACGTTTTTAATGGGCTTGGGTTGCGCCATCGCACATAACAATGTGACACTCAATAAACAGTAAAGAACGAAACGTTTCATTTCACCTATTTTTTTTAAACGCGCAAAGATACAATTTTTTAGGATGCACGCGAACTATTCCGTCAATTTCGCCGCAGCCATGTAAGGCGAAATCTGCTTCGACTGAATCTTCGGAAGCAATTCGTCAATGCGCGCTTGCGTGGCTTCGTTATTGTAGAAACGATTGTGTAAGGTGTATTCTATCCAGTGATAGAAAATATTGATTAACTGTTCGTTACGAGTTCTTTCGAAGCTTCCGTTGCCGCGGGTCAGTGTTACAAAATCTTGGATAATCTGCCATACTTTGTCCAAGGCGAAGCCTTCCCTGGCGGAGCAGACCTCCACTGGCACGTCCCAGCCGTTGTCGCTCTTGGGGAAGAGTTTCAAGGCGGCGCGATATTGCGATGCGGCACCTTTGGCCTTGGGCAAGTTGTCGCCGTCAGCTTTGTTAATTACCAATGCATCAGCCATTTCCATAATGCCGCGCTTGATACCCTGCAGTTCGTCGCCAGCACCGGCCAGCATCAGCAAGAGGAAGAAATCGACCATGGACTTGACCACGGTTTCCGACTGTCCCACACCCACGGTTTCCACAATGATGGTATCGAAGCCGGCGGCCTCACAGAGAATGATGGACTCGCGGGTTTTGCGGGCCACGCCGCCTAATGCGGAACCGGAGGGAGAAGGCCGAATGAAGGCGTTCGGATCGACGGAGAGCGTCTCCATGCGGGTTTTGTCACCCAAAATGCTGCCTTTCGTGCGCTCGCTCGACGGGTCGATGGCCAGCACTGCCAATTTGTGGCCTTGTGCGGTCAGCATTCCGCCGAACGATTCAATGAAGGTGCTTTTGCCCACCCCCGGCACCCCGGTGATGCCAATGCGCAACGAGTTGCCCGAATGCGGCAGGCAACGCTCGATAATATCCTGCGCCATTACGATGTGCGATGGGTTCTCGCTCTCAATCATGGTGATGGCCTGACTGAGGACGGTGCGATTACCTTCTAAAATCCCTTTAACGAATTCATCCACAGATAGTTCTGTTTTCTTTCGGCGTCTGAAATTCGGATTTACCTGCATGGGTTGTTCCACGCCTGCACGCTCTGTCAATGCCGATTCGTAATAGGGATTTGCCATGATTATTGCTGATTGAAGTTGAATTTTACAGCGTCTTTCATCTCCTCGAAGTAATGGAAATGCATTCCTTCGAGGAAGTTTTCCTTGATGTCGTCAATGTCCTTTTTGTTCTCCTTGGACATCACAATGTCGAAGATGCCGCAGCGTTTAGCGGCCAGAATCTTCTCCTTGATGCCGCCTACGGGGAGCAGTTTTCCACGCAAGGTGATCTCGCCCGTCATGGCAACTTTCTCACGCACAGGCTTTTTCGTAAATGCAGAAACCAGTGCCGTGAGTATGGTGATACCCGCTGAAGGACCATCTTTCGGGGTCGCACCTTCGGGCACGTGGATGTGTACTTTATTGTTGTTGAAATCCTCGGGGTTGACACCATACTCTTCAGCGTGCGCCTTCAAAAATTCGTAGGCGATGGTGGCCGATTCCTTCATCACGTCGCCAAGGTTGCCCGTGAGGGTCATCTCGCCCTTGCCCGCACTCGTGAGTGCCTCTACGAAAAGGATTTCGCCTCCCACAGCCGTCCAGGCCAAACCGGTGGCCACGCCATAGACATCCTTGTCTAACGCTTTCTCTAATTGGAAGATAGGAGAACCCAGGATCTCTTTCAGGTCTTCGGGTTTCACGTCGGGTGGCATGGTGCCTTCTTGTACCAACTGCGCCGCGCGTTTGCGGATGATTTTCGCGATGGTGCGCTCCAGTCCGCGCACACCCGACTCGCGGGTGTAGTCTCTGATGACAGCTTTCACCGTCTCCTCCGGAATGGTCAGCTGTTCGTCGGTCAATCCGTTGTCTTTCAGCTGTTTCGGAATGAGGTGTTTCGTGGCAATCGCTAATTTCTCTTCCGCCAAATAACCTGGGATGTCGATGATTTCCATACGGTCGAGCAGAGCTGGATGGATGCTGTTGAGGTTGTTTGCGGTAGCGATGAAGAGCACTTTCGAGAGATCGTATGGGGTTTCGAGGTAGTTGTCGTTGAAGGTGCTGTTTTGCTCCGGATCCATCACTTCGAGCAAAGCCGCCGACGGGTCGCCATTGACGGTCATTCCGGAGACTTTGTCGATTTCGTCAAGCACGAAGACGGGGTTGGAGTAGCCCACCTTGCGCATATTTTGGATGATACGGCCGGGCATCGCGCCAATGTATGTTTTGCGGTGGCCGCGGATTTCGGACTCATCGTGCACGCCACCGAGGGAGATGCGGACATACTTGCGCCCGATGGCTTCCGCGATGGAGCGGCCGAGGGAGGTCTTGCCGACACCGGGAGGGCCTGCCAGACAGAGAATCGGGGACTTCATGTCGCCCTTCAGCTTCAGCACAGCCAAATATTCGAGAATGCGCTCCTTCACCTTTTCCAGACCATAGTGGTCCTTGTCGAGAATCTCGCGGGTCTTTTTCAGGTCGAAGTTGTCCTCGCTGTATTCGTTCCAGGGGAGGTCCAACAGCAATTCCAAGTAGTTGAGTTGCACAGAATAATCCGGAGACATGTAGTTGGTGCGTTGCAATTTTTTGAACTCTTTTTCAAAGAGGTCGGCAGTCTCCTGATTCCACTTTTTCTTGGCTGCGCGTTCGCGCAGTTCGTCGAAATCCTTTTCCGTGGAAGGTCCGCCTAATTCCTCCTGAATCGTCTTCATCTGCTGGTTCAGGATATATTCGCGCTGCTGCTTCTCCATCTCCTGACTCGATTTGGTGTGGATTTGGTGTTTGATTTCCACAACCTGCAGTTCATGGGTCAGAAGGGAGAGTACCTTGTCGGCACGAATCATAATATCCTGAGTTTCAAGAATCACCTGCTTCTCTTCCACGGCAAGGGAGAGGTTGGAGACGATGAAATTGAGCAGGAAAGTGTTGCTTTCGATATTGTTGACAGCGGTGATGGCATCGCGGGGGGTTCCAGGGGTCAGTTGCAGGATGTTGCCCATCGTCTCGCGAATCATAATCATCTTGGCCTTAAACTCCTCTGTTTCAGTTGCATCTTTATCCAAGTCATTAGTCGGATAGGGATGAACTTCACATCTATAGTAAGGGCGTGATTGCAGAACACGACCTATTTCAAACACCTTAACCCCTTGTACCACCATCATGATGTTGCCGTCGGGGATATTGAGGGTTTTGAGGATGCGGGCGATGGTGCCCACACGGTACATGTCCTTGATGGTTGGGTCCTCCACGTTGTTGTCCCGTTGCGCCACCACTCCGATTGGGATGTCGTTGTTGGAACAGTCGCGAGCCAGTTTGAGCGATTTTTCGCGTCCGATAGTGATGGGGATGACCATGCCTGGGAAGAGCACGGTGTTGCGCAAAGGCAGAAGAGGCACCTCATTGGGCAGACTCTCTTCGCTCAACTTGATTTCATCATCCACAGAAAGGATGGGAATGACGTTGGATTCGCCACTCAGAAAACCGCCTGCTGCAAAGATATCTTTAATCATTTCAAGAAGTTACCATAAAAAAACTGACCTTTTTCGGGTTACAAAAAAGGTCAGCAAAAGTACAAAATATATGGATTATTTCGTCTTGCCTGCGTCAAAATGACGGGCATATTTGTTGCGGAATTTATCCACACGACCAGCGGTGTCGACCAACTTCATCTTACCGGTGAAGAAGGGGTGTGAGGTGCTGGAAATCTCTAATTTTACGAGCGGATATTCATTTCCGTCTTCCCATACAATCGTATCTTTCGTGTTAACCGTTGACTTGGTAAGGAAAGCATAATCGTTGGACATGTCCTTGAAAACCACGGTTCTATACTCCTTAGGATGGATGTCTTTTTTCATATTATTTGATATTTTTTTAGTCGTTAAAATTGGACGGCAAAAATACACTTTTTTTGATATCAACAAGTGCCGTTTGAAATTTTTTTTTGAAGAGAACAAACGGAAGAATTCCAAAGTCTCTTTTTTCGTTTTCAAATTGTTCAGATTAACATTATTTTTGTATTTTTGCAACCTGATTTTTAGCATTATGAAATATAAGCGCATATTACTGAAATTAAGCGGTGAGTCACTAACAGGTGACGATGGTTACGGCGTAAGTTACAGTCACATCCTGCACTATGCGACGGAAATTAAGTCGGCGGTGGATGCTGGCGTGCAGGTGGCGGTAGTCATCGGCGGTGGTAATATTTTCCGCGGCGTGCAAGGTGCATCTGCCGGTTTCGAACGCCGTCAAGGTGACCAGATGGGTATGTTGGCCACCGTTATCAACGCGTTGGCGGTGCAAGGCGTATTGGAAGCGATGGGCGTGAAAGCTAAAGTCTTGTCGGCTTGCCACATCGAAGGTGTTTGCGAAAAGACCTCGTGGCGCAAGGCTATCGAATCTCTGGAAGCGGGATATGTGACCTTCATTGGTGGCGGTACGGGCAACCCGTTCTTCACCACCGACACAGGTGCTGCGCTCCGTGCTCTTGAAATTAAGGCCGACCTGCTAATCAAGGGCACTCGCGTGGATGGCGTTTATAGCGCAGATCCCGAAAAAGACCCCAATGCGGTGAAGTTTACGGAAATTTCCCTTGCAGAAGCATACCAAAAAAATCTGAAAATCATGGACATGACTGCCTTTGCGCTTTGTCAGGACAATAAAATGCCGATTTACGTGTACAACGCCAACACCAAAGGCAATTTGCTGAAAGTGTTGAACGGCGAATCTATCGGAACCCTCTTATTTTAAACATTATGGAAGAAAATAGTCTAAACATTCCGGAAATACCCCAGGAGGAGGAACGCAAACTCGAGAAGATGGCGGCTCGTAGGACTTCGTTCAAGATTCATTTCGCCATTTTTCTGATCGCCAACGCCTTCTTGTGGGTGGTTTGGTATTTCCTTTTCAAAGGCAAAGAGGACATGACCTTCTTGAAAGCCATTCTTTTTGTCCTGATTGTATGGCTGTTAGGCGTGATCCTTCATTATATGATTGTATATAAGTGGACAAAATCTTATAAAGAAAAGGAACTCTCCTCATTGAAGAAAAAACACGAAGAGTATCGTCGGGAGATTGAAACATTGAAGGCGGAAATGCTCAAGAAAGAAGATGAAACTCCAGAAGAAGATACAGTTGAAGAAGAAACTGAACCCCAAAATAGCAGATTTATAGATTAATTTTGAATAAAAAAACAAGAATCAAATGGATACACAAACTTGCTTAAAACAAGCGAAAGATAGTATGAATGCCACAGTGGCGCATTTTGACAAAGAATTGCAGAAAGTACGCGCGGGCAAGGCTTCCCCGCAAATGTTGGACGGCATCAAAGTCGATTACTACGGCAATCCTACGCCCATTGACCAGGTGGCTAACGTGAACACTCCTGATGCTCACCAAATCGTGATTCAACCATGGGAGCGTAACATGCTGCCTATTATTGAGAAAGCCATTTTGGCCGCCAATATCGGCGTGACTCCGCAGAACAACGGCGAATTTATCCGTCTGGTGATCCCCGCTCCGACCGAAGAACGTCGTAAAGAGTTGGTGAAGAAAGCCAAACAGGATGCCGAACAGACAAAAGTCGCCATCCGCAATATCCGTCGCACTGCCAACGATGAAGCCAAAAAGCTGAAAGACGATGGTGTCGAAGAGGATGCTATCAAGAAATTGGAAACCGACATCCAAAAGGCTACAGATGATGCTATCAGCAAGGTAGATAAGATTATGGAAGCCAAGGAAAAAGAGATCATGACAGTTTAATTATCACCAATAAATTTAAAATTATGAATATTCCTGAAAATTTAAAGTATTCCCAGGACCACGAATGGTTAAAAGTGGATGGAGAATTTGCATTTGTGGGCATTTCTGCTCATGCAGCTAATGAATTAGGCGACATCGTTTTCCTCGATATCCCTTCTGTGGGTGAGACCTTGGACAAAGACGAGGTTTTCGGTTCTATTGAGGCTGTGAAGACCGTTGCTGATCTGTTGTTGCCCGTTGCTGGTGAAATCGTGGAGTTCAATGCTGCTCTCGAAGGTGAGCCTGCACTCGTGAACAGCGATCCTTACGGTGAAGGCTGGATCATCAAGATCAAAATGACTGACCCTGCTCAGGTGAACGACTTGATGGATGCTGCCGCATACACCGCAATGCTCGGCTAATCAAATCATCCGCAAGACGCGGAGTATCACAAAAAAAGCCTGCGAATTTCGCAGGCTTTTTTGGATTAGGAGTATTTCCTTCTTAATAAATCGCAGAACGACAGGTAAGCGTCAGTTTTGGTGTCCCAGAAGAACTTCTGTTTCATCTGCTCGAGGCAGTCGAAAGCCTCTTCCAAGTTTTGACATTCGTTCAGCTGACGGATGGATGCGCTGAAGTCCTCACCTCGATTATGGAATAACTCCTTGATATAGATAAACTTATCGTTAATAGAAATGGCTTTTGTCAAGTCGCCCACTTTAGCGTGCTGGTACTGGCTACTGATGGAGTGATCTTCTCGCTTTTCGTTGAAGAGGTCGTTCAGGGAGCGTTGCGGTTTGGTTTGCAGTGGCTTGGGTTGTTCCGTGGCAGGTTGTTTCAGTATTTCTGTGGGCTTCTGAGTTTCAACAGGTTTATGGTTCACTGCCGGTTTGGGCTGTCCCATTGGTTGTTGTGGTTTCGATTCGGGCATCTCTTCCGGCTGAACAGGAGTGGGTTTGGTGGGTGTAGCGGGTGGCGCTGTAGGTGCAGGTGAGGATTTCGGAGGGATGAATTGCAAGATGTCATCTTCTTCGTGTGAAATTTCTGGCTCATCGATTTGCGCTTGTATTTCGATGTCAGGTTCGACAAATAGATCTTCGACATCGTCTTTCATACTTTCGGGCGCCTCTTTTTCGATTATAGGCTCCTCAGTTTTCTCGATTTGCTCGAAAATATCGGTTTCGGATACGGACTCCTTGGGTTGTTCTTTCAAAATTTTTGGAGATTCGAAAGACGTATCTTGCGCATTGTTGATCTCCTCAGCGATCTCCTTCAGCTCCTTTTCCACCACGGCATAGCTCTCGTGTTCGGTATCGAAGAAGAGATCCACATCTTCCTCCATCGTCTTGGCAGGCGAGTATTCCTTTTTTGGAGATGTAACAGGTTCTGTTTCAATTTTTGGGGCATCGTATTCAACGGTCTCCATGACAGAGATTTGTACATACAGCTTTCTCATCTTTTCTAAAAGGATTTCCTTCTCGATGAGAGACATTTTGATTTCTTTTGAACTGTCAGATAGCCAGTTATCCATCAATTCCGACATTTTTTGATAAGCGTCGTTCATTTTTTTTGCGGTTTTTGGGTATCAGGTTAACGGTTTTTATATTAATTTTGCGCTCGAAAAAAGCGCACAAAAATACGAAATTTATACATATTAGGGAACGATGTTTTTAGAAAATAAAGCGAGTAGAAATCATAAGAAAGGTTGGATTGAAGTGATATGCGGATCCATGTTCTCTGGAAAGACGGAAGAGTTGTTGCGGCGCGTCCGCAGGGCGGAGTTTGCTAACCAGAAAATCGAACTTTTCAAACCAGCTATTGACACTCGTTATGATGAAACGGAAGTGGTCTCCCATAACGACAACTCTCGTGTTTCAACGCCGGTTAGTAACTCTTCGGAAATCCTTTTGTATGTAAATATGTGTGACGTACAGGTGGTGGCCATTGATGAAATCCAGTTTTTCGATGATGGTATCGTTGAGGTCTGCAACCAATTGGCTAATGCTGGTATTCGTGTGATTGTCAGTGGGTTGGATATGGATTACAAGGGTGTCCCCTTTGGCCCGATGCCGAAATTGATGGCAGTGGCGGAATATGTCAGCAAACAACACGCAATTTGCACACGATGTGGCGATCTCGCACAGTTCTCCCACCGTGTTGTGGCGAACGAGCAACAGGTGCTACTGGGTGAAAAAGATTACTACGAGCCACTCTGCCGACATTGTTTTAACGAGGCGACAAACAGTGTTCGATTATCGAATAATGAGTTCGTCTGTGAATAGCCAGCAAGGTTGACCGTGTCCTCTGTGCCATGCAGGATTGGTTTTTAACGACTCTGCCCAAACCCGCACATACCGTCCCGTCAAATTTAGATTTTTTAACCCTAATGTCACGAGCGAGGTTTTGGTCAGAATTGCCTCGTTTTCGTGGGTGATGGTACCGACTTCTTGCCAAATCGCTCCATCTTCCGAAACGTAGAAGGTGACCTGCTTTGGTGCAAAAATCCATGACAATGGGTAGAAGTAGAAGTCAGCGCCGATTTCGTGAATGGAATCCGAGAGTCCCAAATCTACCGTCACTTCCAGGTCTTTCCCTTGAAAACCTAACCATCGATCACGGTAGTCCATGGTACCGTATTTACCATCTGCCAAACATTGTGGGGCTCCAGGATTGTAAAGCTCACTCCAGGATGAAGTGATTGTCACATTCTTGTTTTCAGCTTTATTCTTCTTTGTTCTTTTTTCGATGTAGTGCAGCACCTCATCGTAAAAATCCTGTAGTTGGAAATTAGATTCGTTGAGGTGGGTGATTTCTAAGCGTTCGCAATCATTTACAAAATCGTCCAATTTCTGTCGCCTTTCGGGACGTTCGAGACCTGTTTCAGGGTCAAAATAGGACAATTCAGGCGACACATCGTGCAAAGATAGATCCAATACAACAAAATCCAAGGCTAATTCTAATCTGCGGAGCCGATCATTGGGGTCGTTGGGGAGTTTTATATCTGGGTCATAAAATTTATAAGGTTTTGTTTGATAGGCTTTTGCAAACAATGACTGATAGTAAGAGATCATCTCTGGAGAAAGATAGCCGTTAACCGCATCAATGGGGTAGCCGTAAATGTTCAGCACTTGGCCAGAGCGAATGAGTGCGGTGGTCATTGTGTCCATGTAATGCGCGATAATAGGTGCTCGGTTCGCACCGTAATAGTCTGAAAAAAAGACTGTTCGTAAACTATCTACATCAATATTGACATTCCACATCAGATGTGCTAACAGAAAAGTTCGCCACTCTGAATTCTCGGCTGGAATGGCTCTGGTGCCTTGCTCAAAAATCATGGGCACGTTGTACTGGTGGAACAATTGCAGGTTTGGCTGCAGCACATGCAGGTTTGGGAAAGGGTCGAGATAGTGTTTGAATTGCACGACATAGTCCCACAGAAAAATGTTGTCGGTGAGAGCTGTCCAGCCTTGTAAATCCTTTACAAAACGCTGTTCTGCAGGATTATCCGCGATAGGGATCTGACGTTGACACTCGATGGAGCAGAACATGACATTGACATTTTTCTCTGGCTGGATGTTTTTTGGTGGGCGACGCGTTTGCAGGTATGCCAAAGTGGAGATGGTTTTGTCGGGGAACCGCTGCGCCACTTGGTTCACGAACCAGACCATTGTGCCGGACGGACCGCCGTAAAGAGAATCTAACTGTCGGCATGCCGCGCATGTGCATGGATTTTCGTTGTCGTTTTGCGATACAGACCAGTACTCCTTCTCTGGATCCTTTTCTATCCGTTTCTCCAAATTTCTGCACAACTCCTCCAAAACTTCTGGATTACTCAAGCATAACTGGCTGTCTTTGATACGTTTACCTTTAATTTCGGAAAACCATTCCGGATGGTTGTCAAAATAGGTTTCCGCAGGAATCAAATGCAGGAATGTGTGTACAAACATACCCCAGTCGCGATTCATGTCGCTGCGATTGTGTAATTTATGCCAATCTGCGTATTCTTGTGAGATATTTGGGAAATACTGCAATGTCTCACGGTATCTGAACGAAGGGTTTTGTATGTCATGTATCGCAATCCTCACTTCCTTCAGCCGGGGATATGTAACGCTGTTTGGGGCGATATAAGTGCATCGTAAATAGTTTTCTAACAGATGATAAACACCATAAAGGGCCGATTTTGGCGCATGGCCGAAAACATAGAGATTATGACCGTCGGTATGCAGTAGAAAACCATCATCCTGAATTTCCGAACCATATTTTGCTCGCAAAGGGTAGCTTTGGTTTACTTCTCCTATGAAAATGGCGTGTTCCCCTTTATATTGGACGTCATTCACAATTTTTAACTCAGTACCAAAGATGAGCCCCCAATACTTTTGCAACTCTTGGGCGGCATGAAGATCTTCAGAGGAACAGTCTATGGGAATAACAATGTTGTAGAGATTGCTATTTTCATGGAACACAATGGGTTGTTGTGCGTATGCCGCGATATGGCAAAATAATATGAAAGCAAATAAGATTTTTTTCATTAGCTGTTTGAGTGTGTGAATCCTGCTCTGTTTTTTACATCACAAACGGTAATCACAGCCATCGCACCCCAAACGATGACGGAAAGTTTGTCGGTGTCGAGGAAGTTGTTTAGAAAACCGTGTGTAAAGTAGGTTACCAAAGCTAATGTTACACACAATGATAAGATTTTCAATAGTTTATCTTCGGAATAGATGTGTGTTTTGATGCCGATGATGAGGAACACGATCACAATGGCGATGACCGTGAGGGCACCGGGGATGCCGGTTTCTGCGCACGGACCGATGTACTCGCTGTGGGCGTTGCCTCCGTCACCGAAGTCTGTGGAGATGATAGTACGGTAGTAGCCTGCTTGGAATGGGGCGTACTCAAATTGGTAAGTGCCAGGCCCCCAGCCGAATACGGGTCTTTCCTCGATCATGCCGAAGGCCGCAACCCAACGATTGATACGCTCCATGTTGGAGGCATCTGTGCTGATATTCGACATGGATTGGATGTGCTCCACGAAATTGCCGGACGAATCCTGACTGTTCCGGCTCATCTTGTAGAGGATGTCATCGGCATAGAAAAAGAGCAGCGCGCCGATAACCAGTCCGCTTGCAACCAGCCAGGATAGCTTGATGCGGAGCTTGAGAATTACGAATACGCCGATAGCCCCTGCCATGCTGAGCCACGCCGCACGGCTGTAGGAAAGGTAAAAACCAACGAACAGAATAATCGATATGACAATATAAAATATATAGTGTTGTAATTTGTTGCCAGGCAGGAAGATGAACCCCACGGTGATTGGCAGCATGAAGGCCAAGGCGGCACCGTAAGCCGTGTGGTCGTTATAGAATGGTGACATGACGTAGTGCGCATAATGCTCGTCGAAGCCGCTGAGCGCATGTTGGTAAGTGACAATGACGACAATGATGGCCAGCCCAAGGGCATAGCAGTTGAAATAGCGCACTGCGTTTTTCAGATCGTCATCCACCAATTGCATAAAAAACCAATAGCAGGAAGTGATGAACCACACTTTGGAAGCGAAAAACTTCAGCGAAACCACAGGGCGCACACTGGTGAAACAGGTGATCAACATCCAGCCGAGATAGACCAAGATGGCGATGGAAACGGGGTGCTTCACAAAGTCACGGCTAATACGCAAATCGTACAGGATGCGGGCGAAAAACACCATGGTAATGGTAATCATCAGAGCTTCAGAAGGTAAAGATAGTCCCAAATGGATGTTTTTGCTGCTGAGAATAACCGAGAATGGTGTGCTGATCGCTACGAGATACAAAGCCCAGTCGGCATGGAAAAAGACAAGATATAACCCTACAATGGCGACCGTAATCAATTGAATAGCGGGGAATTCTCTGATTATGGAGAAGCCATTGGCCACCACAAGCACCATTGCGACCAGAAAAACAATAATCTGTCGCTTATTGATAGAGCTTGTCAGTTGCTGAATCTTTTCTGTTGGGTTGGTTTTCAACTCTTTCAATCATTAACAGCACAATCATCGTCAAAATGAAAGCGCAAAGGGTGGAAATCACGACAATGAGCGATCTTTTAGGATAGAATTTTTTATCCGCAACTTTAGGATTGTCGATGACAAATTTCACGGGCATGATGGTCGTCATATCCATTTTAGCATCCATCATTTTTTGCTTACACAGAGCGTGATACTTGCTGAAGTTGTATTCCAGATCCTGGTAGGAGGTGAGCTGGGCGCCATATTTGGCAATGGTATCTTGCTCTTTTTGAATACGTTGCATAGCAGCTGTGTTACCTTGTGCAGCGGCAATGGCATATTGTTGGGTAAGACGCTCACTCTGTAATTTCACATCGAATACGCCGTGTTTCATGATTTCTTGGATGGAGTCGTTTACATCGGCGATAGCGCGTTCTATGGAATCCATCTGGTTTTGTAGGATGGTGTAGGCGGCTAAAGCGCGTTCGTGCTCGACGCTGTTCTTGATGGTGTCAAGCCATCGAATCACGTCCATGGTCATGTCGTAGGCACGTTGTGGATCCCAATCGCTCAAAGAGACGGAGATGGCACCGTATTCCGTGCGTTTGACGGTCATGTTGTTCGTGATGGTTTTGTAAAGTTTGGTTTTACCGCCTTTCTTGTCCAATTGGATGTTGTAATACTCTGGCAAGTTGTATTTCTCAATGAGGGAATCCTTGATGGCGATGGAATTGAGGAACGGCAGCATTTGCTCGGTTTCGTCCACAGTGGCCAAGGCCTTGATTTCCAGTCGTTCGTTGTAGTTTTGTTCGTTTAACAGGATTTTCGAAACGGAGCTGGTGCGCGGTGCGTAGAGTAGGGCAGTGGATTTGTAGCGTGGACGCACGAGTAACGAGCAGGCGGCCGACACGAAGAATGTGGCCACACAGATTATCAGCAGCCATTTCCTCCACTTCCACATAAACTGTAACAGACTGAAAGCGTTGTACTTGTCTTTATTTTCCATTCGGTAGAATTTAAATTGAATTTGGTAATTAATTCTGTTAAAAATGGGGCCTTACAGCAATCCGAGTTCCATCTTAGCAGCCTCGGTCATGCAGTCCATGGTCCAAGGCGGGTCGAAGGTGACATCTACCACCACTTTGTTCACGCCGGGAATCATTTGCACGCGCGTTTGTACCTCCATAGGCAAGCTTTCTGCCACTGGGCAGTTGGGTGCAGTTAGTGTCATCAGGATGTAAACATCGTTGTTTGCATTCACCTCCAATTTGTATATAAATCCTAATTCCCAGATGTTTACGGGAATCTCAGGATCATAGATGGAATTGAGTACTTCAATCACCTTAGTTTTCATACGACTCTTTTTCTATTTTTTGCAAAAATAAGAAATAATAACGTAGAGTTTCTGTTTTTAGTGTTTTTTTTTCAACAATGGGATAAAAACATTTTTGTCATCAAGATCGATTCATAATTTTATGGTAAAAGCCAAAGTTTTTTGTACTTTTGCTGCCGTTTTAATACACAAAATTATGTTGGAATATTTTAATAGTGTCCCTTTTTCCGTCACAGTTTGCGATAAAGACGGTAAGATATTGGAAATGAACGAAACAGCAGAACGTGTGCTTAGTCACGGCAAGCACATTATAGGGCAAAACCTGCTGGACTGCCATCCCGAGCCAGCTCGCACTAAACTGATGGAAATGCTTAAGAATCACAATCTTAATGCCTATACCATTGAGAAAAATGGCGTAAAAAAGCTGGTTTACCAATCTCCGTGGTTCGAAAATGGCGAATTTGCCGGATACATTGAGCTCTCTATGGAATTGCCAGCCGAGATGCCGCATTTTGTCCGTCAACCGAAACAATAGCTTAGTAGCTTACCCGTTTAGGAGTTTAACTGTGTAATCGCGTTACCACCTAACCCAAAAGAAATGACCAAAGATCAAGAAATCACTTACGGAATGCGTCCCGTTTTCGAGGCGATTGAGAGCGGTAAAACGATTGACAAAGTGCTGTTCCAGAAAGGTTTGCAGGGAGAATTGTTCAAGCAGCTCTTCTATGAGGTTCGGCAGCGCAAGATCCCGTTCCAATATGTGCCCGTGGAGAAGCTGAATCGTCTTACGCGTCAGAATCACCAAGGGGTTGTTGCGTTTTTATCTGCCATCGAATATTGCGATATATACAACGTTGTGCCCACGATTTTTGAGGAAGGACGTGTGCCTTTCTTGTTGCTGCTCGATAAGATTACGGACGTGCGCAACGTGGGTGCTATCGCCCGTTCGGCTGAATGTGCGGGCGTGGATGCCATCATTCTGCCGCTTAACGGTGGTGCTCAACTGAATGAGGATGCCGTGAAAAGTTCTGCGGGTGCTCTGCATAAAATTCCCGTTTGCCGCCACTCTAACCTCGTGGAAGTAATTCAGTATCTGAAAGATAGCGGCATCGAAGTGGTCGGTGTTACCGAAAAGGCCAACCATGCACACTACAACAAGGATTTCACCGGACCTGTCTGCCTCATCATGGGCAACGAGTATGAGGGCATTGCTTGGGATTATCTGAAGCATTGCCATGACACGGTGACTATCCCTATGGTAGGCACCATCCGATCGCTCAATGTCTCCGTAGCAACCGGCATTGCTTTATTTGAAGTGGTGAAACAACGTAATCCTGTGAAAGAATGAAAATAGGCGTACTTTCCGATACACACGGCTTTCTGCACCCCGATGCCTACTCCTTCTTCGAGGGATGCGATGAAATTTGGCATGCAGGCGACATTATGAATGATTCCATCTTGGATGAGTTGCGCTTGATAGCACCCAAGGTTCGAGCTGTTTATGGCAACTGCGATGATTGGGATATCCGTCGTGAAATTGATGAGTATGAGGTGTTTACATGTGAAAAACACAAGGTTTCGCTGATGCATATTGTAGGTTCTCCGGGACGATATCAGGCTAAAGCGTTGCAAATCATTCGCGAGGAGAAACCGACCATTTTTGTGGCAGGACACTCCCACATTCTGAAAATCATGTACGACAAATACCATAATCTCCTGTTTATCAATCCTGGAGCAGCAGGTTTGTACGGTATTCACACCCGTCTGACGATGTTGCGCTTCGAGATTGAAGGTGAGGAAATCAAGAACATGGATATTTACGATATCCCTAAGCAAACACCAGTAAAATGAATGATAACGAACCGATAATCACGGTGATAGGACCAACCGCCACGGGTAAAACAGGTGTGGCAGTGCGCATAGCTGCCGAATTGGGCGGCGAAATTGTCAGTGCTGACTCGCGACAAGTGTTCCGTCGTATGGATATCGGTTCGGGAAAGGATTTGTCTGATTATCAGTATGATGGGTGTCCGATTCCCTATCATCTCATTGATATTGAGGAACCTGGGGTTGAGTACAATGTGTTTCGCTATCAGCAGGCTGCTTACGAGGCGATGGAGGGGATACGTTCTCGCCATCATCGTATCGTGCTTTGCGGAGGCAGTGGCATGTATGTGGAGGCGGTGCTGCGTGGCTACCGACTTTTCCCTGTTCCGGAGAACGAAGCTTTACGTGCTGGGTTGGAAAAGCGTTCAGATGAGGAACTTACGGCGATGTTGGCCTCTTACAAATCATTGCATAACGACACTGATACTTCGGAGCGCCCACGACTTATCCGAGCCATTGAAATTGAGGACTATTATTCCAAACATCCCGAATTGAGTGAACGGGTGAGACCCTTGCAGTCCGCTATCATTGGTTTGTGCGGCAACCGCGAGCACATTCGCGAGCGAATCACCCGACGATTGCAGGCTCGTTTGCAAGAAGGTATGGTCGATGAGGTGAAAGCATTGCTTGATGAAGGCGTCCCTGCCGAGCGATTAATTCGCTACGGATTAGAGTATAGATTTGTGACACAGTATCTTACGGGCGAATTGCACTATGGAGACATGGTAAGTTTGCTGAACACAGCCATCCATCAATTCTCGAAACGTCAGATGACTTGGTTCCGTCGTATGGAGCGCATGGGTTTCAAAATCCGCTGGGTGGATGCGGAATTGCCTGAAGAGGAAAAAATCCGGCAGATATATCACTGGCTACGAGAAGACGGGATTCAAATATAAAAAGAGGAGTTGCTTTAGAACAACTCCCCTTGTCCAGAAACATATCTTGATTTACCCAAGTGCGTGAATGCCAAGTCTGTGGCTTCGCGCCCGCGTGGGGTGCGCATCAAGTAACCCTCTTGAATCAGGAACGGTTCATAGACCTCCTCGATAGTGCCGGAATCTTCGCCCACCGCCGTGGCGATGGTGCTCAATCCTACTGGACCTCCTTTGAACTTTTCGATAATGGTACTTAGAATGCGGTTATCCATCTCGTCCAAACCATGCTTATCGACATTCAGGGCAGTCAAGGCAACTTGCGTGATGGGCAGCGTGATAGTGCCATCGCCCTTGATTTGGGCAAAGTCGCGGACGCGACGCAACAACAGGTTCGCAATACGCGGCGTGCCACGGCTGCGGCTGGCAATTTCGTAAGCGGCATCATCTTCGATGGGAATGTCCAAGATGGAGGCAGAACGCTTGATGATATTTCCAAGTGTTTGAGCATCATAATATTGCAAGCGCAGATTGATGCCGAAACGAGACCTCAACGGTGCTGTCAGCAATCCTGAACGAGTGGTGGCACCCACCAATGTGAAAGGATTGATGGAAATCTGCACGCTTCGAGCGCTCGGACCGCTGTCGATCATGATGTCGATTTTGTAATCCTCCATTGCCGAGTAGAGATATTCCTCCACCACGGGTGACAGACGGTGAATTTCATCGATAAAGAGCACGTCATGAGGTTCCAGGTTGGTGAGCAAACCGGCCAAATCGCCAGGCTTGTCGATGACAGGCCCGGAGGTTACGCGCACGTTCACGCCCATTTCGTTGCCGATAATGTGCGACAATGTGGTTTTTCCCAGACCAGGCGGACCGTGCAGCAATACGTGATCCAAAGCTTCTCCGCGCCCTTTCGCTGCGTGAACAAACACCATCAGATTCTCCAAAACCTGCTTTTGCCCCTGAAATTCAGTGAATTGTGCGGGACGTATGGCACGTTCGAACTCCTTGTCGGAGGCGGAAAGATGTTGTTGCGTGGGATCTAAATTCTCGTTCATACGCGCTTAATGTTGTAGTTTGTCCAAACGATTCAATCCTAAGATGGCCGGTTCGAAGTTTGTGGAGAGCTTCAGTGCCTCTTCATAATCCTTCCGCGCAGCCACGTAATTGCCCATGTACTCGTATGCGACACCGCGATTACACACGGCATACACAAATTGAGGGTTGATTTGCAACACCTGTGTGAAGAGTTGTGCCGCCTCCTCATATCTCTTTACATTTTCATCTAAGTATAAGTAACCTAAGTTGTTAAGTGACGGGATATGTGTAGAATCGATGGCAATTGCCGTTTTGTATTCCTGCTCTGCCTCTTCCAATTTGTCCATATCCTGAAACATTTTTCCCAAGTTGTAATGTAGTTCAACATTGTTCGGATCAACTTTTAAACCGTTTTGGTAGTAAGACACCGCAATCGGGTCGTTTTTTTGCTGATAGAAGTAACCGAGCTCAAGATATGCTTTTGTCTCACGCGGATCTTGGTCGATGACCAGCTGTAACATACGCAAATAACCGACCGTGTCTTGCATGTCTTTCAGCATGAAAGCTTTGATGAGATAGGCTTTCGGGTTGTGAGGCTGGCGTTGCACAGCTTCGTTAATAGTCTTGTCGCAATCCTCAAACTGACGTGTATGGAATTGAAGTTCAGCTAATTTCAATCGGGCTTCGTTGTTGTTCTCATCCGTGGAGATGGCCTTGAGCAGCATCTCTTCCGTCAGGTCGGTTTCATGCTGTGCGAAGTAGAGGTCTGAGAGCATCACATAATACTTGCTGCTGTCGGGCTGCAACTTGATGGCGGTCTGCATATCGGCAATGCCTTTGTCAATATTTTCGTGAAGATAGTAATATTGCGCCCGTTTGTAATAATTTTCGGACTTTTTAGGGTGTTTGTCGATGTTGATGCAGAGTTCTGCCAATTCGGGCGGCAGATCAGCATATTGGTTCTTGTTTTTGCAGCTGTAAGCGAAAACTAACAGTGTCGCCAGTATGCAGGTGATAATTTTTCTCATTATGTCTATTTACTAATTCAGGTTTCAAGTTTCAGGTTGCAGGTTTGCCTGTTACCTAATGCCTATTGCCGACTCTCCTTGATCGCTTCACGAATCTTGGCCTCGATTTCGTCGGAAAGCTCGGGATTGTCGTTGAGCAGCTGTTTCACGCTGTCGCGACCTTGAGCGAGCTTGGAGTCGCCGTAGGAGAACCAAGAGCCAGACTTCTTGATGATATTGTATTCGACTCCGAGATCGACGATTTCACCGGTTTTGGAGATGCCTTCGCCGAACATGATGTCGAATTCGGCAGTGCGGAACGGAGGTGCGACTTTGTTTTTCACCACCTTGACTTTCACGTGGTTACCTATGGCCGTGTCACCGTCTTTGATTTGGGTTTGGCGACGGATGTCGAGGCGCACAGAGGCGTAGAACTTCAATGCGTTACCGCCGGTGGTTGTCTCGGGATTGCCAAACAGGATGCCGATCTTCTCACGCAATTGGTTGATGAAGATGCAGCAACAACCTGTTTTGTTGATGGTTGCAGTCAATTTACGCAATGCTTGTGACATCAGGCGGGCTTGCAGGCCGACTTTGGAGTCGCCCATGTCGCCTTCGATTTCGCTCTTCGGAGTAAGAGCGGCCACGGAGTCGATGACGATGATGTCGATGGCTCCGGAACGGATGAGGTTGTCGGCGATTTCGAGGGCTTGCTCGCCGTTGTCAGGCTGCGAAATCAGCAATTCGGCGGTGTTGACGCCTAATTTTTCGGCGTAAAAGCGGTCAAAGGCGTGCTCCGCGTCGATGAAAGCGGCGATTCCCCCCTGCTTTTGCGCCTCCGCGATGGCGTGGATGGCCAGTGTGGTCTTACCAGAGGACTCAGGTCCGTAAATCTCTACTATTCTGCCTTTCGGGAAACCGCCCACACCCAAGGCCGTGTCCAGACCGATCGAACCGGTGGAGATGACATCCATTTCTTCAATATGAGTCTCCCCCATGCGCATGATGGAGCCTTTCCCGAATGTTTTTTCAAGTTTTTCGAGCGTTGAATTGAGTACTTTCAGCTTTTCAGCATTCACATTGTTTTTAATCTCTTCTTTTTCCATTGTTTGATAGGTTTATAAATTTGGTGGCAAAGGTACGTTTTTTTTTCAATGCATTTACGGCCAAAAGCAAAAAATATTCGTCTGAAAATTAATATCTTGCAAATTTATTTACTGTTGATTGTAAAATTTATAACACCACTTTCGCAGGATTTCAAGAGGGGCTACGATTTCTCCTGCACATTCTTGTTCGTCTGTTGCGACAGGGCATAATATCCGCCAGCGCGCCTCGACCCTTGATACTCCACCCGTTTTTCCTGTTTCAGAATCACAATGGTTCTTTGTATAGTGCTTATGGACAAATGTTTGTGCTTTTTTATCTCAACAGCAGAACATCCAGGATGCTCTTTGATGAAAGTATAGACGGCCGATAAAAGCGAGGATATATCACATAGATATTCAGAAAGAGTAGAACAACGACCAACACTCCTGAAAGGTATTCTTTATAAAGACAGGGCCATGCAATCGTTCGTATTCGGCAGAAATTGCCAAAAAACATCACGAGAATTGCAGCAATGAGGGCATGGGTCATCAAATGGGAAAAGGTGGATCTCTGATTGTTCATTTGTCATACAATTATTAGTGCAAATAACGCCACATAATATATAGCAATTCCGATCATTCCCGCAATCATGTTCTGAAGTGTCAGGATATATCGAGCAGGCAGATACGCAAGGCTGCTCTTAGCATTGTTTGCCACGAATAATAGAGAAGATATGATACAACGTTTTCTCTTCTTAGGATTTTTCGGTTCTGGTCACGCGCATACTGGCTTTGGGCGCAGTATCGCACAGCGATCAATGATGTCGTTAGCCCGTTCGAAACCGGCGTCGCAAACCTTCCTCTCTTTGGTGCCGTCATAGCCCATGGAGAGGTGCATGATGTTGTAACCATCCACGACATAGGCCAGCAGTTTCTTGTCGCGCTTGACCGCCGCCTCTTTGTACTTGTCAATGTCGGGGCGACCTTTGCGTTTGGATATGCCGAACAAAGCGTCAAGTGCAATGAGGCAGCCGTTCCACAGTGTGTTCCCGGCCATTTTGACGTATTTGCCATCCGAATATCGTTTCAGTTCGGGATCATAGATGGCTTTCTCTATAATCTCTTTCGCGTTTGCCACATACCGACGAGCCTCTTCTACAGGATCATTCAATTCCATTGTTTTGTAGTTTAAAATCGTACATTGCAAAAATACAACAAAAAACAATTCCAAAACCCACTTTTTGAAAAAATAATTATTTTATTGAAAACCAGCGGTTTGGAAATTTACAATCAATTATTTTAACAATTAATTGTTAAAATAATTTTTATATTTCGCAATATTAATGATTCGCTCCAGCATCAGGAATAGCGTTCACCGAACTGATAATGGCTAACTGCTAACTAAAAATAGTACACCAGAAACCCTACCACCCCCGCAATCACAATCAGCAATATCGGGCTCACCTTCCATTTCAATGAGGCGATGAAGGCGGCGGCGAAGAGTCCGATGCTCAGGAAGAACTGCAACGGGCTTTCCGCGTAGGTGCCGAAGGTCTCTGCGTTGACCAACAGCACTGCGGCGGCGGCAATCAAACCGATGACCGTCAGTTTCAGCACCGACATGACCGTTTTGATCACAGGGTTGTCTTTATGGTCGAGAAGGTATTTGCTGATGAGCAGAACCAACACGAAAGGTAGCAAAATGACGGAAAAAGAGGCGAGGAAGGCGCCCGCCACGCCCCAAAACGGATCGTAGCCGGCATTTACGACTGCGGTATAGCCTGCGTAGGTGGCCACGTTGACGCCGATGGGCCCCGGGGTGACCTGGCTGGTGGCGACGATGTCAGTGAATTCTGCCATCGTCATCCAACCCTGCTTCTCCACCACCTCGTTCTGGATAAGGGCAATCATGGCGTAGCCGCCTCCGAAGTTGAAGATGCCGATTTTGCAGAAAGTATAGAACAGTTTCCAGAAGATCATGATTGTACCTCCTTCTTTTCCAGATATTTGCCATATACGAATCCGCCAATGCCCGCTGCGAGAATCACCCAGATGGGGGAGATGCCGAGCAGCCAGATCAGCAAGGCCGCGAGCACGGGGATCCAAAAGTTGTAGAGGGAGATGCGTGCGGTTTTGGCCATGCGGAACACCGGTGCGGCGATGAGGGCGACCACGACAGGACGGATGCCCTTGAAGACGGCTTCCACTACGGCATTGCCTTGCAGATAGTGCAGTCCCATGGCGAGAGCAAGGATGATGAGGATGGGTACTAAGATGTTTCCGATGACGGCGATGACGGCTCCGGGAACCCCGCGCAACCGCCACCCAATATGCGCGGCCATGTTCGCGGCGAAGATGCCCGGCAAGGTCTGCGCCAGAGTGATAATTTCCATGAACTCGTCTCGGTCAAGCCATTGATGACGATCCACCAATTCCTTCTCCATCAGCGGAATCATCGCGTAACCGCCACCGATGGTGAAAGTCCCGATTTTGAAAAACGACCAGAAGAGTTGTCCGAATGAGGCCATAGACTTATGTTAATACCAGGCGGCAAAGGTAGTATTTTTTCGAGGATGAGAGGAAGAGAGAATAGGAAGATATGTCAAAAAAAATTGTGGATTGCGGTTTAAAAAAAAACTATTTTTGCAATTCGTAATTTTGGAAATCAACAATAATCAAAAATATAAGAACAAGAATCATGTATCCGATTTTACATCATCCCATCTTGGATATCCCTGAAAGGGAAATCACGACCTTTGAGTACAAGGGTCAACAAGTGAAGGCTGCGAAGGGTTACACCATTGCCGCCGCCCTGCACCAGGCAGGTTTCCCCATTCATAGCCACAGTTTGAAGGGCCGCGAGCGCAGCATGGACTGCGGTATCGGCAAGTGTGGCGCGTGCGAAATGCTCGTCGATGGCGAGGTGAAGCGCATCTGCGTCACGCTCGTCGATGGCGTGAAGAAGGTGGAGGAGATTGACTCTGACTTTCTGCCCACTGCTGAAAGCTGCAAAGCGAAAACCACCCCGAAGGTCTATAAGACGGAAGTGGTGATTGTGGGTGCTGGTCCTGCGGGCCTTGCATGTCGTGAACAACTCAACAAGTTCGGCATCCCCAACATTGTCATTGACAACAACGACCGCATCGGCGGACAATTCAACATGCAGACGCACCAGTTCTTCTTCTTCGAGAAGGAACAGAAGTATGGTGGAATGCGCGGTTTCGACATCGCCAAAACGTTGGCTGGCGACGACCATTCCGGCATCATGCTCAACAGCACTGTGTGGGACATCCTCGAAGGAAAGCGCGTGGCCGTCAAGAATATGGAGGACAACTGCATCTATTACGTGGATGCCAACTACCTGGTGGTCGGTACGGGCGCGTTCCCGTTCATGCCGGTCTTTGAGAACGATGACCTGCCGGGTGTTTATACTGCCGCCGTCGTGCAAAAGATGATGAACCTGCAACATACGTTACTTGGCAAACGCATCCTTACCATCGGTGCGGGAAATATCGGCTATCTTACTTCTTATCAGGCAGTTCAGGCGGGTGCGCAAGTGGTGGCCATTGTGGAAGCGATGGACCGTGAGGGCGGTTTCCCGGTGCAGGCCAACCGTGTTCGCCGTCTCGGTATCCCGATCATCACCTCCCACACACTGTTGAAGGCCATCCCCAACGAGGACCACACCGGCGTGGTCGGCGCGGTGATTGCCGAGTGCCAGAACTTCAAGCCCGTCCCTGGCACGGAACAGGTCATCAAAGACATCGATCTCATCAATATTTGTACCGGTCTGAAACCAGACAACCTTATCCTTGAAAAAGGTAAAGTCACCTTCGGGCTCAACACATACGGTATCGGCGATGCCACCCGCGTGGGCGAGGGCACCTGCGCTGTGCTGCGCGGCAAGCAAGCCGCTATGGAAATCGCCCAGTCGATGAATGTGCGGTTCAACTACGACGATTATTTGGCAGTGACCAAGGATTATGCTGACTCCCAGCAACATCCGGTGCGTGTGTTAGAGAAACCCAATCGTCCCGCCGGCGACCGTCTGCAGAAGCCCTTCGTCATGGCCGACTGTCTCTATGGCTTCGCCTGCAATCCCTGTACGTTCGCCTGTCCGCAAGGCGCCATCACCAAATCCGCGACCAACTGCGTGCCGCAAATCGACTACGACAAGTGCATTGGTTGTATGAAGTGCGTGAACCACTGTCCGGGTTTGGCCCTCTTCGGCTATAACATCCCGAAAAACTGGCTCTTCCTGCCGTTTGAGTACGAGGCTGAAGAGAACGCCGAGGTCTATTTGGTGGATGACAATGGCAAGAATATCGGTGAAGGTGTCATCGAGAAAATCACCAAAGGCGAAAACAAGACGCATGTGGCTCGCGTGAAATCGTTGACCTTGAGTGGCGATGATTTGCTGCAAGTCACGGGTTTTATTGTGAAAGAAAAGTATCCTAAGCCGCTGAATTGGCAGAAGTCAGACGGTAAAATGGATGACCCTGCTTTCGTTTGCCACTGCGATGACGTGAAGATTGAGACGTTGTTGGATGCGGTGAAGGGAAAGAAGATCATCTCTGTGGATGAGCTGAAACACATCACCCGTATGGGTATGGGTCCGTGCCGCGGCAAGCGTTGCATCCCGCGCGCGAAACAACTGCTTGCGGGCTATGGTGTGGAGGTCGTAGGTGATGCCACCCCGCGTGGTCCGCTCTCCTCACAGCTCAACATTGGCGAGCTCTGCCCGAGCGACCAACCTGCTGAGTTCGTGACGAATGTCAACGGAAAACCCACCCCTAAGGTCGAATGCGACGTCTTTGTGGCGGGCGGCGGTATCACGGGCAGCGGTCTGTTCCGCTATTTCGCCGAAGCCGGCAAGAAGGTGGTGCTCTGCAATGCAGAGAGAGGCTCTTCATGGCGTTGCATCGGCGGCGGCCGTCCGAGCTTCTCCGTTCCGGAAATCGCTGATATTGCAGAACATAACCGCGCGATCTTCGAATCTATCCAGAAGGTGACGGACATCCATTACAAACCCACCCGTTACGTCAGTTTCGCTCACGACGAGGCCAATTACAAGGCTTTGGAGAAATCCCTCGGCTGGAGCGACGGTTACATGGTTGATAAAAAGGATTTCGTGAAGGAGGTTTCGCCTTACTTCAACCCGAATCTCAATACCTATCAGGCTGCCTGCATTACCAATGCCTGCTGGCAGGCCACGCCCGGTCCCACCATCCACTACATCCGCAACCTCGCCATCGAGCGCGGCGGTGTACTGTTGGAGGACACCCAGCTCGTGGAGGTACAGAAGACCGCCAAGGGCTTCATGGCGTTGGTGAAGACCCACGACAAACAGTTTGTGGAGTACCATTGCGAGCATTTCGTGAATGCCCTCGGACCTTCGGCTAACAAGTTTGCGGAGCAGTTGGGTATGTATCTTGGTCTGTATCCCATTAAGCACCAAGCCTTTATTACGCATCGCTTGCCGATGTTGGGTAAGGATGGAGACTCTTTAGACATGCTCATCGACCGTCGGAAGTACAAAGGTTTCTCCGCCGTTTATGGGCAACAATTCGCCGAAACAGGTCAGATTATCGGCTGTGCATCGCCCGCTACTGAGCAACAGCAAGCCGGTAAGGAATTGAAGTACAACACGCAGGACTTCCTGCAGGTGTGCGCGGAGATGTTCATCGACTGGATTCCGCAGTTGAAGAATGTCAGCTTCCAGGCCACCTGGGCGGGCTACTATACCGAGCCGCGCTATATTGTGGATCCCGAGCACGGCCTTTTGGTCGGCATGCGCGGACACGGTTTCATGCTGGGTCAGTACCTTGCCAAGATTTACGTCGATAAGTACCTCGGCAAGGAGGCGCCCTCCTATATGTCGCGCCTCGCCATCAGCGGCGACGGCCTCAGCGAGAATGCCTTCCAGTAGAGACGTGCTGCATACGTCCTCGTGAATTATACCAAAAAAGAGCGGTCAGCAAACGACCGCTCTTTTTTTATTCATTCAAAAACCTACTGCATGTCGTAGTAGTCGAAGCGCAGATGCTTCACCGAAATGCCCTTGTTTTGCAGCTCCTGCAACGACTGGATGCCGATTTTCAGGTGCAGAAGAGCGAAGTTCTCCGTCACCACCTTGTCCGAAGCAGCGGTTTTTACTCCGTCGGGCAGCATTGGTTGGTCAGAAACCATCAACAGAGCACCTGTGGGGATGCGATTGTAGAAGCCGACGGAAAAAAGCGTGGCGGTTTCCATGTCAACCGCGGTGGCGCGGATTCTGCGAAGATAGTCCTTGAACTTTTCGTCGTGCTCCCACACGCGACGGTTGGTGGTATAGACTGTTCCAGTCCAATATTCTAATCCATAGCTACTTATGGTTGCAGAAATTGCCTTTTCAAGGTTAAAGGCAGGAAGTGCGGGCACCTCCTCGGGGAAGTAGTCCAACGAAGTACCTTCACCGCGAATGCCGGCAATGGGCAGCAGCATGGCGCCAAGACCGATATAGGATTTCAAGCTGCCGCATTTGCCAAGAAACAGTACTGCTTTGGGCTTCACTGCCGTCAGCAAATCCATGATGGTAGCCGCGTTAGGACTGCCCATTTGGAAGTTAATAATGGTGATGTTGTCGTTTGTGGCGCATTGCATCGACTTTTCCATCCCATAGACTTTAGAACCTGTCAGTTCGGCAAAGTTGTTTACATATGACTGGAAATTCGTCAGCAAAATGTACTGTCCGAATTCTTCCAACGGCATCCCCGTGTAGCGCGGGAGCCAGTTTTTTACGATATCGTCTTTGGTTTTGAGCATTTTGGTTTAAGGGGTTAGGAGGTTAAAAGGTTAATGGTTAAAGGTTATTAATGAGTCAGATGCGATTTGAAAATTGGGGGTTGCCTGGCCGATGCGGTCTAATAACGTGAAATTGATGAGATTGTTACAATTCTTCTTGTCGTTTAGCATGTAGTAGGTCAGTTTTTCGAGAAGTTCTCCTGAAAGAGGCATTATATCGAAATGTTTGGGTAGAAATTCGGCGATTTGTAGCCATTCTTCTTGTGGTAGATGCCCAAGTTTGTAGGAAAGGAGACTTTCGTAATAGAGCCCTTGCGCTACTGCGAGACCGTGCGCAATAGGGTCGCCCAACTCCGCATAGTAGCTTTCAATAGCGTGACCGATAGTGTGCCCGAAGTTCAGAATATGCCTCAAGTTGTGGTCGAGAGGGTCTTCTTTTACTATTTTCTGTTTGAAATCAATGCAAAAATCGAGAAACTCGGGTTTTAACTCCTTGAAGGATTCCAACTTGCACAAGTCTTGGAACAGTTCGTGGGAACCAATGAGCGCATATTTCACCAATTCTCCAAAACCGCTTCGAAACTCTTTGTCAGGAAGTGTTTGCAATAATATTATATCTGCAGGAAGTTGGATATCAGGGAAATAGAACGTCCCGACAGCATTTTTCAGATCTTGCAGGTCCACACCCGTCTTGCCGCCGATGCCAGCATCTATCATGGCGAGCAGGGTAGTGGGGCAGTTGGCGAAAGGGATGCCGCGTTTGTATGTGGAGGCCACGAAACCTCCGAGGTCGCATACCATGCCGCCTCCGAAATTCAGCAGAAAGGTGTTTTTATCGTATTGTTTTTCAGCAAGATATTGCCAGATTCGGATGGCCGTTTCAATGGATTTCGAACATTCACCGGCAGGAACCACAATTTTATCCATGGATACACATCCCGACAACTCTGCGAAATAGCCGGAATAGTATCTCTCCACATTTTCGTCGGTCAAGACCACAGCGTTTCGCGTGTCTTTCCGTCTAAAATGTTCGAGAAGCTGCCGTATGATGTCTCTCTTGGCCATTATCCTTCCATTTCTACCGCTACATACTCGGTTTTTCCGTCCAATGGTGGGTTGAGTTTACACAACTTCACCGTCACGTGTTGCACCTGGGGGAAGTCTTTCCGAATGTCGCGAACGATATGGTCCGCCACGGTCTCAATCAGATGCCGTGGCTCGTTCATCACCCGCTGGATGGTCTTATAGACTAATTGGTAGTTCACCGACTTTTCCACATCGTCACCTGCGACCGCTGCTTCCGCGTCATACGTAAGTGTCACATCCGCAGTGAAATATGTACCTATCTTCTGCTCTTCTTCGAAACATCCGTGATAGGCGTAGAATCGCATTCCGGTTAATTGTATCGTTGTTTGTTTCATATTTTTTTTCCTATTTCCTATTTCCTATTTCCTATTACCTATTGCCTGTCCCACAATACGCTCCTTCTTCGCTCATGTGGGGTTAATTGCGCTTCGCGCGTCTTGTCTCTTCGAGACTACTTAAGGGATTATATATTACTTCGGGGTCATTTTCAGCATCACAATCGTGATAATCAGGAAGATAATGTTCGGTAGCCAAGTGCCAAGGATGGGGGGCAGGCCTCCGGAGACTGAGAATACCGTGGAGATTTGTTGCAAGAAGATGAACGTGAAAGCCAGTCCCATGCCGATGAAAACGTGTACGCCAACCCCACGAGTGGATTTCCGGCACGACACACTCACCCCTAACAACGTCATAATCAGGATACCTACTGGGTTCGCCAAACGCTTGTGCTGCTCAATTTGATAGTTTGCCAATAATGAAGAGCCCCTCAATTTTTCCTCTTTGATAAATTGACGAAGTTCTAAGTAGGACATGGTTTCGCTCATAAACGCATCTTGATGGAGGTTTCGAGGAAGGATGTTCAGCACCGTGTCAAACTCGTCACCTTGGAATATAAGCTCTTCCTGATTCGGTGTGATAACTCGACGTGTGTATCGATGCAATTGCCACATCTGTTTTTCTTCGCTGTAGTCAATGGTTTGTGCGGAGATTTTCATTCGCAGTGCGCTGCTGTCGAATTCTTCGTAAGTGAAATTATATCCGACACCTTCCATTTTGTCCCAACGTTCTACAAAAACATAGCTGTTTTTAGAGTTTTTGATATGCAGATAAGAAGTAGAGATGCTTCTTCGCCCGAAATATTGGTATTTAAAGTCGTTAAGTTTTCCGTTGGTGCGTGGAACCACGAAATTTGACAGTATCAGGGATAGAATCATGATGATTACAGCGCCCGTTATGTATGGAACAAGCATTCGATTAAAGCTGATACCGTTGTCGAAAATGGAAATGATTTCGTTGCGCGAAGAGAGCTTTGAAGTGAACCAAATCACGCTGATAAAGGTAAACAACGGGATGAACAGGTTGATGAAGTAGGGGATGAAGTTGAAATAGTAGTCGGTGATTACCACTTTTGCAGGGATATTATGGCCTAAGAATCGCTGAATGTTTTCGGAAACATCGAACACCACGACAATGATCATCAGCAAGGTGATGGCGAATACCACCGTGCCCAACATCTTCCTGAGAAGATAGCCGTCCAGAATCTTCCAGCCAATCTTCTCGCGGACACGCTCGTCAAATCGTTTTATGCTCTCAAAAATCCTCATATTCTCTTACGCTCTTATGCTCTCATCTTCTCGTCTCCTACTCCTCACTACTTCAGCCATTGGTCGAGCCAGCGGAAGAACTCCCGTTGCCACAACATGGCGTTTTGCGGTTTCGTGACAAAGTGACATTCTTCCGGGAAGTAGAGGAATCGGCTCGGGATGCCCTGTATCTGCGCGGCGTCGAAAGCCTGCATACCCTCGGTGTAAGGGATGCGGAAGTCCTTGCCACCGTGGATGACCAGAATCGGGGTGTCCCAAAGACCCACGAACTTGTGTGGGGAGAAATTGTAGGTGTTTGGTACTTGTTTTGCCCAATAGGGACCTCCGATGTCGTGGTTGGCGAAAAAGAGTTCCTCGGTGGTGCCGTACCAACTTATTAAGTTGAACATGCCGCAGTGTGCGATGAACGCCTTGAAACGTTTCTCGTGGTGACCAGCGAGCCAATAGACACTGAATCCACCGTAACTTGCACCTACACAGCCCAGTCGATTCTCATCCACGTAGGACTCTTTTGCCACATCGTCGATAGCTGAGAGATAGTCTTTCATGTTTTGGCCGGCATAGTCGCCGCTGATCTGGTCGTTCCACTCGCTGCCGAAACCAGGCACGCCACGGCGGTTTGGTGCCACAATGATATAATCGTGCGCTGCCATCATCTGGAAGTTCCAACGGTAGGAGAAGAACTGGCTAACAGAGGATTGTGGACCACCCTGACAGTAGAGCAAAGCGGGATATTTCTTCGTGGAATCGAAGTTCGGGGGCAGAATCACCCACACGAGCATCTGCTTGCCGTCGGTGGTCTTCACCCAACGCTTCACCGTCTTGGCTGGCGTGATTTTGTCTAAAACTTCCTTATTGATGAAACTGAGCTGTTTTACTGATTTGTTGTTGAGTTGTACAGCGTAGATTTCGGAAGGCTCCGCGTGCGTTGTGCGTGTCACAATCAGCTGGTTCCTATTTACTTGCACAGTATTGTAGTCGTAATCACCAGTCGTGATTTGTTCAATGACACGCGATTCCACATTCATCTTATAGACATGATGTGTGGCCTCAATGCAGCTGATGAAGTAAACCGTTTTACTGTCCTCACTCCAAGAAAAACCAGTTGCATCTTGGTCAAAATCAGTACTATAGTCCTCCGCTGTGCCCGTTTGGAAGTCGTAAATCATCAAACTGTGTTTCTCCGACTCGAATCCATCGGTCTTCATGTTCCACCACACCATCTTCTGGCCGTCGGGTGATATCACAGGGTCCATGTCGTAACCTTTGTTAGGTTCCGTCAAGTTTTGAGTAGTCTTTGTATGGAGATTATATAGGTAGATGTCGGTGTTGGTACTTTCTGCAAACTCCTTGCCAGTAAGTTTTTTACAGCAATATACCAGCTTGTCGCCATCGGGATGCCAGGAGACCTCTTCAATGCCGCCAAAAGGTGGGTTCGGGCAATGGAACTTCTGGCTTTCCAGCAAATCCACGGCATTGTCCATGGAAGGATAATCGGCCACGAAGAGATGGCTGTAGCTGCCATCGGCCCAGTAATTCCAATGGCGGTACATCAGGTCGTCGTAGATCATGGCATCAGCATCAGGCAGATCAGGATATCGTTCCGCGATGGCCTGCTCCAGTTGCACGTTTTTGAAGTAGCAAATGTGCTTCATATCAGGTGCATAGCAGAATCCATTGATGTCGCCATCCACATTGCTGATGGCCTTGGTATTCTTTCCGTCAGGATCAGCCTCCCAAATCTGCATACCCCTGTCGTTGGCGCGTAGGAAGGCGATCTTCTTGCCGTCGGGTCGCCAGATCGGTTGCATCTCACTTTCCTCGGAAACAGTAATGCGGGTAGGTTCACCGCCCGTGGTCGGCATGGTGTACAGTTCTGTGTTGCCTTTGTTTACTCGATAATCGTAATAAGTCACCGTATAAAGCAGGGTTTTGCCGTCTGGCGACACTTGCACATCGCCCAATCGTCCTAAATACCAAAGGATTTTCTCATCCATCACGCCCCTCGAAAAGTCAGGTACTTCGAGACTTTCTCTGCATATTACTGCGCTATTGTTTTCGTTTTTTGCTTGTTTACAACCACTTATCATTACCATCATCAGGGTTAAACCAAAAAATAATTTCTTCATTTTTACTATTCTATGTTTGTTTATGAATTTCACTAAACAAAAGGCAAAGATACAATTTTTCCTTTTACAACGGCTAACTATTAACCACTAACCGCTAACTGAAAAATACTATCTTTGCCGCTCGAAATTATTAAGAAAAATGATGCTTTTCTACCTCGGTAACTGGTACTTCCAGACCAAGTTTTTGAAACGGCGCAAGCCACTGCAAACCGTACTGTTCATTACCGACCAGTGCAATCTATCCTGTTCACATTGTAGCGTTTATGACCACATTCATCCAACTGTTAAGAGTTACGCTCAAATAAGGGAGGAACTGCTTTATTCGTACAAGTTGGGCTCTCGATTCGTGGATTTCGAGGGCGGTGAGCCCACTTTGTGGCGCGACGGTGACCGACTGCTCAACGACCTCATCGACCTCGCGCACGAAATCGGCTTCTTCACCACCACCGTGACTACCAATGCACAACAATCCTTCGCTGGGCTCAAGGCCAACTCGATATGGGTCAGTATGGATGGCATATACGAATATCACGATGCCGTGCGCGGTGCAGGTACGTTTGACAAATTAGTGAAAAATGTGGATGGTTGTGGTCACAAAGCTCTAAGTGCCAATATGGTCATCGATTCCAATAACTACGTGAACGTGATGGAGACACTACAATTCGTGAAAGATCATCCTTCTTTCAAGAGCATCGCTTTCAATTTTTATACACCAGCCTTTTTCAAAGACAAGGACCCATTGATTTTGGATTGGGACAAGCGTATTGAAGTGATTGACAAGCTTATAGAACAGAAAAAGAAACGAATGCCTATCATGAATTCCGTCTCTGGACTGAAGCGGATGAAGGACCTCTCGTTCGAAAAGGTCTGCTGGATGTGCAACTATATTCTGCCCGACGGCGCCCGCCTGCCCGAATGCGTGGGCAAAAGCGCAGGTGTCTGCCATCAATGCGGTTTCTGTATGGCCGGGGAAATGCGTTCCGTCATGGATTTCCGCCCGGACACCTTGTTGGCGGGGTTATCACTTCGTGGATGAACAAGCAAAAGGCAAAAGTAATCTGGAAAAGGAATATTCCTTAAGCAGCCTCGGAAGGGCAAAACGCACAAAGTGCAATTAACCCCACATAAGCAACGCAGGAGCGCTGTGTGGGGCGTTCAAAGTCAAAGTTAAAGTCAAAGTTAATGTCAAAGTCGAACAACATTCGTTACATCTCCCTTACAAGCACCTCCCCGTACCACAACCTCGCAGTGGAAGAGTATCTGCTACAGCAAACCAAAGACAATGTCTTCATGTTGTGGCAAAACGACAACACAATTGTCATTGGTCGGCACCAAAATACGGTTGCTGAGATTAATCAGGAATACGTTGATAGTCATAATGTTAACGTAGTAAGAAGACAGACTGGTGGCGGCGCGGTCTTCCATGACATCGGGAATCTCAACTTCTCGTTCATCCAAAACATTGAACCTGGCTGCAAGGAAATCGATTTCCAGAAGTATCTTCGGCCGATTGTGGATGCGTTGCAGTCGTTAGGTGTTCCTGCGGAGTTTTCCGGACGCAACGACTTGGTGATCGATGGCAAGAAAATTTCCGGAAACGCCATGATGTTCTACGAAAACCGCGTGTTAGAGCACGGGACGCTGCTGTTTTCCTCTCAAATGTCAGATGTGGCGAGCGCTCTCAAGGTGGATCCGAGCAAATTCGACGACAAGGCGGTGAAGTCCATTCGCAGCCGCGTGACGAACATCTCCGAACATCTTCCCGAACCCATGAATGTCTTGCAATTTAAGGATTACCTGATGGACTTCATAATGAAGCAGAATCAAAATGCTGAATTGCAGAATCTTACAAACGAAGAAGAGACTGCTGTGGAACAGCTCATGAAGAATAAATACCAGACTTGGGAGTGGAACTACGGCAACTCCCCTAAATATTCCATGAACAAGAAAATCCGAACCAAAGGCGGCACTTTGCAAGTTGTTGCTGACATCCAGAAAGGCATCATCCACGACCTGAAGTTTTACGGCGACTTCTTCGGCGAAAAAGATCCGCAAGAGCTTGTGAATAAGTTGATTGGCATCCGACTTGACAAAACTGACCTCGCCACTGTCCTCGACAACATCAACGACTATTTCCATAATGTCACGAAAGAAGAAATAATCCATTTGTTAACCGCTTAATACGGGTGTATGCGATTCGCCCCAACAATAACCATCAATAACCAATAACCATTCATGCAATTAATCGTTTTCGACCTTGACGGAACCCTCATCAATTCGCTGGAAGATCTGGCGGATTCTGCCAACCACGTGCTCGCACAGCACAGTTTTCCAACGCATGCTGTTGATGCCTACCGTTATTTTGTGGGCGACGGTGTGCGAAAGCTCATAGAACGTATTCTGCCTGCGGAAGAACGGAAAGATTGGCGAATTGAGCAATGCCGCAAAGAATTTGTAGATTACTACAAAATCCACATGGAAGATAAAACATCTGTTTATGAAGGAATTGCCGATTTGCTCAAGACGTTGAAAGCTCGTGGGCTGAAGATTGCCGTGGCCACAAACAAAGTGAACATTGCTGTGGCCCCGCTGATGGCCAAATATTTTCCGGAGATTCGTTTCGACTCGATGATCGGACAACGCGAGGGCATTCCCGTGAAACCCGCCCCGCAAATCATGTTCGACATTTTGAAAGAAACGGGATGCCAACCGTCTGAAACGTTGCATGTGGGCGACACTGCCACGGACATGCAACTCGCGCACAACGCAGGGGTAACGCCCGTAGGCGTGTTGTGGGGCTACCGGCCGTTGGAAGAGTTGCAAGAGGCTGGGGCGAAGTTCATCATTGAGAAACCGGAGGAGCTGCTGGGGTTGGTATAATTCTTTTTTACTTATATCTTGATTCAATCACGAAAACACTCCTGCCAATGCGTTCACGATAACTGAGTGAATTGGATTACATGAACGAATGTACGGCACGAGATGTCATCACAATGTTGGTGGAAAAGAGAAGTATGTCCAATGCACATGTCATGGATGCTTTTTACAATTCCAGGACTTTTGATAATTTGATCAATGAGGAAACCGGACTTTATTACCAAGTCCAGTATATGTTTATGATGTTTTAAACAAAGAATTAGAAACAAAAAGTGACAATATAGAATAGATTCCCAAATGCAAACTACTAACTTCTCACTATCGTCACAGCGGCCGTGGCGGCAATGCCTTCGCCAGCACCTGTGAAGCCCATTTTTTCGTTGGTCTTGGCTTTCACCGCCACGCGGTCGGGCTCGATGCGCAACAATTCAGCCAGTCGGAGGATAATCCGCTCGACGTGCGGTTTCATCTTGGGCTTTTCCAAAATCAACGTGCAATCCAAGTTGTTGACCTTCCAGCCCTTTTCTGTAATGAGCCCTACCACTTTAGCTAAAAGTATGGTGCTATCTGCATTTTTCCAAGTGGGATCGTTATCAGGGAAATAAGTGCCGATGTCCCTCAAACCGGCAGCACCTAACAGGGCGTCGCACACGGCGTGAATCAACACATCGCCGTCGGAATGGGCGGCCAATCCTAACTCGTAAGGAATGACAATGCCCCCAATGACCAAGGGTCTATCGGGGGCAAATCTATGGGAATCGTAGCCGAAGCCTACGCGAAAATCTGTCATCATTATTTCAGTTTTCCTTGTTGTTTGATTTCGTTCTTGTTTGTGGAAACAAAGTCGAAGTTCAGTGTGAAACGCAGTGTATTGGCCAGCGGATGATATTGCTGAGTGGCAATCAGATAGGAAACATCAATGCCAAAAATGCTGTATTTGATGCCGGCACCGAGCGTGAGGAACTGACGATTACCTTTGTAGGGGCTCTCATGGAAATAGCCGAAACGGAAAAAGAACAGATTGCGGTAACTGTATTCAGCTCCTAAGGCCCACATGATCTCTTGCATTTCCTCTTTAAAACCACCGGGTGCATCGTAAAAAGACTGAATCATGCCTTTGGGTACAGACACGTTCGGATCCATACCGTATTCTATCACGGGATCACCAGCCTCGTTATACACAATACGACCGTCCTCGTCGGTCAAGTAAATAGGATTGGTGGGCACCAACAGTTTGTTGAGTTCGCCAGTCACCGCCAATTTATTGTAACCGTCGAAGTCCATTTCATAACCGACACCGATTTTCAAATTGGTGGGCAGGAAGTCGCGGCGCAGTGTTCCGGAAGAATAGGACATCTTGTTGCCCATGTTCGAGATACACAAACCTGCGCGCAAGGTAGTGTTTTCAAACGCTTTTACGTCAAAATCCTGTTCGTAGAACAGAGAAAGGTCGGCAGCACCTGCCAAACCAGCCTTTGTCTCCTCACCGCCTACATACTGTCCTGCAGTCAAGTTGGAGTATATAAAACGTGGCGTAATAGCGATTGACAATTGATCAATCAACTTACGGGAATAGGTAAAATCAATAGCAAACTCATTGGGGTTTTGAGCGGTGATAAATTCACCGTATTCATCCATGAAATCGATGTTGCCCAGTGAAAAATAACGGAATGAAGCAGCTATAGCATCCATTTCAGAGATTTTCCAGTAACCAGACAAGTAAGCCAAGTTGATGTCCTTTACCAGATGGGCCAACCAGGGACTGTAGGAAACACTGAAGCCAAACATGTTGTCACTGAACGCGTATTTTGCAGGATTATAGGCTTGGGAGTTGATGTCGGCGGAAGTAGCGCATCCAATGTCGCCCATAGCTCCGGCACGGGATTCAGGAGCAATGGATAAGAACGGAACGGCAGTCGTAATGGCGTTTAGCGTCTGGCCAAGTGGATTGACACCATTGCTCTGGGCTTGGATTTGCGTCGCAGACATGAGAATGATTAAGGATAAAACAGATACTGCTTTTTTCATTACTTGTTTATTCATCTAGTTTAAGTTTGTTATTTTAATATATACTTTTACAAAAAAATCTCCCGCTTAACGGCGTTTTATCCATAATATTATATAAATACCAAAAAAAATTTCTCTTTATGAATAAAAAACATTGTAAAACAATGGTACATAGCGAGTTATATACATAAATAATATGTGTATATAAGAGAAAAAAAGTAGATGATGTACTTGATGGATTAAAGTATCACCAACTTTTCAATCTTTTCAGCTGTTTGCCCGTCCTGATTCTTGACACGGATGCGGTAAAGGAATGTACCTTTCGCTAATTTGTCGCCGAAATCGTCCAGACCGTCCCAAGAGATTGCACGGCATCTATTTCCGTCCATGAATTGCGTGTCATAAATGGTCTTCACCAGTTTGCCGGAAATCGTGTAGATGTTGACTTGAATGTCGAATGTGCCACCTGCTTGGTTGTGTTCGAAATAGAAATCAGTGTGCGTAGTGAACGGATTCGGGTAATTGAGAACATGGTCCAACTCGAACTTGTCTTCACTAATCACACGGAAGGTCAGTTCCTGTACAGAACTGTTGTTGTTGACGTCCCAAGCGCGAACGGAAATTCTGTGATCGCCAGGCGTTAAACCCTCCAGCGGATAGCGCACAATGCCACAGTTGAAGCTGTCCTTCTCTGTTTGATAGTAGTCATTCAGGATGATTTTGTTGCCTGTGGAGTTGTCCAAAATCGCGGTCAAGTCGTGGCCGATGCCGTTGCCCGTGGTGTTGATGCCGAAATTGTCGGAAATCTTCGCGATTAACGTAGGATTAGGATCTGTAATGCCGCCGTTGGCGAAGTTTTCGTCGTTCATGAACAACTCGATGCGCGGGCTTTCATCGTCGTCAATGCCAGCGGTGTCCATGCCTCCTATGATGAAGTCTGTGAACGATCCAGCTGCATCTTCATGTTCGGTACAAGAATAGTAGCTGATTTTTCCATTGCCAAAATTGTAGTCAATATCTTTCGGAACGTAAAAAGAGAACTGGAAATGACCGTTTTTCACAGTTGCATTTCCCTTAAACAGGATGCTTTTTTGCACTTCGAATTCGAAAGGGCCTGAATTAGACTCCGGGTCGTTGTATAAAGTGCTGGTTTTCATTTTTTTATCATATACGGAAGGGAAGACACTGCCGTTGAAGTTGTTCATTGTTTGCAAGTTGGCGTCTGTTACACGTCCCGATATTGTCACTTTTGACAAAGCACGCAATGTGTCGTTGCCTGTTCCCACTGCGTGATGATTGATAGAATCTGTGACAATATTATATATAGGTACGGCTAATTTGATGGATGGGTCGCCCAAAACGACAAACATGGATAGACTGTTCCCATATACACCGGAATTTGCACCGTACTGATTTTTTGCTGTTCTTTCTAAATCGCTGACAGACAGATAATTTCCATTTTGGTCTTTTTGAAATATCAGATTGAAAAACTTCTCTCCGAACTGGTTGTTGGGCAGAGACCATGCTTCGCGGGCAGCGGCGATAATCGCTACAGCTCCTCCATTGTTATGAAAGAGAATCTGGTCGGATGGGGATAGCGTGATACGGTCGTAATAGGCAAACGTGCACGACAACGACAGCATCGCTGGCATATTATATTTGTTCGTCCATCTGCTGATATCGGAGTTCTCAAGCACCCGTTCGGCGGCCCAGCCGTCCTTGCCGCTGTGACCAATGTACGTATAGAAAAGCGATCCCCGATTCATTCGGTTGTTGATGTCTGTTACAGCATCAGGGTAGCGTTGTCCACCTGCATTAGACACTTGCTGGTAGGCATCCAAGTAGATTTTGTCCAAGTTGATGTTTGGGTTGGCAGATTCTACGCTTTTCGCGAATTTGTCAGCATTAATGACAAAATCGTTTCTTTCTTCGTCATCGGCCACAAAGGCCATGATGTTCCGCCAGTCAGCAAAATTGGAGATTTGCGATGCGTTTTCCGGTACTAAATTTCGTTTTTCTGTGTATCGGATGCTCTTATCTACACATGTAGTTGCCTGGGTGGCGTTCAAACAGGGAAATCTACCTATGGCTAAGTCGAAAAGCCCGCGTCTGGAACCGCCCTCTTCGTCATCCAACAAACCTAAATCGTCATCGCTGGTATATTGACTATAAAGATCTGATATATAGAGATATTGAGGCTGTTGGTGGTTCTCATACTCAAGGTTGTATTGGTAATTGGGGACGTAAATAGCCGTGCCTTGCGCCCGACCACGGAAGTCGTAGCTGGGTCTTCCGAACAGCAGTAAATATTTGGGAAATTCCTTGTTGGTGCGATCGTAAATCATCTTCATATAACCCCGAATGGCCATCGGGTCCTGTGATCCACTGGAGAATTCGTTGTAAATCTGTTGCGGAGTGACCACCTTCACCGTCAATCCGTCATTATCTGTCCTGAACTGAGCTAAACGATTGGCCTGAGCAAGGAAGTCGGGATGTGCCACAATCACCATGTCAACAGCTCCCGTACCATGCAAGTTCTGATTGGCGACGGATGAAAGAGGCGTGACGGATTTGTAGTTGGAGCCATCAAACATGATAAATTCCCGAAGTTCAGAAGTTTGCGTTTTGAAGTGAACGCCTTGATTATCGTTTGTAACGGCATACCGTACCGCTTGTCCAGGTTCGGTGACATCCCATACCGAGACGGAGGCGGTTACACCAGGAATGTTGAATTGGGTGATGTTGCCTTCTCCCACGGTGGATGGGTTGCGGAAGCTGGTTTGTCCTTGAAGCAGAGCGAGTTGGCAGGGCACTTCCACTTCAATCCAGTCCAAGTAGGCAGATGCGGAAGTGGTCGGTTTAGAATAGGTAATACCCACATCTAAAACTTTGGAAGTGGCATTGAAAGACAGATGGTTAGTGGTTAGGCATATCAAAGTACCACTTCTTGCGTCAAGGGTCGTGGCGTTCCCGATGTTAGTTTGGTTCACCGATACCTGGAGGGAGGAGGTCACTGATGCGGTGGAGCCCCACTTGACGGACAGTCGTCCAGTACCAATGGGTGCTGCGGGCAGGCGGAAATTGTAATGGCGGTTCAACGTCACATCGAATCGGTCACCAAACCAATTCTTCCCTGATTCGCACAAATTGACAATGTCCTCTTCATAAAAGTCGTAAAAGGTGAAATCTTGAACGGTTTTATTCGCATTAAGAATTTCGTTATCAATGGTTTGAATACGTTTTTTCTCCCCTTTCCCAGGGGTCTGGGTGACGAAGTAGTAAGAAAAGTCGGAGTAAATGTTATAGGCGTGTGAAAAACGTTGATTAACAGTGTCATAAAAAACACGGTGGGGAGACAACCCGTAAAACAGGAAGTAGTCACCTTCATCTATGGTGCCGTCACCTCCGTCCTGCATTTGGATGGGAATTTCCAAAAGATCGTCAACCCTTTCTACGGAGTTGGCTTCTGGGAGCATCATACCTCCGTTGCCAAAAACCGCCAGTTGAACGGAGCTGATGGGAGTGGTCATACCCATGGCTTTCAAATCCTGATAGGTGACTTTGTGGATGCCGGTTTCGTTGACAGAGAACTGGTACCACTGCCCAGAAGCCAGGACCGATTGCGAGGCGTAGTGTCGAGTGTCCTTCGGAGAGGCGACATTCCTGCCTTCAATCTCTAATGTGGCGGATATCAACTTCTTATAATGTCCAGGAGAAGTTTCGATAATGGGTATGAAGACAAGTTGAGCTTGTTTGTTCCGGCGGTCATACGCAGAATGGACGGAATAGTCAATCTCCTTTTGATGAAAACCAACAGGCACTAATTGAGATTCCGTAGAGGTCATGTCAGCGAAGACCTGATCCAGTACTGTCACGGTATAATCTTGATAAAAATTATCAACATCATATATTTCATAAAATGATGGTAGCTCCCAGAAAACACCGCCATAAGTTGCATTTTCGAAGGTCAGGAAAGTCTGTCGTTGACCATCCGAAAGGGTGTTGGTGAAGGGGTCATTCCATTTTAAAATGATATTTTTTTTAGTTTTTTGTGCTTGAATATCAGCAACTTGTAAGAATAAGAGAATAAAAAATAAAAATCGTACCCAAGAATTCTTTGTCATTATTCGTTTGTTTAAAAAGAAAAATACAATTTTCTAAACGAAATGTCGTTAAAAATATTGCAGAAAAAATGTAACAAAAAAGGGGTGGAAGGCGTTAAATAATTTTGTATCTTTGCCCGCTATAAATATAATGATATGAATAAACGAATTGCTATCATAGTCACGATTGTTTTGGCCATTGCTGGATTGCGTGTGCAGGCTCAGGATGCCCTGTTTTCGCAGTATTATGCCAACCCGCTTTATTTGAACCCGGCGTTTGCTGGCACCAATGTGTGTCCGCGTCTCGCGTTTCATTTCCGCGACCAGTGGCCCTCAGCCCCCGGTACGTTTATGAGTTTTTCGGCCTCCTATGATGAACACTTCGACAAGCTTTCCGGCGGTGTTGGTGTGTTGTTGTTCGGAGACCGCGCGGGCGAAGGTGGCATCATTAATACCTATACGGCAAGTGTCATGTACTCTTTCAAATTGAAAGTGTCTAAAAATTTCAACATGCGTTTTGCTTTGCAAGCCACATACGAGAATCGCGGACTTAACTGGGAGAATCTTGTATTCGGTGACATGATCGATCCCAAATATGGCGTTATCTATCAGACCGCGGAGATACAGCCCGATCAACTGACCATTCATTCATTTGACATGGCAGCTGGTTTCTTGGGCTACACCCCGCACTTCTATTTTGGCGTGGCTGCTCACCACATAGTGCCCATCCTTGGAGCGAGAGGTTTCATCTCAAACGGCCTGGGCCCCTACGATTATCGTCCTGTTAAGTGGACTGCACACGTCGGCGGTTATTTTGATTTGAAACGCAAAAGTAAGAAAGAGACTTCTTTCGGCGACATTTCCATTAGCCCCAACATTATTTACCAACATCAACAGAATTTCAACTACTTTAGCGAAGGTTTCTACCTGAACTTCTATCCCTTCACTGTGGGCTTGTGGCTCCGTCACGGCCTCACTTACAAGGGTGAGCAATTCATGGGACTTGATTCCAATGGCGTGGCTATCACACAACCGATTTCCTACCATAATATGGATGCTTTAATCTTTATGTTCGGTGTGGAATATGATTGGTTCAAAGTGGCCTATTCCTACGATGCTACCATCAGTAAACTTACCAACAGCACAGGTGGTGCCCACGAAGTGTCACTCCAGTTCCTGCTTCCTTGTCCCAACAAACGCAAGGCTCTGAAAGACCTCAAGTGCCCCTCTTTCTAAACTATTTTATCGATTTTACACAATAAAGGATATAATATTGTACGTTATATAGAAAAACAATAAAAACAATGAATACAGCAAAAAAATTATTAGGATTGTTCACTATCGCAGCACTGCTGTTGGGTATGTCCTCATGTAAAAAACAAAAATCTGCCACCACGGGCTGGAATTACAATGATGCTAAGAACGGTGGATTTGAAGTGGCTCCTTTTGAAGAGCAGGCTACGGGTCCCGGACTCGTCTTCATCGAAGGTGGCTCCTTCGTGATGGGACAGATGGAAGAAGATGTGATGAAAGACTGGAACAACACGCCTCGCCGTGTCTCTGTTGCCTCTTTCTATATGGATGAATCCGAAATCTCCAATCTTGATTACCTCGAATACCTCTATTGGCTCGAACGCGTTTTTATCCCACAAGATTTGAAAGTGGTATATGACAACGCCGTGCCAGATGAGGCAGTTTGGCGCGATCGCTTGGGCTACAATGAGCCCATGGTGGAAAACTATTTCCGTCATCCTGCTTACCGTAATTATCCCGTTGTGGGTGTTAACTGGTTGCAAGCCACCAACTATGCTGCATGGCGTACCGACCGTGTGAATGAGCAGATTCTTGTTGATCGTGGTTATATCGAATTCGCTGAGACTCCTTCCGCAGAAGGTTACTTCAACACCGATGCATACTTGACCTACGAATCATACGAGGCTGAAGGCCAGAAACGTCTCAGATACATCTCCAGCGGTGAGTACCGCAATGTGAAGATGGAAGACGGTATCCTGTTGCCGAAATACAGACTTCCTACCGAAGCTGAATGGGAATATGCTGCTTACGCTACAATTGGTAATACGTTGAACGAACGCGTGTTGGAACGTAAAGTCTATCCGTGGAACGGTCAACAGCTCCGTAGCGATGATAAGAAGTACTATGGCGATTACATGAACAATGTTCGTCGAGGTCGTGGTGACTACATGGGTGTCGCCAGTGCTTTGAATGACGGTGGCTTCTATACCAAAGAAGTGAAAGCCGATTGGCCTAATGACTACGGTTTGTATCAAATGGGCGGTAACGTCGCCGAATGGGTGATGGATGTCTATAGACAGACTTCTCACGATGATGTGACCGAATACAACCCCTTCCGTGGTAACTACTTCGAAACCAAGAAACTCTTAGAAGATGGTACCGTTGCTGAACGTGACAGCGTGGGTAAAATTCCGATGGTGCCCGTCTCCGATTTTAAGAACGACAGAAGACGTAACTATCGTGCCGCTGACAATAAGAACTATCTGGATGGTGACTGGCAGTCTCTTAAGAATATGGATGACTGGAAGAACGCTACTACAAACGCCGAAGCTACCGATTGGATGTATGCTAAGACCACCGCTAACTATGATTTCTCCCTTATCGGTGACCATGCACGTGTTTATAAGGGTGGCTCTTGGAAGGATATTCCTTACTGGTCTTCTCCTGGTGCACGTCGCTATCTGGATGAGGATGAAGCAACAGACTATATTGGATTCCGTTGTGCTATGTCACGTGTGGGTAGCCAAACCCAAGGCAGACGCTAATCATTTTTGAACATACATTATATATAAGGACCTCTTTCAATTCTGAAAGAGGTCTATTTATTTCTCATTATGAGTAAATCAATTTATTTTCAGTCATTTGAGATTCAGCATAGATCCTTCTTATTGCCCTATTTCAGGAAACAGTCTCAAACTTGCGACCGCACTTTTACGAACCTTTTCTGCTGGCAGCACCATTATCATACCCAATGGGCAGAAGTGAACGGTTGGTTGATTGTGCGTGCCAATATCAATGGTGAACGCAAAGCAGCATATCTTGCTCTTTCTCAGGACGACAAGCCAAAGTATTCCGAAATTATCCCACTTTTGGAGGCTGATGTTGCGCAAAGCGATCAACCACTGACGCTTATGGGACTCAACGATGTCGAATATGAGCTTTTGGACCAACAATTCCCAAATTCATTTATCTTCGATCGGAATCGAGATTTTGCGGATTACATTTATCGGGCAGAAGATTTACGCACGTTGAAGGGTCGTAAGTATGCGCAGAAACGGAATCATGTCAACAAGTTTAAATCGCTGTATTCCTATCGTTATGAGCCAATTACGCGAAATAATATAGTAGAGTGTTTAAGATTGGAGGAGTCCTGGATAGCTCAACACGACCATGATGAATCCGCACATGCAGAATATGAGACCATACGTCGTGCTTTCCAGTATTTTGATGAGCTTGAATTAATGGGTGGAGCGCTCTATGTTGATGACCAAATGGTGGCTTTCACGTATGGTTCGGCCGTCAACGATCGTATGTTCTGCACGCACGTGGAAAAGGGCGATATCCGTTATGAAGGTATCTATCAGATGATTAATCATCTGTTTGCCCAGCATATTCCAGAGCAATACATATATATTAATAGAGAGGAAGATTTGGGTCTTCCCGGGTTACGTAAGTCGAAACTATCGTATGAGCCAGAGTTTTTGGCGTATAAAACCACCGCTTTAAAGCTATCGGCAGAGATGCGAGATATGGTTAATGTTTGGGGTAAGTGCTTCGGAGAGAGTGATTTATCCGTATATCCTTTCTTGTCACGTTACTACTTTAACCATTGTTCTATGTCAGAGAAAGTGGATGGTAGGGTTGTGGCCATGGCATTCATGATTCCCTGCCAAACAGAACTGGGTTTGGGAGCCTATCTTTATGGTGTTGCCACCGACCCTGATTATCAACGTCAGGGAATTTCTACAAAACTGATAAACAGTATTTTGAACAAGTGCAGGGAAAATGGTAGTACTTTTTCTTTTCTTATTCCTGCCGATGCTGGGCTCGTTGATTTTTACGCACGATTCGGTTATCAATCCACCCGAACACAGGTTGTTTTTCAGTGTGATATGGATTTGGGGACAGGTGACACAGAAAAAGACAACATCATAGTGCTGCCCTTGGATGAATCGTTCCGAATAGAAAATCTGCCCGAAATATTGGTTTGTACGCCGATGTTATAGTGGTTATTCCATTTTCCCGAGGTCCACGCCAGAAAAATGCATGATTTCAAAATCTTTTTCGAAAAGAAAAAGATCGTTGCCTTGGATTTGATAACGGTTGATGTCCCGTTTCAAAGCTTTGATGAAGAGACGTTCCACACCCATCTGTTGGCAAAGACGCTTGGTTGCCCCTTGAAAATTAAGGGTCATTTTCTGTTTCTTATTGACGGAGTAGGTGCCAAACAGGGAATTGCAACCAAGGTTACCTTTGATATTTCCGGAAGAGTCGAAGGTGAGGAAAGGTCGAAGGGCAAAATCGTTCGACAAATCGACGCCTTCAATGGAAATCAGGTTCCATTGTGTGCCCACAAGCGGAAGATTATCGTTTGAGACTCCCTCTTTAGAGGTTTTACAACCCGATAGAAGCCCGATAAAAGCCATGAATATTACGGAAAAAATCAGTTTTTTCATAATAGATCATTCGATGAATAATATTGTTCGTTGATCTCTTCTATAAAATTGAGGATATCTTCTTTTCCAAAGCCAGAAATGGCAGAGGATTGCATCATTAAAGGCAGCTCTTCCCAAGTTTCAGATAGCAGGTTTTTCATTTTCTGCATTGTGCTCAATGTTTTAGCTGAAGATGTCTTGTCTGTTTTAGTGTAGATGATAGCAAAAGGGATGCCTTTTTCTCCAAGATTATTGATGAAATTGATATCGATTTGTTGAGGTTCAATACGAGAGTCCACGAGGACGAATACCAGTTGCAGGTTTTCGCGGAACAATAAGTAGTCGGAGATCATTTTTTGCCATTTTTCGCGGTTGGTTTTAGATGTTTTGGCAAAACCATAGCCTGGCAAATCCACAAGATACCAGTTTTTGTTTATAATGAAGTGATTGATAGTCTGTGTTTTACCGGGTTTAGATGAGGTTTTGGCCAGACTGTTACGGTTTGTCAACATGTTGATAAGCGAGGATTTTCCAACGTTGGAACGTCCGATGAAAGCGTATTCGGGTAGGTTTGGAAATGGGCATTTGCGCCAGTCGGCCTCGCTTTGCAAATAATCGGCGGTTTTGATGATCATAGCGTATTATTTTCGTGCCAGCCATTCGTTAGGGTTCACATAACGGTCGTTTTTCCAGATTTCGAAATGGAGTTCGTAGGTGTTCGACGAGGCGTTTTGGGCTACCGTTCCAATGGTTTGTTTGGTAGAAACTTTGTCGCCTTTTTTAACACGTGCGGATGTAAGATTTTGATATACAGTAAGATATTCTCCATGTCTAATCATCACAACAATGGTTCCCATGATGTTCATCACTCCAGTGACGACGCCGTCAAACACAGCGCGGGCGGGTGTACCGGCTTCCACCATAATGTCGATGCCGTGGTTCTCAATTTGAACGGAGGGCACATCAGGGTGTGGATAGTTACCGAAGTCGCTTACTTTAGCACCTTTCGCAACAGGCCAAGGCAGTTTGCCTTTGTTATTAATAAAGGAGGTGTTAAGAGAAGCCTCTTCTGGGGTCAAAGAGATGGTCGCGGAATTTCGCGAAGATGTGGTTTTCGTGGATGAAGTGGATGCAGTGGAAGTGCCACCGGAACTTTTTCCAGATGAAGCCTTTGCACCTTTTTTCGCACGTTCGGCGTTCGCTTTGGCGATTTCCTCTTTCACAGCTCGCTGAATGGCAGCATCCAATTCCTTACGTTGTTGTTGCTTTTTTTTCAAATCGGCATTAAGCTTTTGCGATTCTTTCTTGAGTTTTTCAGCGTTTTGTGTCTTCTTCCGTCTGTCGTTTTCCAAGCTTTTGATTTCCTGTTCTTTAGAAGAAAGAGCGGTCAGTTTATCGTTCTTCAATACCACAATTTCTTCGTTCTTTTTCGTCAGTTCTGCGGTCGTTTTTTGGATTCGTTCCGATTGTTCACGCACGTTTCTGGAGAAAATAGCGAAATAGCGCATTCTACGGAACATTTGGGTGAAGTCGTCAGCGGCGAGAATGAAAGTTACTTTATCAAGGAATCTTCGGTTACGGTAAGCGTTATAGACCACTTGGGCGTAGTCGGCTTTCATATAGGTTAATCGCTTTTCCAGTTGCTTGATTTCCTGAGAGTTCTGTTCTTGTTCGTCTTCCATTTGGATGATTTGGGAGTTGAGGTTAGTGATCATCTTCTCCCTGTTTTGGATTTGCTGTCGTAACAAGGCGGCTTGTTGTACTGCCGCTTTTTGGTTGGATTCGTTTTTCTTCAGCAGTTTTTGAGTGTTGGCAATTTCGTTTTCTATCTTTTGTTTGTCTTTTTTGAGTTGCGTGCTGCTTTTTCCGCTTTGCGCAAAAGAAGGCAAAGAAAGCAGCAGCACCACAATCAGAGAAAGTGTGCAAAGGATCTTTGGATTATATAAAGCTCTTTTTTTTCTCATCCGATAAACACAATTTGCAAAAATAACAGATATTCACCAATGATCTTGCACTATTCTCATATTTTATGAACAGATAATCGTTGATGAGAACTAAACGATGAATCGACGAATATTGTATTTTTGCCGCCCAATTTTAATATCATTATGTCTGTGGATTTAATCATAGAAATTATCGGAGCAGTCATCGGGCTGGCTTACCTTTTTTTGGAATACAAGGCCAACGTTTGGCTTTGGCCAGTCGGCATCCTGATGTCGTTGTTCTACGTAGTCATCTTTTTTCACGGGAAATTTTACGCAGACGCAGCTGTCTATCTCTATTATATCGGGGCGAACACATACGGATGGTTGAGGTGGACTCGATTGCGAAGCTCTGCTTTGACTGCTAATGACTTGACGACTAATGAAATACCTATCACGCACACGCCAAACAGGCAGATTTTGCCACTTGTTGCCGTGTCGATGATATTATGGGGTCTGCTGTTTTGGGTGCTGAAAACCTGCACAGACAGTACGGTGCCTGCCGGAGACGCGCTCACCACCGCTCTCAGCATCGTGGCTATGTGGATGCTTGCACAAAAATATCTGGAACAGTGGTTGTTATGGATTGTAATTAACATAGTTTCCACTATTCTCTATTTTTGGAAAGGCTTATACCCGACAGGCGTACTCTTTATGGTGTACGTCATCGTCGCTGTGCTTGGTTATTTCAGATGGAAAAAAATGCTACAACACTTATAGAGACGTTTCAAGAAACGCTTTTACAGTACCGCCTGCCAACCGATGTCGCTTCGGTAGAACAAATCCGGGTGCGCCATCTTTTCAACTCCCTGATAGGCGTCTTGTTTAGCCTCTTGTAATGTTTTGCCTTTCCCCACAACGAAAAGCACGCGGCCACCGTTGGAGTATAGTTGACCGTTTTCTTCTTTTACGCCCATACAGAAGACTTGTTGCGGAATGTCAGCGGGACTGTTCAGTGGGATATTTTTGGTGTAGCTACCTGGGTAACCTTTGGCGGCAAGCACCACACCTAAAAAGGATTCATCGTAGAATTCAGCTTTAACTTCTTTATTTTCAAGAATATCAAGCATCATTTGTGTGAGGTCGCTCTTGAGTTTCGGTAATACTACTTCGGTTTCGGGGTCGCCAAAACGGGCGTTGAACTCGATCACTTTGGGACCTTCGTTGGTCAGCATCAAGCCACCGTAAAGCACTCCGCAGAACGGACAACCTTCTGCTATCAAGGCCTTTGCAGTAGGTTTCATGATATGCTCCACAGCCCAGTCGATTTGCGTTTGCGGAATGACGGGCACGGGCGAATAGGCTCCCATGCCGCCGGTGTTCGGACCTTTGTCGCCATCATAGGCGCGTTTATGATCCTGCGCGATGACGAGCGGTACCACTTGTTCACCGTTCACTAAAGTCAACAAAGAAAATTCAGGACCTTGCAAGAACTCTTCCATCACGACCTTGCCTTTGCCGAAACGATTGTCTAACAGCATGTCTTTCAAAGCATTGTCAGCATCTTCTGCCGTCATAGCGACTACCACGCCCTTACCGGCAGCCAAACCGTCATACTTAATGACAATGGGAGCGCCATGTTCGTAAAGATACTGTTTTGCAGCCTCATAGTCTTCAAATGTGCGGTAACGGGCGGTGGGGATCTGATACTTCTGCATCAAATCCTTGGCGAACTCCTTGCTGCTTTCAATGCGAGCGGCGGCAGCTGTTGGGGCGAAGATACGCAGTCCAGCGGTGGCAAATACCGTGGCGATGTCGCAGGCGAGTGCCGCTTCAGGGCCTACCACCGTCAAATCGATGTGGTTTTCCAAGGCAAAGTCTCGTAGTTGCTCGCTCGCTGTTTCGTCAATGCCGACCAACTGTACTTGTGTGGCGGTTTGTGTGCTGATAGACAACATTCCGGGGTTGCCAGGTGCGATAAAAATCTCCGGCTTCAATGCCGATTGTGCCATTTTCCAAGCGATGGCGTGCTCGCGGCCACCGCGTCCGATCACTAATACTCTCATTATTTTTTTGTTAATGTATATCCATTATATCTTGTCATTACCTGATCTACATAGTTAACGGTATGTTTACCAGGATAATAACCACATTTTACTACATCGTCCCGATAGTATTCTTTATGGGATTTCTTAATCAGGTACTCCGATACGTTTGTCCATTTGGTGGCATCATCGTCATGTTTTTTGCAAAGAGCAATGGCGTCTAAAATATGGCCGGGACCGGAATTGTAAGCGCCTGCCACGAAATAGTAAAGGTCGGCGGTATCGACTTTATCCTTGAAAATATTGCACAAGTACGAAATGTATTTTGCACCAGCCCAAATCTGATCTTCCACGGAAGAAGAGTCGGTGATGCCGTAACTTTCGCAGGTGGCGGGCATCATCTGCATGATTCCGAAACTGCCTCCGAAACCAATCAAATCGGGAATGAAATGGGATTCTTGATAAATGATTGACGAAATAAGCCGCCAATCGAAGCCAAGTTTTGAAGCCGCTTTCTTCAAAACCACATCGTATTGCGAGGTGCTGTTCTTGCTTTTTCCGAACGATTGAGAGATGACATAGGAGTGAGGAGAAAGGTATTTTCTGCACAAAGCTTGGTATTTGTTGGTCTCTTTGTATTCGGAAAGCCAGTGATTGATAGAGTCATTGAGAACTTTGTTATGGTTGTTGAGGATCCAAGTGCGCGGGAAATTTTCGCCCACGCGCGGTCCGATGGTCAATTGTGTATAGAATGGCATCAATGTGATAGCCACATTGTAGTTGCAGACGGCGTAGTCGATGGTTTTATCTACCAGCATATCCATCAAATCTTCAATGGCTAAGTCTGGATTGTGTTTCACTATCCAGGAAGAGGGGTTGTTCAAGGAGCTGAAATCTAATTGGTTGTAATATTTCGCGGAGGTGTTGACGATATGCGGAAGTGTATCGTATGCGGCATCTTTTTTGCGCATAATCAGTACGGGATAGGTGTAGGCGATGGGTTCTGAAACTGTGATATAATTGGGGACATAGTTGGCCTTGTCGAAGTCGAAGCAGACAATGTCGTACTTGTTGGATAGAGCGGTCAGGAACATGGTCTCGGCATCGGCCTCGATAGTGATATCCACCGGCCGATGGAGGTTTTTCTCCAGTTGTTTGAGCATGTCATATTGAAAACCAATGACTGAGCCTTGATAGACGAAGTAATCGGCGGCATGATAAAACAGGCACACAGAAAGTGTGTCGCTGCGTTTTGGTTGCTTTTTCTCGTGTTTAGGGATATGAATGTTGGGCATATTAAAAACATGCCCACGCCATAATACCACGATGGCAAGCAGAATGGATGCGATTATGAGAAATAGATAACTAAGGTGTTTTCTATTCAAAATCAGGAATTTAGTTGGTCTCCACCATCAAGATGGTCTTTTCGGTCGTCTCGCCTTCATTCACTTGTACTTGAGTGGTACCGGTGTATTTGTAGGGCGTTCCGTTCACCGTGTCATACTTCACTGCGTTCACGATTAGCAGTGCGGGGTAGTCGAGCGTGTAGGTGAAAACGCCTTTGGCATTTGTAGGCTGATCTTGCACCTTAGAAATGGCGGTCTGCACGGCCAGGCCAGCGTTGTATTTGACGGTGTCAAACGAAATCAAGGCGTAAGGCACTACCGAATCGGCATCCATGCCATTGGATGAATAATAGCATGTGATGCGCATTTTGCAGGAGTGGTCCTTCTTGCATTGTGAGAAAAGAAGCACGCCTACTAAGGCGATCATGATCGGCAGAATAATTCTCATTTTTTTCATAAAGCTTTATTTCTAAAAAGGAATGGCAAAAATATAAAAAAAATCATAACGAACAAAGTTTTCATATTATTGTTGTCAAAAAATATTCTTTTCCAGAAGGGTACATGTTAATCATCGTGAAAAATGCGGGAAAGGCTATGAACATATTCAATATTTTTATATTTTTGCACTTTATTTTGTGTAATAATTATTAAAACTGAAAAATTGAAAAAGAAATACGCTTGGATTGCGGTAATTGTGGTGCTTGTGCTCATCATCATAGATCAAATCATCAAATTTTGGGTAAAGACACATTTTACTGTGGGACAGACTGTTCCGTTGCTCGGGCAATGGTTAAACCTTCATTTTGTGGAGAATGAAGGTATGGCTTTTGGAATTAGCTTCGGGCAACAGGTTGGGAAATTGTTGCTGTCCATCGTGCGTATTCTTTTGGTGGGCTTGCTCTGCTGGTATTTTATCAAACGGCTGAAAGAGGAGAAGATGGACGGTGTGGTTCTCGCGATTTTCTGCCTGGTGATAGCGGGTGCGTTTGGCAATATCATCGACAGTATGTTTTATGGACTTTGCTTTACGGAAAGCAATTTCCTTGAAGTGGCAAAGTGGTCGCCAGGGCACGGGTATGCACCATTTTTCTTCGGCAAAGTGGTTGATATGTTCTACCTTAAACTTTTCTGGATTCCTGAAAAATTCCCGCTTTGGGGCGGTTCCTATTTCTTCCCGGCTATCTTCAACTTCGCGGATGCTTGCATCACCGTGGGTATTTTCATGGCGATTATCTTTAACAAACGTATTTTCAATGAATTAGAAAATAAAGAAGAGGAAAATGTAGTAAATCCTGTAGAGGTGGCATCTAATGAGTGATTTATACAGAAGGTTGTGTAAGAGTGTAGTAAACAATATACAAACAATAAACAAATCAAAGTATTATGAAGTTTTTATCATTTCTGAAAAAACAACTGCTGATTGTGGCAGTTTTGGCGATTACAGCACCCGTTTTCGCTGTGAATCCGCCGGATGAAGGCATGTGGTTGCCTATGTTCATCAAGAATTACAATTATGCACAGATGCAGAAGATGGGCTTGCAGCTCACTGCAGAACAGTTGTATGACATTAACCATTCTTCCTTGAAAGACGCCATTGTGCAACTTGGCGATGGTTTCTGCACGGGTGAGATTGTCTCAAAGGACGGTCTGATGTTCACCAATCACCACTGTGGTTACTCATCCGTCGTGGAGCTCTCCACTGTGGAGCACGACTATCTCAACAACGGTTTCTTTGCCATGAGTAAGGAGGAGGAGCTGCCCGTGAATTTCCATGTACATTTCCTTGAAAGAATGGAAGATGTGACTAGCACTGTGCTGGCAAAGGTGGACGAGAACACCACCGAAAACGATCGTGCAAAATATGTGGAGGAGGCTATCAAGAAACTGAAAAAGGAGAACTCCGCAGACGGCCGCTACAAAGTAGTAGTGAAGCCCTTCTACGAAGGCAATGAGTACTACATGTTCATCTACACAATGTATCAGGACGTGCGCCTCGTGGTGGCTCCCCCGAGTTCCATCGGTAAGTTCGGCGGCGACACCGACAACTGGATGTGGCCTCGTCACACCGGCGACTTCACCGTGTTCCGCATCTACACCGCTCCCGACGGTTCTCCTGCAAAATACTCTAAGGAAAACGTTCCGATGAAACCGAAACATTATCTTCCGATTAGCTTGAAAGGTTATCAACCTGGTGATTACACCATGATTTGGGGTTATCCTGGCACCACCAATCGTTTCATGACTTCATACGAAGTGCAAAACGAAATCGACATCAATGCTCCTGCCATTTACGAACCTTTGGATGCTATTTTGCCCGTGATTCACGATGCTATGGAGGCTTCTCAGAAGGTGCATCTTCAATACGCTGACAAACATGCTGGTTTGGCCAACTACTGGAAGAACCAACACGGTGAGGTGGAGAGCTTGAAGGCTCTCAAAGTGGTGGAGTCCAAGGCAAAACAAGAATCAGAATTGATGAAATGGATCAATGCTGACAGCAAACGCAAAGATAAATATGGCAACTGTTTGAGCGAAATTGAAAAAGTCTGCAAGGAAGTTGACGGTGCCAAGTTCAAATCTGTGATGAACGGCAATCTTCAGTTCTCCGCTTCTCCGACGTTGCTTGCCACATTGCGTCTGCATGGCCAGTTGAAACTCGACAAAGGTCAGAAGAAATTCGACGACTCCAAAGTGGAGAAGTTGTTGAAATCTTTCGACAATTACAATAATGACACTGATCCCGCTACCGAAGCTAAAATCGTGGTGGCTGCTCTCAAGACTTGGAACAACCACTCAGAGTCCAACCGTCCTGACCTGACTTTCTTCGCCAAGAAGTATAAAGGAGATTATGCCGCTTTTGAGAAGGCTATGCTCAACTCCATTTTCATCAGCAAGAATAATTTTGAGAAATTTGTGAAATCTCCGTCAGAAAAGGTGTTGGTGAACGATCCTGCATATCAGTATTTCCAAGCCGTGTATCAATATCTGATGCTCAATTCATCTGTTTTCTCCTATGACGAAAAGTTGGAGGTTCCGCGTCGCACCTACATTGCAGCACTGAAGGAGATGAACGCAGCAACCCCGATGTATCCGGATGCCAACAGCACGATGCGTACCACTTTCGGTACCATTTGCGATTACTATCCTGCTGATGGTGTGCATTACAATTACTACACCACCACCAAGGGTATCCTCGAAAAAGAGGTTCCCGGCGATTTCGAGTTTGATGTTCCCGCTAAGCTGAAAGACCTCATTTTGAAGAAAGATTTCGGTCAATATTTGGATAAGGACGGCACTATGCACGTCTGCTTCCTCTCTAATAACGACATCACTGGCGGTAACTCTGGCAGCCCGATTATGAACGGCAATGGAGAACTCATCGGCTTGGCTTTCGACGGCAATTGGGAGGCATTGAGCAGTGATATCGTCTTCAACACCGAGCTGCAACGCTGCATCAATGTTGACGTTCGTTACGTCCTTTTCGTCATCGACAAGTTCGGTGGTGCCGGATATTTGTTGAAAGAGATGGATATTCGGAAATAATCTACGTTTTTTTGTGTAACCCTGTTGTAGAGACGCGATTCATCGCGTCTCTACGTGTGTTTAAAGGTTAGGTATTAGCTGATTACGCTCCAGTTGGTGTCCTTTTGCACCTGATTCTCCAATGTTTCAGCGAGACGTTTGTGCTCGGGTAGCGACAAATCAGGGTCTTTGTCCAGCACTTGTTGTGCATAGTTACGAGTGTAAACCACCAATTTCTCGTCTTTGGTAAGGTCGGCGATTTTGAAGTCGAGCATGCCGCTTTGGCGAGTGCCTTGCAGGTCGCCGGGACCGCGCAGTTGCAAATCGAAGTTGGCGATTTCGAATCCGTCGTTGGTTTCTACCATGGCATTCAGGCGCTTGCGACCTTCGGAGGAGAGTTCGTATTTGGACATGAGTATGCAGTACGATTGGTTGCCGCCTCTGCCCACGCGCCCGCGCAGCTGGTGAAGCTGCGAGAGTCCGAACCGTTCGGCGTTTTCGATAACCATCACTGTGGCGTTCGGAACGTCGATGCCCACTTCAATCACCGTGGTGGAGAGCAGAATCTGGATTTGCCCCTTCTTGAAGCAGTTCATGGTGTAATCCTTCTCCTCGGCCTTCATCTTGCCATGCACCACCCCGATGCTGTATTCCGGTGGTGGGAAACTGCGCTCGATGGCTTCGTAACCAGCCTGTAAATCAAGCAAGTCCAACGCCTCCGACTCCTGAATCAGGGGATAGACGATGAAAACTTGCCGCCCTTCCGCAATCTGCTGTTTCAGGAAACCAAACATTTTGAGGCGGTCTTTCTCGTAATAATGTTGAGTGACAATAGGTTTACGTCCCGCTGGTAACTCGTCAATGACGGAAACGTCCAAATCACCGTAAAGGGTCATGGCGAGAGTGCGCGGTATTGGTGTGGCGGTCATCACGAGGATATGCGGAGGAATGGCACCGCTCTTGCGCCATAACTTCGCCCGTTGCTCCACCCCGAAACGGTGCTGTTCATCAATGACGACAATGCCTAATTTGTTGAAAATCACGTTATCTTCGATGAGTGCATGGGTGCCGATAAGGATGCTAACCTGACCGTTCTGCAAGTCGGTGAGCAATTGTTTGCGTTTGGCCGTTTTGGTAGATCCAGAGAGGAATTCGACACGTAATCCAATGGGTTCCAGTTGTTTACTGATTTTTTCGTAATGTTGAGTGGCAAGGATTTCCGTGGGTGCCATCATGCAGGCTTGATACCCGTTATCAATAGCTAACAACATACTGAAGAGCGCGATGATGGTCTTACCGCTACCCACGTCGCCCTGAAGCAAGCGGTTCATTTGACGACCGCTACCTACGTCGCCGCGAATCTCCCTGAGCACCCGTTTCTGTGCGTTGGTCAGGTCGAACGGCAAGCATTCTTTATAGAAAGTGTTGAAGTAATATCCTACTTGTGAAAAGAGGAATCCCTTAAAACGGTTGGTGTTTATCAATTTGAGTTTCAGTAGTTTGAGTTGCGTGAAAAAGAGTTCGTCGAACTTCAAGCGCAACGTGGCCTGTGACAGTTTCTGGTTGTCTTCAGGGTAATGGATATTGACGAGTGCGTCGCGTAGGGTCATCAAATGTAGCTCTTCCACCATCTCGCGAGGCATCGTTTCGGGGATGATGTCTTTGACCTGCGTTAAGAGGTTGGCCGTCAGCTTGGACATTGCTTTGGAATCCAGCGATTTCTTCTTGGCTGTTTCGGAAGTGTTGTAGAGTGGTTGGAATCGCAGTGAAATGGGGGAGTTTTGCTGTTGTGCGGGATCAATAAGTTCAGGATGGGTGATGTTCCATCTGTTGTTGAAGAGGGTCGGTTTGCCGAAAATCACGAATTCTTTGCGCGATTTCAGCACGTCCTGTACCCACCGGATGCCATTGAACCAGACTAATTCGATAGCACCAGTCTCGTCGGTGAATTGCGCGGTGAGCCTTTGCGCGCGCATTTGTCCCACGATACGGACGTTGCTGATAGTGCCGCGCAAGAGAATATACCCACCGTCATTCACGATGTCGCTCACATGATAAACGTGCGACTTGTCAATATGGCGGTACGGAAAATAGTACAGTAAGTCATTAAAAGTTTGGATGTTGAATTCCTTTCGGAGCACCCCTCCCCGCTTTTCGCCAACTCCTTTCAGGAATTCGATGGGGGTGCTTAGTAAGTCGCTTGTGGTAGAGGTCATTGTTTAGGTTTATGGTTTAAGGTTTATGGTTTAAGGTTTGTTTACATGGTTAAGGGCGTGTAAGGCGCAAAATGTCTATTGTTCGTAAATATTTTCTAAACAACGCAAAATTATCCTACACGAATCATCAATCTCCTCCTCAGAAATCGTCAGCGGAGGGGAGATGCGGAAAGCGGTGTCGCAGAAGAGGAACCAGTCGCTCATGATGCCGTTTTCTTTGAAGAGAGACATTATCTTGAAAAGCTTGTCGGAAGAACCGAGTTCCACGGCCATCAACAGGCCGCTGCGGCGAATTTCTTGTACGTGCGGGGCATTCTTTAAAGCTTCTTCGTAACGTTTCCCCTTTTCTTCGACATTGTCAACTAAGTGATTGTCAATATTATACTGAAGAGCGGCCAAGCCAGCGGCACAGCACACAGGATGCCCGCCGAAAGTGGTGATATGCCCCAAAACGGGATTGCTCTGCAGAGAGTCCATAATCTCTTTCGAGGAGATGAAGGCACCAAGGGGCATTCCGCCGCCAAAAGCCTTCGCCAAACATACAATATCAGGTGTTACGCCATATTTCTGCATGGCGAACATCGCGCCAGTGCGACCCAATCCCGTCTGTATCTCATCGAATATCAGCATGGTGCCAGTTTCGTCGCAACGTCTGCGAAGGGCTTGTAAGTAACCCTCTTTCGGGGGAATAACGCCAGCTTCGCCTTGCACGGGTTCCACCAATACGCAGGCGGTTTCTTCGTCAATGCGGTTAATGTCGTCGAAGTTGTTGAACCACAAGTATTCCACGTTAGGGAGTAGCGGTTGGAAAGGTGCTTTCCAAGTGTCACCCTCAGGAGAGGCCATCATGCTGAGCGAGCCATGGTTAGAGCCGTGGTAAGCACAGTGCATCGACATCATCTTGTGCCTCCCGGTGTAACGTTTTGCTAGTTTTAGAGCCCCTTCCACCGCCTCGCTGCCCGAATTCACGAAATAGACGCTGTCTAACGGGTCGGGAAGTAATTCGGAAATTAGCTTTGCATATTGCACTTGTGGCCGTTCCACCAATTCGCCATACACCATAACGTGCATATAATCAGCTGCTTGCATCTGTACTGCTGAAATAACGGCGGGGTTGGCATGACCGACATTGTTCACCGACACGCCCGAAACCAAATCATAATAACGTTTTCCTTGTGGCGTATAAAAAAAAACACCTTCCGCCCGTTCCACTTCCAAAAGAAGGGGTTCGGGGGAAGTTTGTCCTATGTGTGCCAAAAATTGTTGACGTAGAGTCATCATCCTCTTTTTATTTTTGGCGCAAAAATACGTTTTTTATTTATGCAAAGGGGGTTTCCATAAAGAGTTCGATTCCTCGTTCCGTGAGGGCGGGAAGGAGTACATATTTCAGCACTTCAGCCTTGTTGTGATGCTCATTATCAATCAAAAACATGTTATTCAACACGAAAGTGATATAGGTTTGGTTGTTCAGATTCTCGTAAACATGAAAGCATTTTTTCCCTTTTTCCAACACTCTTTGTATCGCGGAATAGAAAAATGAATTTTCATTGAGATATTTACGCTGATCGCGCGTGTATTTGTAGTAATGGGGATAATCGAATCGGATGGAATAGATATTATATAACGTCATGGTCAACTCTTCCACGCTATGATTGCAGTTCATCATAATGGAGTTCCATTTCTGAAAACACATTTGTTGCCAATATTCCCATGCGATTTCGATAGAATTGGCTTTGGTGCCATATCTGTTGAAAAATGTTTTGTGACAAATGTTCAGCTTGTCAACTATCTCATCAGTCGGGTGCTGGAAGCCGTTTTCTGAATAAAAGTTGTAAATATCGTGTCTCTTTTTATCGTTTAAAGCCATAAGAGTTGTTGTTTGTTTTGAGATTAATTGAAATACAAATTAAAAATTTCTGCAAAAATACAAAAAATATCATTCCAAATGTAAAATTACAGAATTTTCAGTCAATTGGTGTAAATCAGCCGTCCTTTCCACAGAGCCATCCTTCATGAAAAGATACAAAGGGAAGGTGTTGGTGACGCGGATGGCCATAAGTGGATTAATCTTGACGTATCTGAACGCCTCAGTTTTGGTTTCAGCAGGAAATGCTTTGACGGAAGTGCTGTCACCCCAGATGAAATAGATGATTTTAGTGCTGTCCAGTTGGTTGTGTTTGGCGATTTCGGACATTTTCAGGCAGCTTGTGCGGCAAAATTCGCATCCAGAGGAGACGATTCCCACAATATAATTGCCTTTGTCAAGATTGACATCCTGCATGGTAGAGTCCGCCATCAGCGCGTTGAAAGAGGCTTCATTGAAATTGTTTTTGTCGGATTTGAAAATAGCGGAATAGATGTTGTCGATGGGGAAGAGGACGAAAGGAGGCACGATAGCAGCGAGAAGGGTACCGGCCAGCACAAGCACGCGTGTGCGTTTCCGGAATGCGTAATCCTCCTCTTTGCGAATAAGGAACAACAGTGCGATGCCTACGAAGTTTTTGATAAGGGAAATGGACGGCTTCATTTCCACCAATTCGCCCATACAGTGACAGTTAGAGTCGTTTCTGAAAAGGATTACATAAACAAGCAATAGGGAGAATCCGATGAGCATCAAAAGGGTGAGCCACCAAGCCGGTTTATATTTTACCTTGGTAATCAAGAGGATACCGACCAATACTTCAGCGGCTATAATACTACGTGCGGCCAATCCACTCAGCGTGAGATTGAACAGATTGAAACTGTAGATATAGAGTTCGAAATGATCTAAAGACAAAAGTTTTAAAATGGCGGAGACGATAAAAAACACGCCAATGCCGATTCGGATAATGATTTTCAAGATGTTGTACATTATATTTTTTTTAAATAAAGGTGTGAAACGTAAAAACAGATTAAATATTGTATTATTAACCAACGATTCCTTTAGGTATGGCACTGATAAGTTTTTTGGCGTATTCTGTCTGAGGATTTGCACAAAGGGTATCTGCCTCACCCGTTTCGACGATGACACCTTGTTGCATGACAGCAATACGGTCGGACATGAACTTTACCACTGAAAAATCGTGTGAGATGAAAATGTAGGTGAAGTGGTATTCGGCTTTGAGTTCGTTAAGAAGGTTCAGAACTTGTGCCTGCACCGATACGTCAAGGGCAGAAACCGATTCATCGCAGATAATGAATTTCGGGTTAACCGCTAACGCACGTGCAATAGAAATACGTTGCCGTTGCCCCCCGGAGAATTCGTGAGGATATCTGTAAAAATGTGATTCATTGAGACTTACGCGTTCCAAAAGCTCGATCACTCGTTTTTTACGTTCATTATCGTTAGACAGAATGCCATGAACCCGCATTGGCTCCAATAGGGCTTCGCCGATAGTAAGTCGCTGGTTGAGAGAAGAATAGGGATCTTGCAGGATGATTTGCATCTCTTTTCTCATCTTCCGCATTTCCGAATTGGGAAGTTGAACGAGATTCCTTCCGCGATAAAAAACGTCGCCAGAAGTGGGCTCGATCAGTCGCAGCATGGAACGTCCCAAAGTGGTTTTGCCACATCCCGACTCCCCGACCAGCCCAAGGGTCTCCCCTTCGTAAATGTCGAGGCTGATGTCGTGCAGTGCATGAAAATATTGCTGTCTCTCAAAAATTTTCCGTTTTCTGACTTTGTAAACTTTATTTAAGTTGTTGATTCTGATGATTTTATCTCCAGAATAGATAGTGTTGAGTGTTGTTTTTCGTTCTTCAGGGGATATGGTCAATTGGTCAAGAACTTGTTGCATGTCAACATCGGTGTTACCATCAAAATCGGCTACTTGCGGGAGCTTTTTCAGTCGCGTTGTCATGGAGGGACGACAAGCGATAAGTTGCTTAGTGTAAGCGTGTTTTGGGTTCAGAAAGATGTTGCGGACAGTGTTTTCTTCCACGATATTGCCTTTGTACATCACGATAGTGCGGTCCGCGATTTCGGCTACCACTCCGAGATCGTGGGTGATGAACAGCACTCCCATTCCATGTTTTTCTTGTAAATTGCGGATCAGTTCGAGGATGTTTTTCTGGATGGTGACATCCAATGCGGTGGTAGGCTCGTCGGCGATGAGCAGTTTGGGGTTGCAGCTCATGGCCATAGCAATCATGATGCGCTGTTTCTGTCCACCAGAGAGTTCATGCGGGTAAGAGTCGAAAATCTGTGTGGGTCGTGGAAGCCGCACTTCGTCGAACAGACTGAGGACGCGCTCTTTGGCCTCTTTCTCGTCGATTTTGTTGTGTAGAAGTATCTGTTCTGTAATTTGTTCACCACACCGGATGACTGGGTTCAAAGAGGTCATCGGTTCTTGGAAAATCATGCCGATTTGGTTTCCCCTCAGGGTTTGCATGACCGTTTCCGGTGCTTTCAGAATGTCGATGGGATTGTGGTCTTGCCGATGATGGAAGAGGATGCGCCCAGATGGGTAGCGGGCGATTTTTGAATTCAGTAACTGCATGACGGACAGTGCAGTTACTGATTTTCCAGAACCAGACTCACCGACAATACCCAATGTTTCTCCTTCATGGAGGGAAAAACTGATTTGATGAAGAATAGAATTCCATTGGGTGTCGCGCCGAAGATCGAGCGACAAATCGTCTATATCTAATAATGGTCGCATCGCGGTTATCATTGGCCGCGTAAGAAATTATTTCTTCTTTTCTTGCAGTTTGGTATCGATATCTAACGTGGCGTGAGGGACGATTCTCAGGCGTTCCTTGGGGATAAGTTTGCCAGTGATGCGGTCCACGCCGTATGTCTTATTTTCAATACGTACCAAAGCAGCCTCCAGGTTGGAGATATATTTTACCAGTCGAGCCATCAAGCGACCATTTTCCTCTTTGGAGAGCACTTGGTTCCCCTCTTCGAGGTTCTTGAAAGTAGGAGCAGTGTCCTTAGTGTCATTGCCGACACCACTGTATGCCTCCTGATATACTTCGAGATTCTTCTTTGCTTCTTCGATTTTTTTCTCGATTAAGGCTCTGAATTCTTCCAAATCTTCATCGGAATAACGGTTTACAACTACTTCGCTCATAATATTTTAAATGTTATTATTGGTGAATAATTGAACGTGCAAAGATACATTTTTTTTGCACAAAGTGATTTTTTGGTTAATGATTGTTCGTAAAATGTCAAAAAGCGATTACTTTTTTTACTGTTTTTTGACCTTTTTTGTCCTGAAATACGATGATATAAGCTCCTTTGCCATAAGGAAATGGGTAAGATAAACGGCGCACCCCTTCAGACATGTTTTCCTGGTAGCTGCCAAGTAGTTTCCCTTCTATAGTGAAAATGGAAATAGTGTATTCTTCGGGGCGATTGCTCTGCATTTCGACTTGTAGTGACTCCCGAACCGGATTGTGTACATTGATGTAATAGTCTGAGGTATGTTCGATTACGCCTACGTGCGCGTCAATGGCCATATCCATGACAACAGGCAGGTGGTCAGATTGATAGTAAAGTGCAAGAGCGACATCATTTGGTACCGAAGAGTTGGTGGGTGACAGCACCGAACCATTGAACCGCATACCGTCCTGTCCCACAACATGATAAGAACCTTCAATGAGGTGTAGTCTGTCACTGCCATAGTAGATGTATGGGGAAACCAGGATGATGTCGAAACGGTCGTCCAGTCCACCGTCTGCGAAGCAATCAGTCGATTGGTTGTGTGTGGATTGGGTGTGGAGCGAGGCGAATTGTGGATTGTTGTGCCAATAGCCAGGACTATTAGCAGGGTCGTAGAAACGGTAAAGACTGTTGGAGTACTCTGTAAGTTCTTGGTAAGCAGGTTCTTCATTATAATAGATATTGAAGTCACCCGAAAAGATATAGTTCCCTGGCATTCCTGAATTGGAGATACGATTCATCAGTTTTTGAACCTGAGTCAAACGGTAGGATTCGTTGGAATATCCTGAACCAGCTTTCAAATGTCCAATCCAATAAGTCATGAAGATAGTATCACCTGAGGATAAATTGTCGGCGTTGTAGTAGAAAGTGTAACCGTTAATATCTCTGTATGAAGTGTTTATGCATGTCGATTTGTACAGGGTCAGTTTGCGCGAGTCGTAGTAAACCATATTGGCAAGGTATCCGCCCGACTGGTTGGTGAGTGGACCTCGCTTGTAATAATTAATGCCATCGGTGTTGATGGCGTTGTTGAGCAGCCGATCGGCATATTGATTTTGTGACCCCATTTCGCACACACACATCACCGTGGGTTGCACATACTGGAAAATCGTCTTAATGTGCATATCCTTGGTGTTCAGGTTGTTTGTGATGCTGTTGCATTCCGAAACGCCAGAATTATTGGTGTAATACATCAAATTATATTGCATCATGCGGATGGTGTCCGGTCCTTGGGCAAAAGCAACCTTTTCCGCCATAAATAACAGCATTCCTAAAATGCCTATGCGAATAAATAACCACTGCCTCGTCATGTTGCCTTTTCCATAGAGCCCCTTGCCACAATTGGCAGGATGCGATACGTTCCTATTTTTTGTGTTTTTGGTAATATTGCACCCCTGTCTTTACGTTAGCTTTCACTGCGTTAGAGGAATAGGTAGCCCCAGATATGACATCCACTTCGGTATTGGCTGCTTGCTTGACGGTCATGCCGTTCCACTTGTTCAGCAGGTTCTCTTGGACTCTGGCGAAAAATCCAGGGGTCTCTTCGTTGGGTAGTGCCTCAATTTTCTGGATTATGTCGTTCTTGATGTAGATTTTCAGCGGGGTTGTACCGTTATAACCGATGACATCCTGTGTCAAGGTGGTGGTGTTCACAATGTAAACGCCTTTCTCTTTAGTCATCACTTTGTCGCCTGAGGTGGCGCAGATGAAAACCGCGGCGATGATCACCAACATTGCGCTGATGAGGGCAAACATTCCTTTCTTCATAGTGACTTTTGCTTTTAATTTTCTGATAATAAATAATATACGATATTTTATCTCGTTTTTAACGAGGCTGCAAAGGTACATTTTTTACAGTACCATAAGATTACAACCACGTAACTGAGAATGGTCAAGGCGACCGAGTATTTCAATTCCTTGCGGATGCCGGCGACCTAAATCCTCCGTCGCAATGAAGGAGCAGCTGTAGATATTGGCCAGATCGACGACGTTGATGACACCGGTGCTTACGGAATTGCTACCGTCCAAAGGGTCTTTTTCGTTCCGCAATCGCAGTTGCATCCAAGGCGGGGTGGTAAAGAGGTTTCCTCCTCTACTATAGGCTTGCGACAGCAGCTCGCACATGCCGTATTCGGAGTGGATATCGGGCACTCCAAACGCCTTCCGCAGGATGTCGTAAAGTTCTTCTTTTACCATTTCTTTGCGACGGCCTTTCATACCACCGGTCTCAAATACAATAAGTTGCGGAAAATCGATTTGGTAATGTTCTGCAAAATCAAGCAAAGCAAACGTAACCCCCCATAGAATTGTTTTCTGTTTATTATTGTGGAGTTGTAGTAATTTTTGGTATAAATCTTCGTGATTATAAAGATAATAACCGTTGTCTTTTGCACCTGATTTGTGCATTAGAGCTTCCATCATATAAATTAATGAAGAGTTTTTTTGCTCTAAGTAGTTGGGTAGCAGAGCTAAAAAGGTGTATTCAGATGGATCTCCGTAGAAATGGCGGAAACTTTCAAGCAGACTTTGTCGATACAGTTGCGCATCTTTGATGAGGTGTTGGGAATATTGCATTCCCGTTGTGCCGCTGCTACGGAAGGTCAGTTCTGGTTCAAATTCCGTTGTTTTCACCTCATGTGTTTTAAAAAAGGATATGGGAAGAAAGGGGATCTCTTCCAAAGTTCTAATATCTTCTGCTCTGATATTAAGATGCTGACAATAAGATTGATATACGGAATTTCTGTCGTATTGAAAGTGGAAAATCCGCAAAGCAGTTTCGTTAAAAACCGCTTTTGATTCTATATGGAAGATGTTTTGTGTCAGGGTTTCCATGCGAAGGAGTTGATGAGGTGCATGGCATCTTCTTTGAGATAATCGATGACAGGCTGGAGAGAGTCGTTGTTGGGTGTGTTGTCGAAATATAGTGCGGCTCGTACGAATTGGTGCGCACTGTCGGTGAGCCAGAATTGGAATGGAGTGGCCACCTGCTTGCCGTAGATTTCGTAGGTTTGTCCCCAGATCTGTGCTCCGGGGTCTTTGATAATAGAAAATTGCACATCATCGGCTTTTTGGTAGTGGAATTTCACCATTTTATCTTCCGAAACCATCAGTCTTCGTAAACTATCCGCGTTTTTGAGCGTGAAACAGGTGAACCTCAAGGAGGCCCTAAGTTCAGGGTATGTCACATTTACCCAAAGCGATTGGTCAGGTTGCGGCTCGATGGAGGTGTTCGCAAAAACGGATTGTTCGAAGGAGAAGGGTAGAGTGGTATCCAAGCGGCGGTATTGATGCTCAGGCAGATCAATACGGAAATAGCCCATGGGTTTGGGCTCTGGCAGCGGTTTGGGTTTGCATGACGTTAGCATTGCGCATACTATAATCGTTGCGCATACAATATATATATGTGATAGTCTTTTCATTTGATTATTGACCCAAAGATTCCCGGCTACGGCCTGACGTCCTTACTTTGGGCTGATATGCTTTGCCCTTTCAGGGCTGCTTTAGGAATATATTTTATAAATAACTTTTTAGGTTTTTGTTCTTGCTGTTTTGGCGTAATCTCTTCAGGGCACGTTCCTTGATTTGCCGCACTCGCTCGCGCGAGAGATCAAGTTTGTCCCCAATCTCGTCCAAAGTATGTTCATGGGAGGTGCCGATGCCGAAGAAGAGACGCAACACATCCGCTTCCTTGTCAGGCAAGGTTTCCAACAGGTCGTTAATTTCTGACGAGAGCGATTCTTGCATCAGAGAGGTGTCGGTGTCGTCGTCATTGTCGTGCACGAAAACATCCACGAAGCGGGTCTCTTCGTTGGGGGCTATGGGAGAGTCGATGGATTGCGGATGATTGTTCATTTTCATGATTTCAGCCACCTTATAGACAGGCATATCCATGGCGTTAGCAATCTCCTCAGTGGTGGGCAAACGGTTGAGCGACTGCTCCAGTCGAGCGGTCTCTTTCTTGATTTTGTTGATGACGCCTACTTGGTTCAGCGGCAGGCGCACGATGCGTGATTGATCGGCAATGGCTTGCAGGATGGCTTGGCGAATCCACCAGACGGCGTAGGAGATGAACTTGAAGCCGCGGGTTTCGTCGAAGCGTTGTGCCGCCTTGATCAGTCCCAAGTTGCCCTCGTTAATGAGGTCCTGCAACCCGATGCCCTGATTTTGGTACTGTTTTGCTACGGACACGACAAAACGTAAGTTGGTTGTAACCAGCTTGTTAAGCGCATCCTCGTCGCCCGCTTTGATCTTGCGGGCAAGTTCCACCTCCTCGTCTGCGCCGATCATCTGCACCTTGCTGATGTCCGAAAGGAACCGTTCCAGCGAAGCCGAATCGCGGTTGGTGATGGATTTTGATATCTTTAATTGTCTCATTTATAATGACTTTTCAACTTTTTCTACCGTGCACTTGCCCCTATCGGGTCTGCTCATGGAATATCTTTTATGACTTTGGCTGTTTGCTGTTGACTTTTAAACGTTAAACCAAAAGCTTCAATAATCAATAACCATTTATTTTTCAACCTTTTCTGTTGTACCTTTACTATTCAATAAAGTTACATTTTTGGTCATTTTTTCTTTGTTTCTGACCAAAACGACCTTCACTTTGTCACCGGGAGATTTGGTTTTGAGTACTCCGCGCACTTCTGGAAGGCTGTTGACGGGCGTGTTGTCTATATGTGTGATGACATCGCCTTCTTGGAAACCGTTTTGGGCAGCGGCACCGTTGTCAGATACTTCGGCTACGTAGATACCATTCACATCGCTGAGGTTTAGCTCTTTAGCATTTGTTGCGTTCAGTTCCATAATGGAAACGCCGAGGTAAGCCTGTTGAGTGACGCCATAGTTCTTCAGGTCATGGCTGATTTTTTCCACGATATTGGAGGGGATGGCGAAGGAGTAGCCGGTATAGTAGCCGTTTCCAGAGGCTATGGCAGTGTTGATGCCGACCAGTTGACCAGCGGCATTCACAAGGGCGCCGCCACTATTGCCGGAGTTGACGGCAGCGTCGGTTTGGAGATAGACTTCATCGGACATGGAGTTGCGGCCGGTACTGAGTTGACGGGCTTTCGCACTGATGATGCCGGCGGTGACGGTGGAGTTGAGCCCCATAGGGTTGCCGATTGCTAACACCCATTCGCCAATGCGCACGGAATCGGAGTTTGCGAATTTCAGGTAGGGCAGACGCGTTTCATTGATTTTGATGAGCGCGAGGTCGGAAGCAGGGTCGGTGCCGATGATTTCACCGTTGTATTCTCGCTTGTCGTTCAAGGTGATGGTCACCTTCTCTGCATCTTGCACCACATGGTTGTTGGTGACAATGTAGCCGTCGGAGGAGATGATGACACCTGAACCGGCTGCCTGTACGGGGTAAGTGCTTGGGGCGGAACGAAAGAAATGTTCCCATATCGTGCCGCCGAAAAAGTCGTCCCACATAGAATTTTTTTGCGTGAATTCGGTCTTGATATAGACCACTGCGTTGACAGACGACTCTGCGGCGTCGGTCAAATCAACGTATCTTGTGCCATGGCTCTCCTTCTGGGCGCAACTCGAGTAGGTGCAGGTGAAAAAGGCCAACATTGTGAATAACAGTGCTTTAGAAATGTTTAATGTCTTCATATTTATATATTTTTCATTATTAAAGTTTATACAAAACGGCTCAATAACGCAAAAGTTTAAAAAAAATTGCAGGCGAAATATTTATATCAAAAAAAATCTTATTTTTGCCGCCCAAAAAATTACAAACAAAAATTATACCAAAATGTACGCAATTGTAGAAATAGCCGGGCAACAATTCAAGGTTGAAAAAGACCGCAGAGTCTATGTTCAACGCCTCAAGGCTGAAGAAGGTGCGCAAGTCAAATTTGACAGCGTTATGTTAGTGGACAATGACGGTGATGTGAAAGTGGGTACGCCTACCGTTTCCGGTGCAAGCGTGACCGCTACCGTGCTCCAACACTTGAAAGGCGACAAAGTTCTCGTTTTCAAGAAGAAAAGAAGAAAAGGTTATCAGAAATTGAATGGTCATCGTCAATGCTTGACCTCCATCAAGATTGATAACATCACCTTGTAAATTTAGTATTAACGATTAAAATTTAGACTTATGGCTCATAAAAAAGGTGTCGGTAGTTCTCAGAACGGCCGCGAATCAGCTAGTAAAAGATTAGGTTTGAAGATTTTTGGTGGTCAGTTTGCCAAGGCTGGCAATATCATCGTCCGCCAAAGAGGTACCGTCCACAACCCTGGTAAGAACGTGGGTATGGGTAAAGACCACACCCTCTTCGCACTGTGCGACGGCATCGTTGAATTCAAGAAAACCTATAAGGACAGATCCTACGTTTCTGTAATCCCTGCAACTCAGGAATAGTCATTGAGATTTGTCGAGATTAGTCAAAGCGCCTTCCAATGGAGGGCGTTTTTTTGTGATTAGTGGATAATTAGTAACTGTGCAGGCTTTGTGACCAACCGAAGAGGTTGGAGATGAACTGCGGACAAGTCCAGCAGAGGATAAGGAAAAGTATCCCCGCGAATTGTATGGTGACATTCAGGTGAAAGGCAAGTTGACGCGATTTACCAGTTGTAACGTCGGATTGTAGAAAGTGAATGTGTCGAGTGCCCATGCACAACAAGAGGTAGTAACAGTAGGTGATGAGTGCCATCGTCTCTTTCGGGTCCCAGTTCCAGAAAGTGCCCCACGCTTCCTTTGCCCAGACGATACCCAATGACAACCCAATAGTGAAGAATCCAGTTCCGCATTTCAGCATCCGTTGAGACCATACCAAAGTAGAGGAACTTTTTTTTATATCAGCGTAAATGGCTGATATAAAGCCTGCTATAAGAATAGCGTATGAAAAGACGTAGCTTGCGACATGAGGAATGAACCAAGTGCTGCGAAGGATAGGTGGAACTTCCTTGGACCGCATCATTGGGTTGAAAACGATGATAATGGCAAAGACCACAATGGATAACGCCAGCACTAATGCCCATCGACCTAAGGAGCCTTCAACGGGAAAGAATCGGATAATCCATACTAATGATGTGAATATCAATGTGATAAGACCAATATAGACAATGGTTTGTCCAGGCGAATGTGACAAGATGATTTCGGCATATAGTTTGGAAGAAGGGGCTTTCCCTATAGCGCGGAGATAGAAATCGTATTGGTAATATTTGGCGGGATGATTCTCGGAAATTTCAAGTCTCTCGGTCTGATTTTGATATTGACAAACAATTACCGCAGTGTGCGATTTGGCGGCTCCTGACCGATATTTCTCCGAAGTCACTTCTTCCAATTGGTAGGAGAAGGGCAGTCGGAAAAGGTTGCCGTCGTTGTCTGTCGCGATGTCGGACATGGGGCTGTCTTCAACCACAACGCGTTGGTAATCTTTTTGTTGTGATAAATTAATGGCCAGCCCAATCAGGGTTGTCAGCAGGCCGAATAGAAAAAAATATCGCCAATTCTTCATATATCAAAAAAAAATGTATTTTTGCCGCGCAAAACAAGCCACTTTAGCTCAGTTGGTAGAGCGACGCATTCGTAATGCGTAGGTCGCGAGTTCAAGTCTCACAAGTGGCTCGAAATGATGAAGAAGAGGAACTAACACAGTCCCTCTTCTTTTATTTTTGTCCATTCCTCGTCAGGCAGCTTTGCTCCGACGTATTCAATCAGTCGTGAAGAGAGATAGGATGCCAAGTTTCCAGATTTCAAAGCGTTGAAACCGTTAATGTAGCCATACAGGAAGCCTGATGCGTAGATGTCGCCGGCGCCTGTGGTGTCGATTCTCTTCGCATCCACGGGTGCGATGGAGGTCACTTCGTCGTTCATTTTGACGTATGATCCGTCCTTGCCAACCTTCACGATGGCGATAGGGCAGGATTCGGACAGCATGTGCAAAGCTTCCATGTTTTCTACGCCAGTAAAAGCTTTTGCTTCTTCTTCGTTGGCAAAGATGATATCAACGTAGTCGTGCAGCAACATCTTTACAAAGGCCAAGTTGCTTTCTATCAAGTTGTAACTGGCCATATCCATGGAAATCATCAGACCTTGTGCTTTGGCTTTTTGGCATACCTCCAGAATCAGATCGTGATTGAAGATGAGGTAGCCTTCGATGTGGATAATGTCGTAGTTGCCAATTGTTTGCGCATCCACTTCGGCAGGTTGCATGGTGGCGGCGGCACCGAGGTAAGTGGCGAAAGTGCGTTCTGCATTTGGGGAAATGAAGGTGATAGCTACTCCTGTGTCTTCCTCTGAGTTAATAAGGTGCGGGATGACACCGAATCGGTTGCACTCTTCTCGAAAGAGCTTGCCTAATTCGTCGTTTCCCACTTTGCCGATATAGCCAGCGTTCGCGCCCAATCGAGCTAAACCGTGGATGGTGTTAGAGGTGGATCCACCGGTTGCCAATGTCTGCGGCATCTCCGCAATAACCTCTAAAATTTCGCGTTTCCGTTGTGCATCGATCATTTCCATACCGCCTTTTTGCAATCCTAAGCGGTTGAGGATCTCATCGTTGTCTATGTGCACTAAGATATCCACTAGTGCGTTTCCGATACCTAATACTTTCTTCATTGTGATATTATTTTTGATTATTGTCAGATGTTTGCTTTTTTTTCAAATTTTTATTCCTGGAAGTGGGCATTTTTTCGCCGATAAGTTCCTCAAAATACTTTTCAGGATTCTCTTTGATTAAATAGATGGCAAATTCATACATGAGTTGTTCTACGCTTTTTTGTTTGATTTTTGATTCTTCAAGAAAATTGGCATAGAGTTGCTTGTCCTCTTTCATACTCTCCATGACTTGAAAGGCGACGGAATCAATGGTGTTCTTGTCGTAGCAAAGATGAAGTAACGCTCTGGGTAAGAAACAACTACCTAACCTATATAGAGACATAGTACTGTAGTTGAGCATGATATAGTCGGTGCGCATGAGCTCTTTCTCGAGATCAAGATCTAAAGTGGAGGTGTTTTCATCATCACCGTAAATGATGTAATTGTAATACCAATAGGGAACTTTCTGAAAAATGTCCAACAATGGGATATTAAAGATGAAATTCCAATGATAAGAGTCGCCAATGACAGTGAAATAGGGCTTGGTAGCGGTAGAATCGTCGATAACCGTCACATCAACATAATAATTCGGTGGTGATGGTATCGGAAAAGCCAAATTGAGAAGGTGCTCAAGGTCGTCGTCGGGGTCCCGGGTTGGAGCGAAATATGGTTTACCTATTATTAGATTTCTAAGATTTTGATTTCCGATATCTTCCATATAGCGAAGGATGGAATCGAAAACATAAACAGAGGCTATGTTGGACCAATGTCCACCCTTTTTTGGAAATAAAGGGTAGTCCACATTGTTCTTGAGTCTTTTGAAAACAGCCACATTGTCGATGTAATTCACCCCCAGTTCATCGAAACGTTTTTTGTAGAATTCGTATGCGTGAAGGCCTTCCGGACGCAAATAGAATCTGTTCTCGGGAAGATATTCAGGATAAATCGCATTTTTCCCGGGGGCGATGTTGACAAAAATGTAGATGTTGTGCTCCTCCAGCAACTTTTGCACTTTCCAAAGTCGTAGAGCCTCGGTCTCAAAGATCCTCCTCATTTCAGCCGTGTCGTTGGTATGGTCATACATCAAACTTTCATAATGCTCTCTGACATAGATATCCTCGAACAGACAGTTGTCTTTTCCGCGCATCACGCTGGGATTGTTTGATTCCTTGAAAAGATTCCAAATATATTGGTTGTAATAACGAATCAGCGGTTCTCGGAAACCGAGATGTTTGTCGAAGTAGTCGTCAGAGAAACGTTGCCATGAGCCGTCGGCATAGCTTTGAAAGTTCAGTTTAGGTTTTTCCACCTCTTCAGTAACCCCGCCGAGTGGCTTGAAGCTGACGAAAGGTGTGACAGTTTGCGCCAGAAAGAGTAACAGAACCGCTATCGTGCTAAAGAACAGTATTTTATAGAGTAAATCTTTCATGACAGGCTCCTAAAACTTGAAATAGATGAATGGACTGAAACCTACCGCATTAAGGGCGCTTAGGCAGAAAAGAAGCATAAAAATACTAACGGGCCATACAGCAAGATGCTGTTTCTTAGAGAAGCGGGTGTAAAACACAAAGTTTTGACACTTTTTTCCGAAGGGAGACAGGGAAATGAAAGCGAAAACCAGTGCCATGACGAGCGTAAAGCAAAAATGAAGGCTGCTAATCGGTATAATCGACTGAAAATCAAATATGAACAATCTTGAAATAAAGGTAAAGGCATCCGAAATGTTTTCGATACGGAACAATGCCCAGCCTATGGTTACGATGAAAAAAGTGACTATGACACTGGGCGCTTTGCCGATTTTTTTGTAAAATTTGTTCAATCCAATGCGTTCTATGACGAGCCAAAAACCATGATACGCACCCCATAACACGAAATTCCAGTTTGCACCGTGCCAAAGACCGGAAAGGAGGAACACCACCCAGAGGTTGAAGTACATTCGAGGTTTGGAACAGCGGTTGCCGCCGAGGGGAATATAGAGATAGTTGCGCATAAAGGTGCCTAAGGTAATGTGCCAGCGTCTCCAAAACTCGCTGATACTTGCGGAGTTATAAGGATTGTCGAAGTTTTCAGGGAAATGGAAACCCATGATTTTGCCGAGTCCGATGGCCATGTCGGAGTAACCCGAGAAGTCGAAATAGAGCTGCATGGTGTAGGCAATGATTGCAATCCATGCGGTGCCGGTATTCATCGTTGTCAAATCGCCAGCAAGTAATATGTCAGCCTGTTTTCCAATAACATCGGCAACGAGCACCTTTTTGGAAAGGCCTATCACGAAACGGTAGAAGCCTTGCAGACTTTCCGCCCAATTCTGCTCCCGTTCCCGAATATCGTCCGCGATGTCGCAGTACCGTACAATCGGTCCTGCGATGAGTTGCGGAAACATGATGATATAGAGCATATAGTCTGACAGCCGTTCCATAGGAGGATGATTTCCACGGTAGGCATCCACAACGTAAGTGATGGACTGGAACGTGAAGAAAGAGATGCCGATGGGCAGCAGCACTTTCGAGAAAGAAAACGATTGCAGGCCAAAAGTTGTGAGCAGAGCGTTTAGGTTATCTGCAAAGAAGTTCGCATATTTGAAATAGAGTAACAGTCCCAAACTGGCGAGAATAGCAAGTCCTGAGAATATCTTCTTATATATCTGTTTTTCAGACTTGTACATCAATTTTACCAGATAATAATTGATGACAATGGAGCCGAGAAGCAGGAAAATGAACGTTGGGGAGCCATAAGCATAGAAAACGAAGGAAAAGAGCAACAGCACGAGATTCCTCCAGCGTTTCGGACATAGAAAGTAGCATGTCAGAAAAATGGGCAGAAAGACTATTAAGAAAACGTTACTGCTAAAAACCATACTTTGAGCTTCGATTATTTCCTCTCTTCATTTGTTCTGCAGCGGAAATTCGCGGATGACACTGGAGAACAAAGTGCGGCAAAAATACATATTATTTGTTGAATGGCAATAGGTTTTCTCGAGTCATTTTTAAACAATAAGAATGTCAGCAAAAACCACGTGACATTCGCGAATTTTATGTATTTTTGCGCCCTGTTTTTTAAAATTATGACATCTAACGAAATACGTTCCGCTTTTCTGGATTTTTTCAAGTCCAAAGGTCATCAGATTGTGCCTTCAGCACCGATGGTGATTAAAAATGACCCGACATTGATGTTCACCAATGCTGGCATGAACCAGTTCAAAGATATATTCCTTGGCAATACTCCTCGCGAGTATCTGCGTGTGGCCGACTCGCAGAAATGTTTGCGTGTGTCGGGAAAACACAACGACTTGGAGGAGGTGGGTCGCGATACTTACCACCACACCATGTTCGAGATGCTCGGCAACTGGTCGTTCGGCGACTACTTCAAAAAAGAAGCTATCGCCTATGCTTGGGAATTCCTTACTGATGTAATGAAGCTCGACAAGAACCGTCTATACGCCACTGTTTTCGCTGGTGATGAGAAGGATGGTACGGCTTTTGACCAGGAAGCTTACGACTTTTGGAAGGAACATTTGCCGGAAGACCGTATCCTGAAGGGTAATAAGAAAGATAACTTTTGGGAAATGGGTGACACCGGTCCATGTGGGCCTTGTTCAGAGATCCATATAGATTTGCGCGACGATGACGAACGTGCCAATGTTTCTGGTGCGGAACTCGTAAACAAAGACAATCCGTTGGTGATTGAGATTTGGAACTTGGTGTTCATGCAGTATAACCGTGTGGTTTCCGGCGAGTTGCATCCGCTTTCCGCCAAACATGTCGATACGGGCATGGGCTTCGAGCGCCTCTGTATGGCCGTCCAAGGCAAGAAATCCAATTACGACACCGATGTCTTCCAGCCGATTATCCAAAAGATTGCGCAGAATGCCGGGGTGAAGTACGGTGAGAAACACGATGTCGATGTGGCTCTGCGCGTGGTGGCCGACCACTTGCGCGCCGTCACCTTCGCCATTGCCGATGGCCAACTGCCCTCCAACACAGGCGCCGGCTATGTCATCCGCCGCATCCTGCGTCGCGCCATCCGCTACGGCTTCACTTTCCTCAACTTCAATGAGCCTTTCATGCATGCGCTGGTCGCTGACCTTGTGGCACAGATGGGGCACCAGTTTCCGGAAATCAAGGCGCAGCAACAGCTCATTGAGAATGTCATTCGCGAGGAAGAGACCTCCTTCCTCAAAACGCTCGACTCTGGCATCCTCAAATTCGAAAATTACGTCAAGAAGATGGCCGGCAAGACGGTCATCGACGGCGACTTCGCCTTCGAACTGTTCGACACTTACGGTTTCCCGATCGACCTCACCTGCCTGATGGCATCCGAAAAGAGCCTGACGGTGGATATGGACGGTTTCGCCGAGGGCCTGCGCCAGCAGAAGGAGCGTTCCCGCGCCGCCACGTCGGTTTCCGCCGGTGATTGGGTGGAGCTGCTATCCCAAGAGGCTCCCACCGTGTTTCTCGGCTATCACCAGTTGGTGTGCGAGTCCAAGATCGTGAAATACAGGCAGGTGACCGCCAAGGGCAAGACCTATTTCCAGGTGGTGCTCGACCAGACACCTTTCTATGCCGAGTCCGGCGGTCAGGTGGGCGACACAGGTGTGCTGACCAACGGCACCGACACCGTGGAGATTTACAACACCACCAAGGAGAACAACCTCACTATCCATCATACCAGCAAGTTGCCGGCAGATATGAACGCCACTTTCGTGGCTCGTGTTGATGCCGAAAAGCGGCAGAAGACGGCCAACAACCACTCTGCCACGCACCTGCTCGACCACGCGCTGCGCAGCGTGTTGGGCACGCATGTGGAACAGAAAGGTTCTATGGTTGCTTCCGACCGTTTGCGTTTCGACTTCTCCCACTTCGCCAAGGTGACGGACGAGGAGTTGCGTGCGGCTGAGAAGGTGGTGAACGCCATGATCCGTCAGAACCTGCCGTTGCAAGAGTTTGTTGATGTGCCGATTGAAGAGGCCCGCGAGCGTGGCGCCATCGCCTTGTTCGGCGAGAAGTACGGCAAAACTGTCCGTGTCATCCAGTTCGGCGACGCGGTGGAGTTGTGCGGTGGTACGCACACCTCCGCCACGGGTAACATCGGGCTCTTCAAGATCGTGTCTGAAGGCGCGGTGGCCGCTGGCGTGCGCCGTATCGAAGCGGTGACTGGCGAAGCTGCCGAGCAGCTGGTCTATGACGATCAAGACACCTTGGCGCAGCTGAAAGTCATGACGAACGCCACCAATCTGATCCAATCGGTGCAGAAATTACAGGATGATTGTCAGGTGTTGCGTAAGAAGATGGAGGACATCGACCGTCAGATGGCGTTGGAGTTCGGCAAATCCCTGATGGAAAATGCCGAAGAGGTCAACGGGGTGCTGTTCATGTCGAAAGTCACCGACTATTCCGCTGACATGCTGCGGCAGGTTGCCCTGCAGTTGCGCGAGGGCGACAACCACGTGGTGGTGTTGGGCAGCGTGCACGACGGCAAACCGAACCTGGCAGTCGGCATCAGCACGAACCTGACAAGCAAGGTGGATGCCCCGACGTTAGTGCGTGCTGCCGGCAAGCTTATCCAAGGTGGCGGCGGCGGTCACCCGACGCTCGCCATGGCGGGCGGCAAGAACCCCGACGGGGTGGCGGCGGCCGTCAACGAGGCGGTTCAGTTAGCGAAATCGAAATTATAAAAACAACGGCGACCGAAAGGCCGCCGTTGCTTGTCTTAGAAGGGCAGGTCGTCGGAGAAACTCTCCTCGGGGACTGGACTTTCGGGCGGCAGGGGTTGTTGCGGTGCGACCGTCTGGTTGGGCACCTGCGTCACTGTCGGACCTCCGTTCTCCTTGGGTGACAGGAAGGTGAAGGTGTTGGCCTCCACTTCCGTGATGTAGTGCTTCACGCCGTTGGCATCATCCCAGTTGCGGGTGCGTAAACGGCCCTCCACATAGATCTGTCGGCCTTTGGAGAGGTATTTCTCTGCCAATTCGGCCAAGTTGCGCCACATCACAATGTTGTGCCACTCCGTGATTTCGATACGGTTGCCATCCTTGTCCTTTCGGTACTCGGTGGTGGCCATAGAGAAGCTCGCTTTCTTGCTGCCGTTTTCAAAAGTTCTGATTTCCGGGTCTTTTCCGAGATAACCCACTAAGATTACTTTGTTAATTCCTGACATAATATTTAGTTTTAAAGTTCACGGCAAAGATACAACCGTTTTATTAAAATTAATTCTTGATTTAAAAATACTTATCAAACATTAATTGTTAATAAGGTAATATAATATTGATTGTTAATTATTTGGGGCGTCGTATGATGTAAATAATGCATTAAATAGTATATGATTTGTGACTTGTGATTCGTATTTTACGTCACACGTCTCACGTCATACGTCCTAATTCGGTTTATAGCCGGACTCTCGCAAGAACTTTTGGCTGTCGGTCAACTTCAAAAGGTCTTTCATTGTTGTTCCGGGGTGCGTTTTCATATAGCTTTGCACGATTTGGAAACCAAGAAAGACACCCAAACGACCGGGTGAGTCGTTGCCAAAGTCGCGAGTGAAGGGTGTTTCATCCATCATACGACGGATGACATCTTCGGAGTTGTTGTAAACCATGTTTTTCTCAATGAGCTTGTGCCAAACGGCTGATTCGTGGGCAGTTGCCCATTTGTATTGCTCCTTACTGTAACCGAGAATGTCTTGGGCGGGAACGGTCGGGAACATGATTTGTGCGAAGAGCATTTTCTTGCCGGCATCCACCATGTTGTCGAGCAACGTGACCAAGGTTTTGTCGGGCAGATGTCTGTAAACCAGAGCTTTGGAGAAGCAGTCGGTGGCCATATACTTTTTGTCGCATCGGGCGGCGATGTATTTCGGCATTCCAGCTTGGGCGTAGTGTTTATAATCTTTGCCGAGATACATGTCAAGGCAGACGAAAATGGTGTTTTCATAGCCGAAAACCTGTGGCATCTGAAAATCGATACCGGATACTAATGTGCAGAAATCGGGCACTTTTTCGTTGGGGAAGTGGGTGAGATAGAGGGTCATTGCGTTTTTGATTTGTTGCTCAAATTCCGACAAATCAGCGAATTGTTTTTCAGTATCGCGATAAATTTCCTCAATCACAGGGTCGCTGACGAACCCTCTGATGGACTCTATCATTTCGGTGTTGTTCCATGCGCCGTGAGCGATGATATTGTTTGGGTATTTCCCGTACAGTGCCTTGAAACCGGCTACCATATTGTTTCGATCCATGTTGAACAGATCTTGCTCGTAGCGCAAAATCTTGATTTCGATGTTCTTGGCTGCTTTAGTCTGCTCCTCGGTCAGCTTGGGCTTGGCCACGTCCACGGGCTTTTCTTTCTTTTTGCATCCAGTGAGTTCGATGCAGATAATCAGCAAGATACACAGGAATGATAAGATGTTCTTTCTCATACGTTTCGTTTTTTTTTGAATGGGCAAAAATACGATTTTTAATGGTTGTTGGATATGAGTTGTTGCATTGGTTGTCGGCTTATGCCTAAAAAATGTATATTTGCCGTCTGAATCAGAAAGGAATGTTTTATTAACAAATATATTGTATATGGCAAAAGTACTCATCATCGGAGCAGGCGGCGTTGGTTCCGTCGTGGCTCACAAATGTGCTTCCGTACCGGAAGTTTTTACTGAAATCATGCTGGCTTCGCGCACGAAGGCGAAATGCGATGCCATCGCTGCGCAGATCGGCGGCAACCGCATCCAAACCGCTCAGGTCGATGCCGACAATGTGGAAGAAACCATCCGACTGCTTGAAAGCTATAAACCTGATTTGCTGATAAACGTGGCGTTACCGTATCAGGATCTGCCGCTGATGGATGCCTGCTTGGCTACGAAAACCAATTACATGGACACCGCCAACTACGAGCCGCGCGACAAGGCGAAGTTTGAGTACAGCTGGCAGTGGGCCTACCACGATCGCTTCAAAGAGGCTGGCATCATGGCGCTGCTCGGCTGCGGTTTCGACCCCGGCATGACCAGCATCTACACGGCGTATGCCGCTAAGCATTACTTCGACGAGATGCACTATCTCGACATCGTGGATTGCAATGCCGGCGACCATGGCAAGGCTTTTGCCACCAACTTCAACCCCGAAATCAACATCCGTGAGATTACCCAACGCGGCAAGTATTGGGAGAACGGTCAGTGGGTGGAGATCGATCCGATGTCGATTCACCGTCCCGTGAAATACCCGAATATCGGCGACCGTGAGTCTTATCTGCTTTATCATGAGGAACTGGAGTCTCTCGTGAAGAGCTATCCGACCATTAAGCGAGCCCGTTTTTGGATGACCTTCGGCCAGAAATACCTCACCGTGCTGAACGTTCTGCAGGAGGTCGGCATGACCAGCATCAAGCCCATCCTCTACAAGGGTATGGAAATCGTGCCGTTGCAGTTCCTGAAGGCAGTGCTGCCCGAACCCTCCTCATTAGGCGAAGGTTACCACGGACAAACCTCCATCGGTTGCCAGATCAAGGGTGTTAAAGACGGCAAAGAACGCACTTATTATGTGTGGAACAACTGCGATCATGCAGAGTGCTACAAGGAAGTGGGTGCTCAGGCGGTATCTTACACGACGGGTGTTCCTGCCATGTTAGGTGCCAAGATGATTCTCACTGGCACGTGGCAAGGTGCGGGTGTCTTCAATGTTGAACAGTTCGATCCAGATCCGTTCATGAAGGAAATCGGCGGTTACGGTCTGCCGTGGAACGAACAGGTGGATCAACCACTGCCAGTGTATGCTCACGAATAATAATTCGTAATTAATGTCGTGTTATGAAAAAAGTAGAGACGCAAAATTTTGCGTCTCTACTTTTTATTGTTTGAACCACATGGGATGATTGCTGTCGTCAATGTAATATAATTTGTCTTGGAAAAACCGGAATTGTTTAATGTTTGTCGTTTTGATGTCTATGGATTCAATAGACATTGGGGAAGATTCAGTAGGAATTCTGTAGCGATATAAGGTTTTGTCTTTCAGATAAATGATTTGATCTTTCATGAATTGCATGGCTTGCACATTGGGTATAGGAATCATCTTCTCGAATGTTCCGAAAAAGTCGAAGAGACAGATGCCATGAATAGTATCCAGCAACGCGATGCGGTGTTCGGGAACCACTTGCATGTCAATAGGATGGAACTCTCCGGGGAAGGTGATGTGTGTGCGACTCAGGATGTTAAGGCTCAAGTCTGTAATGATGAGATCTTGGTTGGCATCATCGTATAACACAATCTTGTTAGGGTTGCCCATGGCCGCCAAACTTATCGTGTTCAGCGACTTTTCGAATAGGTTCAGTGGACTACTGAAGGGAGCTAACTCATTGTTCAGTAGAGTGATAGTGCCGTTTTCACGGTAATAGACGAGGACTTTCGAAGAGATGCCCGCATCCACGCTCGTGATGTTTCCCCACGAAGGGTCGCTATAATTAAGATGACGCTTTCCATCGGGTGTGAAAAAGTCGAAACTGGAACCGGAAAAAAGGTAAAGGTTTCCCTGAATATCCGTGGTAAGCGATTTGTATGGTTTTTCCGTAAAAAAAAGTCGCTCTTGGGCATTTATATTGCTCAAGGCGACTGATATAATAAGAATAAGGAGTGTTTTTCTCATGAATTGTTAGAACTTACAGCCTAACGTGAGGATGACATTATGTGTGTTGGTGGTGTAGTAGCCCGGTTCTCCAACTGGGTCGTACAACCAATAACTGTCTTTGTTCAAGCGATATGCGTATGACAAGTCGCAGAAAATATATTCGCCTCTGAAGCCGATACCACCAGATATGAACTGCGTGGTGTTGTTGTAATTATTGTCTGCTGACTTGTATGGAGAGGTTTTCAGACGATAGCCAGCACGCATGACAAAGCCTTGGGTGATGTTCACTTCGGCACCTACGCGGATATTGTGAGCTACGCCGTATTTCGCTTGAACGAGCTCGTTTTCAAAGACATAGTCGTAATTGTCTGCATTCAAATTTGCCATTCCGTAATTCTGGAACTCGTATTCTGCCGCAATGAAGGCACGTTTTGCAATGAGGAATGCGGCGCTGACGTTGAATTTCAGCGGTGTAACCAAAGAGAAGCGGTTGTTGTTGGTGTAAGAGTTGGTGTTGGACTTACCATTGCTATAGTGGGTAGTCATTTCGCGATATAAATTATCCCTGACGACCCAGTAGTAGGTTGGAGTATGGAAGGATGCTCCAAGTCTCAGAAATTCAGTGGGTTGGTAAATGAGACCCAACTTCAAGTTCACGCCTGTGCCCGAATTTCTTTGCTCTGTAAAAAGTGTGTAGTCGTTAATGCCGGCAATGTCATCAACGTTGACAGGATCCTCCGTATAGGTAGTGATCTCCGTGAAATTGAGGAATGGGAATCCTACGGTAGCGCCGATGAACAGTTTGTCGCCGTAATTGCCGCCCACGCTGAGTACCATTTCATCGATCGCGCCTTTGCGAGTCACCACCGCCTTCTGGTAAATGTCTTCATCACTGAAGAAACTGTAGTATTGGTTGGTGGTACCAGGGATAGTGTCAATTAACCAACTGTTCCAGGCTAAGAATCCGTCTCCTGACAAGTTGTTGTAATTGATACCGTTAACGTGGTTAATTACCTGATTCATAAGGGTGTTGTGAGTGTTGGCGGAGAAGCGCAGCGTGTTGTTGAAGTCCATGATGCGGTTGTATCCGAAGCCGAATTGCCAGCTGCGCCATTCGTTGTCACGATGAATCTTGCGGACGGTGACGATACCCGCCTCGGGCAAAATGTACTTGAAGTTACGGGTGCTGTTGTGATTGCCGTAGTAATAGGAATCAGTGTTGGAAAAAGAAAGACCCATGAAGGTGAATGAAGTCTCATTGCGCTTGAAAAGGCCGATGGAAGCTGGATTCGTGCTCAGAGCTGAGAAGTCGCCGCCCGTGGCTCCAAAAGCGCCACCGGCTCCCATGAACCGCGCTGTTCCCAAATAGTCGGACTGTGAAAAGGTGAATGCCTCGTAGTCACCTTGTGCGTTCGCCACTCCGATAATGCCCAATATTGCGATGATGAATGTGGTTATCTTTTTCATTTGGTTTAGGGTTTAAGGTTTAAGGTTTAGGGTTTAAGGTTTAGGGTTTAAGGTTTACTGTCGATAGACTTAAGGCGTAAGACTTTAGTCATTTTGGGCTCTTGCGTATAGTCCTGACAATATGTCAAATATCCCTTTGTTTTTTCTTATTATAAATCTTATTTTTTACTCTCAAGTCTATCTTCTGCCACCGCCGTGTGAACCGCTACTGTGTGAACCGCTACTGTAAGAACCACCGCTACGAGAGAAACTTGAACTGCTGCTGTGTGAAGGACGACTACTGGATGAGCTGCTATAGGATGAACGGCTGCTGGGAGAGGAGTTGTAGGACGAACGGCTGTTGCTGGCGGGTGCACTATGGCTGGACCGACTCTCTCTTGAGGGAACGGTGGTGGCTGGACGGCTGCTGCGTGCAGGTGTATTGTAGTTGGAGCGACTGCTGGAAGTACCGGTAGGGGTGGAGTATTCTCTGGATTCCGTACGCGGAGTCGTCGTTGTATTGGAAGGACGGGTGGTTGTAGGAACAGTTCTGGTCACCGTGGTCGTTGCGGGACGTGTGGTCGTCGTGGTGCCAGGACGGGTGGTGTTGGCGGGGCGAGTGGACGTATTGGAGGGAGTCACGACGGTGCGGGTTACTGTGGTCGGACGATTTGTGGTGGTAGTAGCAGTTGTGGAACTGTTTGTTCTGCCGGATGTTACAGTGGTTGTAGTCTGCTTGGCTGGAGTAGCTGTAGTGCCAGTGGGTACGTTGGTAGGAGTAGTCGTAGTGTTAGAAACAGCAGGTTGAGCGTTGATGTCAGCGGGCTTCAAGTTAGTGGGTGCTTCCGTGCGGGCACCGGTGATTATTTTGTTAGATATGGAAGTGGGGGTGGTGCTGCTGTTGGAACTGTTGCCGAAGCTGCTGCCTCCACCAGTGGTACCTGCTATTTGTTCGTAGCGTTGGTTGAAGGATTCCGGCGTGGTGGAGTAGTAATTATTAGTCGCACCGTTGCCGTAACCACTTGCTATAGAACCGTTAGAGCCCTCATTGTCAGGACGTTCGCCACGACCGCCATTGCCGCCGCCGTTACCCACTGAGGGTCCGATGTTGTTGCGGTGACCATAGAAGTAGCTGTGGTTCGGGTCGTGGTTGTTGTGATACCAGTCGATGGGTGCGGGACCGTGCGGGCCGTAGGGGCCGTAAGGGTGATACCAAGGATCGTAGTATGGTCTGTACCAGCCCCAACCGTAGTTAAACCCGCAGCTGTACCAGCAGGGGCCATAGTAGTAGGGACGATAGTAGTAACCCGGCCACCACCAATTGTAACCCAGGTAGATGCTCAAGCCCCAGCTGGCGGGACAGTAATCGTACCAATACAAGTTGGTGAAGTAAGGGTCATAGTAACCCCATCCAACGTAAACGTCAGTGTGAAATCTACGGAGACGGGAAGTGTAACTGTAGTCATAGTAGTCGTCGGGATCATACGTGGAACCTCCAGATGAACCTCCGATGGCGGCAGAGGTGGCCGTTCCGTTACTGTCCACAACTTCCATATAGGTGGTTACAACGGGTTCGCTGCTTCCCGGATAGTAGGTCAGCGTGCGAAGCAAATTTCCATTTTCATCGGTTTCATAGATGATAGAATCGGCCTCCACCGTTGCGTTGACATTTGCCGTGGCTGCGGTCGGAGTTCCGGTTTTAGCCTTCTTTTCGCCCGAAGATGAGGTGTATATATCATCGTAGTAGGCGAAGTTTGCAGTTGAACAAGCTGCTAATAAGCAAGTTACTGCGCTTAATACGATTAAAATTTGTTTCTTCATAGTGTCCTCCTTATCTCTTATTTTATTATTTTTGCACCTTAATTTTTTATTAGACGGCAAAAGTACTAAAAAGTTAATATATACAGAAAAATTTATGGCTAAAAATTTTTGTTCAAGAGAAGAAAATTATTCACAGTGGTATAATGACATTGTGAAAAAAGCGGATTTGGCGGAGAATTCTTCCGTGCGCGGATGTATGGTGATCAAGCCTTACGGATATGCCATCTGGGAGAAAATGCAGCGTCAGTTGGACCAAATGTTTAAAGATACAGGCCATTCCAATGCTTATTTCCCGATTTTTATTCCGAAATCCTTCTTCAGCCGTGAGGCCAGTCACGTGGAAGGTTTCGCAAAAGAGTGTGCGGTGGTCACCCACTATCGTCTGAAAAATGATCCCAACGGCGGCGGTGTTGTCGTGGATCCTGATGCAAAGCTGGAGGAAGAACTCATCGTACGCCCAACCTCCGAAACCATCATCTGGGATACCTACAAAAACTGGATTCAGTCATACCGTGACCTTCCGATACTCTGCAACCAATGGGCGAATGTGGTTCGTTGGGAGATGCGCACCCGCCTTTTCCTCCGTACTGCTGAGTTCTTGTGGCAAGAGGGTCACACGGCTCACGCTACCCGCGAGGAAGCTCTCGAAGAAACAGACAAGATGATCCACGTATATGCCGATTTTGCTGAAAAGCACATGGCTATTCCCGTCATCATGGGCGTGAAATCACCGAATGAACGTTTCGGTGGTGCTCTCGACACCTACTGCATCGAAGCCCTCATGCAGGACGGAAAGGCACTTCAAGCCGGCACCTCTCATTTCCTTGGACAGAACTTTGCGAAGGCTTTCGACGTGAAGTTCCTCAACCAGAAGAACGAACAGGAATATGTGTGGGCTACCTCTTGGGGCGTCTCCACCCGACTAATCGGTGCTCTCATCATGACCCATTCCGACGATAATGGTTTGGTTTTGCCTCCTGTTTTGGCTCCCATCCAAGTGGTTATTGTGCCGATTTATAAAACCGATGAACAGCGTGAACAGATTGCTGCTAAGGTAGATACACTTGTTCAGAAGCTGAAAGCCCTCGGCATTTCCGTCAAATTCGACAATGATGATACCAAGCGTTCTGGTTGGAAATTCAACGAGTACGAACTGAAGGGTGTGCCTGTGCGCGTGGCCATCGGACCGAAGGATATGGAAAACAACGAGGCTGAGGTCGCTCGTCGCGACACGATGGAGAAATACAACGTCTCCTTCGATACTCTTGTGGAGCATATCCAGAATCTTTTGGACGAAATTCAACAAAATTTGTTCAATAAAGCACTGAAATTCAGAGAAGAACATACATACAAAGCCGACACTTGGGATGAATTTGTCGATTTGCTCGACAACAAGCCCGGTTTTGTTTATGCCCACTGGGACGGTACTCCAGAAACTGAAGAAAAGATCAAGGATCTCTGCAAGGCGACCATCCGTTGTATCCCGTTCAACAACCCGCAAGAGGAAGGTAAGTGTATCCTGACGGGTAAACCTTCTCATCAAAGAGTGTTGTTTGCGAGAGCATATTAGGAAACAGAGATTCACTAACTGAAAACCCCCAAGCCCCCCCTCCCCATAGAGGGGCCAGCCGATAGGTGAGGGGGATTATAAGGCCATATTAATATGAATCAACCCGACAAATACACCGATGCGCTCGCCGCGTTCCGGCATCTGCTCGAAATCATGGACGAACTGCGTGAAAAATGTCCATGGGATCGCGAGCAGACCTTCGATACGCTGCGCAACCTCACTGTGGAGGAGACTTTCGAGTTAGCAGACGCCATTATGGAAAAGGATTATCCAGATATGTGCAAGGAGCTTGGCGACCTGATGCTGCATATCGTCTTTTATTCCAAAATCGCTTCCGAACAGAATCTCTTTGAGGTTAAAGATGTGATTAACCAACTGTGCGACAAGTTAATACGTCGTCATCCTCATATTTATGGGGAAGTCAAGGCCGAGTCTGCCAATCAGGTGCATGAAAATTGGGAGAAGATCAAGCTGAAAACCGAGGGGAATCGCTCCGTGCTGGGTGGCATCCCCTCTGCAATGCCAGCCGTCACCAAGGCTTACCGCATCCAGGACAAGGCGAGTGGAGTGGGTTTCGACTGGGATAACCGAGAGCAGGTTTGGGATAAAGTGCAGGAGGAACTCGGTGAGTTGCAAGCTGAGGTGCACAATCCCACACCCGACCAAACCCATATCGAAGAAGAACTCGGCGACGTGCTTTTCGCTATCATCAACTACTCTCGTTTTATCAACGTCCATCCTGAAGATGCCCTCGAAAAGACCAATCGTAAGTTCATTTCCCGTTTTCAACTCCTCGAAAATATGGTAAAAGCCGATGGTAAATCCCTTACTGACATGACGTTAGCAGAAATGGATGAATATTGGGAACGGGCGAAAGAACAGTTAGCAGTTAGTAGTTAGTAGTTATTCCAGGGGGGCTGCTGGCCCGATACATGTCAACTTAAGGTGAAGGCGATAGCGAGCCATAGGATATTAGAAATAAAACCCTACAGGGATGTATAAAATAAATATAGTATATATAATATTAATGTGTATCATCGCTCCGATGATCACTAACGCGCAGAAAGGCTCTAAGGCGGCTCCCTTGTGCGAAAAGGCCAAACAATGCCTCAAATCCAATGATTTCGACAAGGCATTGAAGTATCTGTATCAGGCTCAGGACAAAGATCCTAATTTTCCAGATCTATACATCATGAAGGGAGATGTTTTCAACTTTCGCTTACAGTCCGATTCCGCGATGTGTAATTATCAACGCGCCATCGACCTCATTGGCAATCCTGACCCAATGCTCTATTTCATTGCGGGCAACGAGGGGGCCAAGTGCGGTGCTTACGAATACGCACTCAATACCTTGCAGCTTTTCCTGCAAACTGGTTTGCAGTATTCCGACGTACATCCTGAAGCTCAGAAGATTATCGCCAATTGCAAGTTCGCGATCGAGGCCATGCAGCATCCTATGAACTATGAACTTGTTAACCTTGGACCTAACGTTAACTCCGATTGGGACGAGTTCCTTGCGGCCATCACTGCCGATGATGAAGAAATAGTCTTTACTGTAAAACGCCCCCGCGACAATGCGACGGTTTGCGCCTTTTGTGTCAATGAGGAGGATCTCTACTGTAGTGTTAAGTCCTCCGATGGCAATTGGAATCCGCGACATATTCTCGGTCCACCCATTAAGACAGGTTATAACGAAGGAGCGCAGTGTCTATCTCCTGATGGAAAGTACCTGCTTTACACGTTGTGCGACGCAGATTTCGGGATGGGAAGCTGTGACCTCTACTGGGCAAAGCGCATCGGTGACCGTTGGTCGCGACCCCGTAACTTTGGTGCTCCTGTGAACACTCCAGCATGGGAGAGTCAGCCGACTATGGCTTCTGACGGCACGACCATCTATTTCGCCTCTTCCCGCTCCGGCGGCTATGGGGGTATGGACATTTGGAAGACCACTATGACGGCTGAGGGCGAATTCTCGATTCCCGAAAATCTCGGTCCAGTCATTAACACACCCGGAGATGATGCGGCTCCATTCATACACAGCGACGGACGCACGCTCTACTTCGCTTCCAACGGGCGCGTGGGAATGGGAGGCTACGACCTCTACTACACCACGCTCCAACCGGACGGTTCATGGAGCGAGCCCAAGAACATGGGTTACCCTATCAATACTCCGGCCGACGAAATCAATGTCTTCATCAACGCCATGGGTACTATGGCATACGTCGCCTCAGACAAAGATGGTGGCTTTGGCGGGCTTGACCTATACAGTTTCGAGCTTGATGACCAGTTGCGTCCCAATCCCGTTACTTACATCAAGGGCCATGTACGCGATGCCTTCACGGGGGATCCTTTAGCTGCCAAGATTGAGATGATTGATCTGAATACCAAGCAATTACTAACTTCTACTTCCTCTGATGCACAGACGGGCAGCTACCTTGCTTGTATTCATACTGGTGGTAATGTGCTGCTCAATGTCTCCCACCCTGACTACCCATTCTACTCAGAGAACTTCCAATTGGAAAAGACATACACAGAACTTTCCCCTTTCCTCAAGGACATCGCCCTGCAACCCACCGACGTGGGAACGGTTGTCACACTCAAGAACGTATTCTTCGACTTTGACAAGGCTGAGCTTAAGCCTGAGTCATACGTTGAACTCGACAAGTTGGCAGACTACCTCCGTACTAATAAAATCCGTATAGAGATCGGTGGTCACACTGATGACCAAGGTTCTGATGATTACAACGACCGCTTGTCCGAAAACCGTGCCAAATCCGTTTACGACTATCTCGTTAACAAGGGCATCCCCGCCGACCGTCTCCAGTACAAGGGTTACGGCAAACGTGTTCCTATTGCGGACAACGCAACAGGTGAAGGCAGGGCAATCAACCGCCGAACAGAGTTCAAGATCATCCGATGATGATGAAAGGAATATTGGTATTTATAAATCACAGATAGTCAATTGATTATACAATATCGCGCCGAGAATTTAAAATTCCGGCGCGATTCGTATTCCAATACGCGCTGCTCGATTCTCGCAACGATATTGTCTATTGATCATTATTCTTCGTCTTTCCGTTCTGAGTTACAGATATTCCTACACCTGACAAGGCACCTCAAGGAAGAGGTTTAATATGTTGGTGATTTTTCGGTGTTACCCCAAACTGCTAACTTGTAACCTTCCCTCTCCCCATTGCGTATAACCAAGAAAACCCAAAACTATGTAGTAAAACCGCTGTTTATAACATTTTTGATACTTGTTGATACCTGTTGATATTTTTTTTTGCTGCGTTGTTGTATTCTAACATGTTGATTATTAGCATATTGAGAAAAAATGCAAAAAAAATCGAAAAAAGTTAGATTCTTGAATAAACAATGAAAAAAAAATGTATTTTTGCAGGTTAAAAATTATGTATAGTGTAAAGTAATATATAGTGTTGACTTAAAGGCAAAAAACGAGAAATAATAAAGAAAAATAAATAATATAAATTACAAATTAAACAAAAACAGTATGAAAAAACTATTATCGATTTGCTTTCTGAGCGTTCTGCTGGGGCTAATGAACTTCAGCGCGAAAGCTCAGTGTGGCTTCTGGGTGGAGAATCTCCAACCAGATGTTCTGTCTGCTGTTGCCAATTCAGGTAATGCTGATGGAACGTATGCCCTGAACCACACGCTGGGTAATGCAGTTCTCTTCGGTGAGAACAACCGTTACCTTGGTAATGTGGGTCAAGAAGTGCTCGCCATTAACGGTGGCGAAACCCAACTCTACGAGTTGCACATCTGTCCCTGCCCCGAGTATGCTGGCAAGAAAGTCTCTATTGACTGGGTACTTGAGCGCAGAAATGATGCCACCGGTATGTGGGAGATTGTGAATGCCAACCTGTCCCAGTATGCGGATTTCGGCATCCACACATTCTACCCGCAAATCAATGCTAATGGCCAATGTCAGACGATTGCATGGCTCGGCGGTATTGTACCGGATGGTTATGGCTATTGCAACGAATCAGAGGTATATACTTTGGTAGATACCATTTCGGGTCTTCCTCATTGCACTACCCCGACCAACTATCCTGGTGCTCTTCAAACTCAGGATGTTGCTGTTACTGGTATCCCTGGCACCGTGCTTGCTACTTTGCCTACCCCTGCAAGTCCGATGGTGAATATCTATACTCAAGGATTTGACTATTTTTACTATGATTTTCTCGCCTCTACCCGTAACTTCGTCTCTATTAATTGGAAACAAAGTGGTGACTACAGATTGACAATGCGCATTCGCGAGCGTATCGGCGGTACGGATTGGTATAACGCTCAATTTGGTGGCAACGAACTCGCCCACATCGGCGGTCACCAATCTTGCTGCGGCCCCGTCCTCATGGAAGACGTTCTTCACTATCCTGTCTTTGACACCCTCTCTATGGAAATTTGCGAAAACGCTGACGCTGTTGTGATGGGCGGTCCCGCTCCTACAACTTTCGCTTTCCATGCTAATATTCCTGACACAACCCTCTTGTACGGTACATTCGAAGGTGCCGGCGATTGTGCATATATTAATATTGACACTATCCAAAATGTTAGTTTCTTCTTGAGACACAATCCTGTTGTGGAAGCTGACGACCTTACGATCTGCAAATGCGACGCTTTCAATACGGATTCACTCGCTTTGCTGGTCCATCCCGATTTGACCGGTTTGACGGATAATGACACCTACCAGATTATGTGGAAGAGAGGTAACAAATGGTATCCGAACCCCGTTCTGCCTAACAACATGGTTCCGGGTATCTATTCCTTTACTGTTAAACAAGTCAATACCTATAATGACACTCTCGAATGTGAGAGCGAGCCTGTGACTTTCACTGTGACGGTTGAAGAAATGCAAGCTCCCGTAATTACTGTGACGAAGGTTGATTTCTGTCTTGAAGAGATTGATGCAACAACGGTATTTAACGCCTTGGCAGCTCCTGATCCTAATTGTGCCAACACCACTCGTTGGTACACGAAGCTGAATGTTGCAGACAATTCAGAGCTTTATCAACGGATTCAGGATAACGAAGAGTATCGTGTCATAGGTAACCTTAACCTCCAAACAATCCTTGCTGGTCAAGGCAATGCATTGGAAGTCAATTTGATGGATTATAAGCCTTCCGTCAATAAGGACACCACGCTTTATTTCTTCGCTACTTCTTATAACGAGGCAACCGATTGTGAATCTCCTGTTTTCAATTTCGTTAAGGTGAACTTGCACCAAACTCCTGTGTTGGTCGCAACTCCGATGGACTCAATGTACTGTCCTGGCGGCGAGGTGGAAATGGAAGTGACCATTGCCAACATCCCGTTCAATGTTGATCCGCTGTATCATTATTATTGGAATACCGATGTTTTCGCTGATACGACGAATCAAATCACCAGCACTTACACTCAAGAACTTACCAATAAGTGTGATTCCAACTATGTTACTACCGTGATAGTTGTGGATGGCAACGGTTGTGTTTCTAAACCTGTTGTCTTCAAATATTTCACTGGCGATACCATTAAACCCGTCATTACCCCTGCCGAGTATTCTCATTTCGTTGATGCTTGTGAGGTGACCACTGACAATGCTCCTATTTACACCACACTCGAGGATGTTGTCGAAGCTTTCGAAATCGAAATCGAGGACAACTGCGATGTTGAGCTGGTTACCTTGGTTGGTGTTACTGACGAGGTTGTTTCCACGGAATATTGCAATGATTCTCATAAGAGAACCTACACCTTGGCAGATGCTTGCGGTAACCAATCTACCTTCATCGAGATCGTCACTCCGCGTGATGTGGAGGCTCCTGAATTCACTTTCGATCGCCCGATTCGTCTGTTACCGATTCCTGCTGGCAACTGTACATACGACTGCCCGGATAGCTTGACGCTCATCGCAGCTATCGCTCCTTATGTCTATGACAACTGCACCGATTCTGCTTACTTGATGCAAACCATCAGCTTTGTGTGGGAGAACACTGGTCTTCCTCCTTTCGGTGAGAATGGTAAGGATATTTTCCGCGTGGATAACCACTTGACTATCAACGCTACCATTACCGATAGATGTAATAACTCTATCACTGCTGCTGTCTTCTTCCTCGATCGTCCTGAACCGTTCATCGTTGAAGAAGGTGGTATCTCTGCTACTCCTGAATTTATCTGTTTCGGCGATAGCATTACTCTTTCTTTCGACACCACTGTTTGCATTGACGATTCTATCGTTGGTCCTTTCAATCCTTATTCTTATAAATGGATTGCCAATAGAGATGATGTTGAATTCACCGCTCAAAATGCCCTCACCACCGATGTTGCATTCACGGGTTATGGTTACTTTGAGTTCCAGATGGTCGTTACCAACAGCAACGGTTGCTACGATACTTCTGACATTAAACTCGTTTATGTGAGAAAGAACCCGGTTATTGCTATTACTCCGGTTCCTGCTGATGTGGAGATTCCGCTTTGTCCTACATACGGTAATCTCGATATTCGTGCTGACCTTGTTAACCCTGTTCCTGGTCAGACCCTTAAGCCTCATTCATTCGAGTGGACCGGTGAGAGTGTGAACATCGCTTCTGATGCTGACACTTCCTTCATCCACATTATTCCTGTATATTGCGACACCCTCTACACTGCATACGTTTACGCAGAAGATGACAAGGGCTGTCCTGCCAACGCTCAATATTCTGTGAGAGCAAAGGCTAAAGATCCTTCATTCACTCCTAATATCCCTGAACAAACCCTCGTTCCTCAGGCTCCTGGTTGCGCATTGCTCGTTCCTGATTTCAAGGAATACATCAATGCTTCTATGATTAACGACGAGTGTTATGAATTCAATATCGGTATTAAATACCATCAAGAGGCTGGTCTTGACACCCTCGTTGAGAATTTGATCATTAACGGTTCTACCTACGATTGGTACACCCAAACTCCTGCTGCTGGTCAACAAGTCTATGGAGACTCTGTTGTGACTATCACCATTGTCAATCCTTGCGGTGCTGTGATGACGGGTACTGTCCAATTGCGCAAACCCACCAATTATATCACGGTCAACATTGATGATCCAGAGCAAGAAGTTTGTCAATTCGACCTTATCGAGGGTGGTTCTGTGACATTTAATGCTATTTCATCAGATGCTAATGCTACTTTTGCATGGACTGAACTGAATCAAGAAGAGGTATTAAGTGATGAAGCTCAGTTAATGATTATGGATACTTTGATGTATGCTGGTAATGATTATGTGAATTACTACTACTTGGTGACCGCTACTGACGACCAAGAGTGTGTGGCATTGGATACCGCAGTTTTGACTGTGTACTATCAAGGTAAAGATATCCAAACTCGCGTTTGGGACGACAATATGTGCACTGCCGATAACGGAATTATCGCTGTTGACACTGTTCCAACGGGTTATATCGTGATTTTGAGCGGTATTAGTGTTGAATATCCTGAGAACATTAAGGTTTCTGATGTTCCTCATCACGAAGGTACGAATTGGAATACCATCTATTATGATTCACTCTCTACTGGTTGGTATTTAGTAACCGTCATTAACTTACATGGTTGTGAGCGTGAAAAATTAGTCTTCGTTGGCGAAGATCCTAATGATGTCACTCCGGCTATCGTAACGATTACTCCAGCTCAATGTAATGGTGAAAATGGTTTGATTGCTGTAACCGAAGAGAATGGTTTCAGCTATGAACTCTACAAGAAAGTTCCTGCTGTTGGATCTACCACCAGTTATATCTGGCAAAAACAACTTAACTATGAAGGTACTGTCAATGCAGGTGAATATTTCGTAAGAAAGATCAGCAACACCACTTTCTGCACGAAAGATACTACCTTCACTGTTGATATCGAACCTTCTGACTTTAACTTTACTGTGACGATTGCAAATCGTACGAAATGTCATTCAGATTACTTCCTCCACATTGATAATACTGTGAAGAATGGTTCTATCACCTTTGACAACACTAATTACAAGTATCGTGTTAAGATGAGAAATGCTCAAGGTGAATGGCCTGCTACATGGAATATTAAATCTAACAAGAATACTGGTAATACTGTTGTTACTGGTTTGGATTATGGTTTCTATGCTATCGAAGCTGAAAATCAAGAAGGTTGTTTGGCATACGACACTTTTGAAGTTAAGGACTCTCGTGTGTATCCTGAATTCACGGCTACCATCACTCCTAACTTCAGCTGTACTCCCGATAAGAACGGTATTCTTGAATTTGCACCTGCAAATGATTACAGATATTATCATTCTTTCCCGAACAGTTCTTCTTATGGTTATGCTAACCCCTACACTGGTTTGGCAAGCAACGATTACGTGATTACAGCTATTTCTACCGATGGTAACTTCTGTGCTACGCAACAGACCTTCCAAGTTACAGATAGCTTGCATTATCCTGTTGTTGAAATTGATTCTATCATCAGCAACACTTCTTGTGATCCTAATCTTTTGGCTTACAACGGTGGTATCGAATTCAATGTAACTGCAGAAGGTAATGATGCAAATATCTTCAATACATTCATTAAGAACTATAGTATTAAGATTGATACCGTTGTTCATAACGGTGGTCTTATTTACTTCTCCGAATTTAAGACTGACGCTAACATTGCTTCCCATAATCACACTGTTACTGGTTTAGGCGAGAAATATTATCGTTGGACTGTGATTTCTAAGTATGGTTGTGAGACCAGCGGAGACACTGTTGTTACTCACAAACATATCCCGCCGATGGAACTCACTATGATCCCGAACAATTACTGTGGTCCTATGGGTACTACAAAACCTGGTAATGGTCAGGTGATTATCCTTTCTCCTGTTGTGGAACAGGGTGAGACTGATCATTTCTATGAATATTTGTTCTTCGATTCCTCTTACACTCAAATGCAAGTTCCTTACGATCTCCCGTTGACTCACACTATGTACTGGATGGCAGATGGTCTCTATCATGTCGTTGCATTAGACACTGTTACTGGTTGTTATGTCGAGGATAGCATCTATGTTGAGCTTGATGTGTATGAGTTTGAACTCAGCATTGCTACTACTCCCAGCCAATTCTGCGATCCTGCATCTGGTGACGGTACTGCTACTGTTACTATCGTGAATGCAGAAGATCCTGATGGTTATTATGTTTATAGCATGGATGGTGTTAATTTCACTAACACTACCGGTGTCTTCACAGGCTTGGCTGTTGGTACTTACCACTTCTGGGCTAAGGATCTCAACACAGGTTGTGTCCGCGATGCAATGGCTACCATTCAAGATTCTCTCTGTCAACCTACATTCTATATCACAGATAACTTCCAACCCGTACCTCATGTAAATGGTGGTTTTGTCTATTGTATCTATGATGCAGATGTAACTTTGACTGGTCGCGTGTTCACGGATTGCGACACCAACTTCATTTATAGCTGGAAAGCTCCGTGCTCTATTATTGACACTTCAGACAATGCTTCTATCCTTGTTGATATTGATCACGTGATGCCGAATGGTTGTACATACATTTTCCATGCTTACAACCCTGTCACTCATTGTAATTATGACACGATGATTAATGTCACTGTCCATCAGAGACCTGAATTCTATTTCACCATAAACAGCTGTCCTGTTCCCACTAATGTTGTTAACCGTTACTGTGAGCAAGAAGATCTTCTGATTGCTGTTGTTCCTATGAATGATGTGAAAATCAGTTCTTACACCTGGACTCAAGGTTGGCACGGTACTGACTCCAGTTTCAATTTCATGGGTACGGACACCAATCTCAACGACCTCACTTTCTGTGTGAAAGTAACTGACGAGTTCAATTGTACTTCAAACATTGGTTCTCTGCCTGTTTCTTTGAACCGCATTCAGTACTCTTCTGTTAATGATACCGCTTGTGGTACTATCACAATTGATAACGTTGTGTACGGTCCGTTCACTGTTGATTCCTCTTTCGTTGTTAACGAGGTTGTTCCTGGTCAATGGAGACAAGCAGGTAATTGTGAACAAAACAGCTCCTGCGACAACGTCATTTCTCACAATGTGATGTTGTATGCAATGCCTAATGCTAACTTCGATACCCTTATATCCTTTACAGAAGATACGTTCTACTGTGCACCTACCACAGTTCTTGCTGAAATCAAGTCTGCTATCGAAGCTTCGGTAACCCCAGCAAGCGCAGTTGTAGATATTGTTGTTTATGACAATGTTCATGATACGCTCATTATTGTCAATACTACTAATCCTCTTACCTATGAGGATTATGTTGAACTATTCATCGCTACTCAGTCTTCACCGTTAGTTCGAGTCAGTAATCATTGCGATACTATCTTTGGCGAATTCTGGTTTGATTTGAGAGATAAGCCGACTATTGATACGCTTATGTTCCAAGATTATTATTGTCCTGGACAAACGGCAGCTATTGGAGCTGGTATTACAAATCCTTCTAATGACTTTGTTGCAGCATACCTGTTGAAGCAAAATTCTACTAATACTGCACAATGGGATACTCTTGACATGCAGTTTGTTGCTCCTAACAATAGCCAAGTCGAGTTTACCTTCCTTCCTTACGCTTCGACTTTCAACAATTCTGATTTGCGTATTACCGTTGATAATGGTTGTGGTGTTGCTGATTCCACTTTCAGAATCTATGTTGATACGACAGATATCATGCCTATGTATCTCACCAAGGTTTATTGTGAGGGTGACACGATGAAGTATTCTGACTTCATGGTTAACGGTCACGTTCTTGCTGACGATTCTGAAGCAACTGCGCTCGTCTTGAGACAAAACGCACCGTCTCAAAACTATCAGACCCTTACAATGCCTTACGTTGTGTCTATGGATGATGACAATATGTTGATTCATTTCGAGTTCAGTTCCCGTTGTGGTTATACTATCCGCACTCAAGATGACACAGTCTTTGTGAATCCTCTGCCTAGCATTATTGCTGAACCTTTCGAAAATATGGAACTCTGTCTCGAAAATGCAGTTGAGGCTCTCAACCTTTACGATTCATTAAATATCCATGTTTTCAACGCTACTGATAGTGGTTGGGTATTCTCTACTGTTGATACCTTTAATAATGAAATTCTTTATAATTTCACTAATGCTGGTATGTTGACAGCTCAGGCTCTTGTTGACTCTGCAATCAAGTATCCGGTTGTGATGGTCGGCTACAAGGCTGTGAACAATAACGGTTGTGGCGACACTATTGTTGACATGGGCTTACTCCGCATACTCAAGCCGGTTCAAATAACAAATTTGACTCCTGCTACTATCGTGCTTTGTCCTGAAGCAACTTTGAACAACCTGTTGGTCAGTGTATCTATCACAGCAGATATTAATAATTATTTGCCTACGGAGATTGACACTACGTATTGGGCTGTGAATGGCAGCAATTGGGCTCAGATTATCAACTTCAACAATAAACTCACCATCGAAGCTGGTCAAAAGCTTGCTGTTATCGTTGCTCCTAATCCTCAAATAGCTACCACTTGTGGACCTGATACTGCTTACATTAATGTCACTTACTATGATACTACACATGCTGAGCCCACGATGCAAGCCGCTTGTGTTAATTCTAAGTTCGCTGATTTTGTAGAAGTCGATCCTCAATGGACAGGCTCTTCTTCCATCATTCTCCCTGACGGTTCATATTGGACTTACTACAATTATGACAGCGCTAACTATGTCAGATTCAACAATACTGACACTGTGTTCGAATATCAACCCAATAGTCCTGTCTTTGTACAGTATGTTTGGGAAACCAGCTGTGGTATATACACCACTGACATCTATGAACTTGAATTCATGATTGCTCCTATTGTCACTATTAATGATGCAACTATCATTGCAGGTACAGTTTATGATACAATTCCTGTATGCTTGAACTCTAACCTTGGATCAGTATCATTTGAAGTTATCGATCCTTCTGCTATCGCTATCGATACTGTTTGGACGCTCGATGGTGATACAATTGAACTTGATCAACATGTATTCACTGCTGAGGATAATGAAAAGCTGTTAGTTGTTATCGTATCTTCCGATTGTGATGATGCAACTGATACAGTAATCGTTAAGGTTCTCCCGTTGCCAATTCCTGATGTTGTTGGTGATACCAGAATTTGTAAAACCAATAGTGAGGCAGTTTTGAGCGTTGTTAATCCTGATATTACTGCTTACGAATATCAATGGCAATATGATCTTAATGGTCAGTTCCAAAATGTTCCTGGTGGTTATGGCTTAGGTGCTACTTTGCATGTCTCCTTCGACACGATTGACGGTCAAACTCGTTTGATCTTCAATTACGACACCACCGGTGCTCAATTTGTACCTGTCAGTGAATACTACTACTTCAATGTGATTGCAACTGAACTTGATGGTATTGGTTGTTCTTCAGTTGATATTAACAATGTCTCTGTTGACGCTTTCGATCAGCATGTTATCACGGTTAAGACCACTGATGATCCTCAATTCATCTTTAAGTATAACGGTGTTGAGACTCATAAGATCGAAAACTTGACTACTGGTAGTATGACCGAATACACTTGGGAAGTTAACCACGAATGTATGCCTGGTGACAAGCTTGTCTTCGTTGAGTTCACTATTTATCACAATGGTAGAGTGATTAACAAGGATTCCTTGTCATCCTACTTCCAACCTCAGACCTTCAACACCAATACTTGGATTACTCGTAACCACATTTCTTGGGAGAATAGCCAACATTCACTCTTGCATGCTACTGGCTATTACAATTCTTCAATTCCTGGTTATGAGACCGCTTCTGGTGCTCAAACTGGTAACCACTTCCCGAACCAAGATATGGCCTTCGGTAACAACCAACAGTTCGATGATGTATTTATGCATTTCTTGAATGAGCGTCCTGTTGACAAGACTATTGCTCCGTTCATTACAAATGGTGAATATAAGATCGTTTATCGTTTGATTGCTACTTCTTACCAGAGTACATATCAACACCTCTACTACAATGCTGACTCCGCTAAGACTTTGAGAATCGGTGGTCACAATGCTTACAATGGTTCACTTGATACCTTGGCTACTGACTCTATCCTCTTGATCGTTGGCGGTGACAACCTTGCAGCTGTTGAGAATCCTGTTGCTCCTACTATGGCTCCTGCAATTTCTACGGACGAAAATGTTATCGTTCCTGAAATGGAAGTTTGGCCGAACCCGGCTCCTGCTATCGTCACTACTTTCAAGGCTCGCGTTTACAATATGAGCGGTGACGCTACTGTGACCATCACCAACTTCTCAGGTAAGCAAGTTTACAATGGTAAGCTCTATATTGATAGCGACAACTATTACTTCGAGGCAGACGTTAACAGTCTTTCTGTCGGTGCATACATCATGACTGTCCGCACTCAAGACGCTGTCGTCACTAAGAAGTTGGTTGTGACTGTTAGACAATAATCAATAGTTATTCATACATTGAAGGAGTTGTGCGCACTTTGCGTGCAACTCCTTTTTTAGTTAATAGTTATCAGTTATTCATTGACAGTTATTCAGATGACGAAATTGCGTCTTGTTGATAGCGGAAATCTTTTCAGATTGGTGGCCGTGTTCTTGTTGAATGCGATGTATGTGTTGTTGACCATATTCGCGTTCTTGATGATAGAGCCATTTCTGAAGCTGCTTTTTCGTGGCCATTTGGATACTTTAAGTCCGCTTTCAGAGTTCGTAGTTTCGCGACTTTCCTCTATTGTTCCGATGGATCAGTTGAGTACCTCCATAGTGATGATTATTTTCTGTGCGGCTTTGCTTTACTTCTTTCGTAATTTAGCTGCATATTCGTCCCTATGGGTGATGGCGCATGTGCGAAGCGACTTCTTGTATCAATTACGCAACCGTCTTTATGATAAGATGATATCTTTGCCGTTGGGATATTTTAACAAGGAGAACCGTGGTGATGCGGTTACTCGTGCAGTCAATGACGCGCAAGAAGTCGAATACACTATCTTGAACTCTGTTTATCTCTTCCTTACCGACCCCCTCACGCTCATTTGCTATCTTGCTTTCCTTTTTTACATTGATTATCAACTCTCGTTATGGGCTGTTTTGTTGGTGCCCGCGTCTTTCCTGATTATTGGGTTCCTTGCTCACCAGTTGAAACGTTCTTCTAAATCTTATAGAAGGCGTTTAGGAAAGTTGTTATCTCATGTTGAGGAGACTTTGTCAGGACTCCGTGTTATCTATGGTTTCAATGCGCAGGAGCGTGCATATCGCCGTTTCAACTCCTTGAATACAGAGTTCCATGAGAATCAGAAGAAGGTTTATCGTCAGAGCTATTTGGCTTCGCCGTTGAGTGAATTCCTGGGTGTGTCGGCCATTATGGTGGTCTTAGTGATTGGCGGGTCTTTGGTTTTGTCATCGCGATCGTCATTATCGGCGGAGTTATTCATCACTTATATCGCGCTATTCTCGCAGGTGATTACCCCGATATCTCGGATATCTTCTGCTTTTTCAGACTACAAACGCGGTGAAGCAGCATTGGATCGTATTCAAGATTTTTTGTCGATTCCCGACAATGTGGAGGATAACGGTTTGGTGTTACCGATGCCCAATTTCCGTGATGCTATAGAGTTCCGAGATGTATCCTTCGCATATACGGATGTGAAGGTCTTGAGTCATGTTGATCTTACTATTCCGAAGGGCAAGACGGTGGCTTTTGTGGGACAGTCGGGTGCTGGAAAATCTACCCTTGCCGATTTGCTGATGCGTTTCTACGATACCAATGGCGGTGACATTTTGTTGGATGGTGTTTCCATACGGAAATACGGGGTTGAAGCTTACCGTTCGTTGTTTGCGTTGGTGTCCCAGGATGTGATGCTTTTCCACGACACGATATATAACAATATCACGTTAGGCATGGACGCCACGCCGGAGCAGGTCGTAGAAGCGGCGAAAACGGCCAATATTTACGATTTTGTCATGTCGATGCCTGATGGGTTCAATCACGTCGTCGGCGACCGCGGAATGGCCCTTTCCGGCGGTCAGCGCCAACGGGTGAGTATCGCGCGTGCAGTGTTGCGGAAGGCACCGGTGTTGGTTTTGGACGAAGCGACCTCGGCGATGGACACGGAGAGCGAGCGGCTGGTCCAGCAGTCGATAGAAGCGTTGTCGAAACAGTGTACGGTAGTGATAATTGCGCACCGGTTGTCAACGATTCGAAACGCTGATTGCATCTGTGTTTTGGACCAAGGCCGTATTGTGGAACAGGGCACACATGAAGAGTTGATGGCGGTACGGGGAGAGTATTATCAATTAGTAATTAGTAATTAGAAATTTCTTTGAGCAGCCCCGGTAGGGGCAAGAGCTCGGTAGGAATTAGAAATATTAAATGTTCATTTGTACATTGTGCATTTTACGTTGTTAATTGAGAGAATATGGCAAAACATAAATTAGCGAGGTTCGCGGAGAACGCGACGTTTGAGAATTTGTTCCAGCATACGGAATACGACCGGGCGGGGAAGGAGTTTCCCTTGCGGGGACGTTGGAAGGAGGATTATTTCCACAATGACCGGCCGATAGTTTTGGAATTGGGTTGTGGGAAGGGTGAATATACGGTCGCGATGGCGAAGCGGTTTCCCGAGCGCAACTATATCGGCATTGACCGTAAAGGGGCACGATTGTGGCGCGGTTGCAAGGACGCGATAGAACAGAAGTTGGCGAATGTGGCGTTTCTGCGCATCACTATCGACCATATAGAACATTATTTCGCGCCCGGCGAGGTGGACGAGATATGGGTTACATTCCCGGACCCGCAGATCAAGAAAGAGCGCAAGCGCCTGGTGGGCCCGCATTTCGTGAACGACTATTATCGCCGGATTTGGCCCGCGAACGGCGGTATTTTGCATTTAAAGTCCGACAGTGACTTCCTTTACGAGTATCTCCTCGAAACGGCGAAAGAACAGCGTTGGGAGCTTTTAGAAAACATCCCCGACGTGTATGCGGGCGGTGCCGATCCGTTGCTCACCGAAGTGCAGACGTTTTACGAAAAGATGTGGTTGGCCGAGGGGAAGACGATACACTATGTGCGGTTACGGGTTTAGAGGCTTAGAGGCTTACAGGCTTACACGCTTATTAAGCTACTAAGCCTGTAAACATAATCCGATGTAATCAAAAAAAAAATGTATTTTTGCCCACTGAAAAATTATTCGTTAATAATATCAAATCAGATCAATATGAAAGAAACCGTTTACAGAGCGAAACATGAGGCGTTAGGCGCCAAAATGGAAGAGTTTGCCGGCTTTTACATGCCGATTCAGTACGACAGCATCACCAACGAGCACCTGCAGGTGAGAAACAAAGTGGGTGTGTTCGATGTGTCACACATGGGTGAGTTCACCGTGAAGGGACCCAAAGCATTGGCATTGCTGCAACACATCACCACCAATGATGTGGCTGCCTTGTTCCCGGGCAAGGTGCAGTACAGCTGCTTCCCGAATGGGAAGGGCGGTATCGTGGACGACCTGCTGGTCTATAACCTCCATGACGAGGATTATCTGTTGGTGGTGAATGCCGCTAACATCGACAAAGACTGGGCATGGGTGGTGGAGCAGAACAAGGCGTTCGGTGCCGAGATCGAGAACATCTCCGACAGCATCTCCCAATTGGCAGTGCAAGGACCTCTGGCTCTCAAGGCCATGCAGAAGCTGACCAGCGCGAACGTGGTTGATATGGAGTACTACACCAACCAGATCATCAATTTCGCCGGCATCGACAATATCCTCTTCTCCACGACCGGTTACACTGGCAGCGGCGGATGTGAGATTTATTTCCCGAATGAGGTGGCCATGAAGATTTGGGATGCCGTGTTCGAGGCTGGTGCCGAGTTCGACATCAAACCTATCGGTTTGGGTGCTCGCGACACATTGCGCTTGGAGATGGGCTTCTGTCTGTATGGTCACGAGATTGACGACACGATTTCCCCGATCGAGGCCGGTTTGGGCTGGATAACGAAATTCGTGGACGGCAAGGACTTCATCGACCGCAAGTACATGGAAGACCTGAAGGCCAACGGCGTGACCCGCAGAATTGCTGGTTTCGAACTGATTGACCGCGGTATTCCGAGAAACGGCTACGAGGTGTGCGATGCTGAGGGCAACGTCATCGGCGAGGTGCGTTCTGGCACTTTCGGCCCGTCCGTGAACAAGGGTATTGGTACTGCGCTGATCAAGAAAGAGTTCGCGAAGGCCGGCACGGAAATTTTCATCAAAGTGCGTAACCGCCTGCTTAAGGCCGTTACGGTGAAGATGCCGTTCTACAAACCGGAATAGTTATTGCGGAAATTTGCGGAATATGCGAAAAGTGCGGAAATCATTTGGGTTTCCGCACTTTTTTGTGATTTGAGATTTGAGACTTGAGATTTGTGTTTTGAGCCCCGGCGTCTTGTGCATCCCGGTCCCACCAGGAGAACGCATTGCAAAGGACTCCGGAAATTCCCAAGCCGCGCTTGATTTGCTCCACATGGGTCAAACATATCAGCTCAAAAGTGAGACCGTTCCAGACCTGTGTCGCAAGGGTGTTGATGGTGTGAGACCAAAACCTCGGGTCCAGTCCTTCCTTCCCTTTGATGAACTTCAAGTAAAACAAGGTGTAAAAATCGCACAGCCTGTATTTTATGTCTCTTTTCTTGTCCATGGAATAGTATGAGGAGATGAAGAAGCAGTTCTTCAGATCCCTGAGATAACGGCTGATGTCACCGCCGCATTTCTTGCCTAACAATGCGCATATTTCGGTCCGCGAATACCCTGCCTTTTTGCCGGCAAGAATTTCGATGATGTGCCTGTAGGTTTCCGGCTTTTTGAATAAGGAACTGAACAGCCGGTCGTATTCACCGGACAAGGGGGCACCCTGGCTGAAGAACAGCTCGTCAATGAAAACCACTTGCCGCTCTTGGTTGTCCGCATTGGTCAATAAGTCTTGGAGGCTGTGGAAGGCTTCAAAACCAATCCGAAGGTTTCTCGTATTCCCGAATCCCATATTGATTCAGAGCCGTTTGGAAGTTCTCCAGCTGTCGTTCCTTCAGGTTGATGTTGTCGGATTCGATTGGGGAGAGTCCTGTCACGCAAAAATCGAACCGATTTTGGAAAAATTGGTGGACCAAAAAGGTTTTCCCCACGCGTCGCCTGCCGTAAATTACGATGAATTCTGCCTCGCGAGAATCGTAATATTCTTGTAAATCAGCAAGTTCCTTCTTCCTTCCGATGATTTCTGTTGTTATAATGTCCCTGTTTTATTTCTCCGCGAAGATACAAAATTTTTGTTCGCGGAGAAGTTTTAGGGGGCTATTTTCCTCCGCGAACTGATTTTTTTTCGGTTCGTGGAGATTTCGCAGGGAGTGCTCGCCGCTACTCCCGCTCCCGCCGCACCTCCGTCAACCCGCCTTTGTTTCCGACTACGAAGAGGGTGGGAGGGTTGTTGCCGTGCACGAAATTGTCGAGGTAGAGCGGCTCCCCGAGGATGAAGCAGGAACACGAAAAGGAATCGCCGGGCTTGAGCTTGGAATTTTCGCTCTCCTCCACCATGAAGCTTCTTTCGCCGAGGTGTCGCAGCAGCACGCGGCGGTCCGGGGACCACGCGATGCGCACGAGACCCGCCTCAGGGATCTGTCGGGATGCAAGGCACGGCCGAGCACCGGGTTTGAGGATTCTCCCGTGAGGTCGTAGTTGGTCAGGAAGTCGTCCCAGTCGCGGTAGCCCACGAAACGGGCGAGGACCGAGAGGGTGGAGTAGCGGGTGGTGTTGTAGCCGTCAATGTAGCCCCAGATGCGCTTGAGGGTGGTCACCCCCAAGGTCTCCTTGCAACGCTCTTGGATAACGCCAGTGAGGAATTGGAAATCGGCAGGGGCCTTCATTTTGCGCGCGACGGACTCTTCCACCATTTCGCGAAGTAGCAGGATTTCGGTTTCCGTGGGCTTCATACAGAAAATTTTAATTCCGAGACTCTTCTACGGTTCCGGGTATTTCTTCTTTAGGTTTTCAACGATGAACTGGGCCACTTGGTCTGTGGTGAATGGGGTGACGTTGATCACGAGGTCGTAGTTGCGGGCGTCGTAACGGGAGACATTTGCGAAGGTTTTCGTGAAGTTTTCGCGGGCTTCGTCGAGCTCCTTGATTTTTTCACGCGCTTCTTTTTCGTCCAGATTTCTCTTTTTCATCATGCGTTCAACCCGATGTTCCATATCGGCGATGAAGAAGATCCGGATGGTGTCGGGGGTGTCTTTGAAGACGTGGAAGCCAGTGCGTCCGACGATAATGCAGGACTCGTGTTCGGCGAGTTCGCGCAGGACTTTGGCCTCGGCGTAGTAGAGCTGCTGGGAGTTCACCTCGAAGTTCTCGTATGCGATGGCGGCGGTGGTGCCGAATTGTTTGTAGAAACGGCAGAACTCCGACCACCAGTTAGGTTTTGAGGCTTTGATCTTCTCCGCTTCTTCTGGCGTGAGTTTGAATTTTTCCAGGATATGAGCGAGGAAAGTCTTGTCATAGAGCTTGATGTTGAGCATTTCGCTGACTTTCTCGGCGATTTCGTGACCGCCGGTTCCCGCTTCGCGGTTGATGGTGATGATGTATTTTCGGTTGTTCATATTATGACTTTTGATTTATGACTTTTGATTTCAGAATGATGGTGCAAAAGTACATTTTTTTGGAATAGGCAAATGACAATAGCCAATAGAAAAAAAGGAAAAAGAGAATAGGGGAGATTGTGGAATGTAGAGCCATAGGAAGAAGATGGCTGAAAAAATATTATTTTTGCGGTCTGAATATGAAAATCTAATTCAGACATATAATATGATGTAGAGATGCCTTAATGTGACGGAGAGACGCGATAACATCTCTACACCATTTTGACATTATAATCTATAACCCATAAACTCTAAACGTCAATAACCTATAACCATTATGACATACGGCAAACTATACCTCATTCCCACTCCCATTGCGGAGGGCGCGTTTGGAACCTTCTTCCCGTCGGTGAACGCGGATGCGATTAACGAGACGGACTATTACATTGTGGAGGCATTGCGGACGGCACGGCGTTTCCTGCATTATGCGGGGATCAAGAAGCGCATCGACGAGCTGACCTTTTTCGAGCTGAACGAGCACACGCAGGGAGTGGAGCTGAACGACTTTCTGCAGCCCTGTCTGGAGGGGAACAATGTGGGGGTGATGTCGGAGGCTGGTGTGCCGTGTGTGGCGGATCCGGGGCACAAGGCGGTGGAGAAGGCGCACCAGTTGGGCATCGAGGTGGTGCCGTTGATTGGTCCCAGTTCGCTGATTCTCGCGTTGATGGGCAGCGGCATGAACGGGCAGAACTTCACGTTTCACGGTTATCTGCCGTCGGAGCAGTATGACCGGGAGAAGCGGTTGCGTGAGATTGAGGCGGTGGCGGTGAAGACGGGTCAGACGCAGATGTTCATCGAGACGCCGTACCGGAACAACCGGATGACAGCTTCGATCTGCAACGTGTTGCAGCCGGCCACGCGGGTGTGCATTGCGGCGAATCTGACGGGAGAGAATGCGCTGTTGAAGACGCAATCGGTGTCGAAATGGCGGAAATATTTCGAGCGGGAGGAGCGTCAGTTGGGTAAGATTCCATGCATATATCTGATTAACAGGTAGATATTTTTTTTCAACAAGAGTGACGGGGATAAAGAAAAAAGTGTATTTTTGCACCGTCATTTTCGGATGACCCGTTCATTGGAAAATGTGCTGCCATGGTGGTGGAATGGTAGACACGAGGGACTTAAAATCCCTTGCCCATTGCGGGCGTGTGGGTTCAAGTCCCACCCGTGGTACGATAAGCGGAAGTAGCTCAGTTGGTAGAGCACAACCTTGCCAAGGTTGGGGTCGCGAGTTCGAGTCTCGTTTTCCGCTCAAAGTCTTACAAAACAATAAAAATCAGCAAATTACAAATGTAGTTTGCTGATTTTTTCTTTAAAACTGAGGCAATCCTTGGCTCACGAATTCCACGCCGAAATCCTTGCATAGGGTTTGGGCGGTGCGGTAGCCGGTGACCGCTGCGGGGGGAAGACCGCCGGAGAAGTTCACTCGCTGGCCCGTGAAGTAGATGCGGGGAGCATATCGGATGGGGGCGTGGGGGACGCGCGTGAGGGGCTCCCAATGGCTCATGTAGCTGCCTTGGTAGGTGTCGCAGTAGCGTTCGTAGGTGAGCGGCGTGGCCATGTCGGTTACCTCCACAGAGGTCTTGAGTTCGGGAATCCTGTCAGAAAGGTGGTCGATCACCAACGCTATCGTCTCTTCCTTCTTGTCTCCATAGCTGCCGTCGGCCTTGGCGGCCGCCCAGTAGTCGTAGCTGTTGCCGTGCAGCAGGCAGGTGAGCACGGTGCAACCTTCGGGAGCGTAGTCGCTCTCTTTTGCGTAGTTGTTGACTATCAATGTTTTATAGTTAATGCCCGCCACGGTGAAAGGACGTGGGAGCACCAGTTGCATGGAGCGGGGATAGGCGCTCAGATCGGCCTTGATGCCCATGCCGATGAACATGCACTGCGTGGTTTTCAGGTTTTTGCGCATCCGTTTTGCCCAGCGTTCTTGTAAGGGCTCACCGAAGAGCTTGTCGATGGCTTTACGGGCATCCATGGAGATGATCACCGCATCGGCCCGGAACGTTTCGGAGGCCGTTTGCACGCACACGGTGTTGCCCTCCCTGACAATGGAGAGAGCAGGGGTGCGATAACGGATTTCGCCACCGAGGGAGGTGAAGCAATCCGCCATGTTCTGAGCCATCAGAAGAGAGCCGCCTTTGGGGTATCCGCTGTCGCCGGTGCAGAAGGTGCTTAGCGTGTATATGAGGGAGAGCGCGTTGATGTCGGGATCAACAACCGAATTCAGCAGGTTGCGGACGCGGGTGTTTTTGAATCGCCGTGTATAGTTCGAGGCACTTTCTAATAGCAGGAAGGGCGTTATGAAGACAGCGGGCAGCATTCGCACGAATTCCATAGGATGGAAACCGCGAGGATGACGAGATTTGAGTCCAACCATATCCATGATAGGGGAGTGGAAATGGCGGAAACAGGCCAGATGAAAGCGTAGCAGGGCGAAGGCAAGTTTGTCGCGCAAACAAGTGATTTCCAGTTCTTTAAGATCCCTCCGAAGGGGCAGTTGCCCATCATCGTCCATCAATGTATAAATAGGATCTTTAAAATAGACCGGATTGTTCTCCTGCAAGGCCCCCGTCTCTTTCCACACCGCATGCAACGGGATGTCTTCTTTGGCCCCGATAAGCCAGTGTACGCCGCCCTCAAAGGTGTAACCTTTGCGTATCCAATTGGTGGAGATGCCACCGGGATTCCCCGCCTTTTCCAGCACCAAAACCTCAAAACCCGAGCGACGCGCATAAACAGCCGCTGTCAAGCCGGATATCCCAGCCCCAATGATAATCACTCTTTTCATATATCCTATATCCCAACTACACAATGCACTTGCACCAATTCGGGAAATCCTTGTTCAGCCGCAAAACGCAAGGGACGCAGAATTTGGTTCAACATGTAGTCCGTTTATATGTTTGTTTGTTGTATAATTTATTGATAACCAGTTGTTTGTTCGTGATTTTAAAGAATCACCTTCTCGAAATCAGATGCGGGATGCTTGCAGATGGGGCAGATGAAATCCTCGGGTAGCTTCTCACCCTCATACTCATAACCACAGATAATGCAGCGCCAGATGGTCTTGCCTTCTGCGGTTAGTCCGACGGGTTGTGGTTTCGGTTTGATGTGTTCCTGGTAATAATTATAAGTGGCAGAGGGCTTGTCAGAGAGCGTTTCCATCTCGGTGATGAGACCGATGAAAAGGATATGCGTGCCCAAATCGATGGTCTGCTCAACGTCAACGGAGAGGTAAGTGTTTGTGCCGCGAGTGATAGCTAAAGTGCCGTTGCTCAAGCGACGGCAGTCGGTGAAATTGGCGAACTTATCGACAGTGCGACCGCTTTGGAAGCCGAAATGCTTGAAAAGTTCGAAATCGGCATCCTCGCTGATAATGGAGACCGTGAAACGACCCGAACGCTGGATGAGTTCGGTGGTCAGGTTTTCTTTGCTGAGGGCCATGGAAATTCGGTTGGGCTGTGCCGTTACCTGTTCGACAGTATTGCTGATGCAGCCGTTGTCGCGACCGCCATCGTAGGTTGTGATGACAAACAGACCGTACTGGATATTGAAAAGAGGATTGCTCATATATGAATGATGTTGATTATAGATTTTTACTTGAATTTATGAAGTGGAATTTTTATTCTGTTTATTGTCTGATCGTATTAATCAAAGAACCCCAATCCACTGATAGCGCCCAACATCCGGTCAACGTAGTCCCATGTGGTGGGTGACCACTTGAAGCCCAAACGATAAAGCACTTGCGTGGTGTACAGGTTGTTTACAGGCACTTCTGAAACTTTCATGCCGTGAGCCATATCCTGGTAGGCGAGCAGGCTGGAAAGCGTCTTGGCTTTCTGTGGGTCGTTGCCCGCACTCTCCATGGTAGCATTGTATTCCTCGTCTTCCACCAGACGAATATCCGTGCCTAACTTGTTGAATCCGCTGAGAACGTCGCCTAGGAACTGCGTGTGGCTGTTGTAGGAATGGAACAGGCAGCAATCCTTGGGTGTGGAACTGAGCAGGATGATGGTGTGCGCCACCTCGTCGATGGGCGAGAATTCTACCTTGCTTTCATACAATGAATAGGGGAAACAGCCTAACATGTTAAAGACTTTGATGCGCCCCATGAAGGAGTTGGTGGAGAAGTTGATTTGGAACTCACCGTCGCTGGTACGCGCCGCCAAGTTACCGACACGTATCACCTTGGCCGACAGCACTTTATCAACAATGGATTGCAGCACAATACGTTCTGCCAAGAATTTGGAATGGAGATACTGGTTCCCGAGATATTGCCCGTCGAAAAGTTTCTGCTCGGTGAAAACGTAGTCGGGCGCCATGGTGTCGTTGACGTTGAGACCGCTGGTGCTGTACGTGGAAATGTGTACCAAACGTGCGCCGGTCTTCAAACAGAGGTCAACACAACGTTGCGCACCACCCACATTCACGTCTTCGATCTCCGTGCCTTCGCTGAAATGTTTCACCATTGCAGCGCAGTTGAACACCGTATCGATCTTCGCTTGAACGAGGTTGGTCAGGTCATTGGTGACATCTCCAAGAAGAATGTGGAGGCGGTTGCCGAAGAGTTCGTCGTAGGTGGATTCGAAATAGTAGAACAGGAGTGTTTTCAGTCGGTGCTCGGCGTCATCCATGTTTTTGTCACGTACCAGACAGTAGATGTTCTCCGCATCCGACTGGATCAGTTCTTGCAGAATGTGAATGCCAAGATAACCCGTGGAACCGGTGAGCAGCACATTGCCCAAAGATTGGCACTCGCCTTTGCGGAAGCTGTCCAATGTGTTGTTGCTCAATAAGTTGTTGATGCCGGAATAGTCGAATTTGGTGATGTCGTCATCGTCTGTGGTTACCGCCGCATCACCCGAAACGAGCGCAGCAAGCTTTCCCGGGGTGGCATTGGCGAAGACATCGCCGTAGGCCACATGCATGCCCGCTTTGTCGGCTTCGATGATGACACGGGTCACCATGAGCGAGGTGCCGCCCAAATCAAAGAAGCTGTCGTTGACACCGATCTTGTCTATGGCGAGAATGTCGCTGAAAATGCGGCAGAAGAGCGCTTCCGTGTCGTTGGATGGCGCCACGTATTCGCGGTTTGAAGCCTGCATGACTGGCGTGGGCAATGCTTTGCGGTTCACCTTTTGGTTCTGGTTCAGAGGAATGCTGTCGATCTGCATCGTGGAGGCAGGAATCATGTACGGAGGTTTCTGCTCGCCGATGAAGGCGTTGAGGGCCTTGTTGTCCACCTGCTGGTCGCTGACAATATAGGCGGCGATGAACTTTCCACCGTTCTCATAATCAAAAGCTTGCACAGTAGCGTCCTTGATGCCCGGGAACTGGCGGATCACGGCCTCCACTTCCTTGAGCTCGATGCGGAAACCACGAATCTTCACCTGGCCGTCTTTACGTCCCACAAACTGGATGTTGCCGTCGGGGAGGTAACGCACGATATCGCCGGTGCGATAGATGCGGGAGAACTTCGGGTCATCGCTAAACGGGTTGTCGATGTACACTTCGGCCGTTTTCTCCGGACGGTTGAGATAGCTTCTGGTGACGTGCGCGCCACTGATCCACAATTCACCTAAAGCCCCCTGAGGCAAGCGATTGAACTGTTTGTCAACGATATACAGGCGGGAATTGTCTAACGGTTTGCCCACAGGGATGTCCTTGAGTTCTTCGTCAACCTCATACTCCGTGATGAGAATGGTGCCCTCCGTGGGACCGTAGCCGTTGTGCATCTTGAAGTTCGCCGGAGGTGCCAACGAAGCCAACTTTTCACCCGCCGCAATCAAATGCAGCAGCGAATGGTTGTCCATGTTGGTGGCAAACTGGTAAGCCACTTGCGTGGTCATGAACGAGTGGGTGATGTGATTTTCATTAAAGTAAGCATTCACTTCCGGCAAGGTCAGACGGATGTCGTCGCCAATCACATAGACGCAGGCACCGCAGGTCAGTGCCGGATAGAGGTCCATCATGCAGCAGTCGAATCCGTAGCTGGCGTAGCATGACACGCGATGCTCGGCCTTGAGTTCGAAACGGCGTTGGTACCAATGGCAGAAAGCCGCTAAGTTGCGATGCTCCAACTGGCAGCCCTTAGGAGTGCCGGTTGACCCTGAAGTGTAAAGCAGGATGAAGAGGTCTGCAGGGTTGACACTGACGTCAACAGGCTTGACAGCTTTCGGCAAATCAAAGATGTCTTTTGTCAGAAGCACCTCGCCGTGATATTCGTTCACGATGTCGCGTAACGATTCATCGGCGATGAGCATCTTGGCAGAAGCATCTTGGATCATGAAGTTCAGACGCTCGGAAGGATAACTCGGGTCGAGCGGTTGGTAGGCGCACCCGGCTTTCAGCACACCCAGTGCGGCGATTGGCATCCACTCGCAACGCGGGATGAGAATCGAGACAACATCTTCTCTTCCAAGACCTTTCGAAACAAGAAGGGTTGCGATCCGCTCTGTGATATCATCTACTTCACGATAAGTGTATTGACGGTCGTGATAGACCACAGCCATGTTGTCGGGGGTCAGTTGCGCTTGCCGACGGAACAGTGAAACGACAGTCTGGGTGTCGTCGTAGGGCACATCCGTCTGGTTGAAGCTGTCGAGCAAAGCGGTTTGTCCGGCATCTAACAAAGAGACACGTTGCAATGCCATCTCAGGATGCTGGATGAAAGCCTTGGCCGCATTGCTTACCGACTGTGCCAGACTATGCATCAGTTCGTGGCTGTAACGACCATTGTCGTATTCGACCATCACGCCCGGCACACCCTCTTCCTCTTGAATGTAGAAAGCGATGCGGAACTTCGGCGTGTCCAGCTCAAGAGATTCTATATCAATATTTTGACCATTGATTACATATTGGTTAATCACTCCCATCTGATAGGCAAACAATATTTCAGCAGACAGGTCGTAATCGGCAGCGATTTGCGCAAAAGGATATTTCTCGTGAGTCAAAGTCTCGTCAAAATTCTGGCTGGTCTCTTTCAAGAAGTCCATCACACTTTGTTCGCCTATCTGGGCGCTCAAGGCCAAAGTATTGACAAACATACCTGTCGTGTTGCTGATGCGCAAGTCGGAACGGCCGTTGCTGATGGTGGTGATGCAAATCTGCTCGTTGTTGGTGAAACGTGAGAGCGCATAGAAAACGGCCGCCAAGGTAAGGTGCGCAGGCGAGAGGTTGTTCTTCTTGCAAAAGTCCTCCATCGCGTTGAAGTCCATCTTGCAGAAGACTTCGCTGACGGTACCTTGCTCCAAGGGATTGGTCAAATCGGTAGGCACTTCCGTAACCCCTTCCACGTTGCCCAAACGCTGATTGAAGAAGTTCTTGGCCTCATTGTAACTCGGCGTGTTTTCAGCCGCTTTCTCATCGGCGACAAAACCGGCATAGCTAATGGCTTCGGCCTCGATTTTCTTGCCGCTCATCAAGTCGCACAACTGGTTCAGGAACAGGTCGAGGGAACCGCCGTCGAAAATCAAGTGATGCACATCCGCCAGGAGGCAAACATTTTGCTCGGTGGTGACAATTTCCATACGGTACAACGGTCCTTGTCTCAGGTTGAAAGGCCTTACGAACGCTACCTTGTATTTTTTCAATTCCACCTCGCTTAACTGGCTCTTTGTGAGGGCAATAGGTTGGTTCTTGTCAACGATTTGCACGATTTCGCCGGCTTCGCTGTCAAAATGCACAAAGAACTGCGGGTGTGCCTTGACGAGGGTCTCGATGGACTTTTCAAGCAACTGCACATCCGTGTCTTTGGGGAGACGGATGAGGGTTGGGATGTTATATACCGTGGAGGTGGGCTGTTTCATGCAATCGACATATACGCCCATCTGCGCATAGGAGAGCGGAGCATTCTTGGGTTGAGTATCATCGGGATTGGTGGTCGCCTGGGCAGGAGCATTGAGGAGTTGATTAAGAATTTCATTCTCAATTGTTTGAATGTTTCCTGTCTTGACTAAGGATTTGGAATCCACGGTGATGCCGTATTTCTTGTTCAGCTGAACGGCCAGCTTAATTGCGGAGATGGAGGTGAGTCCGACGTAGCCGAGAACGGTGGTTACGCCGAAGTCTTTGGTGCCCACGATGCCCGCCACGATTTCGTGCAGTTCCTCTTCCAGGATGTTCATTGGCACATTGCTCTCCACCTCGGCAGCAGCCGCTTTCTTCTCGGGCTTCGGAAGGGCTTTCTTGTTCACTTTCTGGTTCTGGTTGAGCGGGATGCGTTCGATTTGCATCGTCACGGCAGGCACCATGTAAGGCGGTTTCTCCTCCATGATGAAGTTGTTCAGGGCTTCGATGTCAATCTGCTCGTCTGCTACAATATAAGCGGCAATGAACTTGCCTCCGCCCTCTTCGTCAAAGGCTTGCACAGTGGCATCATTGATGCCGGGGAACTGAAGGATGACTCCTTCAACCTCTTTTAATTCGATGCGGAAACCGCGAATCTTGACCTGACCGTCCTTGCGTCCCACAAATTGTACGTTGCCGTCGGGGAGATAGCGCACGATATCGCCGGTACGGTAAATGTGCGCGTATTTCTCACTGGAATCGAAAGGGTTGTCGATATAAACCTCGGCGGTTTTCTCAGGACGGTTGAGGTAGCCGCGGCTCACTTGCGGTCCGGCGACCCAGAGTTCGCCCGCCACACCCACAGGCAGACGGTGACCCGCCTTATCGACGATATAAAGCTTGACGTTGTCCAACGCCGAACCGATCGGGATGTCCTTCATGGGCTTCGTCACATCGAAAGAGGTGATGCAGACGGTGCTTTCAGTGGGGCCGTAAAGATTGGCCAAAGTGTAATTCGTGGGCGGTGTCAGAGGTGCCAACTTCTCGCCACCTGTCAACAGGTAGTGCAGAGAGTGGTTCTCGATGGAAGTGGCAAACTGGTAAGCCACCTGTGTGGTCATGAATCCGTGGGTGATCTGCTCTTGCTCGAAATATTCGTTCAATGCGATCATGTCCAAGCGCAGTTCTTCAGGAATGATGTAAAGCGTGGCACCCCCGGTGAGACATGGATATGTTTCCATCATATTGGCATCGAAGCCGTAACTGGCGTAGGCCGTAACTTTACAACCGGGCGTGAGATTAAACCTGCGCTGGTACCATTCGCAAAACGCGACGAGGTTGCGATGTTCCAACTGACAGCCTTTGGGCGTTCCCGTGGTGCCTGAAGTGTAGAGCATGATGAAGAGCGACTCGGGCTTGGGCATACATGCCGTCAGGTCTGTGTCGGGGGCAGGAAGTTGCGGGATGTCGTTGACGAACAGTACATCGCCCGTGTGTTGATCGACAATGCCGCGCAGTTCCGGATCCGCAATGAGCAACTTCACAGAGGCATCTTGCATCATGAAGTTGAGACGTTCTGAAGGATAGGTCGGGTCGAGAGGCTGGTAAGCGCAGCCGGCCTTCAACACGCCCAAGGAAACGATAGGCATCCACTCGCATCGAGGAATCAACACCGAGACGACATCCTCTTCATGAAGGCCTTTTCCATGGATATAGGCGGCAATGCGGTCGGAAAGCTCATCCAATTCTTTGTAGGTGAAATGTTTGTCCCGATAAACCACCGCGATGTTGTCAGGGCTTTTCGCCACCTGTGCACGGAATTTGGACACAATGGTCTGGCTCATATCCAACTCCGTGTCGGTCTGGTTGAAACTGTCAAGCAAGGCGCGTTGGCTCTCGGTGCAGATGTCGATGTCGCGCAGGAGAGTCTGGCTTAGGAAGCCCTCCAGGACCGCTTCGTAACTCTCCAAGAAATTGTCAATCAGTGTTTCAGAGTATTCGTTGGCGCTGTATTCCGTTTTGATATGATATTTTTTACCGACATAGAAAGCCATCAGATAGAACGACACGCCCTCATTGTGCTTGCGGAGCTGTATGGCCTTCATGGGTTTGCCCATCAGTTCGGTGAAATCAAGGAGGAGCCCGTGCCATGCAAATATGGAATTGGTTTGCAGGTTGAGGTCATTCATGATGTCGGTATAGGCATAGATGTCGTGTTTGCGGGCACCAATCATCTGTTCCTCGCCGGCTTTCAGGAAATCAAGCACGGAGGTCTCTTCGGTGAACTTGGCATAAACGGGTAGCGTCTTCACCGTCATGCCAACGGAATGTTGGAACTTTGGGTCGGTGCGGCCGTTGAAAACCGTGGTGAACAGCGATTCCTGGTCGTTGTTGTACTTGGCTAACAGAAAAGAATATGCCGATGTGAAGAAAGTGCTCTTTTTGATGCCGTTGGCCTTGCAGAAGGCGTTCACCCGGTCCATGTCGGTGCCGAGAACGCGGAGTTTCTGAGCATCCTTATGTTCGGGAATCTCCAGGTCGGGCATAAGTTGGGTGAACGTGTCGCCGCAGTCGAAGTTTTGGGCATACCACTGTTTTCCTTCTTCGAAAGCAGGTGTTTTGCGCATCTCGGCTTCGGCAAGGGCGAATTCCTGCATTGACATTTCCTCAGGAGCAATCGTGCCGCCGTTGTAAGCCGTCTCCACATCGCAAACGATAATATGGTACGAGGAGCCGTCGCTGATGATATGATGCATGTCGAAAAACCAATAGACATGCTCTGCATCGCGCATCACTTTGGTATGAAACAGCCTGCCACCATGGAGTTGGAAAGGCTCGATGAATTTTTTCTTCTCAGCCTCAAGATCCGTAAAACTTGAAACCTGAAACTTGAAACTTGAAACCTCATCCGTGTCAATGGTCTGCAAAGGCTCGCCTTCATCACTCAGCTCAATGCGTGTAAAAAAAACCGGATGAGCCTGTATCGTCGCCTCTATAGCGTGACACAAACGGTCAGCATCAATACTCTCGTCAAAAACATAAAGAAACGGAAGGTTATAAAAAACCTCATTTTCATGTTGTATGCATTCGGCATAAATACCTAATTGCGATTGAGACAAAGGAGCGGTTTTTTTCATATTGGCTTTGTGATTAGTGATTAGTGATTAGTGATTAGTGATTTGGACTTAGACCTGTAAGCGTGTAGGTTTCTAAGCCTTCTTCTTGTCATTCCACGTGGTGGTGAAGAAAGTCGGGGTGACGGTCAGCATCAACCAGCCCCAATGCAGACGGCGCTTGTCGGTGATGTTTTGGAGGATTTTCATTGTCTCGGTGCCGCGCATGTAGGTGTAGCCTGCCGACAGCTTGACAAAGTTCGCGAAAGAGTAGGCTACGCTGAGGTCAATATCATGGCCCAATGCTTTGTTCAATTTTTCTTGATGGAATCTAAGGTCTGCAGCGATGGCGTAAAAGTGGTAAGAGGCGTTGATTGTCAATCCCGGAACTGGACTGACGTTTCCACCGACATATAGGTTTTGCAAACCAGGGGAGAAGTTGTGCACATAGTTGTCGAAATAGAAAAATTCCATGGCACCATAAAAATCGTGGTGTGAACCGAACAACGGGGTGAACGCTCTGGCTTCTTTATGGTAGATGAGGCCAAGACCGCCATTCACCGTAACGGGAAAGTTTTCACCACTCAAGTAATCATACCCAGTGTAAAGGTTGTAGATATTGTTTGGCGTGACTGTGGCCTTTGCACTTCCCATGAAGGCGTTCAACTTGATTCCGTGTTCTTCTCTACCCATTTGGTAGTAGAAGGAACCTTCCAAATTGACAATGCTGGGGTTTAATGTTAAGTATGTGCCGAATAATTGTTGGAAGAAAATTTTATTAGGTTTTTCATCAATCTTGCTTTGCACCCCGATATTCATGCCAAGCAAGGAGATTCCGAAGAGGTTTTTAGGTGTGTTGTAGTGGTACCAGAGGGTCTGCATGGTCTTGTAGGGTTGTATTCCATCGGAATAGTAGGAGAGGCCGGTGGAAATATTATCTGCGTTTTGGTTGTAGGCGAGGAGTACGTGTACTTTGTGACCGTAACCCTCGAAGCCGAGTTTGATTGCGTCGTGGGTGGGCGCGGTCATGATCCAGTCATCGTAACCTAGGATACGCTCATCGTCGTATTCAAGAGATTGACGACCGATTTTGGTGAAAAGACCGGTCTTGTTGTGCTTCATGGAGAGCCACCCTTCGGAAAGGCTCAAGGTGCCGCCTGCCTGTCCCCAAACGCCAGAGAACTGTGGTGAGAGCTGAATCTCCAACCAGTCGGATCGTTTGTATCCAAGGTTGATTCGGTACTGGCCCATAATAAAATGGGCTCTTCCTTCCTGTCCTTCGCCATTCGCGTCGTCGTATCCGCCCACACGAATCTCACCACGGGTGTTTAATTTGGCATCAATCGTGAATTCATTGTCTGGTGTCGGCTCATTGACAACCACTTGCGCCCGCAGATCAACTGTTGTCAAAAGGGCGACAACGATTACTATCCAACGGGCAAATTTAATATAAAAAGTATGCATAAGGCTGATTTTTGTCAGATTTGTATCAATAACGTGGGCTCTCAAGATGTTTTACAAATTGAAAAAGATATTTGCTGATACAGATGGTTTCTGGTTTGACGGGCTGATTGCCGCAGACGCGCAAGACCGCTTATCCAGAATGGCTGAAAAGGAAATGGATGCCAGGAAAACTAGCATCCACTTGGTCGTTGAGGAGGATTAATTAGTCCACCATCTCAAAAATGTCGTCTAATTTGGTCATTTTAAAGACTTGCATTACATCCGGACAGATATTTTTCAGGTACATTTTGCCGCCTTTGGCAGATACTTCCTTTCTGATTTTCAAAAAGATACGAAGTCCAGAGCTGCTAATGAACGGCATTTTTTCACAATCCAGAATGATGTTCTGGTCGGCATTTTGTAACAATGGATCAATAGTCTCCGAAATCTGTTGGGCAGCCACAGTGTCCAAGCGACCGTCAAATACGGCAGTGATGTTGTTGCCTTCTTCGTTAATGGTAATATTCATAAAGCTACTATTTTAGTATTACGCCGCAAAAATAAAAAAAATACTTTAACAAAAAGACGCAAATGTTTTTCTTGATATTTCTGGCAAGAATGCCATAAAGCAGAGGCTATAGCCATCCCTGTTCATCTGAATCTATAAAGAACTATTGCTCTTTAGCAGGCAATTCAAATTTCAAATGCGCTGCTTTGTGGATAATGAAAATGATCAGCAACTCAATGATGTAAGCGATGAGGTAGCTGTACCATAGGAGGGAAGGGGCGTAGTGTGCCACAATCCAGAGCACAGGAATGACCATCAGGGAAAGCATAAAAGAGATCAATAATGACATCTTATGGTAGTTGTAGAGCTTATAGACCACCATAATTGTGTCGATGTAGCACCACAAGGCCAAACTCAGGGCGAAGGCACGCAGTGCCGAGGCTGTTTCGTTGACAGTGTCATTGCTGTCGGCGCCAAAACCACGGGCAATGGACTCTGGGAATATCCACACGACAACACATATAAGGACCATGCTGACGGTGATGAAACGGAACGATTTTCGCAGAATCAGCTGGAAAGCCTCGTTGTCGCCGCGCCCCACTTCGATGGAACCGAGGGCTTGGATGGTGCGCTCGACACCTGCCAAAAAGAGGTTGTAAATCATAAGTAGGTTCATGCAGACGGCCAGGGCAAAAAGTCCCACTCTGCCCTTCACCAATGCCACGGAATGGTTGCAGGCGACATAGAGCAACGCCAGTGTGCCACAGGCTACGGCCAAGGGTGCCCCTTGGTTAATGATTGTGCCAAAGGAAGAGCGAAGGGAGGCCAGTGAGAAAGCGTCTTTCGTTGTCGGGCGGAACGTAAGTCGTAGGTGATTGTCCTTGTAGTGAAAGTGGCGGCATATAATGGCGATACCCACCAAGTGTCCTATTACGGTGGCTGTCGAGGAGCCTTCGATGCCCCAGCCCAGCGTTTTGATAAAGACGAGGTCAAGGCTGAGGTTGACGGCGTTGTCTATCAGGATAGCGATGGATGCCAAGCGCGGACTGCCATCCACACCGGCCATCGTGGTGAGGGCCCACATCGCCATGTAGGCCGGAGCACCGATCATCATCACCCTCAGATAGTCATGGGTGAGCGACCAGAGGCCCTCTTGTGTGCATAGCCAACCCGTGATAACATCGGGAATCGCAATTCCACAGGCTGTGAACAGCAGGCCTACAATCAGACAAGCGGCCATGGCGAGAGTGTAGTAATAGGCCACACTTTGATGATTTTTTCTGCCCAACTCGATGCCGACCAACATGCCGGCGCCCGTGGCTATGAGCATGTTCAGGGTGAACATTATCTGCACCACAGGTCTTGTCAGGTTGATGGCACTCACACCGTCTTCCCCGATCAGATTGCCCACAATGATGGCATCCACCACACTGCCCAAACAGCCCGACAGGGCGATGAGGATGCTCGACCATAGAAATTGCCAATATTTGCGGTTGAAGGTTGCTTTATCTTCCATGTTCATTGTTCAATTTATGGTTATACTGTAAAATAGTCGAACCCTATGATGGTGTCTATGAAATGATGGACATAGTCGGCGGCGGTGGGAGACCATTGAAACCCCATCCTATAAAGCACCTGTGTGGTGTAATCGTTGGCGGACTCTATCCAGCGCATGGTGTGTTTGCTGCTCACGTTGTAGGCCATCAGCGGACGCAGCAATGTGACAAGGTCCGGGTTCTCCATCATCTTTTCCAAAGCTTGTTGGAACTCGTCAATCTCGACGCGGCGCAGCGTGAGACCGGAGAGGGCAAAGCCCATGAGGATGTCGGAGAGGAATTGGCGATGGGTGTTGTTAGGATGGAACACGATGCACTCTTTCGGGGTCTGGGCGAGGAGCATGATGGCATTGGCCACCTCGTCGATAGGGGAGAACTCAAAGCGACGGTCGAGATCTGCGTATGGCACCATCCCTATCACGACGTAAGCCCGCAAACGAGCCAAGAAATTGTTGGTCATGAAGTTGATTTGGAACTCACCGTCTTTCTGGCGTGCCGAGAGGTTGCCCACACGCATGATTTTGGCATTGAGCCCGCGATGGGCAATGGCTTCGAGTACCAACTCTTCGGCCTTGTACTTCGAATAAACGTACTTGTTGGCATCGATGTTCTGTCCTATGTTGAACGCTTGCTCCGTCAGTTTCACCTCCGGTCCGGGATGCCCGTCAACACTCATGCCGGCGATGCTGTTGGTGGAGATATGGATGAGGCGGGAACCTGTGCGCAGACAGAATGCAATCAGGTGACGCACGGACTCGATGTTGACCATCTCAATGTCATTGCCTGCCGAGAAGTGTTTTACGTTGGCCACACAATTGATGACAGTAAGCCCCTGTTGGGTTATTCCGTCAAGGCCGTCAGGCTCAGTGACCTCAGCAGTGAACACTGAGATGCGCTGCTCATTGAAATTGTCAAAATCTCCAAAATAGTAGAAATACAGCGATTTGAGGCGACTGAGAGCTTTCTCATCGTCTTCGGCACGGATGGGACATAGGATCCGGCCATTGTAATGGGAAAGCAATTCATTAAGGATATGTATGCCGAGATAGCCCGTAGCTCCCGTCAGCAGAACATCGCCAATAATCTGACGCTTGTTCTGACGGAAAGCGTCTAACGTGTTGGCCGTGAGAATGGGTATAAAGGGATCGTCCACCTGGCTGACAGTCTTGCTTTCTACAACAGGGGCAGCGGTGGTCTCCTCGGTCTCTTCTCCATTTACGAATTCCGCCAGAGCTCTTGGGGTCTTTAGGTTAAACAGATCATTGAACACAATCTGGACACCCTGTTTGCTGGCCTCTACAATCACTTTAATGGCATTGATGCTGGTGCCTCCAATCTCAAAGAAGTTGTCGGTAGCGCCCACCTCTTGAATCTTCAGCACTTCGGAGAAAATATGGCAGAAGAGCTCTTCCGTTTCACCCACCGGGGCCACATACTCGGTGGCACGCTTCATTTCGGGTGCGGGGAGTGCCTTGCGGTTGATTTTGAGGTTAGGTGTCATCGGCATCACATCTAACTGCATATAGACATCGGGCACCATATAGTCGGCTAACGACGAGGCAGCTAACATTTGACGAATCTCTTCATCGCTGAGGGTGGCACCCTCGACCAATGTATAGTAAAGAATCAGATGCTCGTTGCCCATCACCTTGCGCACCTCCGCGGCCGCCTGGCGGATGCCTTCGATGTTCAGGGCCTTGTTCTCGATTTCGCCCAACTCGATGCGGAAACCGCGCAGTTTCACCTGTGTGTCGATGCGGCCCAAGTACTCGATTTGTCCCTCCTCGTTCCAGCGGCAGAGGTCGCCGGTGTGGTACATGCGCACAGGATGGCCCCATCGATCTTCCTTGACGAACGGGCAATCCACGAACGACTTTGCGGTGCGTTCGGGCAGGCGCCAGTAGCCCCGTCCCACCTGAATGCCGGCAAAACAGAGCTCGCCTGCCACGCCAAGCGGCACGAGATTTCCGGTGGCATCTACAATAAAATTCCAGTTGTTGGCAACGCTCGCTCCGATGGGAATGTCCTCAATGCGTTGTCCAGGCTTGATGGCATAGTATGAAGTGTCGTCGGTGCACTCTGTGGGACCATACACGTTGATGATCTCGATGTGGTCGCTATAAACGCCGCTCATCTTTTCGCCGCCACCCGTGGTGAAGCGGATGGGCAGGTCGTCGAAGGCATTGAGCAACAGACAGGTCATCGCCGTCGAATAGCCGCCGCCGGTAATCTGGTGGTCAATCAGGAACTGACGGATGAGGGCTAAGTCTTTGCGTATTTCCGTCGGCATGATATGGAATGAGCCGCCCAACGTCAGCACGGGGTACATGTCTTCGATGTGGGCGTCGAACGAGAAAGAGCGGTGTCCGCTGATGCGGTCTTCTGCGGTCAGCTTCTCCATGTCAATGACCACAGCGATGAAGTTGCGCAAACCGGCCTGATGCAGCATAGCACCTTTGGGTTTCCCTGTTGAACCGGACGTATATATCATGTAAGCAAGACCGTCAGGATTGGACAAGTCGATGGGTTCGGCATCGGGCACATCCGCCATAAAGTCATCGATGAAGAAAGGTTTGGCGGCGGAGGTGCTGAAGTCACCCTCGGCTTGCTTGGCCTCAAGCACATCATGCGAGGTGATGAGCACCTTTGATTCGGAGTTCTCCAGCATGTAACTCAGACGCTCGTTAGGATATTCGAAATCCAACGGGGTGTAGGCAGCGCCTGCCTTGTGGATACCCAATACGGAAAGCGGGAACTCCTTGAAGCGGTCGAGCATGACGCAAACGAAGTCGTTGGGCTGCACGCCGAAGTCTATCAGCTGACGGGCCAGCGCATTCGAGTAGCGGTCCATCTCACCATAGGTCAGCTGGCTGTCCCTATCGACTACTGCAGGAGCATCGGGCGTGCGCTTGGCCTGCTCGGTGAAGAGGTTGGCGAAGGTCTTGCTCAGATCCACCTCAATGTCTTTGCCCGTACCTATCTGGATGATGCGCTCGGCCTCCTCATCACTGACAATACAGATGCTGGTCAGGGCGTTGTCGGGAGCGGCCATCATTCGCTCTATCACGACGGGGATGCTATCGGCCAAGCTCTGCATCAATCGGGCAGAATATTTACCGTTGTCATATTCCACACAAACGACCGGTTTCCCTTCGAGGTTTTTGATGAAAAAGGTGATGGGGAACTTCGGTACTTTCAACTCCGGATTTTCCAGCTCCAAAGGCGTGCCTTGACATACATATTGGTTCATCATGCCCAACTGATAGACGAATTGGATTTCAGCCGTCAGTCCGTAGTCAGCGGCAATCTGGGCAAACGGATAGTTTTCGTGTTGCAAGGTCTCGTCGAAGTTTTCACTCACCTCCTGCAAGAACTCTTTCACTTTCTGTTGGCCGATATGAGCACTCAGCGCCAGCGTGTTCACGAACATGCCGATGGTGTTTCGGATTTGCAGGTTGGAGCGACCACTTGAGACGGTGGTGATGCAAACCTGCTCATTATTAGCAAAGCGCGATAATGAATAATAGATGGCCGAGAGAATCAGGTGGGCAGGTGTGATGACCGTTGAGAGTTGAGCGTTTAGGGTTGAGAGTTTGGATTGGATGTTGTCGAAATCCAAAGGGGCAACGGCTTTGCTGATCGTGCCCTTGACGGGATTCGGCAGGTCGGGCTGAACCTCCGTGGCGGCCTCTACCACAGATAGCCGTTCTTTGAAGAAGTCCGCGGCAGCCTGATATTCAGCCCCGCCTTCCGCGGCCTTTTCCGATATCACGTATGCATCATAATTCTGGTCTTCGTTTTCTATAGTCTCGCCGTTCATGAGGCTGCAAAGTTGTTGCAGGAAGATGTCGGAAGATCCGCCATCGAACACCAGATGATGCACATCCATCAGCAGACAGGTCTGCTTTTCGGTGGATACTATCTCAAAACGATAGAGCGGACCCGCGCCGAGGTCGAAAGGCTTCACAAAGTACTGTTTATACTGCGCCAGTTCCTCCTCGCTCATCTGTTTTATGGGTATCTCTATCCCTTTCTCCAAATCGACGGTCTGTATGACGCCCTCTTCGCCATTCCCAAAATGGACGGTCATCTGTGGATGCGCCTTGACGAGTGTCCTGAGTGCCCCGACAAGCGTTGTCGTATCCGTATCTTTCTGGAATTTAATGCAGTATGGAATATTGTATAGCGTCGATATGGGATTCTTCAGGCAGTCGAAATAGACGCCAGTCTGGGCGTAACTCAATGGAAATGAAGAATGAAGAATGTCGGATGAAGAATTGGTCTGAGCATCGGAAGCATTGGAATCTGCAGCGGTGGCCAATCCTCCGTCCTTCATGCTTACTCCTTCATTTAACATACGCTTCCAAATCTCATTTTCAATCGCTTGTAAACTACCTGTCTTGACAAAGCTCTTGGCATCAAGGGTCACACCATATCGTTTCTGTAACTGTATGGCCAATTTGATGGCGGAAATGGAGGTGAGTCCTGCATAACCCAAAATAGTTGTCACACCAAAATCATTGTTGTTCAAGATGTTGGAAATCATCTCATGCAGCTCTTGCTCAAGCATGTTCATGGGCACGTTATGCTCCGCCACAGCCTCTTCCACTTTCTTCTCGGGCATTGGCAAGGCGCGCTTGTTCACCTTCTGATTCTGGTTCAATGGAATCTTTTCAATCTGTATCGTCACGGCAGGTACCATGTAAGGTGGTTTTTCCTCAAGGATGAAATTGTGGAGCGCATCGATGTCAATCTGCTCATCTGCCACAATATAGGCAGCGATGAATTTTCCGCCGCCTTCATCGTCAAAGGCTTGCACCGTGGCATCCTTGATGCCCGGGAATTCCCGAACAACGGCCTCCACCTCCTTCAGTTCGATGCGAAAACCGCGAATCTTCACCTGTCCGTCACGGCGACCTATGAACTGGATGTTGCCGTCGGGCAGGTAGCGCACAATGTCGCCTGTGCGATAGGCGCGAATGTATTTTTCCTCGGTGGAGAAGGGGTTTTGGACAAACACTTCTGCGTTTTTGTCTGGTCGGTTCAGGTAACCGAGCGCCACTTGCGGTCCAGCAGCCCACAGTTCGCCCATAGCTCCCACAGGCAGGCGGTGGCCCTGTTGATCAACCACGTATAGCCGCACGTTGTCTAAAGGCTTGCCGATGGGCACGTCCTTGTCTTTCTTCGTGACGGGATAGATGGTGATGAGGATGGTGGCCTCCGTGGGACCGTAGCCGTTGTGCAGCTTGTATCCCATCGGTGGCGTGAGCGGAGCCAGCTTCTCGCCGGCCACGGAGAGGTGTAGCAAAGAGTGGTTCTCGATGTTCGTTGCAAATTGGTAACCCACCTGAGTGGTGATGAAAGTGTGGGTGATATGCTCGTGCTCGAAGTATTCATTCAGTGCCACCAGGTCAAGGCGAAGTTCCTCGGGGATAATATGCACGGTGGCACCGCCCGTCAACGGCGGATAGATGCCCTCCTGATGTACATCAAAACCATAGCTGGCGTATTCCGCCACGTTGTGCTCCGGCTTCAGGTCGTAGTATTTCCAATACCAGTGGCAGTAGCACACCAGATTGCTGTGCGTCAACTGGCATCCTTTGGGAACGCCTGTAGAGCCGGAAGTGTAGAGCAGGATGAAACGATCCTCGGGTTTCGGGCCTTCAGGCAATTCTTTGGCTGTGGGCAGTTGTGCGATGTCTTTCGTCAGCAACACGTCGCCATCGTATTCGTCGAGCAGACCGCGCAGCGACTCATCGGCAATGAGCAACTTGGCGTCCGCATCCTTCACCATGAAGTTCAGTCGCTCTTTCGGGTAGGTCGGATCAAGGGGCTGGTATGCGCAGCCTGCCTTCAGAATGCCGAGAGAGGCAATCGCCATCCACTCGCAGCGAGGAATGATGACAGAAACGGCATCGCCCACACCCAATCCTTTGGTGGCAATATACCCAGCAATGCGGTCGCTGAGTTCGTCCACCTGCGCGTAGGTGTAGCGGTGGTCTTCGAAAACGACGGCTTCGGCATTGGGAGTCGCTTTTGCTTGCTTGCGGAACAGCGAAACAACCGTTTCGGTCGTGTCGTAGTCCGTGCCCTGCGGATTGAAGCTGTCGAGCCGGGCCGTCTGTTCAGGAGTGGTGATTTCCACGTCGCACAATAAAGACTGTTTCAGCACGCCCCTGACCACGGTTTCATAGCTTTCGAGAAACTCTGCCACCAGCATGTCAGAATATACACCAGGGTTATACTCCGCTTCGGCGACATATTTCCCATCACGGATATAAGCCTTGACGTAAAGAGCCACCTCAAGCGTGTTGTTGTTAAGGCGTTTCGCCTGCATAGGCAGTCCTGCAAAAGTCAGACTGTCAAACAACGTGCCGTGCCAAGCGAACATCGTGGCCGCCTGCAGTCCCAAGTCGTTCACCACATCGCTGTACCCATACGTCTCGTGCTGCAGGCAGCCACTCATCTGCTCCTGACTGTCTCGCAGAAAATCGAGCACCGTCGTCCCGTCATCCCATTTGGCATAGACCGGCAAAGTCCGGACTAGCATGGCCACCGAATGTGCCAACTGCTTGTCAGCACGACCGTTATGAATCGTGCTGAACAGTGACTGTTGTTCGTTGTTATATTTCGCCAACAGATAACCGTAGGCACCCGTGAAGAAAGTGCTTTTGTAAATGCCGTGCTTTTGGCAGTAAGCTTCCACTTCAGTTTCCTCTATGTTCATTTGTCGCGTCACTTTGGCCTCGCCGCTTGCCTTTTCCCCTTCGGTAAGTATGTCACTCATTAGTGGACTATACACGTCATCACAGTCAAAGTTTTCCGCATACCATTTCTTGTCAGCCTCGAAGTCAGCCGATTTGCTCCTGACTTCTTCCGCTATTGCCACATCGGCCATTGTCTTTGCCTCGGGTTGAAGCGTCTCTCCTCGGTAGGCCTTCTCGATGTCGGCCATCATCACCTTTCTCGATGCACCGTCACTGATAATGTGGTGAATGTCCTGCAATAGGTAGTAGTGTTCGCCGTCTTTCAGCATTTGGAGACGGAACAGCCTGTCGCCCACAATATGGAACGGCTGAATAAACAGAGCCTTTACAGTCTCTATGTCAGTACAGCTTGAAATCTGAATTTTGAAACTTGAAACCTCCGATTCGTCAATCATCTGCATAGGTTCGCCATCACCGTCCAGTTCTATCCGGGTGAATAGGGTAGGGTGTGCTGCCACTGCAGCCTCGATAGCCTGACAAAGCCGCTGCTCGTCCAAATTGCCGTCGAATGTATATAAATAGGGTATGTTATAACACGCTTCGCCTTGGTGTTTCATACACTCCACATATAGACCGTACTGGGTTTTTGTTAATGGTGCTGATTTTTTCATGTTATTATTTTATCAATGATTACACATTATATATCATGCTCAAGACATTCTTGCCATCTTTGTATTCATAGCTGACTTCGTTCATGATCTCCTTGATGAGATGGATACCGAGGCCGCCGATTTTGCGTTCCTCCAACGAAACGTCAAGGTTCACCTCAGGGGTTTGCAGTGGGTCAAAGGGAACGCCTGAGTCGGTCAAGACCGAGTGGAGTTGACCGTTTTTCATCTCCAGAGTGAGTTCTGCTGTACCCTTTTCACCTTCAGGATAGGCATACATGATGACATTGGTCGCTGCCTCCTCAAGGGCAAGGTCGAATTGTGGCAGCAGCGACATATCAATGTTTTCCTGCTCGAAGAATTTCATCAAGAAGGGTTCTAACTTGTCGAGTTCCATGATGTTGTTCTCCAAGACAAGTGTGTCGTTGCTATGGATGTATCGAATGGAGAGCAAGGTGAGGTCGTCGCTTTGTTCGGCATTGTTAACGAATTGGTGAACCGCTTGGTGCATTTGCTCTATTTGCTGTTCAGCCGTTTGAGTGCTGAAGCGGGCGGCGGTTTTCAGTGCCCTCTCGTCCCCAAAAACTTCTTTTTGGGCGTTTTCAGCTTCAGTCAGACCATCGGTGTAGAGGAACAGTGTGTCTCCTGGAGCCAATGTCAGCTCATTTGCAGTATATTGAGCTGTGGGCTCAACGCCTAAGATGAGAGAAGGTTGGGTGTCTAAATAGTGTGCATCGCCATTTTTGATGATGATTGGCGGATTATGACCGGCATTGCAATAGTTGATCACGCCAGTTGACAAATCCAAGATGCCCAAGAATAGCGTGATGAACATGATGTCCGGGTTATTGTCGCTAACGCTGCTGTTGAGCTCCTCCATGATTTTCTCGGGGCGATCATAGTGGGCGGATATTGTCCGGAACAAACTGTGGGAAATGGCCATCAGTAATGCAGCTGGAACTCCTTTGCCGGAAACATCCCCGATACAAAACAGGAGTTTGTTGCCACGTACGTAGTAGTCGAACAAGTCGCCACCCACAAACTTGGCAGGGATTTGCAATCCTTTGATTTCTATTGTTTTGAATGTTTTTGATGTCTCTTCAGAGGGCAATAGTGACTCTTGGATACTGCGGGCGATAGTGAGTTCGTCTTCAATGTGTTGCTCTTTCATTCGTACTTCATTCAGTTGCCATAAATTTTGGATGGCGTGGTGGGCGATAAAGAGGACCGAGAATACAGCTGTGAGGGCCATGAGTGTGAAGAAGAGGGTGGATTTTCGTAAGCGAGCGTACATGTCAGAGTCGTAAATCGTGATGGACAGTGCCAAATTCTTACCTTCAATTTTATTTGAGAAAACATGGAATTTGCCCTTTTTCTTATTCGATGCAGACGGGTCCACCAGTATTTCTCCATCGCTGGTGGTTAGAGTGCAAAAACTGTGGGTGTAAAGATTAACTTTTTTGATGATGCTGGCGAGCGAGTCGAGGGAAATGTCTGCGCCTATTACGCCCACGGCGTGGCCTAAACTGTCAAAAATAGGACAAGTGTAGGTTATCACGAATGTTTTCCCTCCGGCGTTGTCGTAATAAGGGTCGCTCCAAAAACCATTTTGGGAAACCAAGCCTTTCTCGAACCAATCCATGTGGACATAGTCGTGCTTTTTACTCCCCAATTGAGTGGTAACGAGGGTGTCGCTGCCGTGCTGGTATCCTACGTAGGCTTCATACCAATGCCCTTTTTTAGGAAAATAGTTCGGCTTGAAGGCGACACAAGCACCCATGATAAGTGGGCTGGCCTCCTCAATGTGTTTGGCAATTTCATACATCGCATCCGGGTCGTCGAGAGCATATTCCGCCATGGGCCGTAATGCATTCACAGCCGTTTCAATCCTCTCCATACGGACGGTGATCATCTTTTCTGTGCTACTCAAAGTGGTCTCTGCTCGCTTTTCCGCAATGTGGAGTGCATCTTCTCTAATATAGAAATAATAGCATACACTACCTATAATCAAGGCTGTGATAGCGATGAGGATCTTCGAGAGTTCTTTTCGAGCAAACGCTTTCCGGTTATCTTGGTTTTTCATCTCTAATGCTTATCAAACTGCAAAAATACTCTTTTTTATTATTACTTCTATAGATGATGTTTTACTTATCTATATGTTTGTTAAATATCTTTGGTCAAAATAATTATTTGATAAAAATAAATTGTATTTTTGCCGCCTCAAAAAGCGTTGCGACTATCTAAAAGCCAGCTTTATTCTGCTTTGAACAATTAAATTATTATCAATATGAATATAAAACTTGTTGGAACAATCCTTGGCATATCAATTATTGCGTGCCCGATCCTTTATTTCGTTGTAGGACCAGCCCTTACAGATGTGCAAATTGAAACACTGAAAATTTTAGGCATTATTACAGGATGCAGTGCTCTGTTCTGTTTTGTGGTAGGTGAACTTACCAACAACAACAGTCAAATGGACAAACTGTGGAGTCTTCTGCCCATTGCCTACGTTTGGATAGTGGCGGCTAATGGCGGTATGACAACACGCTTAATTGTAATGGCTTGCCTTGTAACACTTTGGGGTGCTCGTTTGACCTTTAATTTCGGTCGTAAAGGGGCTTATAAACTCAAGTTCTGGGAAGGAGAGGAGGATTATCGTTGGGAAGTGCTTCGGGCTAAGAAAGAGTTCCAGCCGCATTGGAAATGGACACTGTTCAACCTTTTCTTTATCAGTGTTTACCAAAACGTTCTCGTCTTGATGACCACATTCCCCGCTCTTGTGCTGATGAATGTTGACAAGCCTTTCGGCTGGCTGGATGTTGTGGCTGCGCTCCTGATGTTAGGCTTCATCCTCTACGAAACCATCGCCGACGAGCAACAGTGGTCTTTTCAGACCACCAAGTGGAAGATGATTGGCGAAGGGAAAAAACTGGAAGAACTGCCGGCACCGTACAACAAAGGCTATAATACGGTCGGACTTTGGAGTAGAAGTCTTCATCCGAACTATCTTGGCGAACAAGGAACATGGTGTGCATTTTACGTTTTCTCTATTGCAGGCGGCATCGGCATCATCAATTGGACACTTATTGGGGCAGTTCTGCTCATTGCCCTTTTCCAAGGAAGCAGTTCCTTTGCAGAGGAGATTAGCACCTCAAAATATCCGGGTTATGCGGATCATTGTAAGCAAACGCCTCGTTTTTTCCCGAAACTTTCCAAATAATTTCGGGACAATACAATAGACTGGCTTTTAGCTTTCGCTCAGCTCTAACCATTCCATCTCTTTCTCTTCGATGCTGTTTTTCAGCGATTCGTAAGTGTTGTAGAGTTCTCCTGAAGCGATGGCTTCGGCATGGTGCTCGGGGTCAGCTAATTGCGTTTCGGTGTCGGCGAGTTTCTTTTGCAAAAGGGATATTTCCTCTTCGATTTTTTTGAGACGGTTTTTTCGTCTGCGATCGTCGGCCTCGCGTTGCTTCTTTTGTTCCCACAGCTCTTTATTGGAAGAGGTTTTCTCGCCAGATGCATTAGTGGCAATGGTATTACGACTTTGTAATTCGTTGAGAGTCTCCATTTTGCGTTGCGCTAAGAAATCATAGACATCTCCTGTGAAGGCATGCATTTGGTGATTCTTGAACTCATAGACTTTCGAGGTTAACCCTTGCAGGAAGTCTCGGTCGTGGGAAACTAAGATCAAGCTCCCCTCATATTGCAACAGCGCATTCTTGAGCACGTCTTTGGAAGGCATGTCGAGATGGTTGGTCGGCTCGTCAAGGATGAGCAGGTTGAAAGGGGAAAGTAGCAACTTAGCCAAGGCAAGGCGTGCTTTTTCGCCGCCCGACAGCACCTTCACTTTCTTTTCGGTGTCTTCTGTGTCGAAGAGGAAACTGCCTAAGATGGTTCGTATTTTCGGTCGAATATCCCCGACAGCTACGTCGTCAATCGTCTCAAATACTGTTTTTTCAGGATTCAGTAATTGCGCTTGGTTTTGGGCGTAATAACCCACAACCACTTGATAGCCAAGTTGTAATTCCCCACTTTCAAGTGGTAACGACCCCACGATGGCTTTCACCATGGTGGATTTACCCTCGCCGTTGCGTCCCACGAAAGCGACACGCTCTCCACGTTCCAGACGGAAATCCACGTTCTTGAGCACGCTTGGTTTCGTGTCGTACCCCAAGCTGAGGTTTTTGCTTTCCACCACGACCAATCCCGAGTGCGGTGCGGGTGGAAATTTGAACGAGATGGCACTGTTGTCGTATTCATCCACAGCAATTCGATCCATCTTTTCCAGCATCTTGATGCGGCTTTGAACCTGACGCGCTTTTGTGGCTTTATAGCGGAATCGTTCGATGAAACGTTCAATTTGTGCAATCTCTTTTTGCTGATTTTCGTATGCGGATTGTTGGCTCTCAATGCGTTCTAAACGTTGTTCCACATATTTTGAGTAGCTGCATTTGTAGTCTTGAATGGTACCCAACGTGATTTCGACGGTTCGGTTCGTTACACGGTCGAGGAAGGCGCGGTCGTGGGAAACCAGAATCACACAACCATCGTAGTTGGCCAAGTAATCTTCGAGCCACTGTATGGATTCGATGTCAAGATGGTTGGTGGGCTCGTCAAGGAGAATGATTTCGGGCTTTTGCAGGAGAATCTTGGCGAGGCAGACACGCATCTGCCAGCCATTACTGAAAGAGGACATGGGTTGATGGAACTCTTCACGCAGGAAGCCCATCCCGAGGAGAACTTTCTCGGTCTCGGCATCCATTGTGTTGCCCCCCAAGTGATTATATTGATCGTTGAGGTCGGAAAGCTGTTGGGTTAGCTTTGCATACTCTTCAGATTCGTAATCGGTACGTTCGGCCAGTTCCGTGGAAATCTGCTGCATTTTGCGTTCCATGACCTTGATTTCCGAGAATGCGGTTATGGCCTCTTCCCATACCGACAGTGGGGAATTGCCAACCAACTCCTGCGGCAGGTAGCCAACTCGGTGACCGGAGGTGATGACCATTGTCCCAGTGGCCGGTTCCAGGTCGCGGTGGATGATTCTCAGCAGCGTGGATTTTCCTGCGCCGTTATGCCCCACCAGGCCGATACGGTCTTTGTCGCCCGCTACAAACGAGATGTCCTTGAAGAGGAAGTCTCCTGTGAAGTTTACCGATAGTTTGTTGATCTGGATCATGATTCTATACAGGGGCTTGCCCCCATTTTGATTACATGGGCTCACGCCCCTGCTTTTGTGCTCCCTACCTCTATGGGGCAGCTTGGTGAATGATGTTTTATTATGAACGCTCGAAGTATGACATGGGGTTCTCCTTTTGACTTTCTTCGTTGGAGACTTTTCCGATGTTGAGAAGCATTCCCATGGCACAACCGGAGACGAAGAGTGAGGCACCGCCGCTACTGATGAAGGGCAACGTCTGTCCTGTGGTAGGTAGTAATTCGCAGTTCACTCCAATATGAACGAGTGCTTGACAAGTAAACCAAAATCCGATGCCGAATGATAGAAGTCTGCCGAAGGTTCCGGTCGCCTCCTTGGCGATTTTTCGAGCTCGGTAAAAGATGATGAGGTAGGAGAGGAGCACAGCCACTCCCACCACGATGCCCGTCTCCTCGAACAGGGATGCGAATGCATAGTCGGTCTCTTTCTCAGGCAGCCGATTTTTGATGACCCCTTTGCCAGGGCCGGCGGGGTTGAATCCCGAGCGTGCGATGGCCGCCCGCGCCAAGATCATCTGGTCGCCATAACCATCGGTATTGTCTTTGGTGATGTAGTATTCCAGTCGATTGATGAAGGTCGCCATACGTCCGAATCCTGCTTTTTTCTCGTCGCTGAGATTCACGGCCACTATCACGGCCACAATCAGCACCGCCGAAACCACACCAACCAACCCCGCAATGTCTCTCATTTTGAATCCGCCTACAAAAAAGAGTACTAAACCTGTGATAAAGAGGATGATAGCCGTTGACATATTCATGGTTGCGATGCCTCCGCAGAACAGACCCAATAAGGCAAAGAGAAAGCGGACATTTGATGTGGTTATCTCACCAGTGTTATGAAGCAAACGTGCGATATAATTGGAAATATAGAAAATAATCAGGAATCCGATGATATAAAACGTTTGCACATCGCGACCGAAAATGGTGACACCCCGCACCGCCTGCGATAGCATGGTCAGTATCAGCAACACGACGGCAAGGGCAAGAAAAAAGGGCGCAAATACTCCGAGTTTTCGGTAGTCAACATGATAAACGACGAACATGCCCGCATAGCCGAATAACAGGTGTTTCAAATGGTTAAACACCACATCTCCTCTCATGCTATATACCATAACGATGGAGATAGCGGTCAGAAATACCACCAAAATCAGGATGATTTTGTCGGCCTTCAGGTTTATCCGTTGCAGAAACGGTACCTTTGCTGTCGCAATGTCTGTATCCATGACGCTTCTGCTTTAAAGTTGAGCGACGGATGCTTTGAAACGGTCGCCGCGCTCACGGTAAGTCGCCTGGCTGTTGCCGTGGATTCCGGGTGCATACAGTACGGTATATCCCTTCTGGCATGAGTAGAAGGCATGGTTTACCGCATCTTCCATGCTCATCGTCATCATCACTGGAATCCCCAACTCGGCGATTTTTTGATAGACATCGATATTGTAAACACCTTGTAACACAACTTCTTTGACTTTCTTCTCTACCTCTTTGAGGATATCGTCACTTAAGATTTCCGGAGAGTCAATGTTGGTAATCCAAACGGTCGGTTTGGTCATGGATTGTAATGAATACCAGACGGCGTTGGCATTGGTGGAACGTGCGTCGTCAATGAAATCGACACCGGCGAAGCTCTTTACGTGCTCCAGTTTGTGCGCGCTGCCTTCAAAATCGGAAAGCGATTCGGCAATGTTCTTCTGACGTAATCTGATGAGTTGCTCCGACAGCGTTCCCACGCGCGGATTCGAAGTCTCTTTTGCTTGCTCAAACAGGCGGAAACTATTGGTCTTTTTTGTAGGCATAATGGTTTAAGGTTTAAGGTTTGTGGTTTAAGGTTTATGGTTTATGGTTTAAGGTTTATGGTTTAAGGTTTGTGGTTTAAGGTTTGTGGTTTAAGGTTTGTGGTTTAAGGTTTATGTGTTTACACGTTAATGAGTTTTAGAGGTTACGTGATTTGCGAGGTTAGCGTATTTTGAGGGTGACGAGGGTCAGCACGGCGAGCAGCATGCTTACAACGATGAACCGCTGTACAATCTTCGATTCGTGCAACCCTTTTTTCTGGAAGTGGTGATGAAGCGGTGCCATCAGAAAGATGCGGCGACCTTCGCCATACTTTTTCTTGGTATATTTGAAGTAAGATACCTGCATGATAACAGACACTGACTGAGCCAAATATATGCCGCAGAGAATTGGGATGAGGAGCTCTTTACGGATGATGATACATGAAACAGCTACGATGCCGCCGAGAGTCAGACTACCGGTGTCGCCCATGAACACCTGCGCTGGATAACAGTTCCACCAGTAGAAACCGATACAGGCGCCGATGACGGCGGATATGAATATCACTAACTCGCCGATATTAGGTATGTACATAATATTCAGATAGGAAGCGAAGATGACGTTGCCCGATACGTAAGCTAATAGGGCAATGCCGACCGCTATTGATGCGGTGGTGCCGGTCGCTAATCCGTCCAATCCGTCGGTGAGGTTTGCGCCGTTGGAAACAGCCGCAATGATGAAGACGATGATAGGAATGAAGAATAGGAACGACCATTTACCCGTCTCGTCGCCTAACCAACGAGTCAGTGCGGCATAATCCATCTCGTGATTCTTGAAAAACGGAATGGTGGTTTTCGATGAATGATGCGGTTGGTCGAACAATCTCGGAGTATGTGCATTTTCTTGATTTTCAACTTTTAACAGCTCAGTAGCATTCACTTGTGTTACTCCTTGATGATGGACGCTCTTTTCGCAAATCATGGCATCGGGGTGGAAGTACATGACGCAACCCACTACTAAGCCGAGCAGAATTTGTCCGATCAGTTTCTTACGAGGTGAAAGTCCCTCTTTGTTCTTTTTGAAAACTTTGATATAGTCATCAGCAAAGCCCAAGAATCCCAGCCAAACAGTGGTGAAAATCATCAACAGAATATAGATGTTGGAGAGTTGACAAACCAGTAACACGGGAATAAGGATGGAGGCAATGATAATCAGTCCTCCCATCGTCGGTGTACCAGCTTTTTCATTCTGTCCTGCCAGTCCTAAATCGCGAACAGTTTCTCCTATCTGTTTCTTTTTTAGATAATTAATAAAAAACTTACCACAAACGACGGAGATGAACAGTGCTAAAATGAACGCGGTAGCAGAACGGAACGAAATATATTGGAAGATACCCGTGCCAGGGTACTTTTGCAGATGCAGCCAAGCGAAGAGATAGTATAGCATAACTTGTAGATTTATTGAATATTAAAACATTTTTTTATTTCTTCCGTATCATCAAAATGATGGCGAACGTGGTTGATTTCCTGATAAGTTTCGTGCCCTTTCCCCGCCACTAACAACACTCCTTGGCTTTGCAACATCATACAGGCGGTTTTGATAGCTTCGTGGCGGTTTTCTATCACTAACACCTGTCGTGATTTGCTGGTAGGTATTCCTTGAATCATGTCGTTCAAGATAGATTGCGGGTCTTCGGTGCGCGGATTGTCGGAAGTGAGCAAAACTTTGGAGCTGTATTTGCATGCAATAGCTGCCATTTCAGGACGTTTCAACGCGTCGCGATCTCCTCCGCAACCCACTACGGTGATCACTTCGGCATCTTTGCCCACGATGTCGCGGATGGTTTTGAGCACATTCTCGAGGGCATCGGGCGTGTGCGCGTAATCAACAATGGCAGTGCCACCCTCTTTGTTGTGCAACATTTGGAAACGGCCGGCGGCACTGTCGAGCATACTCATGTTTCTCAACACCTCGTCTTCGTCCATCCCTAAAAGAACGGCAGCGCCATAAATAGCTAACAAATTGTAAGCGTTGAATTTACCGCATAATTTGAAGAATACCTCACGATTGTTGATGCGCAGATGCAATCCTGAGAATGCATTCTCCATCACGATGCCCTTGAAATCGGCGGCAGTGCGCAAACTGTATGTGTGGATGTCGGCCTTGGTGTTCTGCACCATCACGCGACCGTTCTTGTCGTCCACGTTAGTCAATGCAAAAGCGGTCTTGGGCAGCTTGTCGAAAAAGGATTTTTTCGCAGCAATGTAGTTGGCGAAGGTCTTATGGAAGTCCAGATGGTCGTGGGTGATATTGCTGAAGAGTGCACCCGCAAAGCGCAATCCCGTCACGCGGTGCTGACAGAGAGCGTGAGAGCTTACCTCCATGAAACAGTATTCACATCCTCTTTCTACCATTTGCGCCAGCAGACGGTTGAGTTCAACAGCGTCGGGCGTGGTGTGTGTGGTTGGAATCTCATCATTGTCTATCTTGTTGACTATTGTGGAGATAAGTCCTGTGTGATAACCTAGGGACATAAACAGTCGATGTAGTAGCGTTACAGTCGTGGTCTTGCCGTTTGTTCCCGTTATACCCGTCAGCTTCAGTTTGCGGCTCGGGTGGCCAAAGAAGGCGTCGGCAAGCATCCCTAAAGCAACAGAACTGTCAGCTACTTTGATGTAGCAGACCTTTTCCTCGATTTGTTCGGGCAGCACTTCACAAACGATGACACGGCATCCCTGCGTAATGGCATTCGGGATGTATTTATGCCCGTCGGTCTGCGTGCCACGTTGTGCCACATAGAGTTGCGAAGAACCCTCAGACTGTGTGGTCACGGCACGCGAGTCGAATAGAATCTCCGTTATATCTATTTCAGGGGATCCCGTCACCTCGCATGTTCGCAACGCTTTAAGGAGTATATCCAGTTTCATTGTCTTTTTAGGATTAAGGGTTATTGGTTAAGGGTTATTGAGGTTTATGATTCTCGGTTTTGCATTGGCGTGTCGCATACGCCCGAATCTCAATGGTCGAGGTATAATTTCACTATTCCAGAGGAATTGTCGAGGACTTGTGACTTGACACGTCCTTTGCCGATGATGCGCGGGTTGTAGCCGGCGCGTATGAGTTCTGTTACAGCATCGGAGGCGAGCATCCCTCGCACGTCTGGCATTTTCTGGAAGGTGTTCAGAGGCAAAGCAACGGCAGTCACATGGCGGTTCGTGTCGGTGTTGTCCACACGCATATAAGGGATGCTTCTTTCGTAAGCCACTGTGTCATATCCCAAACCGCTCAGCAGGGTGTTGAAGAACTGTGTACGGATGGGGGCTGTGCGTCCCAATGGCGTGAATGGGAAGTCGGCGGCACTGCGGGTTGCGCTGTAGTTGGCGCTGTTCATGATACTGCGTGCGATTTTCGCGAAAGCATCCGCTGCAACATCGCTGTGATAAGGCACGCCATAAATGTAGATGATCATCGTGTATTGCGGCTTATCCATCGGGAAATAACCGCAGAAAGAGACCGCGTTGATGTCTGTCCGGTATGCTCCCGCCTTCTCATCCCAAATGTCACGTGTGCCAGTCTTACCGGCGAACATGCAGTTCTCGTCACGGAACCTGCGAGCCGTACCGTATTTGCCCCACACGACCTGTTCGAGATATTTCCGGGCTCTTATGATAGTTGAGTCGGAAGCAATATGCTCTTTCAGTACTTGCGGTTCAAAACGTTGTATTGTATCGTAAGTGTTTGTAACATAGCGAACAAACAGCGGTGCCATCATCTTTCCTCCATTAGCGATGGCGTTGTAATAAGTCAGTGTACGCAAAATCGGAATGGTGAAACCTGCACCGAAGCAGGTTGCATAGTAGGTGTTAAAATCGCGTGTGCCATCTTTAATCTTGGCCGGTAGAATGTCGCCGAGTTGCGTGTGGATGGTGTCGAACATGCCCATGTTCTTCAGCTGAGTATAGTAACCGTGGAAGTTTTTCATCCCATACGCATGGAAAATCATGGAAGCGATACCGATATTGGAGGAACGTTGGATGATTTCGTCAGGTGTTCCTAAGGTCTCCCCGTGCACTTTGGAGTCGCTTTTGTGATAGCGTCTTACGCCACCCGATTTCGTGGGGAACTCAAAAGTGTGATTGAACATCGGGTACATGGCGGAAGTGTCGTGCGGGGTTTTCTCCAAAAACGCTAACAAAGAAGCGATTTTGAACGTAGAACCTGGTTCCACCTTAGCGTTGAGAGCGTATTCCATGCTTTCGTTGTAGTATGAACCGTCGGAAGAGGCGCGGCGCAAGTTCGAAATGGCTTTGATCTCACCAGTCTTGGTCTCCATCACAATGGCACAACCCCATTCGGCATTCAGTTCCGTGAGTTTCCTTGAAAGCTCGTTGTGTACTGCATGTTGAATCTCTAACTTGATGGTTGTGTGGATGTTATGTCCGTCTTCTGGATCAAGACGCTCTCTGAGGGGAACTTTGGCGTGATTGAGCTCCAAATATTTCTTACTACCCTCCACACCAGCGAGAATGGCGTTCATCGTGTGCTCTAGTCCGTATTGGCGGTCAGGCGTTTCGATACCGAGAGTTCTTTTCGCCATCTCCCCATAGGGGTTGATGCGCACATTGGCAGGCACATAGTTGAAATGGGGACGCAGAATTCTTTTCCGAATCGAGTCTCCCGATTTCTCCCCTTGTACATACTTATATAAATAAGGTCTGTTTTTGATGAATGCCGTATCCACCCCCATCACCCAAGACTCTTCGTCCCAATCTTTCACGGGAAAAAGGGTGGCATAGCGTTTCTTCTGGATGTTTTTCGTGAAAAATTGATAGTAATAGTCTGCGGTGTATTTCGGGAATCTGTCTTTGAACTGATGATAGAAGTCTTCGGACAGCTGTTTGAAGATCTCATCGTACGCTTTCGGATTCTTTTTCAGCGTGTCGGCGTACTCTTTGGCGAAACCTTTGCCGTCGAAGGCGACTTCGAAAACGGTGAAGTTGGCCACGAGAACCCGGCCGTGGTCGTCGTAGATTTCGCCACGCACCGGCCGAAGCGAGTTCTCACGTACATAGCAATAGGTGTCGTCGCTCACCTTGTCCATCCAATCAGGGTCAGTGGTATCAACGCATTTGTCGGATGTGCCAGATGCCACAGCACGCTCCACGATGGAAAGGTATAGGATCTTTACAAAGCAGGCGATACCCAACAGCATCATCAGCAGATAGACGACCGTCATGCGGCGAAGGGTCGAAGGGGAAGCCTCTTGTTTGTTACTTGTTCTCATGTTTTCGCTCCTTTCTGTTGAACCATCGACGCTTTTGCACCGGTTTTGGGGTCTCTTTTACTGTGAAACTCTGTTTTTCATCCGTTATGAAACCTTTTCCCTGCATTTTCTGGATAAGGATTTTGTTCTTTTCGTAGGGAATGAACTGATTGTTCGCTTTCAGTTTACTGATTTCCTCTTTGTATATGTTCTCTAATTGTATGATCTCTTTCTCCTTTGCCCGAATCCGTTGTTCGCTGATTACCAGTGAAGTGACGAGTATGAGCACAAAGAAGAAATAGAAATACCACGGACGCATCTTCTTGTTTACCAATATCTCTCCGCCGAAGATATTGGAGAAGAAGTTGCCGAATTTGGTCTTCTCGGACTTGTTACGATTGTTGTTTTTAGATGTTGTTTCCATGATCGACGGGGATTATTTTTTCGGCGACGCGCATTTTAGCGCTGCGTGCGCGGGGGTTAACGTTGATTTCTTCATCTTCGGGTTGTAATGCCTTGCGGGTGATTAGCTTGAAAGGAGTCAGCGGGTTGCCGTAAAAGTCCTTTTCAACTTCACCGCTCAGATTGCCTGAACGCATGAAATTCTTCACCATACGGTCTTCCAATGAATGGTATGAAATGATGACCAATCGACCTCCAACTTTCAGTGCATCAATAGTTTGAGTTAGGAGTTCTTCCAAAACAACCATCTCTTGGTTGACCTCAATGCGGATAGCTTGGAAAATTTTGGAAAGCGATTTGTTCTCTTTGCCGCGAATCAACGAAGGCCGTAGCGCATCCACTAACTGTTGGGTGGTGAGGATGGGGTGCTCTTCGCGGGCTTTGACGATGCGACGGGCGAGGGTGCGACCGTCGGATAGCTCGCCGTAACGGTAGAAGATGTCGCTCAAAGCTCTTTCATCGTACTCATTGACAATGTCTTGCGCGGATTTGCCCGACTGTGCGTTCATGCGCATGTCTAATGCACCGTCCTCGCGGTAAGAAAAGCCGCGATTTGGCGTGTCGAACTGATGCGACGAGACGCCTAAGTCGGCCAAGATGCCGTCAGCGGGGTAGGCTTGATGATATTTCAGAAAGCGGCTGAGGTTTTTGAAATTTGAGGCTACGAACGTGAAACGCTCGTTCTCAATGAGCTGCGATTGTGCGTCCGCGTCTTGGTCGAAGGCGATGAGCCGTCCTTGCTCCAACTTCTCCATAATGGTGCGGGAGTGTCCGCCGCCACCGTAAGTGACATCCACATAAACCCCGTTAGGGTCGCTAACCAAATAATCTACAGAAAGTTGACGGAGTACGGGGTTATGATATTCCATTAGACCCCTCCTTTTCTGGCAAATAGTGTCCGAGATGCATCTCCTCGTTCAGTTTCTCCAAATCCTCGGGAGTCATGTCGAACTTCTCGTGATACTTCTTGCTGTTCCACATCTCGATCTGTCCGTTGTCTAATATCATAACCAGCTCTTTTTCGATGGAATACATCTCCATCAGCGGTTTCGGAATCACGATGCGGTCTTGGGCGTCGCACTCCAGCATGGCGGTGTTGCGCAAAAAGGCGTTCCGGTACAGTTTGACGCGGGTCAGGTTACGGTCGAGCGAGTTCATGTAGTCCATCTGTTTGCGGTAGGCCTTCTCCGACCATAACATGATGTATTCACCGAAACCGTGCGTGACATAGAATTTCTTGCGGTCGTCCTCTGACAACGAACGCAGAAGGGCGGTGGGCAGCTTCAGCCGTCCGCTCTTCTCTATGGAGACTTCCCAATATCCGTATTCCGTTGCCATAATTCTATTCTATGCCTTTCAATAATATTTTTTTGAGACGACAAAAATATAATTTTTCCAAAACCAATTTCCATAAATCTCTTGTTTATAAATAATTGTTAGTTAATTAGTGATGTAAATGTTTGATAATCAGCATGGAATAGAATGGAAAAAAGTTATGAACACAAATAAACATTAACGATAAAATGTTGATAACTCGCAAGTTGCGATTATTTGTTGATAACTAATATAAAATATTGTTATCCAATATTTTAAGAAGAATAATAGGGTAGGTTGCCATAATGAAATAGTTTATTTTTGAAAGTTTTTGGAATAAAATGGAAATATTTGGAAGCTCAGGGAAATTACTATTGCCTGTTGCCTGTTCCCTTTTGCCTAAAAAAAACTATCTTTGCATTTCCTAAATCATTAAAATCATATCAATGAAAAAACTAACTATCAGTATTTTAGCATTAAGCACTATCATTATGCTTGCAGCATGTCACAAGAAAAATAGCGAGATTCCGAAGGTGGAATACCCCGAAACCAAGAAATGCGACACCGTCGATCTGTATTTCGGAGTGGCTGTGCCAGACCCTTACCGCTGGTTGGAGGACGACTATTCCGAGGAAACCGCCGCGTGGGTGAAGGCGCAGAACGAAGTGACCCAGAACTTCTTATCGCAGATTCCTTACCGCGATATGATGAAAGAACATTTGAAGGACATTATGAACTACCCCAAAGAGGGAGCACCATGGAAAAAGGGCGACCGCTACTTCTTCTACCGCAATGACGGTTTGCAGAACCAGAGCGTGCTTTACTACAAGAACTCCCTTGACGGTGAGGCGATTGAGCTGCTTGACCCTAACCAACTCTCCGACGATGGAACCGTGGCACTCTCCACACTCGGCATCTCTGATGACGGTAAGTATCTCGGTTACGCCATCTCCCGTAACGGTAGCGACTGGCAGGAGATCTATGTCAAGGACATTACGACAGGCAAGGTGTTGGACGATCACCTTGTATGGGTGAAGTTCTCCAGCATCGCCTGGAAGGACGACGGTTTCTTTTACAGCCGCTACCCGAAGCCGAAAAACGAGCTTTCCGGTGTGAATGAGAACGGAAAACTTTACTATCACAAAGTCGGCACCGACCAAAAGGCTGACCAGCTGGCTTACGAAGACCTTTCCAATCCAAACATTGGCTTCAATGCCGAAGTGGTCAACAAACGCTATCTGGTGATTTACGGAAGCGAATCTACATCAGGTAATTGTTTGTATTTCAAAGATCTGGATAAGTCTAACGCACAGTTCGTGAAAGTGGTGACTGATTTCAAGGACGACTATTCTGTGGTGGACGAGATGGACGGCAAGCTTATCGTGATGACTAACCACGATGCACCTGAGTATAAGGTGATTAGCATCCCGATGGATAATCCTATGCCCGCCAATTGGACCGACCTCATTCCTATGTCCAAAGGAGAAGTGCTCTCCGGTGTCAGCCGTGTCGGCCATCGGTTGGTCGCCAACTACACCAAGGATGCTCGCTCGTTAGTGAAGGTTTTTGACGAGAGTGGTAAATTCATCACCAACCTCGACAACGATATGATCGGCTCCATCGGCGGATTCGGTGGCGAGGCTGAAGACACCGAAACGTTCTATACGGTAACTTCCTATATTACCCCGGCTGCCATTTACCGTTACGATGTCACAAACAATAAATCCACTCTTTACAAAAAGTCCGAAATCAAGTTCAATTCCGATGACTACGAGACGGTTCAGAAGTTCTTCACCTCGAAAGACGGCACGAAGGTCCCGATGTTTATCACCTACAAGAAAGGCATCAAGATGAACGGCAACAACCCGACGCTGCTCTATGGTTATGGTGGTTTCAACATTTCGCTTACGCCTAGTTTCAGTGCGAGCCGCATCGCATGGTTGGAACAAGGCGGGGTGTTGGCGGTCGTGAACCTGCGCGGCGGTGGTGAATATGGCAAGGAGTGGCATGAGGCCGGCACGAAGATGAAGAAGCAGAACGTGTTCGACGACTGTATTGCGGCGGCGGAATACCTCATCGCCCAGAAATATACGTGCAAGGAGAAATTGGCCTTGCAGGGCGGTTCCAACGGCGGTTTGCTGGTCGGCGCGGTCGTGAATCAACGTCCCGACCTCTTCGCTGTAGCCATCCCGCAGGTGGGTGTCATGGACATGCTACGCTATCACAAGTTCACCATCGGCCGCTATTGGGCAGTGGATTACGGTACCAGCGAAGACAGCAAGGAGATGTTCGAGTATCTCTACAAGTACTCTCCGTTGCACTCCATCCAGAACGGCAAGGAGTATCCGGCCATCTTGGTGACGACAGCGGATCACGACGACCGTGTGGTCCCCGCGCATTCGTTCAAGTATGCGGCAGCCTTGCAGAACAGCGACATCGGCGACAAGCCGCACCTTATCCGCATCGAGAGCAACGCGGGCCATGGCGGCGGCAAGCCCCTAGACAAGACCATTGAAGAGGTGACCGACATTTTCTCGTTCATGTTCTTCAATATGGGAGTGGAGCCGAGGTATTAATTCAGAATCAAGAATTATTGGGTGGTAGAGGGTGTGTCATAAGTCTGTTTTGGCAAAAATTGCTATTTGATTATCAGATAATTACAAATCGAAAAATGCCGATTTTTGGACTTTTGACACACCCTCTACATCATTTTGCTTGATGCTATTGCCGCGGAGGCGAATGCGAAAAACAGATTGTATCCGCCGCACACGCCATCCACATCCAGCATTTCGCCCAGAATGTAGAGGTTGGGGTACTTGCGGGCTGCGAAGTGGCTGTCGATTTCCGACAGGTCGATGCCGCCGTGGCACACCTGCGCCCCTTCTAACGGATAGGTCTCTTCGATTTGGAAAGCGAGGCGATGGAGGTCAAAGGGCTGTCGCTGGTAAAAGGCGGCTAATTTCGGATGTAACAGTCCCATGGTGTTGCGATTGTCGCGTAAATAAGTCTCTGTGTCGAAGTTTTCGTCCCAGTAGGTGAGGTTGATTTCCAAACGGCAATTCTTCGTGGAAGGCAACCGGCGGTAGTAGGCCGACAGGTTCATGATGACAATCCCGGACACCCCGTCGTCTTTGAAGGTGATTTCGCCGGGCTCTTTGTGAATCAGCTTGTTGCCTTGGAAAAGGGAGGCAATGGCTTTGGTACGGCAGCCCGACAGTGACCTGGGGTAATCTTCCAACCGGAAGCCGGCCAATGAGGGTTGCAAACTGTTGGTTTTCAAGGATAAATCCTGAAGGTAACCATTGTAGTCGCGTTGATTTTTGGGAATCATGCCGGCAGGGGACCCGGATGCGAGTACAAGGGTGTCGAACAGGGTGGGGTAGTCGTCAATTTTCCATTTGTTATGCAGATATTCAATATGTTGAATGTTGTACTCTGTCTTTATATATATATTGGCAGAGGTGAAATCGGTGAGCACATCCACCACAGTTTGGGAAAACTGTGAGGCGGGATATACACGTCCTTCCTCGTCGGAAACCGTAACCAGGCCCCAGTCATTAAATTGATGCTCAAGCTGTTTGGGGGAATATTGCTGTAGCAGAAGTGTGATAAACGCGGATTGGTTGTAATGTTCTGGGCGCACATCTCGGTTGAAGATGTTGGCCTTGCCGCCGCCGGAAGCCCGTACTTTCGCGCCTACTTGGCGGTTTTTCTCAAATACTGTAACCTCCACGTCAGGCGATTCGGAAAGCTTCTTTGCCAAGAAAATTCCCGAAGCTCCAGCCCCGACAATGGCGATATGTTTTTGTTTACAACTCATTCTTTGTCAAGGAATTCGCGAATGGTATGCAGCATTTCTTCGCGGGCGGTGTCGAGATTGTCGTTGAGGATAACTTTGTCGAATTTCGGGGCGAAGGAGAGTTCGTACTCGGCTTTTTCCACCCGTTTCCGCAACGACTCTTCGGTCTCGGTGCCGCGTTTTAGCAGGCGTTTCTCCAACTCCTCGATGGTGGGCGGTTCTACGAAGATGGCCAACGCATTGTCGCCGAAGAACTTCTTGATGTTGAGTCCCCCCTTTACATCGACATCGAAAATCACGGTTTTGCCCTCGTTCCAGATGCGTTGGATTTCGCTTTTGAGGGTACCGTAAAATTGGTTGCGGTAAACTTCCTCCCATTCGAGGAAATCGTCGCGTTCGATGCCTTTTTTGAAGTCATCGACAGAGAGAAAGTGGTAGTCTTTTCCGTTGATCTCTCCTTCTCGCATGTTTCGCGTGGTTGCCGATGTGGAAAACCGCAGCTCGGGAAGGAATTGCAGAACGTGCTTGACGATAGAGGTTTTGCCTGCGCCCGACGGGGCGGATACGATGATTACTTTGCCTGTCATATTAGGTTGAATTTAGACTGCAAAGATACACAATATTCCCGAATCAAATATAGTGATATAGGGTTTCTGCCAATGTTTTTTTTCTAAAAGGTCATTTGATTTAAAAATTGTGTAATTTTGCCAGCGAGATATTTATTGATGGAGCTTCGGTCTGACACCCAGTTTTTCCTCATAATATCTACTGAAAACCCCAAAAAATGGACGAAGTCAAGATTATCGAAATCAAGAAGAGTGTCTTTGCCGACAATGTCAAGGACGCGGATGCTTTGCGTGCGGAACTGAAAGAGAAGAAGGTTTTTCTCCTGAACTTGATGTCTTCCCCGGGAAGCGGCAAGACCACCACTCTTATCCAGCTAATTAACAGGATCAAAGACAAAACTCGTATATCTGTGATGGAGGCCGACATTGACAGCGACGTGGATGCGGTGAAAATCAAGGAGTCCACTGGCGTGTCGTCCATCCAGCTGCACACTGGCGGCATGTGCCACCTCGATGCGGAGATGACCCGCCAGGGACTCGACAACCTCGACCTCGAAGAGACCGATCTCGTCATTCTCGAGAATGTCGGCAACCTGGTCTGTCCCGCCGAATTCGACACCGGCGCCACATGCAACGCGATGATCCTATCCGTGCCCGAGGGCGACGACAAACCCCTCAAGTACCCCCTCATGTTCACCGTCTGCGACCTCGTCATCATCAACAAGATGGACGTAGTGCCCTACTTCGACTTCGATCTCGAGCGCTGCAAAAAATACATCCATCTCCGTAACCCCCAAGCCCAAATCATCCCCATCTCCGCTAAAACCGGCTTCGGCCTCGACCAACTTGCCGATTGGCTTCTAAAACAACTTCCTTAAGCAGCCCCGAAGGGGCAAGAGCCCGGTAGTAGTAGCCGTCATTACACATTCCTTAAGCAGCCCCGAAGGGGCAAGAGCTCGGTAGTAGTAGTAGCCGTCATTACACAAAGTCACCAAACATATTCGTAATATGCCCGAAATGTCCACCAAATTTGTCCCGAAACACAAAGGGGACAAGAACCCGAACCCCAAGTTAATCAAGTTCGTCCGTCACGTCACGGACCGCGTTCCCGGAAAAATCAAGATGACGACCGACGCCCCTGAGTATTGGGGCCTCGCCTGCATCTTTGAGGATGAAATGGACGCCGTAACCCGCGAAGCCTCGCTGGATCTGCTCTTGGACATGCTCCCAGGCAACTTCTTCAAAGTAAGAGAGCATCACACATACGCGGAACTCCACGAGTGGAACGCTAAAAAACATTATACCCCGGACGACAAATCGTTCGATGAACTGCTCGACAAACTGGCGTTCTTCGGAATGCTGGAGTACGACTATGGCGACAAATATACTAAAGAAGGTCCTGTGGCGGGCACCTCGTTCGAGCGTGACGCTCGTATCTACTGGGTGCCGATGTTCGTGCCCGGCAGTGCCGAATATACCAACATGAACGTCGAGCTCATGGACAAGCACCCCGAGTTGGCCATGTTTTTCGAGCGCATGACGTTCCTGCCATTAGAGAAGGTCACGCCGATGGTGCCCATGGGCGGATCAGGTATCGGTATGCACGTGATTCCCGTGGAGAAGGCTATCTCCATGGAGAACCAAACGGCAGACATTGAGCATATTTCCTACTGGCTCAAACGCTATGAGGGTCACTTGGCAGTGGGCATCTGCAGCTGTCGTTATGGACGCAAGAAACTGGATGAAGGTTGCGCCGACGACTACCGCGACTGGTGTATCGGCGTGGGCGACATGGCCGAATATCTGGTGGAGACCAACCGCGGCCATTACATCACCTACGACGAGGCCATGGCCATCTTGAAAAAAGCCGAGGACCACGGTTTCGTGCATCAGGTGACCAATATCGACGGTGAAGGAAAGATATTCGCTATCTGCAACTGCAACGTTAAGATCTGCAATGCGTTGCGTACTTCACAACTCTTCAATACCCCCAATATGAGCCGTAGTGCTTACGTGGCGAAGGTGGATCCGACGAACTGCGTGGCTTGCGGTCGTTGCGTGGAATATTGTCCTGCGGGAGCTGTACGTCTGGGACAGAAACTCTGCACCAAGCACGGCGAGCAGACCTATCCGAAACAAGAGCTGCCCGATGCCAAGAAGTGGGGACCGGAGAAGTGGGATGAGGACTATCGCGACAAGAACCGCATCAACTGCTATCCGACTGGCACGGCGCCTTGTAAAACGGCTTGTCCGGCGCATATCGCGGTGCAAGGCTATCTGAAGAAGGCTGCCGAGGGCAAATATACGGAGGCTTTGGAACTGATCAAGCGCGAGAACCCATTCCCGGCGGTATGCGGGCGTGTCTGCAACCGTCGCTGCGAGGATGCCTGCACGCGCGGCACCATCGACCAGCCCATCGCCATCGATGCGGTGAAGAAGTTTATCGCGGAACAGGATCTCAAGGCAGAAACCCGCTTCGTGCCGGAAGTGAACATCTGTTCCAACGTGAAGGAATTCTGGGAGGAGAAGATCGCCATCATCGGCGGCGGCCCTGCCGGTCTGAGCTGCGCCTACTACCTCGCCACGATGGGCTACAAACCCACCGTGTTCGAGAAAGACGAAATCCCCGGCGGTATGCTGCAATACGGCATCCCGTCCTATAAACTCGACAAGGAGGTTATCAAAGCCGAAATTGACATCATGCGCGAAATCGGTGTGGAGATCCGCACCGGCGTGGAGGTCGGTAAAGATATTACTATACAACAACTTAGAGATCAAGGATACAAGGGCTTTTACGTGGCCATCGGCTGTCAGGGCGGCAAACTTCCCGGCATCACCGGCGAGAATCTGCCCGGAACCACCACGGCCAT
>Ga0247610_10000077_pt1 | contig 156708 bp, 122 predicted proteins | sample 174DNAGHGhighgp2_FD_193483 | JGI IMG/M metagenome (GOLD analysis project Ga0247610, IMG submission 193483) | Sheep rumen microbial communities from Palmerston North, Manawatu-Wanganui, New Zealand - 1742 DNA GHGhigh gp2 | ecosystem: Host-associated > Mammals > Digestive system > Stomach >... | reverse complement strand
TTGTAAGTCTAATATATTATACTTACATTATACAGCATTCTACTTACTAAATCAAGAGGAAAAACGCCGAAATATCTATTGTTTACGGACTTTGAATGTACTTATGGAACAATGTAAGTCTAAAAAAACGGCGGAACTATAGGTTATTTTTGTTGTTTTCAAATCGATAAGAACGAAGCATTTCAAAATATAGTTATAGAAAACCAGATCGATATAATAATCTTCTTTTTCGGTATGAATATGCTGCTGCCTTGCAACAAATGCATATCCTTTGCCTAATTCCATGAGAAATTTCTGAAGATTGCTTATTATGCTCTGTTCAAGATCTGATTCATAATATGAAGAGTTTTCCTGCATACCAAGGAACTCTGCGATTACCGGATTCTTTATGAATTCCAGTTTGTCCTGATATGGTGATGTCAGTTCTTTCATTTCATTTTCGACACCGGTTTTGTCCTGAGTTTTAAGCATTCGGTAGTAATACTGTGATGAGATATTGCGCTGTAGGGTACGTACGCTCCATGTCTGTTCATAAGCCTCTTTTTCGTACCAAGAACGAGCGCTTTCATCTTCTACCTGCATTAATTTTTCATAATGTGACCAGGATAAAAGAGATTGATCAACTGGTTTGATATCCTCTGAATCATTGGAATACCGTTGAATAGTCGACACATCGATGAAATCAGTGAATTTTGCAGACAGTGTCTGCAAAATTCGAGGAAATGATTTGTAAAAGCAGATACAATTGTACAATGATCTCTGCGAGAAACCTTTTCCGTATTTTTTTGTAAGCTCATCTGCTAACAAGGAGATGAGCTTATTTCCGTATTCAGCTCTTTTTTCACCTTTTAATTCTTCTTCACAAATACGTTTTCCAAGCAGCCAGTTTCGAATTACCAGTGTTGAATTAACAGCTTTGTAAGCAACTTTTTGTGCGCTGTCAATTATTTTACAGGCGTCTTTGACTATATTATCTGTGTTTTTATATTCAATTAATTCGTTCATTTCATATCTCCTCGAATTGTTTTTCTATTTTTAGTATATCATGAATGAATATTATTATCAATAAATCGTTCGGTTTTTATTATCCGATAGTTCGATTTACATAAAAAAGGTACCGGCATGTCCGCGGACACGCCGGTATTATCGATAGAGCACCTTCGGTGCACTGGGTTATTTCATAAGTTCATACTTCATAATGCAAAGATCAGATACATCAACTCTGCCGTTCTCATTCATATCCGCTGCATCTTCAGAGAATGGTTCGGCAGTTTTCATACCGAGAAGATACTCCTGCAGTAAAAGTACATCAGTGGAATCCATATTTCCGTCTTCGTTGATATCGCCTTTGATTTTATCGATATTCTGAAGATTCTCATAATCAGCTAAAGAGAAGAAATCAGCACCGAGGTCATTTTTATCTGTACTGAGAGCTATCTTCTGTGACGCTTTCCCGTTGTAGTAATAAAGATCATATTCACCGTCACAGGTAGTGCTGTAGATAAAACTGTTTTCAGTGACCGGACAGATATCGGAACAGTCGTATTTATCTGAATTACAAGGCAGGAAAACGAAATCGCTGCCATCGTATTTTACAAGCTGGTCGCAGCGGTTATTTGCACTTGCCCATCTGGTGAAATAAAGGACATTTCCGCTTACTATTGGATAATAAGCATTTACACCGGTTTCGTCAAAAATCGTTTCTGTCGCTCCGGTTTCAGTATCAAGACGCCGGATGCATCCGATGCCGTTTTCATATGCGGCGAAATAAACAGCTTTACCGTCAGATGAATAATACGGCATTGCTTCTTCGGTAGCATCATCAGTCAGTATGGATACCGTTCCGGTTTCTGTATCGATGACTGCAAGATCGTATCTGAAATCGCCGATGCTGTCATCCCAGTGGCCGCGTTTGAAAATTATCGACTTTCCGTCAGGCGACCATTTCGGATCTTCGTTCCTGAATCCGCTGTTTTTTGTAAGATTGGTGATCTTTCCAGAGCGGGATAAATAAATATCCCATTCGTCGGCTTTGCTGTCGATGGCCATGAAAGTGAATGTATCCGGAGCGGCACCGAAACTGCCGTTCATTGCATGATGAAAATCACCGGTTATCTCTTTGACATTTCCGTCCGGATCTTTCAGATACAAAGTACTGTCAAGATCGGCATATCTGCTGTAGCAGTGCCAGAGAAGCCAGCCTTTCGGAAGAACTGCATATTCCTTTGCCCATCCGTGATCAGAATATGATTCATGCTGCGGTGTGTCTCCGCTTTCGTGGAACGGCGTTATTTTTACATAGTCGATAACAAATTCGGTAGTATCAAAATCCGGAGTTCCGGCCCAGTTTTTAGGGAACCAGAGTCCCAGCCAGAAGCGGCTTTCATTTGTCGGGATGAATTCAAAGGATGTGTATTTCAGTTCGCCGTCAAAGTAATATTCGACTCTCGGTGTTTTGGAATCGCTTCCGGTATGCCAGTCAAAGCGGTAGGTGTGATATTCACCGTCTGTCTGAGGTCCGCAGTTTACCGATTTTGTTTTGTAGTCATCTTCGGTCGTCCACGTTGTACACAGTACATGATCAAGTGTGATCTCATCTTTTTCATTCCGTCCCGGAAATTCAATATCGATCTCATGATTGATGATCCTAAGGTCGTCGCCTGTATGGTCTTCTTCGTATTCAAACGTCCACATTGCCGAACAGCAGCCGGTAACAGGTGCGATCTTCGCGCGTATCTCATAACTGCCGGAACCGAAATATTCTCTGGTGGCTATCGCTCCGCCGCATCTTTTTCCGTCCTCGCGTCTGTCAAGATCACGGCCGATTCCACGGACCGGACCTTCATACTGATCACCGAGGCCGGTAAGCACGAGACAGCCGTCCTGCAGAGAAACATTTTCCGGAATGACACCGCCGTTGTAATCGACGGTTTTTCCGTCCTTTTCGATAGTTCCTCCCCAGTTCTTTTCGGCGATGAGCCAGTTGTCAGTGTTCAGAGCGTTTCCGTCAAAATCGTCGAAAAACACATCTTCTGCGACAGCATTTCCGGACGGAACTGCTGTCATAGTAAATGCCGCCGCTGTCGCAGCAGTAAAAGCTGTTATTTTTCTTACTGTTTCAGATAAAAAAATCCCCTTATTCATATGAGAAATCCCCCTTTTCCCTTTGTGCTTATATTGTAGCACAGATAAACGTGAGGAACAAGGGGGAATGTTCATAAAAAAGGTACCGGCGTGTCTGCGACACGCCGGTATTATCGATAGAGCACCTTCGGTGCATATTTTTTATTACCAGTCGGTTATGTGGTTATCGTTTTTTTCTTTTCGATGTTTCGCTTTTTTTCAGCAGCTTCAGCTTCTAATCTGGTTATTTCAGCACGGCATTCTTCTTTTGACATTCTTTTAATTTCATCAGGGATGATGATTCTGTCATCAATAAAGTATTCTTTCTCAGCCATTTATAACACCTCCGAAAAATCAATTTCATGGTTTTCTTTTAGTTTTTGTAAAGCTTTTAACTGTGTTTCATATTCACTTAAATTTTCATCAAGATACTCTTTGATATAAAGATTATACAGTGTTTTGCTTACTTCCCGTTAATCGCTTTTTTTAGCTTCTCCGTATAAATAATAGCTCTTTTGTCAGTACTGTCAGTTACTGAAAAGATGACATCTCCGCTTTCATTGTCTAGCCAGTACATATCTTCTAATTCTGTACCGCTTCTATGTTTCAAAGCATTTTTTGCACAGATGTAAAGTGATTTATTAACATTTGGATTATCTGTCGCGTTATCAAATTTCCGTTTGTATTCTCCGCTTTCAATATAAGATTTATTTACAAGCGTATCTTTGTTGCGACCATATCGTTGATTCTCTAATATCACTTTATCACTTCCTACTTATATTATATCAGAAATAAGTTAATTGTCAACGGAATCAGAGGTGTGCTTTTTCGCATAAAAAAAGGTACCGGCGTGTCCGCTGACACGCCGGTATTATCGATAGAGCACCTTCGGTGCACATTATTTATTCAGTAGCTCATCAAGCCTTCTGAACCAAACATATCTGCACTGGCTAATGGCATCATAATGTTTTTCACCACCTGTCAGACGTTATCTGAGTCTTATCTGTTCAAATGTCAGATCCGGCTCGTCGGTGAATTTTAACCACATATAGTTTGTCATGCTCCGGCCGTGAGACTTCCGGCAGATCTGAAGCGGATCGTAGAATTTCAGTCCGTAATCCTTAAGAAGCTCCTCAACGCCTATTCTTGTTCTCGGAAAGCACCGCTTTTCAAGATAGTTCATAACATCATGAAAATTACCGGTCATGTTCCAGATCTCATACGGTATAAGCGGATGACGTTCGGTTGCATATCTTTCATATTCAACTGTATTCTGTGCATCATAAGGAACCCAGGTTATTTTCAACTGCGGTTCTTCAAAGTTCATTATTGTAAATCCGAATCGTTCTTTTTCCATAGTTTATTCCCTCATATGCAGTTTTTCTTTCTCTTATTATAGCAGAAATAACTTAATTGTCAACGTAAATGAAAGCGTGATTTGCATAAAAAAATACCGGCGTGTCCGCAATACGCCGGTATTTTTAAGCAGCACACTTCACATTGTTGAAATTCCGGTTTGACAATGTTGCAACAATATCGTATAATTATAGAAAACATTTGATATAACAGATAAAAACTGAATTTCAGCAAATGAAAGGGGTATCGTAATGTCTGATTTCAGCAAACGAATTACCGATATAATGACGAGAAAAAATCTTACTCAGAAACAGCTGGCTGAACTTGCTCATGTTACGGAATCAGCAATGAGTTACTATGTTAAAGGTGAGCGTACTCCGCGGGCAGATGTTCTCAGAAGGCTTGCAGGTGCATTAGGGGTTACTGCCGATTATCTTCTCGGAGAAAACACTTCGGCACCGCTTCCGAAAACGGAACTTGAGTATCTGCAGGGATTTCTTGCATCGATGAACAATGAGCAGCTTTATAAAACTGAGGATCTTCTCCGCATAGTTTTCACTGATCAGTTTTACGAGTATGATCTTATGGCAGCAGGAAGCAGAATCGAGCCGATAGATATAAGATATATGTTTCGTGACGGAGCGATAGATCCGGAAGAAACTCCGGTAATAAAATTTTACGCCGATATTACAGGCATTGATAAAACAGGCATAACATTTACTGACGGCAGCAGGATAGATTTTGAAGAATGTGCACGGAATAGCAAATATGAAAACTCAAAATGTGTAGCTGCCAGAAATATAGGTTTTAATCCTCCGTATTTTGATTTTCTGACAACAGGAACTATAACACGGCTTGTGTTCTGCAGTACTGATACAGTGTTTTTTAAAAAGAAAAGGATAGATGAAAATTTTGTAAGATTTCAGTTTGAAATAAATCATATGGGATACAGAACTTTAGATCTGACATAAATAAAGTTTCATGACTGCGGAACAGAAATGATCAGTTATGCACCTCCGGAGGCGGCGATACGTTTTCTTATTTTTTCAATATCGGCTTTTATTTTATCCACCCATTCATCGTCAGGTCCGCCTATGTGAAAAACATTGAAACCGTAGGTCTTTCCGTTTTCCACTACGGAAATATCGTCGTCTACATGAAGGTCGATGCGGTATTTGCTCGGATATTTTGACGGCATTCCTTCGGCGTGTCCGGCCTGGACTTCACGTTCGTGTCTGGCTCCGTTTACAATACTGTCAAGTTTTATTCCGTAGTATTTAAACAGACCGGTTATGTATTTCTCGGAACGGAATGATGTGGTATAGATCCACAGTTCGATCTTCTGATCGCGGATGTAGTTTAAAAGCTCCACGGTCCCTGCACGCAGTCTGTCTTTGTAGATGAAGTTGAACGGAAACTTTGGCGCAGGTTCGGTTTTGAATTTCTGTTCTGAAACAAACAGGGTATCGTCAAGGTCAAAAGAAATTCTCATAAATGCCACCTCGAAAATAATAACGGAATACTATGCTTATGCAGCTTTAAGGAAACGCTGATCTGACCAGCGTTTTCTGACACTGCTCTGATGGTTTCATTATAACCGCAAATTATAATTATGTCAAGTAAAAATTTCAAGATTGTTAATTGCTTTGTCTGCCTTAGAAATTTTCTTGCCTTTGAATAAGTTGAATTGTACAAAAACGCTGCTCTGGATTTGTTTTCAACTTACAAACTTTCATCCGGATAAAAGTTTTTAAGAAAAACATGAAGATAACCGGCGGGTTCGTGTGTATAATATATAGCAAACGAAATCTTATGGAAATCAGATTGCAGAAAGGATGAATATATAATGAAAAAAACGAAAATAATGCCGGTTATGACCGCTGCTCTGCTGGCATCTTCATGCGTGCTTCCGGCTCTGAATGATTTACGTACAGTTAATGCCGGAGTTACTGAAGATGCAGTGGAGTCACTTGCACGGGAACGTGAGGAATTTTTCGGTGAACTTAAAAGGTTTGATGACAGCGGATATTTTGAGGCGGCGTTCAGTGACTATCGTGAGATCATCGGTACGGGTGGTTCCGGTTACAGCGACGAAAATTTCAGAGGAAAATGTGTTCCGTATATCGGCGAATGGAACAGCAGGAACTATCTTCTTCTGACTTTTCCGGAAGCAAAAGATGAACTGACTGTTACCTTCAAAAGCTGCAACGATGATGCAAGAACGGAGATCCTCAGGGCTGTCACTGCTATCACAGGCGGTACATTTGATACGTATTACGTGTATTCGACCGGAATCGTGCTTGCGGATGATATCACATCTGAGATGTTTGACAAGGTAAAGGAAGTACTCAAGCCGTATGTTGATGAGGGTAAGATAACGGATATCGGCTTTAACGGCGAAAAAGTAAAGTATAAGGATTACACCTTTTATTTTGACAGGCTCTGTTACAACTATAATTCTTTTAGAGAAAAGGATGACTATGATTTTGCGTCAGTTGCGGAATTTCTTAAGGAAAAGGGCGAGAACTGCCGTATCATAGTCAGTGAAAGAGACGACGATAATAAAATGTACGTTGTTGAAACGGAAAAGGATACGCCGGAGGAAAGATGCCGCATAGGAAAGCTTATTTTTGATGAGTTCGGATATGAGTTTTCACTCGGCCTTGAAAGAAATGCTCCTCTTTACGATTACAGGACGGAAAATTTCATTCCGGAGTATTACACCACATCACCGCCTGAGATCCCGAGTCCGATAGCGCAGGACGATAATTCATGGGTTCCGAAACACCCGTCTGTACATCCGGCAGCTCCGCTGGCTTCACCGACCAGCTATGCGCAGGCAGCAGAGCCGGACTATGACAGTATCGTTTACGGTGATCTGAACGGCGACGGCATAGCTGACGTTACGGACCTGTCGTATCTTTCACTGTATCTTATCGGTGACAGTGACATTACAGATGTAAATATTCTTGAAGCCGCAGATGTTCAGAATGACGGCACGGTGAATTTAAGCGACCTGGCGCTTTTCAGACAGTACCTTTCAAAGAAGGTAAGTTTCATCGGCAGGACAGTCGGTGTGACCGATATTACAGATAAGTGTACGACAGTGCACACGAATGGCAGCCACTATACCGGTGACGGTTTCATGGTATCTTCAATGAAGGACTATCAGGAGTATATGGCATCAAATGAGTATCAGCCTGATCAGATGAAAGAAAAGGGACTGACGGTCGATGAGGAATTCTTCAAGGATCACAGACTGGCTGTCATGATAGACAAATCCCTCGGATGCAACGGTGTGAAATATACTCTTACTTCCGTAAAGGAAAGTGAAAACGGGGACGTTCATCTTTATTACGACAGATTTTTCCCGTCGATGCAGACGGAGATAGCCGGTACCATACATTACATTACTGTTGTTCCTGATAATCCGCATAACGGAAGCAGGACGTATGTGCATTACAATGATATACATGAGCATACAAATCTGACAGGAAGCAGCAGACTTATTAGTACAACTTCAGTAGAGCATACTTCAGGTATTGTGACTGAACAGCTTTCAGGAATAGTATCTTCCATGGATGAGTTTAATGAGAAGATAACCTCAAAAGGTATAAAGCCGACCGGCGCCATCGAGAGATTCGGTATTTCAGAAGATTTCTTTAAAGACAATTCACTGGTTTACTTTACAGCATTTGAGGGCTGTCTCGGACCGGCATACCGTATTTCGAATCTGGACATCGATTATAAGAAGAATCTTAAACTCACAGTTGAACGTTATGAGGTAACAGGATTTGATATGGCCTCACCTTCACAGGAAGAAAACTGGTTCCTCGCAGCGGCAGTTCCGAAAACAGTACTTGATCCGGCAGCGGTTGAATCGTTCAGTGCTGAGATCAGAAACAGCGACAGAGTATATTCACTTTACAGTGATCTGAACACGACAGCACTTGTTTCGAATTCAGAAACGGAATTTGTTTTTGAAGATAACTTTAAAGATCTTATCTTTACTGACAGCTGGTTTGAAATGATCAATGAATCACTGAAAGGCAGATACAGTCATCTGAAAGATGAATTCATAACAGAAGATTTCTTTGATGACAATGCACTGCTTGTAATAAATCAGCCGGCTGAAAAAACAAACATAAAGTACAGCATTCTGAACCTTTCAGTTAATAATGACGGTACACTTGAAGTGCTTATAGGAAGATTTGTCAATGCAGAAGAAAAAGCTGAAGACAGTAACCGTGAGTGGCATCTGGCAGCTGCCATTCCGAAAGATAAACTTGTTCTTGATAAAAATGCAGGTATAAAGATCACTTATCATACACAGCAGGCACTTCTCGGTTCATTCGTGCCGCAGTAAATGAACAACAGAAACTGCTTCCTGTTTTTTATTAGGGAAACGCTGATTTATTCATAAATCAGCGTAGGGGACCGGGGCGAAGCCCCGCAAATTCCCCTTCTGGAAATCCGGCAAAGCCGGATTTCCGATTTAATCAGTGTTTACTTAGTTTTCAACGCTATAATTGCATAGCAATATGAGCTATAGACTGATTGCAATAATGATTGTGATATATAACAAATCTCAAATGGTCCCTGAGTGCAATTCGTTGGAAGTTTCGTAGAAAAACGAATCGATTATTGCAAGTTTTATAGCGATTTGATATAATAAACAGTAGGGTAAACAAGTTCACATTTTTCAATTTTAATATAGTCAATAAATCAGGAGGCTTTTTTAATGAACAATTCAAAAAGAATCATGGCTGGTGTTGCAAGTCTTGCAATGCTCGCAGGTGTAGTTGCTGCATTCCCTGTACAGCCTGAAAAGGTAAGCGCTGAAGATGACGTAATTTTCTCAGCAGACTTCGAAGACGGCAAGGAAGACGGATTTTCAAGAAGAGGCGAGGACGAAACTGTTGAAGTTGTAAGCGAAGGTGCTCACGGCGGAGACAACTGCCTCAGCATAAGCACAAGAAAAGAATCATGGAACGGTCCTCAGGTTGCACTTGATGATGTTATCGAGGCCGGTACACAGTACATCGTAACTGCTTACGCAAAGACACCTTACTACAGCAAGCTTACACTCAGCATGCAGTTCGATGATGCTGAAGGCACTACACACTATGACAACGTTCTTCCTCAGGACTGCAAGGACGGAGACTGGCTCAAGTATGAAGCAAAGGTAAGCTTCCCTGCAGGTTCAACAAACAAGTTCCTCTATTTTGAAGCAGCAGATGCAAACTGCACTATCTTCGTTGATGACTTCAAGATCTCAAACGTTCCTGACGTTGCAATTGAAGACCTCACTTCACTCAGAGCTTACTACGCTGACTACTTCAAGATCGGTACAGCTCTCACACCAAGTGATCTTGCTTCAAAGCCTTTCATGAAACTTGTTGACAAGCACTTCAGCGGAAGCATCACAGTCGGCAACGAACTCAAGCCTGACTATGTGCTTAACAGCAAGGCTACTTTAGCTTATATGGAAGAGAACGGCGACGATGAAAACCCGCAGGTTTCCCTCGCATCAGCAAAGCCGGTTCTTGACTACTGCGTAAAGAACAACATTCCGTTAAGAGCGCACACACTCGTATGGCACAGCCAGACTCCTGAATGGTTCTTCAAGGAGAATTACGATGCAAAGGGCGAGTACGTTTCAAAGGAAAAGATGCTCAAGCGTATGGAGAACTACATCAAGAACGTTTTCGCTGCACTTGCAAAGGAATATCCTACACTTAACATATATGCATGTGACGTAGTAAACGAAGCATGGCTTGAAGACGGTACACCTCGTAAGCCTGGTCATCCTTCTGAAAGCAACCAGTGGGGTGCTTCTGACTGGGTAGCAGTATTCGGTGACAACTCATTCATCGACTATGCATTCGAATATGCAAGAAAGTATGCTCCTAAGGGATGCAAGCTCTACTACAACGACTACAACGAATACATGGACAAGAAGAAGCAGATCGTTGAAATGGCAACAAGACTCAAGGAAAAGGGCGTTATCGACGGTATCGGTATGCAGGCACACCTTGACTGCAGACAGAGTATGGATGCAGCTTTCCCTTCACCTCAGATGTTCGAACAGGCCGTTAAGGAATATGTTGCTACAGGTCTTGACGTTCAGATCACAGAGCTTGACGTAACAGTTCCTGAAAAGTCAGGCGACCAGTATTTCGAGCACCAGGCTAAGTACTACGACGCTATCATGAACGTAGCTGAAAAGTACAAGGACAACATTTCAGCAGTAATATTCTGGGGCGTAACAGACGACAACAGCTGGAGAGCTTCTCAGAATCCGCTTATTTTCGACTCTGAATTCAAGGCAAAACCAGCCTACTATTCAATCATCGAAGGACTTACACCGGGCGAGATCCCGACAAATGCTCCTGTTCCGACACAGACAGCTCCTTCGGAAACACCGTCACCTACAGTAAAGCCAACTGAAACAGCTTCACCAACTGTTAAGCCGACTGAAACAGCTTCACCTACAGTAAAGCCAACTGAAACAGCTTCACCAACAGTAAAACCAACTGAGTCAGCAACACCTACAGTTAAACCCACAGAAAAAACAGTGGCTTACGGGGACATTGATCTTAGCGGCACTGTTGACGTTACTGATCTTACTCAGCTTTCGCTCTACCTCCTCAAAGATGTAAAGTTTAACGAAGATGAAAAGAAGTGTGCAGACGTCAATGCTGACGGAAACATCGATCTTACTGACCTTGCTACTCTCAGACAGTTTATCTCAAAGAAGATAAGCAAACTCGGTGCCTGATCCCGGCGTATAATGCGCTGAGAAAGCCCTGACGTACCTGTCGGAAACAGAACAGTTCACGACCTGATGAGCCGGTTTTACCGGATCTTCAGAATGATCAGCTATTTTTACTTAATGTTATATAAAAGCCGGCTTTTATCAGCCGGCTTTTTCAAAAATAAAATCAGCGTTTTTGTGGTGAATTTATGACAAAAAAGTGAAACATGTTGACTTAAAACTGTGAGTTAGTGTATAATGAAGTTAATGACTGAAGATCCGGAAACGGAATAATTATTTATTAGTAACGGGAGTGATTTTTTTGAAAAGAACAATTGCGGGACTTGGAGCTCTTCTCATGGCAGCTTCAATGTCAGTGACCGTACTGGCACTTGCTAAGGGCGATGCCAACGGAGACGGCGCTATTTCATCCAAGGATATTACCAGAGTCGGTAAGATACTTATGGGCACAAAGGAACCGGAAGGCGAAGAAACAGCTGCCTGTGATGTAAACAGTGACGGAAAGATAAATCTTCTGGACTACATCCTTGAAAAGGAACTCGTAATGAAGGAACTCGGCTCAGAGGTCGTAACAGGTGTGCCTGAGTTTTCAGCTGAAAGCGGTTTCTATAACAGCAGCTTCGATCTTACATTATCAGCAGGTGTAGGTTCAAAGATCTACTACACAACTGACGGAACAGATCCGACAACTTCATCACAGCTTTACAGCTCACCTATAAAGATCACGAACAGGTCGAATGAGCCTAATCTTTATGCTTCAGGATACGCTGTATCGAACGACAAATACACACCGCCTGCAGTTACAAAGGGTACTGTTGTAAAGGCTATTGCGGTTGACAAGGACGGCAATGTAAGTGATATCGTAAGCCAGTCATACTTTACAGGTATTGACATCAACCAGCAGTACGGCGGCTTCCCGATAGTGAATATCACTATCAGCCCTGACGACTTCTTCGACTACGAGAAGGGCATCTACGTACAGGGCAAGATCTATGATGAGTTTGTAAAGTCAGGTAAGCAGAATCCGATGCAGTCATGGCTTGACGAAGCTAACTACACACAGCGCGGCAAGGAATGGGAGAGAAAGGTTTACTTCGAACTCTTCGAAAATGACGGCAAGCTTGCTCACAGCCAGTACCTCGGCGCAAGAATATCAGGTAATGCAACACGTTCATCCATCGTAAAGAGCCTTAAGTTCTACTCACGCGATGAATACGGCAAGAAGAACGTCAAGTACGATCTCATTCCGGGCAACACAATGCAGCTTGACCGTACAACACCTATCGACAAGTACAACAAGTTCCGTATAAGAAACGGCGGTAACGATCTCGGACACGCACAGTTCCGTGACAACTACATCCAGAGCCTTGTTTCAGATCTTTCATTCGACACACAGGCTTCACGTCCGTGCATAATGTTCATCAACGGCGAATACTTCGGTGTTTACACACTTCAGGAAGAATACGACGATGCATATCTTGAAAACAACTACAACATCGACAAGAAGAATGTCATGATCATTGAGTGCGGCAAGGAAGTAGGCGAGGGCGAAGAATCAGATCTTGCTTACTATGAAGAACTTATCAATTTTGCAAAGAACAATGATCTCTCAGTTGATTCGAACTACCAGAAGATCAATCAGATGATCGACATGCAGAACTTCATCGAATACTGGTGCACACAGATATTCATCGCAAACCAGGACTGGATGAACAACGACAACAACTACAGAACATGGCGTTCAAGAACCACATCTGACCAGCCTTACGAGGACGGCAAGTGGAGATGGATGCTCTATGATACAGAATACTCAACAAGCCTCTACAGCATGGGCGGCGGCACATACACAGAAGATTCACTTAAGGTCGCTATGTACGGCAATCAGATGGGCGGCTTCGGTAACTGGAACTTCGGCGGCGACTGGGGCGGCGGTAACTGGAACGCAGGTCAGATGGCATTTGCTCCGGGCGATGAACAGCAGCAGGATCCGGGACAGCAGAATCCTGGCCAGCAGAACCCTTGGGGTCAGCAGAATCCGGGCGGACAGCAGCAGAATCCATGGGGTCAGCAGAACCCTGGTCAGCAGAACCCAGGCGGACAGTGGCCGGGACAGCAGAATCCAGGACAGCAGTGGTCTGGTCAGCAGACGTCTCAGGAACCAAAGGATCACACAGTTCTCTTCTACAAGCTCCTCCAGAACGCTGATTTCAAGCAGAGATTTGTAAATACATTCTGCACGATCATGAACAGCAATCTCAGTGCTGACAATATGCTTTCACAGCTTGAATACTTCACAAACATGTATCAGCCTGTAATGGCAGAAATGCAGAAGAGAGTAAGCAGTTCAAACAACTTCACAAGTGAAGTAAACAATATCAAGACATTCATTCAGAACAGACACAAGAATGTTTACAACTTCCTTAAGACCGACCTCGAACTCACAGGCGAGACAGCTTCAGTTGATCTTGCAGTAAACGACGCAAAGGGCGGCAAGCTTCTCGTTGAAGGCGTTGCAGTAAATCCAAACAGCGGCAAGTGGAGCGGTACATTCTTCACTGACTACAAGGTAACTGTAAAGGCTGTACCGGCTGAAGGATACACATTCTCAGGCTGGACAGGTGCAACCGGCAGCGGTGATACAATAACAGTAACACCGGGTCAGGCATCAGGTATTACAGCTAACTTTACAAAGAAATAATCAACTCCGAATAAGAACGAACCGGTCATCCCTGAAATACGGGATGACCGGTTTTGTTACCTGAGCGGAAAAGCGTATTAAAAAAACAGCCCTCTCCGTATGGGGGAGGACTGTAAGAAGGGGTTACGGGGCGAAGCCCCGTAACCCCTTAACTCTGCAATCCGGCGAATCCGGATTGCAGACTTAATTCTTATCTTTGAAACGTTCCTTGAATTCCTTGAGCTTGTCGAAGAAATTCTTTTTCTTTTCGTAGTTCTTGTCTTCGAGTGAAGCTTCGAATTCCTTGAGGAGTTCCTTCTGTTTCTTGTCAAGGTTCTTAGGAACTTCAACATATACTTTAACGTACTGGTCACCGCGTTCTGAACGCTGTAGCTTCTTGACACCCTTGCCTTTGAGTCTGAAGACTGTACCGGTCTGTGTGCCTTCGCCGATCGAGTACTTGACATTGCCGTCGATAGTAGGAACGACAAGTTCATCACCCATTACAGCCTGTGCATATGTGATCGGAATCTCGCAGTGGATATCGTATTCATCACGCTCGAAGAGAGGGTGATTCTTTACGCGTACACCTACGTTAAGGTTACCGCTTGGTCCGCCGTTTACACCGGCATCACCCTGACCGCTTACGCGGAGCATCTGTCCGTCATCGATACCTGCCGGAATGTCAACTGAAAGTGATTTTGAAACACGAATACGTCCGTTTCCGCCGCACTTTGAACACGGATTGGAAACGATCTTTCCTTTACCGCCGCATTTTGAACATACTTTCTGTGATGAGATCACGCCGAAAGGAGTTCTCTGAGCGACCTTGACCTGACCTCGTCCGTTACATTCAGGACAGGTCTGCGGAGTTGAACCGGCTGATGCGCCTGTACCTTTACAGTCAGGACATTTGTCGAGACGGTTGATCTTGATCTCGCGCTTAACACCCATGCAGGCTTCCATAAATTCAATTGTAACGGTTGTGTCAACGTCCTGTCCGCGTCTCGGTGCATCGGCACGTGATCTTGTGCTGCCTCCGAAGCCGCCGCCAAAACCGCCTCCGAAGAGGTTTTCAAATATGTCACCCATGTCGCCGAAAGGATTGAATCCGGCACCGCCGTTAAATCCGCCGCCGCCGTAGTTAGGATCAACACCGGCATGACCGAACTGGTCATAGCGTTCCTTCTTTGACGGGTCTGAGAGGACCTCATAAGCTTCATTGACTTCCTTGAACTTTTCTGCACAGTCCTTGTCGTCAGGATGAAGATCCGGATGATACTTTCTTGCGAGCGAACGATAAGCTTTTTTTATCTCATCTGCACTTGCGTTTTTCTGTACGCCAAGCACTTCATAGTAGTCTCTTTTGTCAGCCATATGTTCCTCCGTTTTATTGCATAAGTTATGGAAACACTGATTTGAACGGAAATCCGCGCTTCCTTTATTTAAATGATAAGATAGCAGTCCGGTTCACCTGGACTGATGTGCTTCCTTATAATACAAGGACAGAGCGGATGAGTGATCCGCCCTGAAATCCTGTTTTAAAAATTCGTATTATGATCAGGCTTCTGTGTAGTCAGCGTCAACTACGTTGTCATCCTTCTTGTCGTTTGCGTTGCCTGCATCAGCAGCACCGCCTGCAAATCCGCCTGCAGCAGCATTAGGATCCTGACCGGCAGCTGCGCCTGCAGCCTGGTAAACCTTTGATGAAAGATCGTAGAATGCCTTCTGGAGTTCTTCTGTCTTAGCCTTGATGTCGTCAACATTGTCAGCCTTGAGAGCAGCCTTGAGAGCTTCGAGCTTGCTTTCGATAGGAGCCTTGTCTTCAGCGCTTACCTTGTCGCCGAATTCGCCGAGAGCCTTTTCGCACTGGAATACAAGGTTTTCACCGTTGTTCTTTGCGTCAACGTCTTCACGTCTCTTCTTGTCTTCTTCAGCGAACTGTTCAGCTTCCTTGACAGCCTTGTCGATGTCTTCCTTTGACATGTTTGTTGAAGCTGTGATAGAAATGTTCTGTTCCTTGCCTGTGCCGAGGTCCTTTGCAGAAACGTGTACGATACCGTTCTGGTCGATATCGAATGTAACTTCGATCTGCGGGATTCCTCTTGGTGCAGGAGCGATACCGTCGAGACGGAACATACCGAGCTGCTTGTTATCCTTTGCGAATTCACGTTCACCCTGGAGGATGTTGATGTCAACGGCGCTCTGGTTATCAGCTGCAGTTGAGAAGATCTGTGACTTCTTTGTAGGAATTGTTGTATTTCTTTCGATGATCTTTGTGCATACACCGCCCATTGTTTCAAGGCCGAGTGAAAGTGGTGTTACGTCGAGGAGGAGGAGACCTTCCTTAACGTCGCCGCCGAGTACACCGCCCTGGTAAGCAGCACCGAGAGCAACGCATTCGTCAGGGTTGATACCCTTGAACGGATCCTTGCCGATACGCTTCTTGACAGCTTCCTGAACTGCAGGGATTCTTGAAGAACCACCAACGAGGAGAACCTTGTTGAGGTCGCTCGCTGAAAGACCGCTGTCGCTGAGAGCCTGGTCAACAGGTCCCATTGTAGCCTGAACGAGGTCTGCAGTGAGTTCGTTGAACTTAGCCTGTGTAAGTGTGAGGTCGAGGTGCTTAGGGCCTGAAGCATCAGCTGAGATGAACGGGAGGTTGATGTTTGAAGTTGTTGTTGATGAGAGTTCGATCTTAGCCTTTTCAGCAGCTTCCTTGAGTCTCTGCATAGCGAGCTTGTCGCCTGAGAGGTCAATACCTTCTGCCTGCTTGAACTCTGCAACCATCCAGTCGATGATTCTCTGGTCGAAGTCGTCACCGCCGAGACGGTTGTTACCTGCTGTAGCAAGAACTTCTGTTACGCCGTCGCCCATTTCGATGATGGATACGTCGAATGTACCGCCGCCGAGGTCGTAAACCATGATCTTCTGGTCATCTTCCTTGTCGATACCGTATGAAAGAGCAGCTGCTGTAGGTTCGTTGATGATACGCTTAACTGTAAGACCAGCGATCTGACCAGCGTCCTTTGTAGCCTGTCTCTGTGAGTCTGTGAAGTAAGCAGGAACAGTGATAACTGCTTCTGTAACCTTTTCGCCGAGATATGCTTCAGCGTCAGCCTTCAGCTTCTGAAGGATCATTGCTGAGATCTCCTGTGGTGTGTACTTCTTGCCGTCTATATCTACCTTGTAGTCTGAACCCATGTGACGCTTGATGGAGATGATAGTCTTGTCAGGGTTTGTGATAGCCTGATGCTTTGCTGTCTGACCAACAAGTCTTTCGCCGTTCTTTGTGAATGCAACTACTGAAGGAGTTGTTCTTGCACCTTCTGAGTTAGGGATAACTACTGAGTTACCGCCTTCCATAACTGCTACGCATGAGTTTGTTGTACCTAAGTCAATACCAATGATCTTTCCCATAACTGATTCATCCTTTCAATCTGAATGTTTATATTTGTTTATTGTTTGTTTGCATTTTAATATCCTGTCATCAGAATGATCTGTGATCAGGCGGTTACTGCAACCATTGCAGTTCTGATAACTCTGTCACCGAGTTTATATCCCTTCTGGAATACCTCGCATACAGTGTCAGATTCGGCGTCTTCGCTTTCCACCTGCTTGATGGCGTTGTGGAAGTTCGGATCAAATGGTGCGCCGAGTGCTTCTATTTCTGTTACTCCGAGCTTTTCGAGAATGCCGTTGAGCTGAGTGAAGATCATTTCAACACCCTTCTTGAAGTTTTCATCCTCGCACGGAGCATCGAGTGCTCTTTCGAAGTTGTCCAGAGCAGGGAGGATAGCGCCTATTGTTTTTGCAGCGGAATCTCCGTATGCTTCAGTTTTTTCTCTTGAAGTTCTCTTTCTGAAGTTGTCGAACTCAGCGAAAAGTCTCATGTAATTGTCCTTTTCCTTTTTAAGTTCTTCCTCAAGTGCAGTGACTTTTGCATCAGCACTTTCTTCCGGTGATGCTTCAGAAGTTTCCTCCGCTGTTTCTGCATTTTCTGCGGCAGCTTCTTCTGCTTCGTTTTCAGAAGCTTCGTTCACTTCGAGTTCCTTTTCTGAAGTTTCTTCTGCGTGCTTTTTCTTACTCATTATTGTCTGGTTCCTTTCCCGCAGTTTCCGGAATTTCTCCGGTAAGAACATCTGTTATCTTCTGCGTAAAATACTCTATATAAGGTATGATCTTTGCATAATTGAGTCGCATCGGTCCGACTATTCCGAGTGAACCGGCTTCCTTGTCACCCTTGCGGTACTTTGAAACTATCATGCTCGAGTTGCCGATTATGAAGTCGTCCTTTTCCTCACTGAACATTACCTGTATTCCGCTGAAGCTGCTGTCAAGGAACTCAGCAAAATCATTTTTGTGTTCAATGAATCTTACTATCTCGTTCTTGTCAAAGTCGCTGCACGAGATAAGATTGTTTGTGCCGCTTATCGTAAGCTCATTGTGGAGAAGATCCTGTGAAAGTTCACACAGGCCTTTTACCAGCGGAGCAAGGGTTATCATGTAAGCACCGAGTGCTGTAATAAGTTTTTCCATTCGTTCTTCCGAGAGTTCCTCGATCGAAACACCCTGAAGATTTTCCTGAATGTAATGCGAGAAAAATGCGAGCTGTTCTTCATCAAGATCAAATTCAAGTCTGCATGCCTTGTTCTTGATACTGCCGTTTGATGTGATAAGCAGTATAAGGTAAAGACGCTTGCCGGTCGGAACAACATCAACCTTGGTGATGACTGAAAACTTAGGTGCGGAATTTGCAACTACAGAAGCGCATTTTGTGAGTTCCGCAAGAGCTTTTCCGGCACTTTGAATTATTGATTCTTCAGTGAGGTTTTCCTCTTCACCGAGCATTGCATCAAGTCTCTGACGTTCGCTTTCCGAGAGTTCCTCGACTGTCATCAGCTGATCTATGTACAGGCGGTATCCGTTGAATGTAGGAATTCGTCCTGCCGATGTGTGCGGCTGTTCAAGGTATCCGAGCTGTTCGAGAACAGACATGTCGTTTCGGATCGTGGCTGCTGAAACGTTGATGCCCGGTACTTTGGAAATGGCCTTTGAACCAACAGGCTCGCCTGTAAGAATATATTCATCTACAACAGCTGCCAGTATTTTTAGCTTTCGTTCATCCATCTGAAAGCCTCCTGATTAGCAATATTGGTTCGTAAGTGTTAGCACTCTATCTCTCTGAGTGCTAAATATAATTTAACATTATTTAAGGCGAATGTCAATAGGTTTATTCATCTTTGTTAAAACTGTCAAAGTAACTGCCTGAAATTTGAATCTGCTGTTATTTTTGCACAAAAAAGGCGCCCCTTTTGGCGGGGCGCCGTAATGTTTTTTGTTATCGTTTTGGTTGATACTTATTAGCACTCCCTTTACAGGAGAGATAAAAGAGCTTGTGAACTGCCGGTTTTAAAAGCGGCTACTGCATAAGAAACGATTTATAGAAATCAGAAAATCCGCTGTCGTCCGAACCGGTATCTGCAGGTGCTGATCCGGATTTTTCTATTGCTTCGGTCATGAAAGTATCCTGTGCGCTTATGTTCTTTCTGCGTACGCTCTTTCTGCGGTACATTCCGTCTGAACCCTGGATCCTTGCCTTGGTGTCATCTGAAATGAGCGTTTCAAAAATGTTCACAACGCGGTCCTTTATGTCCGGGTCATACACAGGTACTGCGACCTCGACACGCTTGACAGTGTTGCGGGTCATGAAGTCAGCGGAACTGATGTAAACCTTTCTTCTCTGTTTCGTTCCGAAAATATAGATACGGCTGTGTTCAAGGAAACGGCCTACTATGCTTGTCACACGTATGTTATCAGTCTTTCCCTTTACCCCTGAAATAAGGCAGCACAGGCCTCGTATGACGAGTTCTGTTCGTACGCCTGCCTGTGAAGCTTCGGCGAGTTTGTCGATTATGACTTTGTCGGAAAGTGAATTTATCTTTATGCCGATGTATGCCTTGTTTCCGCTTCTGGCCTGCATTATTTCCTCGTCGATCATTTCAATGACCTTTGACTGCAGGCATAACGGAGCAACCAGCAGACTGTCCGACTTCTTCACGAGTGAGCCGAGTGAAAGTGCGTTGAAGACTTCAAGTGCTCCGGCAGCTATTTTTTCATTTGCCGTCAGAAGTGAAAGGTCGGTGTACAGCTCGGAAGTCTTTTCGTTGTAGTTTCCGGTGCCCACCTGCGTAATGTATTCGAGTCTGCCGCCTCTTCTGCGGGTTATAAGCAGAAGCTTTGAATGGACTTTCAGACCGGGCGGTCCGTATATAATAGTACATCCGGCATTCTGGAGACGTTTTGACCAGCCGATGTTGTTCTCCTCATCGAATCTGGCGCGCAGTTCTACCAGTACGAGAACGTCCTTGCCGCGTTCGGCCATGTCCACCAGAGCCTGAATTATCTTGCTGTTGCGTGCAAGGCGGTACAGCGTTATTTTTACCGATACAACATCAGGATCCGCTGCAGCTTCGTTCAGCATGCGGATAAAAGGCTTGATGCTTTCGTAAGGGTAGTGCAGGATTATATCTTTCTGACGTATCTGCTCTGCCATCGGTCTGTTTTCGTTTATAGCAGGGGAGTGCTGCGGCGCAAAATGCATGTAGCACAGCTCCGGCTTTGAGGTTTCAAACATCGACTTTATCATGAATGTAAATGAAAGGTCGAGCGGAGCCGATGCGGAAAATACCTGGTTTTCACTGATTTCAAGGCGCTTGCACAGATACTTCACCATTTCACTTCCGGTTGCGCCGCATATCTGCAGACGTACCGGTGCGAGCTTCTTTCTTTTCTGGATCAGTTCTTCCATTACGTCACGGAAATCAAAGTCGTTGTCAAGAAGCGAGTCGTCATCCTCACTTATATCAGCATTTCTTGTGACTCGTATTATCGATTTTTCAAGAACACTGTAGTTTTCAAATACCTCGGAGGCGTATTTGAGTATCACATCCTCGGCAAGTACAAACCGGAATGGCTTGCGGCTCAGCTGGATAACGCGCTTTATGCGTTCGCTGACCGGAAGCAGACCGATTTTGTTACCCGATTTCGAATCGAGGCGGACTGCTATATAAAGTTCCTTGTTCTTTATAAAAGGAAGGGGATGACGCTTGTCGATTATCAGCGGCGAGAGTACGGGCTGTATCTCCGCTCTGAAATATTCACGCAGAAAAGCGTCTTCCTCATCTGTCAGTCTGTCCATTGAGACCTGCTTTATATCATGCTTTTCAAGCAGCTTCATTATGTCGCGGTAAGCCTTGTCCTTCTGCGGTTCCGTCTTCCTTACCCGTGCAAATATAGAATCGAGCTGCTCGCGGCTCGTCATGTTGGTTTTATTCTCCCGAAGCTCCGGATCCGTCAGAAGCTGGTCGAATAATGTGCCCACCCTTACCATAAAAAATTCGTCAAGATTTGACTGAAAGATCGCTGTAAAAGTCAGTCTTTCAAGCAGAGGAACCGTTGTGTCCAGCGATTCCTGCAGTACGCGCTGATTGAATTTCAGCCACGAAAGTTCCCTGTTATCATAAATGTTTCCGGCCATTGTTGTCACCCCAGTTTTATCATAATTAACGATCATATATAATCACGCCGAAGCGTTACAGTCTGTTATACTATATAGTATAGTATAAAAAGTGTTGTTTCGTCAAGAATAATGAGTGACTGGTATTAACTTTTATCTATTATACACAAAGCAGAGGCCGGGTATTTGGCTATAAAAATTTGACGACTGCAGAACTTGACAAAATGACGATTAAGGAGTATAATATTGTTTGTGTCGTATCCGGCATATGCGGGTGTGGTGAAACTGGCAGACACGCCAGATTTAGGTTCTGGTGCCGCAAGGTGTGCAGGTTCAAGTCCTGTCACCCGCATTCTTTATGATGATAACTTACTTAACTCCAGGGACAATTCTTCAGATAAAAAAGATTCCCTAAAAAAGAAAAAGGAGCGTTTTGCAGAACGCTCCTTCTTTAGAGTTAATTTTTAACTTAGAGTTAATTGAGTTAATTTAGAATAAATACATTAATGTAATTATAACTCATTTTTTTTAGGAAATCAATAGTTTTTAAAAAAAAGGAGTTAAGATTCATGAAAAATGCAGAATTTACAGTAATCAATAACGATTATTTATCAGATATAACAGTTTCATTGGCAGCCAGAGGGCTTCTTGCTACAATGCTTAAGCTTAAAGCAGAGAACATAGTAGATAAGTTTTCTATCGTAGAGCTTACACCGCTGGTTCCAGATTCAGAGTATCAGGTGCGAAAGCTCCTGAATGAACTTGAAAGGAAAGGCTACCTTGTACGAAAGAGAAACTGCTGTAACGGTAAGGTTACAAAATGGGAATACATAATCACTGGCAGCAAGCTTTCAGACGAAGACAAGGCTCAGAGCTTCCGGAACACGAGCAAGCCGGTCGAAAAAATTAAAAAAGCTTTCAGAAGAAAAGAACAGAATACAGATAATAAAAATCCACGTCTTAAAAATCAAGATGTGGATTTTTCAGTTAACAAAGGGACTGAAAATAATCCGGATAACAGAAAGAAAAAGAAGCCCGAGGATAAGGAAAAAGCTGAATTCAATACATCAAATGAAACTCCACGTCTTAAAAATCAAGATGTGGAGTTTCCGCATAATATGATAGATAGATATGATATAAAAAATAATACTTGTTTTAAATCTATCAATCAATCTTTAGTTAACTTACAGGTTAACGTTAACAAGCAGGCTGAAAATCAAAACGTGGAAACTTACCGGGAGATCATCAAGGAAAACATCAGCTATGATTATCTTTGTGACTGTGAAGATGTCGAAGAAGTAAACTGTATTGTTGATATCATGACAGATGTTGTTTGTTCAGAAGCAAAGGAAATGCGTGTTGCAAAGCGTATTATTCCGTTATCAGCTCTCAGGTCAATATTTTTGAAGCTGAATGAAAACCACATCCAGTATGTGCTTAACAATCTCAGGAAAACAGCAACAGATATCAGAAATATCAAGGCATATCTCATAACATCACTTTACAATGCGATGCAGACACTTCAGCTGCATACGAACGCTGACGTAAGAAACTGTCTTTACGGAAACAAAGCAATCAGTTCAGGTAAAGCAACAGACGAAGAGGTTTCTTACGACATCAACGAGTTTAACAAGTTCGCAATAACATTCAGCGAAAATACAAGAAAAAAAGCATCATATGACCTGAGCAAAGTTGTTCCTGCATGGATGTGCTGATTGAAAAGGAGGAAAAAGTCATGAAAAAGATCGCTATATTCAATAACAAGGGCGGTGTGGGTAAGACCACATCGGTTATCAACATCGCATACGCACTTCACAAAGCCGGGAAGAAAACACTGGTCGTTGACTGCGATACTCAGGCAAACTGCTATTATTTCTTCCTTTCAGAGAAAGCAAATAAAATCCTGCCGACAAAGTATGAAAATATCGCTCATACCACGTATCAGGACTTCACAGGGCTGAACTCTGACGAGCTTGAAGTGTTCGACTTCATTCTGCTTGATCTTCCTCCGGTACTCAGCGATGAGATCAAGAACATCATTGCTGCTTCCGACAAGGTTTACGTGCCGCTGATGCTGAGAAGATTCGAACTTGCAGGACTAAGCAATCTTGTAACTAACTGCGGTGAAAAGCTTGGCGGTATTTACGTGACCATGTACAAGAACCGTGATGAAGAGATGTTTGACGAGTTCCGTCAGGCTCTTGGTGACAAGCTCATGGATACTGCGATACCGTACTCGGATGCGATAATCGATTCTCAGCGTGAGGGACTTCCGCTTGAAGAATACTTCGAGAAGCGTGGTGTTCCAAGACACCTGACAAATGCCTGGAAAGCAGCAGATGCATATAAAGCTCTGGCTAAGGAAATCATGGAGGTGCAGTGAGTATGAACATGGACATGAAGGCAATGCTTAATAACATTGCAGCTACTACATCCAACATGGATATCAAGATGCTTGATATTGACGAGCTTCATGATTCAGCCGAAAACTTCTTTCACGTTGACCGTGTTGAAGAACTTGCTGAATCTATTCTCGCTACCGGCAGAGTTAAGGAAAACCTGATCGTAACTCCGATAAAGGATGGTGACGGATACGAGATAGTTTCCGGTCACAGACGTACAGCAGCAGTCAGACTTCTTCTTGAAAAAGACGAGAAGAGTATTTCACGCAAGCTTCCCTGCATGGTGCTGAACTACAGGGATGACGAAGACAAGCTCATAGATCTGATCATGATGAACGTCACACAGCGACAGATGAGTGATGCGGATCTTTACACGAGCTATAAGAAGCTTAATGATATCTTTCAGGCGAAGAAAGAGAAAGGTGAAAAATTCGGTAAGTTCCGTGAAAAGATTGCTGAGATTTTAAACGTTTCTCCGGCTCAGGTCGGTAAATTACAGAACGTTGAAAAGCACGCTGTTCCGGAAATCAAAGAAGCTGTCGAGAATGGAACGATATCTCTTTCTACAGCAAACGATATTGCAAAGCTTGATGAAGAAAAGCAGAAAGCAATTGCAAAATCAGATAAACTTTCGGATATCAAACCAAAGGATATCAAGAAACCGTCTAAAACTGAAAAAGTTGATACAAGTATCAACTTGGCAAGCGATGGCAATAAAAAAGTTGATACAAGTATCAACTTGGCAAGCGATGGTAACGAAAAAGTTGATACAAGTATCAACTTGGAAGACGATGGCAATAAAAAAGTTGATACCACTATCAACTTAGAAGACGATGAAGAAATAACACTTCCGACACCTGAACAAATAGAAGCTTGGCGTAAAGAATCTAATGAGAAAATTGAATGGGCAAACTCACTTACCGAAGAGCAGATAGATTTTCTTTGTGACGGTGGTTGGTATAACAATGCAATTCGAGGATATGTGATAGCAGCTGCGAGAGAAGCTGATTTTTCAAATGAACAAATCAATGAATTGGTTAATGGTCTTAGATTTGCTTTCTCTGAAAAGAACAAGCGTGATGCTGAGAAGATAAGCAGGGACTTCTTTAATGGTTTTGACGTCGATTAAAAGATGAAGTTTTTACGAGGAGAAATACGATAATCGGATTATGACGAATATTGAAAAACACGAAACAGAAGTTAAAGTGATCAATCAGGAGCAAATAAAGTCAACTGTAAGACTGAGAGAAATTATTGTTTCAGTTGTTATAACAGTATTTGCAGTATGGTTCGCATTTGAACTAATCGATTATTTAATGTGCGGAGCATCCAATTCAAAATTCGATTACATACTTCTTGGTGCGACATTAATTTCAGCTGTTCTCAACATATTTCATATGCTGAGAATCATAAAAGATTACATTGGTTATGACTGAATCCGCTGAAGTTTACGGTGAATTCAGTAAGATGCAAGATACCGGTATCAATCCGGAAAAATATAAAGGAGTGTTGATGTATGGCTGACGGATGTAAGTTACCTGTAGTTGATGAGAAACTGAAAGAACAGGCAATGAAAGAATGGAAAGAAAATATGAAGTGGGCAAACTCACTTACAAAAGAACAGATCAATTTCTTGTGTGATGGCGGATGGTACAACAATACGATCGAAGGTTATATTCGATTAAGTGCCAGGTCTGCCGGATTCAAAGATGAGGATATCAGAAAGCTTATAGCAGGATTCAAAGAGTCATTGAACTGGTATGATAAAGAAGCTGCTGAAGCAGAATCAATGAAGTTATTATAAGATGGTTACAGTAACCAAGTTGACACCAGTGTCAACTTGGTAATCAAAGGGAAAAAGGAGGAATAAGAATTGGCACATGGTGATGATCTTGCTTCTGTATCTTTGCAGATGAGCACGACAGTGGTTCAGACGGCAGGAAGCGTTGTCAGAGAGATAGTTGCTGATCTTCTTAAGATGCTTCAGATGCAGAGAGAACACAGACTAAGGCAGGAAGAACTTCAGCTTAGAACCGGTACAGATACTTCTCCGCTTAATGGTGGAGAAGTCAGTGTCAGAGATCTGATGGATTCAGCAAGGAAAAATGCCGACTCTGTCTCAATGTCAGAACACAGCATATCAGAAGCAGACAAGACTAAGCTTACCGGGCTTGCTAATGATTACGATATACCGATAGCGTTCACAAAGCGTGGCGATGGTTATATGGCTCATGCAAGAGGACGTGATCTGCCAGTACTTAAAGAAATGCTTACTGATCTGATGCAGGAGAAGATAAATACAAAACAGAGCATCGGAAATTTCAAAATTCAGAAATGGGAAATACCGTTTCTGACAAACGAACTCAGTCACTATGAACTGAACGCACAGTTCGGTTCAACGAAAAAGGGCGATCACTTCTGTATGTATGACAAAGCCGATGAAAAAGCAATACTCATAGCTCGTTCCGAGTATCATCGCAAGTACAAGGAAGTGCGTGATAACTTCACAGCAAGTAAGGATGAACAGGGTTTCTTTGTTCTTAGAGACAAAGCATCCGGAAAAGAGATAACTTTCGATGATACGCAGAAGAGCTGTCGTGAGATATCCGCAGCACTTCAGGAGAACTTCGGATATGATAAAAACAAAGCTGACATAGCTGCTGCGAAGTTCGGTGAAGAAAATCTTCAGGGCAAGTTCAAGCATAACTACTTTGACAATCCTATCAATGATACTAAGTCGATTACTACGAACATCGTATTTGCCGATGAAAATCCATACACAGAACAGTACACCTGTATGAGAGTAGTTCCTAAGACTGATTCAACTCAGCGTGTAGTTTTCGCAGATGACGAAGGGAGATTTGCTGTACTTGATCCAAAGATGACACACAGCGAGATGGCAGATGAGCTTAAGGCGCAGTTCGGCTTGAGTGAAAAGAAAGAGATTGATGCTCTTGTAAGCAAAGCAGAGAAAACAATGCTTTACTATGCAAAAAATGAAGAACAGAAATTCACTTCTGAAGTTAAGTTTGATAAGAAGGACTTCAATATGTCAGATATAGAAACTGTATCAGGCATGAGAAGAGAAACGGACGGTCATGTTTATACACGTTTGCTTCCGGTCGATGAAATTAAGCTTGATATTGACCGTACCGGTAAAAACAGCTTCACTGTAAGATCAAATGCAGTTCATCTTGAAACAGACGAAAATAAGGAAACTACAAGATCAACTGAATCAAGAATGTTTACATTTTCTTTTTCAGACAAGAAACAGGCTGTACATGAGCTTGAAGCAGGACTTATGTCGCAGGGGGTTCCGCAGCCGATTGCGAACCGTGTTGCTATGGATGCATACGGCAAAGCGGAATCACAGGAAACATCAAGAATAGTTTCAGTTGAAGGTATTAAGGCAGATGCTGCTCATTACAGTTCTGATCTTAAAGTCGAAGCAGAGGTCTACAGTGCCGGTAAGAGTGCTGTGATAGATATATCAGACAGGCAGAACGGTCTTGAACAGCTTCAGTCAAGTTTCGGTGTGGATAAAGATACAGCCAATGATATGTATGATGACATCGAAAGAAAACTTACTGACAAACAGCAGAACGTTCTTGAAGGCTTCGGATATGAATGTGAAGACTGGACGATATCAGAAGCTTCATATGTTATCGGTAAGATATCTGAAAATGACTGGAAGATTCCTGATGATATGCAGCCTTCTGAATTCTCAATTGAATCTTTGCGCAGTCCGGCGATTGATCTTAAGACAGATAAACATGAACTTCCTGTACCGGAAGTTCCGGATATGGATGATGTATCGTTAGGCGGTCGATGATATGGCAAAGAAGAAAAAGGGAAAAACAACTATTGCTTTACCAAAACCACAGTTTACAACTTCAACGCTGATACTCGCAGCATTTGCTACGGTTGGTATTCTGTTTGCCTGTATGTTTATCGGTTCGGCTCTTGATTATTCCGTAAGCTCTGCCGGTAAACTTGATCTGACATATTTGTCGAGGGCTTTTAATCGTGTATCAGCTGATCCTTCTCTGATGTTTAAGAGGTTTTCTGAAAAGAAAAGCTATGCCAGACAGATAACAATGTACGGTCTTCTTGCATGGGGGATATTCCTGGCATACAAGGCAACGGAAGAACCAAAGAAAACACACAGAAAAGGCGTTGAACACGGTTCAGCAAAGTGGGGCGATAACAAAGAAAAAGCTGCACTTAATAAGGATAATGAAGTCAAACGTATTGTTATGCGTGACAAAAAAGGAAAGCCTTTGACTGATGAAAATGGAAATATAGTTCATGCAGTATCAGAAGAAGCACTTATCCTTGCTTCTGATGTCAAGATTACGATGAATACATGGATTCATGGTCTTAACCTGAACGTTCTCATAATTGGTGGCTCAGGATCAGGTAAGACAAGAGGATTTGCATTACCAAACATCATGGAGATGGGTTCTTCATTTGTTATCACAGACCCGAAAGGTGAGATCCTTCAGGCATCAGGCAGGATGCTTGAACAAGCCGGGTACAAAGTGAGAGTTCTCAATCTTATTGAGATGGATCACAGTAATAACTATAATCCGTTTCATTACGTTTATGACAATGAAGGCAATGTTTCAGAAGACAACATCAAAAAGATGGTTGATACGCTTTTCAAGAACACCAAAGGTGACGGAGAAAAGACAGACTTCTGGGCACAAAAAGGTCAGTCGCTTCTTGAAGCGATTGTATTCCTGCTCTTTGAGGAGTCGGAATATAATGCAGAGTTTGAAGAGGTAGAGGTAAACGGAGAGATCAGGCGAAGGATCAAGCCTGAAACACGTGATCTTTCACATCTTAATTTCTTCTCTGTTACCGAGAAGATGAGAAGACTTAACTATCCTCCGAAAGGTTCAAGAGTTCCGGATGGATTCTTCATGGAACGTGAACCGGATGAAACGGAAGAAGAGTTCCGTGAACGTCAGAGACAGGGTTTCCTTTGTCCGCTTGATAAGGACTTCATTGAACTTGAAAAGCGTAAAGGTGAGACACTGGCTGAAAGGCTTTACAAGGAAGTCAGAAATGCTCCGGAAGAAACCGGACAGTCTTTTCTTTCTTCAGCCACTGTAAAGACGTTCTTCTTCAACCTTACTAATCTGCGTAACCTTACGTGCTGTGATAACATTCACCTTGAAACGCTTGGCGATGAAAAAACAGCTTTATATCTGCTCCTGCCGGCTACATCTACAACATATAATTTCATAGCAGCAATGCTCTACAGTCAGATGTTCGATGTGCTGTCCAACAGAGCAAACTTCAAGTATGGCGGTACGCTTCCGGTTCATGTACGCTGTATCATGGATGAATTTTATAATATCGGAGAAATACCAAACTTCGATGTAGTTATCGGCTTTGTCCGTTCGATGGGTATATCGCTTAACATTATTCTTCAGAACCTTTCGCAGATAAAAGCAAGGTATGAAAAAACATGGGAGATTATAACCGGTAACTGTTCTTCTCTCATATTCCTCGGTGGTAATGAAGAGAGTACATTCAAATACATATCTGAACAGCTTGGCAAAGAAACGATCGATGTACGGTCGATGAACAGAACCAAAGGCAAATCACCAAGTACATCAGAAAGCAACAGTATCATGGGCAGAGAACTGATGACACAGGATGAACTTAAGACAATGCCGAGAGAAGACTGTGTTATTATGCTTCAGAACCATAATCCGTTTTATTCGGAAAAGTTTTTACCGGAAGATCATCCGAACTATAAGTTTCTGTCGTTTGGCGGAAATGATAAATATAATGTTAATGAAATTCATTCTGTTACGGTGACACAGTTTGAAAATCAGTTCAAAAAAGTTGATACCAGTATCAACTTGGCGAAAACTGACATCAAAAAAGTTGACCCTGAGGTCAACTTGGAAAAATCAGAAACAAAAAAAGTTGACACCAGTGTCAACTTGGTAAAAACGGAAACGCCAAAAGTTGATACCAGTATCAACTTAGAGAAAAATGATAATAAAAAAGTTGACACCAGTGTCAACTTGGAAACCAATGGTCACCAGGCTGGTACAAATATCAACTTAGCAAAAACGGATAATATCAATCCGAAATACAAAGAACAGCTTGCAGCAACATTTGTTCCGGATTCAAAGCCGAAAAATGAAGAGGTACTTGATCCCGGTGAGTTCGACGATCTGCTCGAAGAATGGTTCGGAGATTCATTTGATTCACAGGATAAGGAAAATCAAAATGGATCAGAAAAAGACCCCGCACTTAGTGATGACGATGATGTATTCCGTGATGACCTTATAAGTTCGGTTACAGTACCGGCAGTAGAAGAAGAGTTTACAGCTGACACAAGGTTCGGAGAGCTTGAAGAAGATTTTGAAAGCATCGACCTTGAAAAAGAGGAGGTATCAGAAGATGAAAAGAACGTCGGATTATCCTTAGAGGAACATTACTCTGAGGAGCTTTACGAAGGAAAAGAAGAGATTTCACTTGAAGGCGAAGAGTTCGATATTGAAATGATCACAACGACAGTAAGTCAGAATGATTTCGATGAACTGGCTTTCGTATGATCAAAAAAGAAAACAATGATATTAAGAGATTGTAAGTTTATCATCTATATTCTTGCACTCTTATAAATAAAACATATTTCATTAACGAAAGGAAAATCATTATGAAAGACTTAAAGAAGCTTAAGAAAAGACTTTACTCACTTGCAGCAACATTCCTTGTTACTTGCTACACAATGGCTACAGCTTATGCTGATAATCCACAACCAGCTGGTAATGCTGCACCAGCGGCTGCAGACACTGGCGGTTTTAACAGTGTAATCGACACAGTGCTGAAGTGGGGAGGTACAGCCGGATTAGCAGTCATTATGGTAGGCGGTATTATGTTTGCTTTTGCATTTAAAAATAATGATCCTGAACAGAAGACATCGGCAATTCAGACAATGGTCGCTGGTATTATTGTTGCTGCGGTTTGTGGTCTTGGCAGGGCAGGATTTGGGCTGTAATTCAAGCTTGTATCAGCAGAATAAAGAAGATAAGTCAGACTTTCGGGTCTGGCTTTATTTTCTGCTTAAAGAGAGGAGTATGATCGAATGACGCATATATTAGGCTTTTTGCCTGATCTTCCAAGTACAACCGGCGGTCCTAATGATCTGCTTACAAGTTTTTTGAGTAAGGTTGTTGATTTAAAGGACTGGATTTTTAAAATAGGTGGAATCTTGATTTTTATTGGTGCAGTAAAACTTGGAATATCTTTCAGATCAGAAGATGAAAAAGAAGCTATGCAAGCTGCATTAATAATGGTGGCTGGATTAATAATACAGGATTCTGTCAGTGCTGCTTCAACTATATTTACTGTTACGGGCAGCGCAGCAACAGAATTTAATACACTGACTAAATTTGCGGCAGGATGGGTAGCAAAAGCAGGTTTGGTGGGTGTTATGATTGGCGGAATACAGTTTGCCTTCGCATTTAAAGATAATAATGCCGGTGCAAAAGTGCTTGCTATAAAAGGTATGATTGCCGGAATTATAGTATCTGCTGTTTCCGGTTCAATCAGCGTATTTATATAAGAGAGGTGGAGAATTTGATTAAGAAAAATCTGTCCCCGATAAGAAAGTTACACAGATATTTGTTTATCTTTATTCTTGTCGCAGGATTTTATTATATATTGTTTCCGTGTGTTGTTCATGCGGATGTGTTCGGCACTGAAATACAGGATGTATACGAAGATATAACTGAAAATGTAAAAGAAGTAAATGATATTTTAACCAAGGCATTTGAATTATCAAAGCAATCGCCATATACTTTGCTTAAAGGATATAAGGTTCCACAAGCCGAGACTATTTATAATGCTTCCAAACAAGCTGCGCTTGTTGTTGCAGTATTGCTTCTTATGGTCGATTTTTTCAGAAAATCGGTTCATTTTGACTGGTCGTCAAGATGGGAGAACGTTCTTATCTTTCTTGTTAAAGTAATTGTAGTAAAACAGGTAGTTCAGAACGCTGATGTTATTGTCAGTCATATATATGCATTGTGTGACTGGGTAAATGGAAAAGCTTTTTCTACGTCAGGGACAGTTGAGTTGTTACCATATGATGCAAAACCACATGAGTATAAAGTAAGTATATTTGGCGAAGTTGTTAAACAAGCTTCACAACCTTGGTGGACTGTTATTAAAAATGTAATTACACCTGGAACTAAACCTTTGCAAGCAACATACAATATTTCGTTTAAAGCCGTTAAAATTTTTTATCCCAACGCTACATTTCCAACAAATTTAGAATTTGCTTTTGAAGATCATCCATTCGATAGTCCATATGGAGCAAATAAAATTTTTAATCCGACCATTGAAAAGATTTTTCTGTGGTTCTATTTTATTTTCATGAAACTGATCGCTTACTATATCATTGTAGTCGTTATAGGAAGAACGTTTGAACTTTGCGTATATACGCTTCTTGCGCCTCTTCCACTTGCCACATTCGCATCAGAAGTAGCATCAGATACGGCAAAGAACTTTATCAGAAACTATATGGCTTGCGCATTACAGGTAACAGTAATAGCTACATTTTTTACCGTATATACTTGCATGATGAAAAATTTAGCTGGCTTAAGTGGTTTGAAATACATAGAAATAATAATGCTCGCATCACTTGCAGTTGCGGTATCCCGAAGCGGAGACTGGTCAAGACGATTGTGCGGAGCTTCATAACGGAAGGAGAATATACTGATGATTGAAATAAAAATACCGGCTGATATCCACGCTTACAAAAGTAAGCTCATATTCGGCTTTACAACAAGACAGGTTATATCACTTGGCGCAGCTCTTGGTATAGGAGTTCCGCTTGGCGTTTTCGGTAAAAAGTTCATATCTGATGATATACTTTCATGGTTGGTTATCGGAATAGTAGCTCCTGTAATTGCGTGGGGATTTTTTACTTACAAGGACATGAAATTCGAGGATTACGTGAGGGTAATGCTGAATTTCAACTGGTATCCGCAGAAACGTGTTTATGAGGATACAGAATGTAATATCTTTGCACGGGCAAATGAAGAAATAAATGAGATTGAAATCACTCAGCAGAGAATCAATACAGGTGAACTTGATACCAATAATAATGAATTAGACATATAGAGAGGGTGTATAATAATAAATGACTTTTCTGAAAACAAAGAAAAAAGCGGCATCACCTGAAAAGAAAAAGGCTGCACGTGATATTGATAAGGAAAGAGAACTTGCTGAACAGAAAGATAAGAAAACCAGGAAGGTTAATAAAGCAAGGATTATAAAGAAAACCACAATTCACACAATGCCGTATGAATGTTTTGTCAGCGATTATGTAATGCTGCTTAAAACTAATGTAAGAGTTGGTAAAGAATACGCCAACATATATTCGAAAACATACAAGGTTCCTGACTGTAATTATTCATCATTGACGGAAGATGAACAGCTTGAAAAAATGCAGATATTTATTGATTGTCTGAACGGAATGGACAGTAATGTCAGCCTTCAGATATCAATTATAAATTCTCATATCAACTCAGAAGAATTTGAAGACCGTATGCTTCTTAAAGACGGAGAATATCCGGAAATGCGTAAAGAGATCAATAATATCCTTACTGAAAAAGTAATGCGTGGCAGGAATGGACTGCAATGCAGAAAATTTATTACAGTAACGGTTCTTGCAGTAGATTATGAAACAGCATCAACAAGGTTTTATAACATTGAAGCTCATCTTGTAAATTGCATGGAGAGACTTGGAACAAAAGTTGTTCCGGTTAACGCCAACGCACATGTACGTTTGATTGCGGATATACTTCGTGATCCTAATGACGTGATAAGGGAAATAACAAAGAAGGAATTTGCAAGGCAGGAAGAAAAAATGCTTTGCTGTCCGGATTACTTTGAATTTAAAAAAGATTATTTCATGTTTAATGACAAGTATGCCAGATGTCTTTATTTCAGAAGACTTCCTCCATCTATTATAGATACTCTTTACAAGGAGATTGTTGAATTGAATCTTGAAATGGTCATTGCTGAAAACATCGAATTTGTAGATACCGATGATGCTCTGACTATGGTAAAGCGTAAGATAACAGATATGAAGGAAGAAGAGATCAAGAAAACAAGAAAGGCAGCCGAAGCTGCAAGAGGAGCTTTTGTTGACCCGATTGAAGGTTCTCAGTTAGCTATCGATAAAGCTCATGCGCAGGAATTTCTTGAAGATCTGCAGCAGCGAAATCAGAAGATGACGCTGTGCCAGTTCATCGTTATCCTTATTTCAAATTCTTACGAAGAAATGCTGAAGAATACCGAAGCTTTTGAAATAGTAATGAGAAAGTATCAGATCGATGCGATATCAGCGCCTTACCGTCAGGAACAGGCTTTTGCTTCTGCCCTTCCGGTCGGAAATTCAATGTCATACGATAAGGATAAGAACCTTCAGGTTCGCAGAACATTAAGTTCTGAAAGTACAGCAGCTTTCATGCCATTCAACGCAAAAGAATTAAGGCATAAGGGTGGTATGTGGTACGGTCATAATCAGATGTCACGGTCTACGATAATGTTCGACAGACGTAAACTCCATAATCCGAACGGATTTATCTTTGGTGTGCCTGGTTCAGGTAAGTCAGTAACAGCAAAGCTTGAAATTATTTATTCTGTGCTGTCTACCAATGATGAAATACTTATTCTCGACCCTGAACGTGAGTATGTCGCGCTTTGCGAAATGCTTGGCGGTGAGGTAATAAATATCTCAGCAAACTCTGCTACACATATCAATCCTCTGGATCTCACAGAAAATCCGGATAAGGATGATAAGGAATATGATCCGATCAAAGCCAAATATGACTTTATGCTTTCATTCTTCTCGGCTATCCTTGGTAACAGTGATATTAATCCGGTTCAGAAAACTATCATAGATACTGTTATGCACAAGATGTATGACAAGTACAAGGGTAAGAATCCTACACTTAAGGAATACTACGAAATACTTGAACAGTATGAAAATGAAGTAGAGGATGAGATCAAGAGTGAAACATCGTATCTCAGACAAACGCTTCATCTTTATGTTCATGGTTCCATGTCGGTATTCTCTCACGAATCAAACGTTAATATCAATAAGCGTATAGTTGTATATGATATAAAGGATCTCGGCAAGAACCTTCAGACACTCGGTATGATGATCACGCTTGAAAACATCTGGGACAGAGTAGCTCATAACCGAAGCAAGGGTATAGGAACAAGAATATACATCGATGAAATGTACCTTCTCTTCAAATCTGAACAGTCGGCGAACTTCTTCTATGAGCTTTATAAGCGTGCAAGAAAATGGGGTGGTATTCCGACCGGCATCACACAGAACGTCGATGACCTTCTCCGTTCCGAACTTGCGAGAACGATGTTGTCAAACACAGAGTTCGTTATTATGCTCTCTCAGAACGCTACTGACCGTGAACAGCTTTCTGATCTTCTTAAGATATCAAAAGATACGATGAAGTATGTAACGAATTCACGTTCCGGTTCAGGTCTTATTTTTGCCGGTGACTATGGATGCATACCGTTTGAACACATATATCCGAAGGATACTATCATCTATAAATATGTAACTACAAGATTCGGCGAAAATCTGAAAGAAAAAGTTGACACCAGTGTCAACTTGGAAAACACTGATAAAAAAGGCTGATGCTTATCGCTTTCAGAGAGGTGATAAACAATGCCAAGAATAGTACGAAAAAGAACTATAAAGAACATCGCAAAAAAGACGTTTAAATTCGCTTATAAACAAGCCGTGAGCGAAGTTGATAACCGAGTTAAAATGATGAAAAGTGGTGTGAACAGCAATTATAAGCAAAGTGACAGTATCGCAAATACCGGTGCGCAAAGTCTCGAAACTGTAAAAAAAACCGGAAAGAAAACGGTCAAAACGGTAAAGCGTACTGTAAAGGCTACTAAGAATACAATCCGAACAGTCAAGAATACTCCAAAGCGAGTTAAGAGAACAGTAAAAACCGCAGCCAAGGTTGTTAAAACTACTGTTAAAGTAATCAAAGTTACAGTAAAAGTTGTTTCTAAAATAATAGCATTTCTTGGTGATCCGGCTGTTTTTGTATGTGTAATAGCGCTTATAATTGCTATTTATCTTATCGTTGCCTGTGTAGCTGCTTTGGGAGGTGCTGCTGCCGGTGAAGCTAATACAAAAAAAGCGTACAGTCAGGCTGCCGGACTTGGAGATGTTCCGAAAGAATTTCAGCAAGGTCTCCAGGTACTGAAAAAGTGCAAAGATGATCGTAAGAAAGCGTATGAGCAATGGATTGATACTCATCTGCATTATGATGAAAACAATAAAAGAGAATCAGATCTTGTATACATGAAAAAATATGACAAGATCAATAATGAAACAGAGTATCAAACTGGGTTGGCTTCTGATCCTCAGAAGAATATACTTAAAAATGCTCTTACATGGGATTCTGCTGTGGATGATGAAGAAATACTATCCATTGCATATGTTCTTGAACAAAAGACCAAGAATGAATTAACTCCTGAAGCTGAGTACAAGATACATACAGTAAAATATACAGAAGACCTTATAAATCAGGTTTTGTATAAGGTTGTTGAGTGGAAGGATAGCAATGTAAAAAATGGAGGAGTGGAATGTCCCCAGTGTAACTGTGTAAAAATTGTTACTCAAGTTGAAAATAAAGAATGGCGCATGTATGAGGATGGATTTAACAAATATAATGCTGCTTGTAATGAATGGTATTCGATCCATGAATTAATGGCAAACTGTCCGGTAGGAAATTCATCAGCTGAATCTGCATACTGGAGCACTAATAATATAAACGGTAAAATTCAGGATTGGAAAAACAAGTATGAGTATGACGGGAATTATGGCAGATACTATACTCCGTATTACAATATATATGATTCTAATGATAAAGGATATAGCTTCTACTCAGATTTATGGGATAATGTAAGATGTGTATATGAAAATAATCGAAATAACACAGATCAGTATAAAGATGAGATAACATATCAGTGTGACAAGGTTCATAAACTTTATTCTGAAGCCCTCGAATTTTACAACAAGGAACAGATAATGACCATGCTCAATTTTAACGATGTTGATAAGTACTGGGAACAGCTTACCGAGGACTATCTAAGAACCGGAATAACGCCTGCAGGTCCTTAAGGAGGGATAGTTTGAAATTATTAAAAAATTATAATGAGCGTTCTCAAAAAATCGAACGTTTCATATTGAAAAATAAAATTTTCTGTCTGATTATTGTGATTGCTGTTGTTGTTATGATCGGTGGTAAAATAAACGAAATTTCAGAATTACAGAATAAGACTGACATTTCTGTTTCAGAACAGGAATCAGATGAAGAAAAAGTTGACACCAGTGTCAACTTTGAAGAAGCAGACAAGGAAGATGACGGGAAACACTGGCGGTTCTATTGGACTGATCTTGTTGTACTGGTTGCCGGAGGTGGCTTTTGCAGTATACAGATCATCAGGGAACGCGCTAAAGCAAAGGAGAAATTACATTGAAATACTTTAGTGATGTACGACTCGAAAGTAAGGGCAAGAAGAGAAGGATCTTCTGTGTACTCGAAGATCCTGGCAATGGTTCAGTACCAGAATTTAATCAGAATGTACTGAAGAACAACAATCAGTATAAATTATATGAATACGAAACCAAGCCAAAGATAATCGATGTTGTTTACAGTGTATATTCAACAGAAGAAAATGTTGCAGCGAATACTGCGGATGAAGTATTCGAACAACTTGTAGATGATGATGAAACTTCATTCATTGCAAGCGGTGACTTTATATTTGATGTAAGAAATAAGGTCGTTCGTAATACGAAGAAATCTAATTTCAATCTGAAAATTGCACTGTTGATAGGAATACCGATTGTAGCTGCTGGTGCTCTTTATGTTGGTGTAAAATACGGATATCAGAAACTTGCAGAGAATATGGCTGCAGATAACGGTATAGTTGATAACACAGAACAGTCTGTAGATGGAATGATGATACCAGTTATTGAGAATGAACATGATCCGGATGCTGAACAGGTCACAATATCTATAGACAGATCATATGCTGCAATACCGACAGAAGATCTGATTCTTAAAGGTGATGTTGACAGCAAGACCGGAGTAGCAGAGATTACTCTTCCGGAATTCGATCATGAGGATTGGTTCTCACACGTTCCGGGTTATACATTTGGCTTCTCAACAGTCGAAGACAGTGACAGAATAGAGTACTATGGCGGTCAGACTTACAAGTTTGAGAAAGATACAAAGCTTTACAGAGTATTGGTTAAGTACGGTGGTGGTAACGGAACCAAAGAAGATCCTTATCTGATTAATTACTACGATCAGCTTGAACTTATGGCAGAAGAAAAAGCAAGAGGTTATTTCAGACAGACTTGTGATATAGAATTTCCTGACTGGGCAATGCACACGTCTATTGATACAGTCAACGAACTGAAAGAAAAAGACCCTGCTAAAGAAAGATTCGAGTATGACGGTGGCGGTTACGTGATCCGTGGACTAAAAACGCCTTTATTCGGTAAAGTTTCCGGAGCACTTATAACAAACGTAAACATTCAGGATGTATCAATCCTGAATCCTGCATATAAAAACTACGGTGTTCTTGTATGCGAGTCATATAACTATCAGTTTGAGGATAAAAACAAAAAGAAATTTGAAACAGATGAAACAATTATAAGAAACTGTACAGTTGCAAGAGCTGCGATTGATGTTGATTATCCGAGCACAATTGATTCAGAAGTAACTGCTGAGGTAGTTACAGCACATGAAGTAATTGCTCCGGAAGCTCTTGAATATGATGACAAGGGCAATCCGATAACAACAGCTCCGACTTCAGCACCCAAGCCGACACATTCTGCTGATTTTGCAATCGGTGCTATTTCCGGTCTTGGCGGTCAGATTGAAAACTGTTATGTTGAAGATTTTACTGTCAGCTGTGATATAGGTACATACTTTGCTTACGTTGGCGGTATTTCCGGAAAACCGGCAAGTGTTACGAATTCAGCTGTTAAGGATCTTAAGCTATCCGGTCGTATATTTTCTTGCGGAGGTATTGTTGGTTCTGCTGCCGGTGCAAAGAAATACGGAACTAACGGTGAAGCATTACAGGACAATTACGGAGGTAATATTCAGGGGTGTGCAGTGATTACAGCTGAAATGGATTCAGAATTTGCAACAGGCGGTATTGCCGGAGAAAGTTCATCCAAGACTCCGAACAGACTTATCTCTAACTGTTATTCCTGCGGTCTTACAATGAGTTCCGGAGTAAAGTCTGAAGGTGCTATTGTAAACAGCGGGTACCTTGGCGGTATTATAGGTTCAGATGGTCAGGAATTTAACGGACACACAGTTATTAACTGCGTATCTCCGGCTGATTATAAGATTATCGGAAATGCATCAAGGTCGAAATTTGATAAGTCAAACAGACTTGCACCACCATATGCCTTCCTTCAGGAGACGATTCTCAGTGTGCTTAACCTTAATTCTGTATCGCCTGATAATCCGGATGTGATATTCACAGGCGAATTTACAGCTGATGACAAGCTGATGTATACAAATAATACTGGAGAAAAATTAGAAGGAACAATTGCTTATCCGGAAAAGCTTAAGGAACTGATTGACAGAACAAAATCATCTGAGGAGGACTAATACCATGGCAGAAAAAGAAAAGAAGCTGACGCTCAGGTCAGTTCAGACACAAATCGAAAAAACAGATGAAAAGATCTCAAAGAAGAACGTTGATATCGTAAAGCTCAAAGCTGAAATAAAGGAACTTGAAAAGGAAAAGAAAAAGCTCGTTCAGACAAAGGAACAGCTTGAAACTGAACAGATCCAGAAGCAGATAGAAGCATCATGGCTTAATGATAAGAATACATCTGCCGAAGATATCTCAAAGATCATCGAACTTGGTAATCAGGTCAAGGATAAGATGCATGAGCTTAATATAAGCGATATTGTTACGGCTGTGAACATGGTTTACGAGGATAAAATGAGTAAGAAGGGTAATGGTGAAAATGCGTAAAATTCCGGAGGAAAAGCTCGAAAGTTTACGCCAGTATCCTATATCGATGCGATTGCAGCAGCTGCGATACTACTGCGATATAAGTCAGAGAGAGCTTGCAGAAGCTATCAACTGCACTCAGATGTCTATTGTAGACTGGGAGTCGGGCAAAATACTTCCGTCATGGCGTTCACTGAAAAAGATCATAGCTTTCTATGACCTTCCGGACACAGTATTCATTGACTGGACGGTTGAACGTACCAAGATGAGAAAGAACCGTTTAAATCTTAATAAAACCATAAATAAAGAAGATGAATCGTTGATACACTTCGGTTCAATCGATGATGAATAATATATAATCAAAGAGCAACAGTAAAACCTGCTGTTGCTTTTTTATTGGGGGTATTCTGAAAATGAAAGGTGAGAAAACTAATGGCAAGTGTTGAAGAAAAAGTCGAGGAGTTTTATAAGAACAAACTTGATGGTCTGGGTATCAGGCATTATGCAAAAACCGAAAAAATAAACAGTTCCATTGACGATGCATTAAAGAACGCTGATTCTAAATCAGGTAATAAAGGAAACAATTATCCTGATATTCGTCTTCTGCTTGAAAATAAACATCGCAGAAACATTCCTGTTATGATAGAAGCTAAAGGTTCTAAAGGAAAATTAGAAAAGCTCACCAAAGAGGACGATATTGAACTCGTATCGAATGGCAATAATCCAAATAGAGCAGTTATGGAATTTGCGGTCAATGGAGCTTTACATTACGGAAACGCCATTCTTGATGGAAATATATACAAAGAAGTTATTATTATAGGCATAAACGGTTCGGTTCTTGATGAAAATGGCAATCTAACTGATGCTGAAATCAAGGCGTATTATGTATCAGAAAAGAACAATCGTGTGCCGAAGGAAATCAAAGATTTCGATTTAGTCCAGATGACTGATAAGAATATTGATGATTTTTATGCTTTGCTTGATACTCTGAACCTTTCAGATGCCGAACTTGAAAAACTGAAGCGTAACAAGGAAGAAACTTTAGAGAAAAATATCAAGGATATTCATCAAAGGATCTATGATGATAATGATATGAAAAATCTTTTATCTACAAATGATAAACTGTACTTCTTCTGCGGTTTGATTATGGCAGGGCTTACGACGGAAGGTGTCAAGCCTTTGGAAGTTGATGATTTACCTTCCAATAATGACGAAGAGGACAATGATGGTCAGACAATTCTCAAAAGAACAAGATCTTTTCTCAATAAGAAGCATTGTTCAAGAGCAAAGGTTGATATGATAATTGGGTATCTGAAACCTGTATTTGAAAAGCCAAATCTTTGGAAGCCTAAGAATGGTGAGAGTATTATCAAATCTGTTTATAAACAAATTAAATCAGAAATTTTACCTTTGCTTGAAAGCAATCTCCATTTGGATTTTACCGGTAAGATACTGAATTCGCTTAACGACTGGGTTACTATAGAAAATGACAAGCTTAACGATGTTGTTCTTACTCCGAGATTTGTAACAAACCTCATGGCTCGTATCACAAGAACGGATAAAGATTCATTTGTATGGGATACTTGTATGGGGTCTTCGGGTTTCCTTGTTTCTTCAATGGATCTGATGATTGCAGATGCAAAAGCAGCTATCAAAGACATCGATAAACTCGATGCTAAAATCAAGCATATCAAAGAACAGCAACTGCTTGGTATTGAAATTTTAGGCAATATATATATTCTTGCTGTTCTCAATATGATACTGATGGGTGATGGTTCTTCACAGATCATTTGTGGTGATTCTCATAATGAGATTAAGAAATACAATGATTTTCCAGCAAATGTATTTCTTCTTAATCCACCGTACTCTGCACCGGGTAAAGGACTTATTTTCGTTGATGAAGCTCTTTCTAGAATGGAAAATGGGTATGGCGCAGTTCTGATTCAGGAGAATGCTGGAAGCGGTCAGGGTGATGTCTATTCTAAACGACTTCTTCAGAAGAATACACTTGTCGCAAGTATACATATGCCTGCTGATTTATTTAAAGGTAAGTCATCCGCACAAACTGCTATTTATCTGTTTAAAGTAAATCGTCCTCATGAAGGTGATGATGTTGTCACATTTATTGATTTTAGTGAAGACGGATATTCAAGACAGAATCGTAAGAAGTCAACGCAGGAAGTAAATCTTCGCAATATAGATCACGCATTAGAACGTTATGATGAAGTGGTCGCTCTTTGTCTTGGTAAGAAACCAAAAACGGATTATTACACTGAAGCAAACGGTAAGGTCATCAAGGACACAATCACTCTTGAAGGCGATGACTGGACTTTCAATCAGCATAAGATAATTGATACGACACCAACTGAGCAGGATTTCAAGAAAACAGTTGCGGATTATCTTGACTGGAAAGTATCTGCAATTCTGAAAGGTCAGGCGAATACAGATGTTTAATACATTTAAAATTAATGATGTTTTTTATAAGATTGATACACCAAAAATCAAAGCTAAAGCCAATGATTTTCCTACAGAATATTCTACAGAATATTCTGTACCTTTACTTACGGCTGGAGCAGAGAATCAAGGACTTAACAGATACGCAAAATCATCAGATTGTCCTGAGATTATCAATAATGCAATTAGCGTATCAGCCAATGGTGCGAACTCTGGTGTTTGTTTTTATCAACCTTATGATTTTGCAGTTCTTCAGGATGCGTATGCTATAAAAGTGAATGGCCGTGAAATTAAAAATGTTGAAGAAGGATTGTATTTAACAGGAGCATTAAATAAATCTATTAGAGATAATCACGATTGGGTTAATAAAGCCGGTTGGAATAATATAAAAAATGACGATATTAAACTTCCTGTGATTGAAGTGCCTGCCACAGACTATAATTATACAATTGACGATATTGATTGGAACTATATGAGCAAGTACATCAAAGAACTTGAGTACGAACATATTGAAAAACTTGAGCGTGATCGTATCACAGAGTTGGATGCGTATTTACAGGCTTCAGGTTTGAATGATTATGAACTGACTGAAGATGATAAGAATATCCTCGCTCTCTCTGCCAAAAGAGAATTTGCCAAAGACGAAACGCTGGAAGATAATAGTGAAGATAAAGTAAGATTTGGTGAATTTCTTCTTGAAAAACTATTTACAGCTTCAACTGGAGATGTAGATTTACAGCAGAAAGATATTAATGGTAAAGGTAATTTCTTTATCAATAGTGGCGTTGAAAATAGAGGTGTTAAAGGTAAAACAGATAGAGAAGCGAGAGTTTTTCCTGTCAACACTATCACTATTGATTTTTGGGGTAATGCCTACTATCGTGATTTTGAATATAAGATGGCGACTCATAACCACGTATTTTCATTAAGCGGTGACGTTATTAGAAATGAAAATGTCGGTCATTATATAGTTGGTACGTTATCTAAAATACCACAATTGTTTTCGTATAACAATATGGCTACATGGAATAAACTTAAAGTGTTGAATATAAGTCTTCCGATAAAAACAGATGCCCCTGAAAAATACACTACTGATGATATAGATTTTGATTATATGGAATGTTATATCCGTGCTATTGAAAAGCTTGTTATAGCTGATGTGGTAAAATATAAGGATAAAGTAATTGAAACCACAAAGAAAGTGATAGAGAAATAAAGGTCATGAAAACAGTTGAAATACTCCCCGGAGTATGATATAATATAGATAGAGGAAAATACATTTCATCAATAATTCTGATGAACAGATAACGAAAGGATCTGATTTATATGGGAAAAGATTATTTAAATCCGGAATGGGATCTTGTTGATGCCAAGGAATATGCAGAACAAACAATAAACGGAAAACTTGCATTTGCAGCTGTATATGCGGTGAAAAACGGAATAAAGGATGAAAACGCTAAAGTACATATTTATCGCAAAGAACTTATTCGTCTGTTTCAGAAAGTACATAAAGCTAAAAACAAAGATGAAATCAATGAAACACTCGCGGATGTAGATGGCTTAGAGGGGTACAAATAAATGAAAAGCGAGGATAAGTATTTCGTCTCAGATGAACAGTTTGAAGAAATATATCAACTGATAAAAAAGACTGTTGTATCACAGAATAATGCAACTCCTGTTCCGTTGGACGAAAAGCCATTGGCAGTAGTATTGGGCGGTCAGCCCGGAGCAGGTAAAAGTAATGTATATACTCATTATGAGGATGTATTGCCGGACAGTATAGTCGGTATAGACTGCGATGCATTTCGTGAGTATCATCCTTGCTATGTTCAGATCTATGAAGACTGCCAGCAGAATGGTGGTAATCCAAGTGAGATAACTAACCCATTTATCTATGCTATATCTGACAGACTTGTTGCTGAGCTTAGTGAAGAACGATATAACATGGTTATTGAAAGCACCTTAAGAACACCTGATGTAGCTAAGAACTTTGTTGAAAAGGTCTGGGATGATGGAGTAGATTTCAGACTTAAGGATAAAGGATACGAAGTTCACCTTGCTGTGGTAGGTACTCATAAAGATATTTCACTGCAAGGAACGATTGGACGTTACGAAAAGCAATTGCAAAAATATAATTCAGGAGAATCTGATGTTCCACCAAGATTTATTCCGCCGGAGTTTCATAATTCAGTTGTAGGAAGCATATGCGACAGTCTTCGTGATGTTTATGAATCCGGTCTGATGGATGAGATCAGGATATTCGGGAGAAGCGGTGACTGCTTTTATTCCATGCGCAGCACACCTGATATTGATCCAACTCCTGTTCTTTCAGATAAGATAAATCATCCGGTTGAACTTCTTAACGATCTTCAAAAATTCAATCAGTTTATGCAGCTCCAGGGTTGTATGTACGATAAAGGTGTAAATGCAGCTCTGGAGTCCTTTGGAAAAGGACGTACATTCAAATTATCTACGCATGACTGGCGTTTGAGTGAAGTCAACCCTGAAGATTTAATAAAAGAGCTTGAACTGGATGAAACTAAACCACTTGATCGTGGACTTGCAATGAAGTTTGTTTCGGCACAGTCTATTACCGACTGCATTAAAGAACTTGGTATTCCGGAAGATAAGGCTCGTTTTACAGCAGTAAGATCCGGATATATAAGTGCAGTTGATCTTATGATTCATGCAAGACTTGAAGAAGGCAGCAGAGATAAAGTCGATCTTGTCATGAAGGACAATTCATTTTTTCAGTCACTTGATACAAAACAGAAATTGTGCTTTCTCGAACATTGCCGTGCAGATGCTTCCAAAGCTCTTGAAGCTACAGGAAGAACAATTGAAAATCTGACAAACAGCAATCCGCATAAATAAGTGAATAAAATCAATTAGCAACAGTAAAAAGCTGTTGCTTTTTTTATTTAAGGAGTGTGAGAAATGGTAGTCATATACGCAGAGAAAAGTTCTCTTGCGAAGGAAATAGCCGGTGCCTTGAATGCCGGAAAGAGAATATCGCTTAAAGAAGAGCCTACGGTCGGCTATTATAAATTCACGTTCCGTGGCGAAGAAGCTGTACTTTGTCATGGAGTCGGGCATCTCGCTCAGCTTGTACCGGCAAAAAGTTATGATGACAAGTACAGTAAATGGGATCTTGATGTATTCCCATGTATACCTGAACAGTACAGAGCTGCTGCGAAATCGCAGACAGTAAACTGCCTGAAACTTGTTAAGATGATGCTCGATAAAGCAGACTGGGCAATCAATGCAACAGATCCGGACCGGGAAGGAGAGCTTATTTTCGGATACGTCAGGGAAGTATGCAGGTTCAGCAAACCGGTCAAACGTGTGTGGATCGAAGATCTTACAGATGAGAAGATACGCAAGGCGTTTTCCAGTCTGAAAAATGAAAATGAACAATTATCAGCTCAGCAAGCCGGCTGCGCATCAGATCTTTTGCTTGCCGGTCGTGCGAGAGACATTGCGGACTGGACGGTCGGAACCAATCTCACGGTAGCTGCTACTAAGAAATTCGGAAGCTTTGAAAACCTTCTGTCCGTCGGCAGAGTTCAGACTCCGACACTTGCAATGGTCGTAAACAGAGAAAAACAAATTCAGAATCATGTGAAGACTCCGTTCTGGAAAGTCATTGCTAAGTTCGGCACTGGCGGAACAGAGTTTGAAGCAGAACATGAACACGGCAATTATGATAACGAAGCTGAAGCAATGACTGTAAAGGCTGCCTGTGACGGCAGGAACGGCACAGTAAAGACTAAGGAAGTAAAACATACATCCTTGTCTGCACCTCTGCTGTTTAACGCCACACAGCTTCAGATAGCGTGTTCAAAGAAATTCGGATGGAATTCAGACAGGACAATGGCTGTTATGCAGCAGTTGTACGAACATAAGCTTATGTCTTATCCGAGAACATCTTCTGAGCATTTAACTGAAGCAATGATACCTGAAGTCAGGGAAACCATAAGAAAGATACTTGCGATGCCTGAATACCAGGCGTTTTCTTTCAGTGAAGATCAATGGAGTCCGTTTACTTCACGACACTTCAACGATAAGAAAGTGGGTTCTCATCCTGCGATAATCCCGACAACAAATGTTCCGGAAAGTATTAGGGCTGTATCAATATCAGATGATGAGAAAACGCTTTACGATCTGCTTGCAAAGACACTTATCAGAATAGTCTATCCGAAGGCGGAAGTTGATGAAACCAGTGTCGTTATTGGTGTGAACGGTAATGATTTCAAAGCTTCCGGTAAAGTAATAACAAATGCCGGCTGGTATAAGGTAGATGCAATGCCTGAAAACATTAAAACTCTGCCTGAACTGAAAGAGCATGATGTTCTTCCGGGTACATACGAAGTAAAGAAAGGCGAAACGGAACCTCCGAAAAGGTTCACGGAAGCTACTTTACTTGCGGCAATGGAACTTGCCGGTGCGAATATCGAAGACGAAGAAGTCCGCACACTCATGAAAATGCAGAAAAAAGGACTTGGAACAGATGCGACACGAGTATCAATTCTCAAAGGATTGTTTATGCGTGGATACCTTGAACGCAAGGGTAAGAGTATTGTCCCTACTGAAAAAGGAATATATCTTATTGATGTTCTTCCTGTCGATGATATCAAATCAGCTGAGATGACCGGTAACTGGGAAATGAAACTCAATGACATAGCACTTGGCAAGGCTGATTATAATCAGTTTGTAGCTGATATAAAGGTAACAGCTTCTGACTGGTACAGTCAGATCAAGGCGAGTTCATCAGATAAATTTATGTCAGAGAATGAAGCAAAGCTTATTTGTCCGCTGTGCGGTAAAAAGATAAACAAATTCAAGTGGGGCTATGGCTGCTCCGGTCACTCTGATGGCTGCTCATTCTCGGTTGGTGAGATATGCGGCAAGAAGATAACTGAAAGTCAGGTAATAGCATTGATCTCTAAAGGTGAAACAAATGTTATCAAAGGATTCACTTCAAAATCAGGCAAAACATTTGATGCTTCACTTGTGCTCGATAAGAGTACCGGAAAGATTAATTTTTACTTCCCGACAAAGAAAAAATAAATCAGTATAGGTGTTGACATACTCCACGGAGTATGCTATACTATAAGTGGGGGATAATGAAAATTATCCGGAATAAAGAATATAGATGAGAAACCACACAGGTAAAAGGAGAAAAGATATGAAAAATCTTGATTTAACAGACAGAGCTGAACTTCTACATGACTATGCGAATCATGTTGTCGCTATTTACGCTAAGTATACGATTGCTCATGATATCGATGATGAAGATGATGAAAACATCATTAATAAGAATTGGTTACGAGCTGTTAGATTAAAGAACCAGGCTTATGGTATAAACAATGAGAATGAGTATAATATTATAAAAAAAGAATTGGATCAATTAGAAAGTGAGCTGCCAAATGATTGACGAACCTCTTTCTAAAGTAAGTGATATTGAGTTTGAAAAAAAATATCGAAAAATAAAAGCTCAATTGCTTGTAGATAAGACTCCGGTTGAAAAGCCGTTTATGGTTGTACTTGGCGGTCAGCCGGGAGCAGGAAAAGGAAATGTATATAGGCTGTATCAGAATACCGTAACCGATAATTTCATTTCGGTGAATTGTGACGATTTCAGAGAATTTCATCCGCACTTCGAAGAACTTTTCCAGAAGTACGGTGATGCTGACAGCGACTATACTCAGAAATTTGTTGGTGATGTCAGCAAACGCCTTGTCAGAGAATTAAGTGCCGAAGGATACAATATGATCTTTGAAAGCACTCTTAACAATCCTAATGTTGCTTTATCAATCAGGGATCAGTTAAAACCGTTAGGCTATCAGGTCGATCTTTGTGTCATATCAACGAATAAAGAAGTATCATTGCAAAGTACGATTGACCGTAAAGCAGAAATGATCCGTGAAGGTCAGCAGCCACGAGGAGTAACACCGGAATATCATGAATATGTATGCGAACATATCTGTGATGCGCTTTCTGCACTATATGAATCCGGTAAAATGGATAACATAAGAATTTTCACACGTAATGCAGAATGTTTATACGATTACAGTGTTACTCCTGACATTTCCCCTACACCTATACTTGAAGCAAGATTAAATTACCCGGAGGAAGAAGCAAAACAGACTATAGCTGAATACCTTCGTACAGAAAAGTTTTCCGCAGTACTTGAACAGCTCGATGATCCTCAGAAATTCAGTCAGTTTCTGCAAATTCAGGGGTGTATGTGCGATAAAAGTGTAGATGTAGCTCTTGAGTTCTTCGAAAAAAGGCAATCATTCAAATTAACGGATTTTGACTGGCGTTTAAGCGAAGTAAAACCGGAATCGGTCATGGCGGAACTTGAACTGGATGAAACCAAACCGCTTGATCGTGGACTTGCAAGGAAGTTTGTTTCAGAACAATCTATTACAGACTGTACTAAAGAACTTGGACTTCCGGATGACAAATCACGTTTTTTAGCAGTAGCGTCCGGATATATAAGTGTTGTTACGGCTATGATCCGTGGCAGACTTGAAGAAGGCAGCAAAGATAAGGTCAGTCTGGTAATGAAAGATAATTCATTCTTTCAGTCAATGGATTCAAAGCAGAAGTTGTGTTTTCTCGAACACTGTAAATCCGATGCAGCCAAAGCACTTGATGCAACCAGCAGAACAATTGATGTTCTGAAGAACAGCGGTCCGATTATATAAAGGAGATTGATATTTATGATTAAAAGAGACAGAACAGTAACATATAAGGTTGATCCTGAGTTTGAAGAAGATGTGGATCTTTTCGTCGATCGTGCAGAAAGCACTTGCGCTATTTTTTCGAAGAAGATGTTGGATAAAGGACTAAAGCTTGATGAAAACAGTAATAATGAGATTGTCTTAAAGAATATTGAACTTATCAAACTTATTAATTCTGCTCATCTTTTCAGAACAGCCGAAGAGTTAGAAGAAGCAAAAAATAAATTAAAGGAGCTAAGGAGATATATCAATGAAGTACGATAAATCGGTATTTGAAGATGTTAGGCTTGAAGAGCAGTATCAGTATCTAAAGAAAAAACTTCTTATAGGTAAAACACCAGTTGATCATCCGGTAGCAGTAGTTCTCGGTGGTCTTCCGGGTTCAGGCAAAGGAAATATCTATAGATTTTACAATGATTATGCTGATATAAACCACAATATTGTTGAGCTTGATCTTGATAAGTTCAGAAAATATCATCCTGATGCTCTTTCTTTTTCAGAAGAGGAATTTGCAGCAAAAACAAATGCATTTGTTTCTGCTGTTGTTGACAGAATGATCGATGAGATCACACCTTTAGGCTATAACTTCATAACTGAAAGTGCTCTGAAAAGACCAAGGACAGCTTTTCAGATTGCAGAAGAGCTTAAACCTCTGGGATATACCGTTGAACTTGCAGTTATGGCAACAGATTATGAAACTTCATGGCAGGGAACTGTTGCAAGAGCTGAAAAAGCAAAAATTCAGTATGCAGAAGATATTGCGAACGGTGAAGTATATCCTGATCCGCCACGTCCGGTGCCACGTTCATTCTTTGATGAAGTAGCTTTTGGTCATGATGATATTCCTGGCATTGAAAAAAGCCTTACAATGATACACGAAGCAATAAACGCAGACGGTGAACCACAAATACCGGTCGATGACATTACAATTTATACAAGAGATGGTGAGATACTTTATAACAAAGTAAGTACTCCTGATCTTGATCCTACTCCTATTCTTTCAGCAAGACTGCATAATCCACCTGAAGCTGCAGCAAGACTGATCGAAGACTACAGAAAAGCATCCATTCCTGCTGCTGAAGCGGCACTTGAAAGCATGGCTGCCGACAATGATGAATATGTAAAATTCCTTAAATTCCAGGGCAGTATGTACAAACAAAGTGCGTGCGTTGCTTTGGAATTTTTTGCTCAGAAACCGGATGCAGAATTTATAGCAACCGAACAGCAGTGGGAAAAAGCCGGATATCATCTGAAGCACGGACAGCTTGGTATAATTCATGAATATCAGGACGGAACAATGCAGGAATTCTTTGATTTCTCGCAGATCAACTCAAATAAGAAACCTGTTGTATGGAGTCTGACTGCTGAAAATGTTCATGCGGTCAAGAAAGCTCTTGAATTACCTGAAAACATGGATTTTACCGCAGGACTGCTTCATAAATATCTTACCGGACAGGATATAATAGATCAGATGAATGGTATGCATATACCGAGAAGTCAGGCAATCACATTTCAGACGGATTATATAAACTCTGTCAGAGCGATAATCGCAGGAAAACTTGAAGTCGGTGGCAACCGGTTCGGTGTTACTGCGGATAATACGATATTCCGGACACTGACACCTGAACAGCAGAAGAAATACCTTGCTGCTTGCCTTCATGCAGCAAGAACAGCACTTAATGAAGTTGAAAAAGCCGTAATCAGTTATGCTGAAACAGAAAGGATGAAGAATGATGAAATACGAAGAATGGAAGATGCTGACCAGCGAGAAGAAAGAACAGGTTCCGAACGAGGAATTACCGGTAATTCCGAAAGAGCAGCTGAGGAACGGCCTGATATCCTCACGCATGCTGAGAACGGAAGAAGGATCTCTGATGTGGGAGATAATTCAGGAAACTCCGGAAGGGAAAGAAATCGCGAGATATCCGGAGGAAACATCGAAGACAGTCTGGAACAGACCACTGAACTACACGTTCAATCCTCTGAACGGATGTTACAGCCTGAATTACCGTTCACCGGAGCCGACAATGGAAGAACAGCCGATAGGGATCTACGGTCTGAGATGGATGGAATTCATGCAGAAGAATTACGAAATAGAAGTGGAAGTAATGATGATGGATCACAAGTTCAGAACAGTAGCTCGCAGGGTGGACAAGGAAGCGGAGGATTACAACGAGATCCTCTTCAATCAGTACGCAGCGGAGAATCCGAGACCTCATCACTTCGAGGAAATACTGAAGTGGGAGGAAGCGAGACAGTTCTACGTGGAGAGTTCAGTAATGAGAGACGTGGTTCTGAAAATGAGAACAGAATAATTGAAGGAGGAACGTCAGCAGGAAACTCTGACGTTCTTTCTCGTATTGAAACGCTTAAAAAGCTCATTGCTGATGAAGAATCAGAAATGCAGCAGCTTATGCAGAACAAGGAATACGCAAAGGTTGCTCAGTCTGCATCAGAACTTGACAGGTTTAACAGAGAACTTGAAGAGCTTTCTGCAGGCATAGATCCTGAAATAATGGCACAGCAGTTGCCGATAACCTTTAAGAATAATGTTCTTGAAGAAGCAAAGCAGCTTATAGATGACTTCTGCATGAAGGAGTACGAAGGGCATGCAGATTTTTCTGATCTGAAGAACGTAGACATTGCATTTACTGAAAGCGAATACGGTTTCTCAATTCAGGTCACAGCCAACCTTGAGGACTATACAATAACCTGTACTGCAAACGGTAAGACTGTCAGAACAGAAGAATATGCTTCGCTTGAAGAAATGACAAGTCTTGCTCTTGATTATCTTAACTTTGATGAGCTTGTCAGCCTTGACCGTTCTGAAGAAGAAAAAGCGTTGTTTGAGGGAAATACAAGTGAATTCACTCTTGTTTCAGTTAAGACTGGTGACGAGATAAAAATGTTCCCTGTTCCGGGACACGGAGTCGATTTTGAATACGTTGAGGATATGGTTGACCTTGAAAAACAGGGAATATCCTTATCTGTTGACTATCAGTACTGTACTGTGGGAACAGGCGGCAGCACTGGTACACTTACTCCGGCTCAGCATGAATATCTTAGTGATCCGTTTAACCTTGACTATATGATGTCTGACGATAAGTTTGACATTATTGAAGAAGGAACTATGATGTTTGAAAATCCGGAAGCTATAAAGAGGGAAATAGCTTCGTATATAACCAACAGTGCGCTTTCAAGTGATGACTGGGAGGATATGTGTTATCCGTTTTTTGATAAAGGATACCTTGAAAAGTACGACCCTAAAGAAAACGCAAGCTACGGTTGGAAGAAAAGCATAAGCGAAGAAAAGCTTTTCGACTTTGCTCGCAGACTGCATGACGGTGAAGATATCCGTGAAGAATTTGGAAGAAGCCTTATGCACTCAGCCGGTGTTACTGAAGACAAAGAGTTTGTTATCACGGATGACGGAAAATTCAGCGGTGATGTCTACGGAGATAATGCACGAAGACTACAGGAGCTTCTTATCGAATACGGTGAAAACAATGTCACAGCATCATATTACGACAGAATAACCGGAGACGAAAAAAAATATGAATTAACTTACGAAGAGATCGGTGAGAATTTCCTTGACAGGATCAAGTCTGAATACGAAGATATTAGTTACTGGTGGGTTCACGATTTGATACAGGATGCTGTGCCCGGCATATCTGATAAGAAAATACATGAACTTGTTGATGCATTCGATGGTGCAACACTTGACGGATGGGAAAGAGGAGACAATGTCGCAAAGATCAATCGTATTAAGAAAGCTCTTTTCGGTATACTCGGTAATGAAGAACAGACAGATCGTGTATACACGATCATAGCAAAGGAAAAGTATAATGTTCAGCCGGTAAGCAAGCCGAACAGGAGCATTCAGTATCAGATCTGGCAGCTTCCTGATGAGGAAAAGTATCACGGTATCATGTTCGAGAGCCGTGAACAGCTCTACAAGGACGGTATTGAGTTGTCCAGGGATGATTATAAGCTTGTATATGAAGATACGCTTGAAGGCTATGCCGGTATGGTTTCGCTTGATACGATCTTTACAAAGTTCAATATGGATCATCCTGCTGATTATACAGGACGAAGCTTATCCGTAAGTGACGTTATTGTTGTGACCGAGGAAAACAAGCAGACAGCATACTACGTTGACCGTTTAGGTTATCAGAAGATGCCTGAATTCTTTGCTGAAAAGCTTCAGAATGAAAAAATAACTGTTCAGGGATTCAAAACAATTGAAGATATGCTTGATGCTCTTAAGAAGAGTGAAGAAGCTGAAACAGAAAAAGTTGACACCAGTGTCAACATGGAAACCAATGGTGACCAAGTTGACACAAGTAGCAACTTGGATACAAATGTCAACGTACAAATAGCAGATATAACAAAAGAAACTGAAGAAGATCATGCTGATGACCTTCCGGAAATAGTTTATGCTGAGAATCCGACAAGACGTCTGAGTGATAATATAGAAGCTATAGTCAGACTAAAGTACATTGAAGCAAACTATGACGAGGCTTATGTGCCGAATGAATCTTATGATTTACCGCTGTTTCGCAGATATGCAGGATGGGGTGGTCTTGCAAAAGTGTTCGATGAGGACAATCATGAGTTTGACATCAAACGTAATCAGCTAAAAAAACTGCTTACAGATGAAGAATACAAGGCAGCAAGAGCAAGCACACTAAATGCTCACTATACTCCTCAGATCGTTATTGATGCAATGTACAAGGCAATTAAGGAAATGGATCTGCCGAGAAATGCACGTATACTGGAACCGGCTTGCGGTACAGGCAACTTTATAACACGACTTCCTGCAAGTTTAAGCGAGGCAGAGGTAGTCGGAGTAGAACTTGACAGTCTGACAGCAAGATTTGCGCATTATATCAACAACGGAAACAGCAATGTAAGCATTATCAATTCTGCGTTTGAAAACTCCGGAGTAGAAGACAATGCCTACGACCTTGCTATCGGTAATGTTCCGTTCGGAAATTACAAGCTTCTTGATCCGGATCATGCAAATGATGACTGGTTCATTCATGATGCTTTTTTCAGAAAGGCACTTGACAAGGTAGCTCCGGGCGGTGTGGTAGCCTTTATTACTTCAACCGGTACACTTGACAAGAAAAATCCGAAGATAAGAGAATATCTCGCAGAACGTTCAGATCTGATAGGTGCTGTCCGTCTTCCGAACAACACGTTCGATGCTGCCGGTACAAAGACCGCTTCCGATATCATCTTCCTTCAGAAGCGTAAAGAGCCACGCCTTAAAGACGATATGCCGGACTGGTGCTATACTATGCCGAATGAAGACGGGCTGATCATAAACTCATACTTTGTTCAAAATCCGCAGATGATACTCGGAAAGATGGAGCAGACTGCTCACTTCAATATGCTTACCTGTACACCTTTACCGGATGCGGATTTAAGCAGACAGCTTGATGAAGCTATCCGTAACCTGAACGCAAAGATAAGAGTAGACAAGCGTGAAAAAGCTGCCTATGAACGTCAGGGCATGATCGAACCATGGGGTAAGAACTTCACATATCAGATCAAAGATAATAACGTATTCTACCGTGAAGGTAATACGATGCATGAAGTAAAGTGCAGTAAGAAGGCAGACAAGGAAAGACTGATGCTTCTCTGTGACATACGTTCTGCTGCCAGAGAGCTTATTGATCTTCAGAGTACATCAATATCCGATGAAGAACTTGCTCCGTACCGTGATAAACTCAACGAGCTGTATGATAAACACAAGGGAAAATACGGTGATATCACTACAGCCAAAACAAATAAGCTGTTCAGCCGTGATGCTGATTGTGCTATAGTACAGTCATTAGAAGATATTGATGATAATACTAATGAACATACAAAGGCTGCGATATTCACAGAACGTACTGTTGTACCTCAGACTGAGATAACAGAAGCAGCTACACTGGAAGATGCGCTTCAATATTCACTTGACCGCAAAGGTAAGATAGATCTTATCTATATGGCAGAACTGTTAAAGGACGTATATCAGGGCGATAATGTTGCCGGTACTGTAAGGGATGAACTGATAGATAAAGGATATGCCTTTATAGATCCGGATAAAATAATTGCCGGTGAACCATATGCAGGCATAGTTGACAGCGTTGAATATCTGTCGGGCAATGTAAGACAGAAACTTAATATAGCTATGGAATACGCAGAAAAGCATCCTGAGTATCAGAGAAACGTTGAAGCTCTGACAAAGGTAATACCGGAAGATATCAAGGCTGATGAAATAACCGTTCAGATGGGATGCTCGTGGATTGATGCTGAAGACTATACAAAGTTCCTCAATCATCTATCAGGGCGGTCAGCATATTCAAAGTTTGGCGAGGTAAGCTATTCAGCGCTCACAGGCGAATTTACTGTAACAAATTCAAGAACAAGGACAGGTTTTAATGTCAATGAGTCTCAGACATATGGTACACAGAATTTCAGTCTTTATGCACTTGCCGAAAAGATACTTAATCAGCGAAGGATCGCAGTAAACATTCAGGTTCCTAATCCTAAAGATCCTTCAAAGAATGTAACAAGAACAGATGTTAAAGCAACCAAGGTAGCTAATGATGTTGCCAAGAAGATAAAACAGGAATTCAAGAAATGGATCTTTGCTGATGAAGCAAGGCGTGATAAATACGAACGAAGATATAATAACATCTTTAATTCACTTGTAGGCAGAAACTATGACGGTTCAAAACTTACATTTCCGGGGCTGAACTCTGATTTTGTACTACGTCCTCATCAAAGAAACTGTGTTGCACGTACTATCTACGGTGGCAATACACTTGCTGCACACGTAGTTGGTGCCGGTAAATCAGCAGTAATCGTTACGTCTGTCATGAAGAAAAAGGAGCTTGGTCTTATTAACAAGGCTTGTGTCGTAGTACCAAAGCCATTGACAGAACAGACTGCTGCCGAATGGCGAAAGATGTATCCCGGAGCAAGATTACTTACGGTTACTGCCAATGATCTTAATAAAGAAGATAAAAGAAAAATATTCACAGCTAAAGTTGCTACCGGTTCTTACGATGCTGTTATTATGTCGCAGGAACAGTTTGCAAAACTGCAAATGTCAGATAAGTACAGAGCTGAGTACATTCAGAAGCAGATAGACGAACTTGAAGAACATCTGAGAGAAACAAAAGGTCAGAACGGCAGCAAATACAGTGTGAAGGACATTGAAAAAAAGAAAAAAGATCTTCAGCTCAGACTTGCGAAAGTGACAGCTCCTAAGTCTAAAACAACAGAAAAGGACGATCTGCTTGATTTTGAAAATCTTGGTTTTGACTATCTTGTTGTAGATGAAGCTCATGCTTACAAGAACGGATTTATTGTTACTAAGATGTCAAATGTTGCCGGTGTAAATGGTGCACAATCTGAAAGAGCAGAAGATATGCAGATGAAAACTGACTACTTCAATGAAAAGCTCGGTCAGGGGCATATTCTCTTTGCAACCGGCACGCCTGTATCAAACACTATGACAGAACTGTATGTCATGACACGTTATCTGCGTCCGGATCTACTTAAGGCTCAGGGAATCGACAGATTCGATGACTGGGCAAGCACCTTTGGACAGGTTGTCACAAAGAATCAGCAGACAAGCTCAGGTACACTCAAACTGAAAACAAAGTTTGCAAGCTTTGCAAATCTTCCGGAACTTATGGCAATGTACAAGGAATTCGCTGATATTCAGTCGGCAGAAAAACTCAATCTTCCACGCCCACGTCTCAAGGATGACAAGGTTCAGATAATCAAGGCTCCTGCTACCAAGGAACAGAAAGCTTATGTCAAAGAGCTTGCCGACCGTGCTCTGGCTTTCGAGACAGGAATGGTTGACAGTAGAAAAGACAATCATTTAGTTATTACCGGTGAAGCAAGACTTGTAGGCTTAGGCAACATGGTGTTAAAATCACTTTATGAAAAAAGAGAAAAGGAACTTCCGGAGGATTTCATTATAGAAAAGAACAGCAAGGTTGACCTTTGTATCGAAAAGGTCGCTGAACTTTATAATAAGACGAATGAAACCAAAGGTGTTCAGATCATATTCTCCGACATAGCAGTTAATTCAGATGACGGTAACTTTTCAGTTTATGATTACATCAAGTCAGAACTGACTGAAAAAGGAATACCGGCTGAAGAAATAATCTTTGCTCCGAAATCGGATGCAAAAAACAGAGAACAGATTTTTGCTGATATCAATTCAGCAAAGTACAGAGTAGTAATAGCAAGTACAAGTACGCTTGGTACAGGTGCTAACATTCAGCAGAACCTTTACGCATTGCATCATGTCGATATTCCTTGGAAGCCTTCTGACTTCACTCAGCGAGAAGGAAGAATCCTCAGACAGGGCAATAATAATCCGGAAGTTGAAATTTTTAACTACGTAACTGAAGGAACGCTTGACAGCTATCTATATCAGACTGTAACGGACAAGGCAAGATTTATTGCACAGCTCCTCGACAACAATGCTCCTGCAAGAGTAAGTGAAGACTGTGATGAAAAAGTTCTTACGTTTGCAGAAATTCAGGCAGCTGCTGAAGGAAATCCTGACTTCAAGAGAAGAATAGAAATCTCGAATGAAATTGCAGAACTTACAATGCTGAAAGGCGAGTATGACCGCGAAACTGCGAAGACTAGAGAGCAGCTGAAAAATTATCCTGGTCAAATAGAAAGATATCAGAGCAGACTTGAAAAATGTAAAACTGATACAGCTACAGCAAAGGCTTTTTACGGTGAAGATCTTAAAATAAAAACTCATGACGGAAGAACGCTTACTGACAAAAAAGAGATCAACAGTTACATCGTTGGTCTTGCTCAGAAGCAGAGATTCTCTGCAAGTTCTTCGCCTAAATTTGAAGTGAATAACTTCACGGTTAATCTCAGTACAAGAGAAACTGATACCAGCGGAATGATGTTCTCTGACGGTCCGCACGTTGAGTTTGTGATACATGGTGCTGATACATATACATCAGAAGCCGGTCATGCAGAAAACAGTGATAACTACATCAGACTTACAAACTTTTTCGAGAAAACTCTTCCGGGTAAAATCGAAAAACTTGAAGCAGCAATTGCTGATACTGAGAACAATATGCATCAGGCAGAAGAACGAATAGCAGCTCCGTTCGATCATGAAGAAGAGCTTGAAAAGCTTCAGGCAGAGTTCAATGAACTCGAGGAAAAGCTTGCAGGACTTTCAGAACAGAAGGATGATTTCACAGACTCTGATGAGATAGGCGTTATCACTCCGGATGAAAAGAAACCGGACATAAATAATCTTGTAAATGATGAAGATGATATGAGCAATTTACCAAAATTATAAGCGAAAAAATGATTAAGTATCTGTACTCGTTCCGCTTCGGAACGGGTCAGAACTTATCATAAAAAGGAGGAAAAAAGAAATGGAAAACACAGATTTCAATGCTCTTGTAAACAAGGCAAGACACGCAGATTTGCTTGATTATTTTCGTTCAAGCGGTTATCAAATTGAACAGCATGGAGTAAACTATTACGTGAAAGATTATCCGGGTCTTTGCATCAGACCGGACAACAACCAGTGGTACAATCACTACACAAATGAAGGCAGAACGAATAACTCACTGGACTGTCTGACTAATGTCTGCGGACGTGATTTTACTCAGGCAGTATTCGAACTTACCGGTGAAGATATTTCAATAAAAAGATCATCTGAATTCAAAAGCAAGGAACATAAACCAAGGTACACTTCTTCTCCTCTTCCTGTTCTCAGAAAGGACTTTTCTGAAAAAGAAAACAAGGAACTTAAGATGCCGAAGCAGTCAAAAAATATGAGAAGGATCTTCGCATATTTCTGTCAGACAAGAAAAATTCCTGCGGAAATTGTAGAAGAACTTGTTCACGCAAAACTACTTTATCAGTCAGAAAATGATTTCGTATCAACCAAAGATGGTGAAGATCATACATTCAGAAATGCAAATGCGGTATTCGTTCATAAAGATGAAAATGGCAAGGTGATCGGTGCAGAAATTCAGGGTACAAGTTCTTATAAAAGATACAAAGGTGTTGCATCAGGAACAGGTGAAAGCTGCTTCATGTTTGCTCCGGTTCCGTCAGCAGATAAGAAACCGAAAAAAGCATTTATATTTGAAAGTGCAATAGACCTTATGAGCTTTTATTCTTTCTGCGACAAGCAGAAACTCGTCGGATGCATACTCGTTTCCATGGCAGGACTTAAAGCAGCTGTGCCGAAGAAACTTGAAGCATCAGGTGTGCAGATAATCTCCTGCGTTGATAATGATGATGCAGGAAGAAAGTTTGAAAGTGACAACGGATTTATTCGTCCGGAAAGTGTGAAAAATTATCTTGACAAGAATAATTTTAAGGATTGGAATGAGCTGCTTACTTTCAAAAATCTGAATCCGGATTTTGATCTTCTTGCGAATGCAAGAAATGAAATTCAGGATAATATTTCGAGAGGAAGATGAGTATGGCGGAGAGAAGATCCGGAGCAGTTGAAGTGTTCCTCACAGATGAATTATTTAATTCTCTTCTTTCAGTTTTAGAAACGTATATCAAAACAGAAGTAGAAAGTGTGTATACAGAATACGCATTAAAACTTAAGAATAAAATAATGAATCACACGAGAATTTATATGAAAGATGGAGAAGAAAATGCAGCAATATATTTCTACGAAAAAGAAGCTGCAATGCTGATAAAATTATTTATCATGTATGACAATGCAATCGAAAATCCGTCTAAAAATTTCTTTGAAATTTTCAAGAAAACAAAATCAGAAAAATGATATAATAATACATGAAAATGAATAAAAATATGAAAAACGGGGTCTGGGGATTTCCTCAGTTTTGCGGAGCAAAAATGCCGTCAAGGTCGCAGACTTTGCCCAATCAGTTTTGCAGTTCCGTTTCGGAGCGTGCAAAACAGGTATTGGGTAACTCTACCCATTTCGCACGAACGGTAGTGTTTTAGCGGATTTCTTAGCAATTACCGAACTGAAAAAAGAAAGAAGGCTGTTGATTGAAATCGTTAAGTATAAGCTTCACTTTAGGAAAAAAGAGCAAAGCTCATTCAGTAAATATTGAACACAACAACAGAGATTTTATTGCAAATAATATTGATTCAAAGAAGCTTAGTGAGAACATAAAATACATCACAGAAGATCCGGAAAAGGCTTACGAAAAATTATTTTCTGATGCACTTAAAGAGTACAACGAAAAACAGAAACAGCCTTGCCGAAGGATCAGCAATTATTACGAACATATTCAGAAAAGTAATCGTGAAGAAGCTTTCTATGAAGCAGTGATACAGTACGGTGATAAAGATACTGCTGCTCACGGAACTGCTGCCGGTGACGAAGCCAAAAAGATGCTTGATGAATATATGAAAGGCTTTCAGGAAAGAAATCCAAACTTATATGTATTCAATGCAATCATGCATAATGATGAAGCAACTCCTCATATTCATCTTGATTTTATTCCGTTCTATACACAAGGAAGGCAGAAAGGATTAAGCAAAGGAGTTTCGCTTAAAGCAGCTCTGAATGAGCAAGGATTTACTGCGAAAAATTATAAGCAAAATCGTCTTGTTGCATGGGAAGAAAGTGAACGAAATGCGATGGAAAAAATTCTGAATGCTCATGGGTTTGAACGTGAGGACAAGAATGCAAAATACATTCACATGAATGTAAATGAGTATAAACTTGAAAAAGAAGAAACGAAAATGAGAAATGCTCTCGCAAAAATCAAAAGCGTTTCTGATTCAGAAATTTCAAGAGAAAATGTTTCAGCTCTGAAAGTAAAACTTGCTTTTGCTGAAAACAAAAATCAAAAACAGGAAGAGATAAATAAAGCAGAATACGTTCCATGTTATTACTCCTCCCCTGACAAACTTGCTCACGTTCTTGCGGAACTGAATAAGAGAAACATTGACTACTTTGAAACGGATACCGGTTTCGAGATCAAGAGCTGCTACATTGATATTGTCCGACAGGCTGAAAAGAATTTCAAGCCGGTACGAAGTCCGCTTCGTGAACAGCTCCGTAATGATATCGATCGTCTTCTCCTCTCCTCCGATTCTGTTGAAATGCTTCTTGAAAAATTACAGGAAGCTCACTATGAAGTAAAGCATGGCAAGTACATTTCCGTTCGTCCGGAACAGTCAGAAAAGTTCATCAGATTAAAATCCCTGGGCGAATTTTATAACGAGCTGGCACTCAAAAATCGAATAGCTGCAAGCAGGAAGTTTGAGTCAGATTTCAATCTGAAATTCAAAACGATTGCAAACTATGATACGTTTGAAAGATACTCAGTGCAGACTATCTGCGTTTACTTTGTCGGGATAAAACAGAATAAACTTCCATGCAGAAAAATAAACGCTCAGAAACCTTTTTCATGGAAAAATGATTCTGAGCTTGATAAACTTTTAATTTTGAATAGTAAAATAAATTCCGGTGTAACTCTTGAAACTATGAAAAAAGATTTTGCAGTGAAAGAAGAAAAGGTAAATGAGATCATCAATGAAGTTGAAGAACAGAAAAAATTTCTCTCCTACCTTGCCGAACTGAAAAAGAAAATCGAAGTCGTTTATGAAAACAAACCGGCTTCCCCTGCTCTGATCAGCCAGTACAAGAAAGATCTTGATGCTCTTGAAGACTTCCGGATTACAGCAGAAAACTACAGTAAGATCTACGAACTGATTAACAGCAATGAAGCAAACTTAAAGAAACTCGAAACAGAATTTCATATCATGAACAATGATCTGAAAGATGCAGCTGAATACTATGAGTTTGCTAAGAAAGTTGCAAGCGGAACTTACGTTCAGGAGCTTGCTCATAAAGAGAAAATCAGAAGAGTTGCGGATTATGTTCCGAAGGGATTTGGAATACAGTGATAAAGAAATAACGGTAGAACGTATCACTATTGTGATGTGTTCTACCGCCATTGATATATTTAAAAATTATGCCACCGTGTCCGCTGATTCGCTTGTTCCTTCAGTTACAGTATTTTGAGGAGATGAAATACTTATATATGTTATAGTTTGATTTTTCAAATCTAAACCTATTCCGTAATCATATGTAAAATCAGCATCATAATAATAAATTTCATCAGCATTATCTTGTGATGGTTCTCCCCAAGCTTTTTTTAATTCATCAATTGTTGAACCTACTCTAATACCTTTAGCGTATATAGTGTTAGTGTTAGTGTTCTTATAATAATAATCTGTTGCTCCGTCCTTTAACTGGATTTTGATTTGATCTCCGATAATTGAAAAACCGATAGTGTATACTGCCCCGTCTATTTGTAAGTCAACATCTTTACTTTCCCATTTTCCAATAACATCAGAAATCGGATCAGCACCATTTGTGATCACTGCACCATCGTCAAGTAATTTCTGAAGTGTTAATGGCATTGTGTACACTTTATTTCCTAACTGAACTTTACTTTCAGATAATTCCGCATCGAGTATTTCCTGAGTCGGTTCAATAACGACCTCTTCTTTTTCTTCTGTTTTATCATCTATGCCCATTGCTTCGTTGTATGAAGGCTGTTCTGTTCCGTTTGGTATATCTTCCTTCGGTCCGCAACTTGTCATGGCAGCAGTCATTGTTCCTGCAAGTATAAGAGCTAAGATAGCGTTCTTTCTCATTTTCTGTACCTCCGTGAATTTGAGTTTGTCACAAATAAATATATCACAGTATAATGCACTGTGTCAATGGTTATAATTCAAATTCTTTGACTTTACGGTAAAACCGGTTCGGTTTCATTTGCATATGTGCCATTGCTTCCCTTGCGGTTTGTTTTCCGCTTCGCCAGATTGCTACTTCCCTGCGAAACTGGTTTTCATCGAAAGGTATTGCTTTCCGTCCGGTGTACTTACCTTCCTTTTTGGCAATATCAATTCCTTCTCTCTGCCTTTGCAGGATCATTTCCCTTTCAAATTCAGCAAGTCCAGCAAATATCGTGAGCATAAGCTTGCCCTGCGGTGTTGTAGTGTCAAACTGTTCCTTGATACTTCGGAACTCTACGTGCTTCGTTCTGAATTCATCTATGATGTTAAACAGATCTCGTACAGAGCGTGCAAGCCGTGAGTATTCGGTGACGATTACTGTATCACCTTCACGAATGTAATCAAGCATTGCCTGAAGCTGCGGTCTGGCAGCGTCTTTCCCGGAACACTTGTCAATAAAAACTTTATCGGCACTCAGCTCATTGAAAACTTCGACCTGACGAGCTTCATTCTGATCATGCGTTGATACACGAGCGTATCCGATCAATGCCATAGCATCAGCTCCTCAAAAAACTAAAAGTGTGTCATTTACATTATACCACTTATGACATATATGTCAATAGTAATAGAACAACTTAAATGACACACTTTTTGATTATGTCGATAGAGTATACCCTATTGAAATATCAAGATAGAAAAAGCCTTTATAAGTTATATGTGCATCAACTTATTTGTGTAGTGCTGTCAGTGAATTTATGGATTACAGTTTTTACAAGGTGAATATCTCTGTGCTATAAGATCTTCTCTTGTGGACTCTAAGATACAACATATCTATTCATTTATCACTTTCGACTTCGTAATTATAATATTTTCTCATATTATCATCAGTATTGGTATCCATGTCTTTAGTCTTTGCAAGACAGATTTTATTACTCTCAACAGGCTTTCGCGAATCAATGCGACTATCGTATTTTACTGATTGATGTAACAGATTAAAAATTAAACTCATAACCATGCAAGTTATTGTTGCCTGCAATAAAACAGGAAGTGCATTTACAAGTCCAATATAGAATCTGTCAATTTGCTCTGCATCACTATTTCCAACTGAAAGAAGAAATTCTTTCAGTGAATTCATAGCATCAGATTTTAATAGAATAATCTGAACTGCACTAATAAGAGCAAGTGCAGCGATTATAGTTCGTTTATTATTCATCGTCCTTCTCCTTTTCAATATTCCATTCAGGCTTTATAAGTCTTTTTGCTTTATACTTCCATAGAAGTGATAAAGTAAGCGATAAAACAATGTATGAGCCAACCAAAGATAAAGCTAACGGAGAAAGAAAAATATTCGACATTGAACCAATACCCTCAAATAAAGAGCTGTAGAACTTATTCACGATATCAATTCTACCGGAAAGCAGGAAAATCATATATATATAATCGGAGATAATACTACAAGTCTTCCGGAAATATTTGAATTCTTATGCTTCATCGTGTTCCTCCTCGGTAAGCTCAATAAGTTGATATTTATATCAACTTATTCTTGGTGTTTTCAGAGTATTCCTTTATTGAATCCGGTTTAGGAGATTCGTCAAATAAAGGTTCTATTATTTTGCTGCAAACAGCGTTCCAAATAAATACCATGCTAAACATGGAGAAAAAAGCAAAGCATTTTAATAACGAACTCTCCGGATCATTGCCCATTACCTGCTTAATAATATTTACGAAGCTTGCAATAAGACCGACACCAAGAATAATAAAAACAATTTTTTTAATAATACTAAATGTTTTCTTGTTCATCGTATTCCTCCTCATTTTTCTCAAGCATGATGACAAGAATCTTTGCGTTTTCAAGTTCTTTAAAAAGCTCGTCAAAATTCAAGCCACGAAAGATATACTGATTATATTCATCTTCATCGAATAGGTTCCAATCATCAGCCTCTGAATTTAAAATTTCTTCGCTTATCTTTTCGTCTATACCGTTTATGAGCAGTTCCAAATGTCCCTGCTCATGATACCGGCTCAGCTCATAGAGTCCGAAATCATAATACGGATAGATCTCCAATATAGTAGAAATTAATATATATTTATTATACTGTCACGAAACATTAAAGTCAACCGGATGAGATGCATAAGCTGACTCCTCTTCTCTCAGTTTTATTATCCTGCGTCGGAGTAATTCGTTCTCAATTTCAAGAAGTTCAAGTCGTTCAAATTTGGCTTTTTTTTCTTGTTTTAATCTTGCTCGTAATGCTCTCATACGTTCAGCCGATTTTTGACTGTCAGATTTTTTCCTACATTCCGGACAGTATTTTATGCTCATATGACTGTACCAGTCGGATGAATTGATGTCTGAAATTATCCTTCCGCAGCCTTTGCAATATTTTTGTTCCTGCAATTTTTGTCCCCTCCCCTACTCGAATTCGGATAGTTTTCGTAACAGTTTTCGTAACTACGTTCCGCTAAATTTCTGATTTCTTTTACCAGCAGGGAACGGAGTTTTTTCCTTTCGTTATATGCCATTTTCAAAATCATTTCTGTATTGTAATTATCACCGGTAAGAAAAAAATCGTAATGGCTCTTTGAACCGTCTTCATCATCTGCCCAGTTCACTGTGAGATTTTTCATGTATCTTTCCGGGTCACAAACTTCAATGTCTGTAATCAGGTTTTCAAGGTCATTGATCCGGTTCATGATTCGGTTTACAGTATCAAGCTGAACCGATATCTCATCTAACTTGAAATCAGTGATCTGATGCTCCGGCTCTGACCTGACTGAAAAAGAAAACTTTGATTTTCTGAAAGCTGCAACAAACATCACGATGAATATAACAACTATGAATCCTGCTGCTCCTTCGCTCATATCATCACCTGTTCCTTTTGAATTTGCCCGTCTTGCCGTTAGCTCAGCATCAGGATCAATATCCCATTCTGTCTCTTGCCACAGCGTTACCTCTCATTCAGTTCCTTGACATATTCTCTGGCTTCTTCCTCTGTGTCAACATATGCTATCGTCCATGCCGGGCGCTCTTCGTCATATACTCTGTAGGCGTTCATGTAATCCAGAAAATAATAAGTGTACATATTCAAACATCCTTTCTGAATATCTGTGTTTTCTTTATCTTACACATATATTATATCATACTCTGCCGAGTATGTCAAGACTTGCGTAATTTAATTTTTTGATATATAATAAATATATAGGCAGAGTATGCTGAATCACGAAAAAGGAGACTTGTGTTAAATCACTGCCCGTTGGCACAAGAATGGATTGGAGGAAACTGTATGAATTACTTTATTACAGCTAAAGAAGAAGTGTTAAGAGAAGTAGCAGCAAGTGTAAGTGCTAAAATAAGCAACTATATGATTAATAATCACATAGAAATCGATCATAAAAACGCTATTAGCGTTATGCTGGATCAAGTTGAAGATCTGAGCGATTCATTGATAGAAAGAGATAACAGTATGGAAGACCTTGCGAAAGTGAGCGCCAAACTTGCATTTGCAAAAGATTATATTGAAAAGATGGTACAAGCTAATGGCTGATGGTGATTTTTCAAAAGAAGTTCTGGAGATTAAAGTAAAGGAACGTTATTTAGAAATGACACGAGATAAGCACTCTGAACTTCTTCCACAAGCTTTTGTTCTTGGAGGACAGCCGGGAGCAGGAAAAACAGGATTACAGAAAATCATGTCAAAAGCTTGCTCCGGCAATCTTATAATCATCAATGCAGATGAGTTTCGTGAACGCCATCCGGATTTTCAAATACTTCAAGAAAAATACGGTAAAGACAGCGTTGATTATACAAGCAGATTTTCCGGGGAAATGACAGAAGCTCTTATAACAATGCTTGGATCTAAAAAATATAATATTCTTGTTGAAGGAACGTTACGAACATCAAAAGTTCCGATTAACACTTGTAAAAGATTTAAGAATGACGGATATAACGTAACTCTGGCTATAATGGCTGTTAAACCGGAAATCTCATATATAAGCACTATGTTTAGATATGAAAATATGATATCCGAAGGGAAAGTGCCACGAGCTACATCCCGGCAGGCTCACGATAACGTAGTTGCTAAGATTCCTGATAACCTTCGTGAAATATATGACAGTCATCAGTTTGACAATATCGTTATTTACGATCGGGAAGGAGAATGTCTTTATGATATGTCATGCGATGAAACACAGTCTCCCGATCAGATAATGACTAATATGTTTTATGGGAAATGGATGCAGAAGGAATTTGATCAGTTCTGCGAAATAGGAATGATCACTCAGAAATTGATGGAAAACAGGAACGCTCCTGAATTAAATGAATTCATAAATCAGTATTTTAATGAAAATATTGTAAAACAATTATCCCAAAGAGCTGAAAAAACTCTTGATATATCTTTGAGGGTTAAATCTTTCTTTCAGGATAGAAATCAGGAAAATGATGCTGTCACTGAAGAATACGGAAGAACACGCTGATACTATAGCGTTATCAGGAAAACAGGAGGCTTTTATTCAATGTCAAAAACATCATCAGCAGTAAAGAGAAGATATAATAATAAAACATACGATACAGTCAGGGCATATGTAAAAAAAGGTCAGCTTGCATTCTTGAAAGATATAGCTGCTGAACACAACACATCTGTAAGCAGCATTGTGATCGATGCGGTAACCAAATACCTTGCCGAAGAATATAAAATAGATTTTAATGATTTCCCTGAACCGGTTGAAGAATAAGTGAATAATAAATTCAGTTCAAATCAAGGAGGTATGATCGTGGAAAAAGAATTTATAATGTCTCCGAAAGTAGATTTTGCTTTCAAGGAGATAATGACAAATGAAAAGGTTCGTACAGGCTTTCTTAGTGCTGTTCTTAATTTGAAAGACACTGATATAAAAAGCACGATTCTTCTGAACACAAATCTTAAGAAGGTTCATGAAGACGAAAAGCAGGGGATACTTGATGTCAGACTTATCATGAATGACAATACTGAAATAGATATTGAGATTCAGCTTGCTTACATGAAGACCTGGGCAGAAAGAAGCGTGTTCTATGTCGCAAAGATGCTGACGGATCAGACGGAGATAGACCGTAAATATTCAAATCTCAAGAAATGCATTGGTATAAGCATTCTTGATTTCAATTACATCAAAGAAACCGATCGCTTTCATACCTGTTACCATATGCGTGAAGATTCTGATAACATCAAATATACTGATATACTGGAATGTCATGTTATTGAATTGCCGAAATTGCCGAAAGTAAGCGATGGAACAAGCCTTTATGACTGGATCGAATTCTTAAATTGTGAAGACAGGGAGGAATTCAAAATGATTGCTCAGAGAAATGATTATCTTAACGAAGCGTACAAGCAGCTTGATTTGATAAGTCAGGATGCCGAGAAACGCCTTGAATATACTGCAAGACAGAAAGCTATCTATGACTATAACACGATTATGGCTGAACGATTTGACGATGGTATGGAATTGGGGATAGAAAAAGGTATTGAGGAAGGAAAAGCTTTAATTATTGCTAAAATGCGTAAAAGCGGAATGTCTGATGATGAAATTCAGAGAATCTTGAATGCTTGACCAATTCAGAAAAGCATGATATAATAAAAACTCAGATAAATTCATAGGGGATAGGGAAAGAACCGGTTCGCAGGGGCATTCATACTGCTTGTGGCTCTTTCTCTTCATTCTCCTAATTTCATTTGCTAATAAGATGACTTGTGTTTATCATAACATCTTTAATTTTTATCTTACAACAAAAGAACGCTCACTTTAACCAGTGGGCGTTCTTTTGCTTTAAATATTCATTTTCTATTCAGCGTTTTGATTCAAGATCTAAGCTTTCAAAATCTTCATCAAGCTCTCCGAACCTTGTGTCAGCTGTAAACTCTTCTTCGACAGCCGGAACTGTAATTTCATTAATCACATCAGCTTCGGCTTCTTCTGGCGAATAATTATCATATCTCATATCGCTTATCCTTTCAGTTCAGAGTCTGCTCACCCTTTCGGGTGAGCGTCTTTCTGAGCTATATGCGTTTGTTTCAGATTTCTTCGAATGTTCCATTCCCTTTGTTGAAGAACCAAACTTCATTTGTCAGTGTTTCATCCGGTCCGAAGATTCTGTTTGTTTCTCTTACGTTCCTCCTGATGGTTATCGGATCAATTTCTCCTTCTCTGTGGATCATTGCTTCATGTATGCTTGTGAATGCAACATAATAGTTACCGTCGAGCAGTTCTGCTAATCTTTCCTTAACACCCGGATAGAACATTGCGATTGCTCCGTTCGTCTTTCTCTTGGTTGTTACAAGAAGTGTTACGTCTTTCCGGATTTTATTTCTTTGGAATTCATCAGCCATGAAATCCGCTTCAGGTTCAGGTGTATGTTCAATATCGAATATGTTTGTATAAAGTCTTGCCGGTGCGTAATTCTGAGTGTTCTCAAGTGCCAGTGCAAAGATTTCTTCTTCATCTTCGGTCCAGTCTTCAATAATTTCAAGCGGAAGAATTTCCGTCTGAAGAAGACCGTTTTCTCTGTCATCGTTGAGCAGGATATAAACTGCAAGGATTAAATCTTTGCCGACTTTTCTGTAAAGGAACGGAATGTTTTCGAAGCGTTCCTTTACATTGAGCCAGTTCAGAGGTCTTACGATCAAACGTTCCGTAATCTCTTCGTGTGTATCAAGGTTAAGTTCTGTAATCACATTGATTGCTCTTGTGCTTGTCATAATTTTACTTCCTTTCTGAATATCTGAGGTTTATTTATCTTACATATATATTATAGCATACTCTGCTGAGTATGTCAAGAGCTTGTCAGAAATATATTTTTGATGTATAATATAAAAACAGAATGAACTTAACCGGCTTTTCTTTTTCAGTAAATTATTATTCAGATATTTTCATCACATTTCCATGTCTACGGACTGAAATCCTATATAATAAAAGCGAACTTGTATTATCAATCAGGTTCGCTTTTATTTTTACTTAGGAGGAAAACAATATGGAAAACGAAAAGAAGAACGTAAATGAGCTGAAGAACATTTCTGATGTGATTGGCTACATGAAGAGCATCGGCAGAATTGATGTTCCTAAGCTCAGCAGGGAAGAAATCCGGGTATCTGAATGGACTGTGTACTGGCTTGATAACTTCTGTGAAAATCTAAAAACGAATACCAGCGTTTATTATCGCTCTGTTGTAAATCAGCATATCAATCGTGTGATCGGTGACGCTAAACTCTCTGAACTTTCTGAGGAAGATATTCAGTTGTTCATTAATAGCCTTATTCTCGGCGTAGGCATACAACAGCCGTTATCACCTAAGTCTGTTAAGAATATTCATGGGATACTTCATAAGTGTCTTGACGTGGCTCTCAGACGCAAATACATTGATGTGAATCCTGCTTCAGGAATATCACTTCCGAAAATACCGTGTCGAAGTACAAATGTGATGAGCAATGCTGTTCTTGATGCTTTCTTACACGAAGTGAAAGGGAGGGAGAAAGAAAACTTCTATCGCTGCGCAGTGTTTACCGGTCTTAGACTGAGCGAACTGATCGGTCTGACATGGGATTGCATCGATTTCGATAAAGGCACGTTACACGTTTATAGACAGCTCGTTAAAGACAGAACATGCAATAAGTATGTTTTTACATCACTGAAAAATAATCGTTCGAGGACGATCTACCCGGCTGATACTGTTATGAAGCTGCTTCTGAAAATCAGGGAAACTGTTCCGGATACTCCGGAACGCTTTGTGTTTGTAAGTGAAAAGAGCAGAACACACTATACTGTAGCTGCTGTGTACAGCTCGTTTAAACGAACTGTAAGAAGGATAGGATATCCTGCGCTCAGGGTTCATGATCTCAGACATACATATGCTGTTTTGTCACTTCTTGCAGGGGATGATATAAAGACGTTACAATGCAATATGGGACACTTTTCAGCTTCGTTCACGCTGGACGTTTACGGACACTTTACTGATGACATGAAAAGAAACAGTTCGAAAAAAATGACTGCGTTCATCTTAGAAAATTTTCCGGACGAAAGCAGCCAGTAATCTTTTTTCTTTTTCAGTTAGGTGAAAACTGTCATTATCACAAATACTGTTCAATAATGCGACAGACGATTTGGATTGACGTGCCATGCAAAACGTGTTATACTTTAAATCGTGATATGTGGTTAACCAAAAACAAACTGGCAAGCCATATATGAACGGAATGTAAACAAATATATTTCACTATATATATTTATTTATCATGTGTTGACATTCCGCTTGTGATGTGATATAATGAGAATGTAATAAAAAAACAGCATCCCCACAAGATAAGATTTATCTGGAAATAAACCTTATCTCGTAATCAATCAGATGACCCAAACATCTGAAAGACTTAGTGAAGACGCTATTTGTACGTGCACTTTAATGCATACTTGTATTATAGCACGGTTTAATAGAGTGTGTCAAGTCCTTCAGATTGCAAATCATCTGAAGGACTGTTTTTGTTTAGTATCTTGACAACTTAATCCCCTGTGAACAGAGGAAACTGCGTGCAAGCCGTCAGGGACATACGCTGTGACTGCCTGACTTTATGATTTTAAAGTTCAAAACTATGAAGCACAGAAGCGATTCTGATGCTGACGTAAAGGTACGAGCGATAAATATGCTGCCTGAACCCGAATGACAAACGGTGCGATGAACACGCAGAAACCGGACACCCCGTGAGAGCCAGATGCATAGGAATGCCTGGATAAACCTTTTCCGCAACCTTAGAAGTACGGAACAGCTTATGTGTGATCAGTAGTCGCTGACCGGTTCACAGTAAGGCACAATTTAGAACGTATGAAATTGTCGCTGGGATTAAGTAAGCATTATTCGTTGTAGAAATCGAGTGACAGGTTCAAGTCCTGTCACCCGCATTGAAAATAGACAGACTGCTCGTGTCAGATTATTATTCTGATGCGGGCAGTTTTGTGTTTATTATGCCTCGATAAAAGTCAGATAATCAGACGTTGCTTTGTATAGATACGATAGTGCATGAATGTGCAACTGTACGAAAACAGACTAATATTTGCAAATCCATTGACATTTCACAATCGGAGTGTTATACTAAATACAGTAGTTAAGTTGAAAATAATTTAGCAAACTTGTTGAAAAACAAGGACGCAAAGCTAATGGGTCTAAACCTTAAAACGGTATGACAGCCAGCTGCATGATATTAAATGAAATCTAAAAAAGATGAGAAAGGAAAGTAAACTGTGATCAATTATTAAAAACTGAAAGCAGAGCTTAACTGATCGGGGCTTGAAAAAGCGGGATATCATTTATTATTATTGAAATTCAAGGGCTGATACCGTATGGTATCAGCCCTTTTGCGTTACTACTTTTTATTGAAATGATGATAAAAAATTAGTTAAGTTCAGGAAATATGCAGGAAATCTGAGAAGATCCGGGCTGTGAAATACGACAGACAGGAGGAGTCGTTATGAAGAAGGAAGAGTGTTACGAAGAGCGGTACGAAGAACGGCCCAAAAAGAAACTTCGTGGTTTTACGCTTATTGAGCTTATAGTTGTAATAGCTATTATCGGTATTCTCGCAGCTATCATTGTACCTACTATGGTAGGATGGATGGAAAAAGCTAATAACACTGCAGATGCTGAAAATGCTAGAATTATGTGTGAAGCGATACAGGCAGAAGCAATGTATGAACCTAAATTCGAAGTTTTTACAAAAAATCCGTGGAAATATTCAGTAGGTGGTCAGGATCCTGATGATCATGGATATATATATGTCGATAAAAATGAAGTTCGTGTAAGCAGTATAAGAATAGCGGAGTTATTGCAGGAAAATGGATTTATTACCTCGGCATCTGCTTATACTACCAAAAAGAATGCGATAACTGAGGATGGTATTGAAGTAGCTGCAGAGTATACTTACAGAAGACCAGTATGTAATAATATGCTTTGTAAATCAAATAAAACATGGTATCGCTATCAGGTAAATGTATGTTATCGCGATGGTACGATTATATTTACTTATGTTGCCGTATCAAAAGACGGCGAAATAAAAAATGATACAAATCAGAGTAGTAAGAACAACACGCGTGATCCAGCTGCGTCCGCTAAATTCGCCAAGATGGCTGGTGTAGGAGAAGCTGATAAGATCACTTCACTCGGACCGAATTCAGCTCCGTAATTATCAATCAGCGAAAACAAAATAGGCTCAGTTGAAATCGTCATTCAGTGCTGAGTAATAAACAGACATTATCTTATGCACACATATACATACATGGGCGTTCCGCTTGGCGGGGCGCCTTTTTCCTGTGTCTGAGAATTTAGTTTTTGTATCCAATCGTCCGTAATTGTACTTGTATTTGATTTCGCAATTTTGGGAAAGTACAAATTAGGATTCATGATAACATTCAATAATAATCTATGAACACTACTTTGGAATTTGTGCATATAGCATATAAAACCGGATGATTTGCTGCGCACTAAACAGCAAAATCTATCTATTGACAAAATGATTTTGAAAGAGTATAATTAAACTTAATTAAATTAATTAAAAAAGATGTGTATTCAGCAGATTTGCTGTTTCCGTCGGATTTTATTCGATTTTATCAGGGATGAACGGGAAAAAACATGGATGGGTATAAAAACTGTTGTGTGCACGAGAGAAAAAGGAGAAGTAAAAATGAAAAAAATCAAATCTCTTATTGCTTGTGTGGCAAGCCTTTGCATTGTAAGTGCATGTGCTTTCAGCGTTTCAGCTGCTGAAGACAACAATCAGACCATTAACGGTCCTGCAACTACAATGTCAAACATGGAAGACCTTTCAAACAGTGTTATCAACGTTACTGTTGCAACACAGCCGGCATATCAGGCTATAGCTACAGAAAGTGATGCTCAGGTAACAGGTACAGCTGTTACAACAGAAGCTGTAACAACTTCTGCAGCACCTGCTGAATCATCACTGGATATTACAACAGCTGCTGAAACTACTGCTGTTCTCGGAACAACAGCTGCCGAAGCTCTTACAACAACAGTTACAGAGATCACAACAGAAGCGATAACTTCTGAAACTGTTGCTCCAAAGCACACAAATGATATTGTTATAGGTCTTGACATTTCAGGAAGTATGTCAGGAAAGCCAATGGAAGCAATGAAGGAAGCTGCTGTTGAGTTCTGCAAGTACACACTTAAGAACGATCCTAATGCAAGAATAGCTGTAGTACCTTTCGATGACAGCTCAAGCATAGGTGTTTCACTTACAAACGACGAAGCTGCACTTACTGACTACATTTCATCACTCGGTTCAGGCGGTTCAACAAACTTCACAGGTGCTTTTAACACTATCATGATCGAACTTCAGACAGGTACAGGTGACAGAAAGAGCGTAGTATTCATGGCTGACGGTCTTCCTAATACCGGTGTTTCTGATTACAGCACTGAAATGAAGGAAAAGTATCCTGGCAAGTCATATGGTTCATATGATCTTGGTGCTCTTAAGGTTGACAATGAAAAGGTTAAGCCAAACGCAAATGTATATACAGTAGGTTTCTTTGATTCACTCAGCGGTACACGTAAGGAACGTGCAGTTGCACTCATGAAGGATCTTGCAAGTGATCCGGTACAGTACTATGACGCTGACATCAATACACTCAAGGAAGTATTCGGCAAGATCTCAGAAGATATCGTTGTAACAACAGTTGCATATAATGCTCCTGATGATGCAACAGCAGCTACAGCTACAGAAAAGGCTGCCGAAGGCACTACTGCTGCTGCAACAGACAAGACAAACGGCACACCTAAGACAGGTGATGCAAGAAATGCTGCTCCGTTAGCAGTTACAGCTATTGCTGCCGCTGCAGTTGTTGTTCTGGTAAGAAAGAAGAACGACTGATACTGATCTTCAAAAGCAGAAAAATGTGAATAAATAAAACAACCTCCGGATCGTCGATGCGATGATCCGGAGGTTTTGCTGTTTACTGTCAGCTGCTTGTTAAAGCATCCTGCATCCGGAACAGGAGTGTTTGCGGATGCAGTAAAGCACGATGCTGATTATTTGTTTTCTTCTTCGTTCTTTACAACGAACATAAATCCGCCCGGATTGATGATGAATCCATCAACGCGGGATGCGGCGTCCTTCAGTGTGGCGTGATCCATTATAACTGCGTTCCACTCGTCCTTTGAGTAGAGCTTCGTGAATTCCTTCCAGTCAGTGAAAGCAGCGATAAAGCCCTTTTCGGTTTTTAACGGATTTACAACAGCGATCTGTGAAGGAGTTTCTTCAGTTATGTGGAGCGACTCACCGTCTTCGAGATGGCGGTCGAGCTTTATCGGAACAAGGAGTCGGCTGCTCTTTACAAGTTCCTCTGTCTTTTTATCAAGTGCCGGAAGATCAGGATGTTTTCCGTCGCTTGCGTAGGAGAGTTCGAGAGCGTTGAGTACGGTGAACATAAGTTCAGGACAGGTGACCGTAAGCTTTCCGTTTTCTCCGCTGCCGGTGATGATGTCACTGAGACGAAGTGTAACGTTCGGCTGACCATTGTCAATGATGATCTGCTCAACGCCGATCCTGAGAAGCTCCAGAAGCTGCTCAACGACAGCGTCCTTTCCGGTTACAGTCTTCATTGTAAGCGGTACGCCTTCCTTGAAATAGTGCTCATGTGCAGCCTTTGAGAATTCCTTTTCAGTGAACAGCCATGCACATCCGCGTACGTCGATGTACGGGTAGTTTGTCATAACGTGATAAGCGATGTACAGTTCATCGGAATTCATAAATCTCATTATAACAGATGAGAACACGTACTGTCTGCGTTCAGCCCATTCCTGGTTTTCAGGATCCTTTTTCTGTTCAGCGAGAACGACTGAGTACAGGTAAATGAGTTCCTGCACCGAAAGTTCAAGTATACTGTCGTCGTTGCCGCTTTTCAGATATTTTTCGGTGATCTCTTTTTTACGATTGTCTGTCATTTGATTAAACCTCCCTGATTTTTGAGAACAGCATATCCGTGTCAGGTAAACAGCGCCGTTTCCTGCATAAGACGGATGAGCGTTTCCCGTAAGATTTTTATATAAGAAATATTAAAGAAAAAGCTGCATGGAATACATGCAGCTTCTTAAATAAAACGTAGTTAATATGCTTTAGTTAAAAATCAAATGTCGAATTCGCCGCGGTCTTCATTGTTAATAACGTAGAAAGCCTTGCTCTGATTTGTGTTGATATAAACTTTGATATCAGCAATGTCGCCCTTGTTTGAAGCGAGCCAGTGCTTCTTTGCGTTTTCAGTGATCTCGGCAACTGAAAGCTGCTTGCCGTCAAATTCAACGAAGCTTGCTTCCTTAGCCTTCTTTACTGTCTTTGAAGCTGTTTCCTTAACCTTGGAAGCAGTTTCTTTTACCTTTGTAGCGGTTTCCTTAACTTTTTCCTTTACTTCCTTTACTTCCTTGGCTACCTTTGATTCCTTTGCTGTTTCTTTTACGTCTTCAACGATAGCACTTGCACTCTTAAGAGCTGCTGTTTTTTTAGTAGTTTCTTTTGCCATAACCAATGTACCCCTTTTCAATAATAAATAGTTAGAAATCACTTAATGATTTTATAATGATTATAGCACTTATATCACTATTTGTCAAATCATTTTTTGAAGATTTAAAAAAAACAACTGCAGACAAAATCTGCAGTTGTTTCTGGCGCGGAAAGAGGGATTTGAACCCTCGCGCCGGTTTCCCGACCTACTCCCTTAGCAGGGGAGCCCCTTCACCACTTGGGTATTTCCGCATGTTGAATCTTAAAAAATATAACGCCAACTATCAAAAAAATTGGCGCAGAGGGTGGGATTCGAACCCACGTGACCGTTAAGTCAAACGGTTTTCAAGACCGCCTCGTTATGACCGCTTCGATACCTCTGCGTGTGTCAGCTTTATTATTATATCACGCAGAGCACCGGATGTCAAGACTTTTTTTCAAAAAAATTCACGCAGGTTCCATGATGGAAACTGCGTGACGGTAATTTATACTGCCGGGCAGGCATTTTCGATGAATTCTGCCACGTCTGTGTATGGCATAGGCTTTCCGAACAGATATCCCTGTACCAGTTCACAGCCGATATTCTGCAGGAACTGGACCTGCTGCGGGTATTCAACTCCTTCGCATACTACACGTATATTGATGTTGTGAGCCATGTTCGTTATCGACTTTATGATCTCGGCAGGCTTTTTCTCGATAAGATTTTCCGTTAGGAAAGTCTTGTCTATCTTAAGTGAATCAACAGGAATATCCTTTAAGAAGTTAAGCGTCGAGTAACCTGTTCCGAAGTCGTCCATTGAAATACGGAATCCGCAGTCACGAAGCTCGGAGAGAACGGAAATGGTCTCATCAAGATTGTTTACATAAGCGCTTTCGGTTACTTCGAGTTCAATGTACTTAGACGGTATGTTGTACTTCCCTGTAAGAGCCATGAGCCTTCTGACGTAGCCTTTTTCGTGTATGGTTATCTGCGACTGGTTTATTGCTATAGGAAGGACGCGGAGATCAGCGTCGAGCCTGCGGCGGATATATGAGCACATCTGTTCGAGTACACAGAAGTCGATGTCGCTGATAAATCCGTTTTCCTCGCATACGTCGATGAACTTGTCAGGAGTAAGAAGTCCTCTGACAGGATGATTCCATCGAACCAGAGCCTCCATACTGACGTACTCACGGTTGAGTATATCGTACTGCGGCTGAACGAATGTGCATATCTGGCCGGTACGGCAGGCGTTCTGTATTTCGCTCAGGATCTCGTACTTGTGGAACTCCTCGCTGTACATGCCCGGGTCGAAGCGTACGTGCACACTGCCCTTCTTTTTCTTGGCGTTTTCATGAGCGATTATCGAGCAGTCGATGAGCTGTTCCAGTGCCGTGTCTCTGTTCGAGTTGTCTATCTGTACATATCCGGAAGCGAAATGTATCTCACTGCCTTCAAGTATCTTCAGTTTCTGAAGTCTGTAGTTTATCTCTTCCATGCGGCGCATTACAGCGTAAGTGTCATGTACAAGCGTGAGAATGAGGAAGTTGTCCGCAAACAGTCTCGTAAAGAATTCGCCCGGCTTCAGGAATTCCTGAAGCATTGCGCATATCTCCTTCAGGATCTTGTCGCCTTTTTCGTATCCGAGAATGTGGTTTATGTTCCGAAACTGCTTTATATCTGCAGTGTAGAGATGATAGGTGACATCCGGTTTCTTTATTGCCTTTGCAGCTCTTTCCTTGAAATCGTTGAGAATGAGCTGACGTCTGTCGGATGCTGTTTCTTCGGAATAAATTGCATATCTTGTTCTGTCAAATCTTTTTGCGTTGCTCAGTGCAGCTTCGGCTTTTTTGTAAAGCGAATCGAAATCACTGCCGTGAGCAGGAGAGTAGGCAACACCGATACAGCCTGTTACAGCTTCATGATCCTTGTCGGGTGTCTCAAGATTATTGCAGATTGCACACAGCTGCTTTGCTGTAATGTTGAGGTCGTCGTAGCTGGTGATGTCCTTGATGAATATCAGAAATTCGTCACCGTAGGATTTGCCTGCAATTGAAGGACGTTTTACTGAAAGCAGCCCCTTTGATACGATGTCGAGCACTTTCTGTCCGGTATCTGTTCCGTGCCGCTTCTGTAAATTTGTGAATGCATTAAGATCCAGCACATAGAGTGCCTGCAGTTTGCCGTCGCCTTTCCAGCGGCTGAGATGCTCGTTTACGAGTGACCTGAAGTAATCCTTAGGCACAAGTACCGGAGGGTATACAGCAGTTGGTTCTTCAGGAATTTCGATACTTATGCTGTCGCCTGAGTCAGTGATTTTTACAGAAACAAAAATATCGCTTGAAACATCTTCGCAGAAATACTTTACTTCAAGTTTTTCACGGGACATTTCCTTGTTTTTTCCGACGTATCTGAATTCAAGGCTGTATTCATGTTTTCCTTCAAAATAGTTTTTCCACAGATTTTTCAGTGTGAGATTTTCAGCCAGCAGCTTACGGTCAGAGGGGAAAACGTGTGAAACTGCATTGTTCATGAGAAGTGAGTCGTGATAGGACTGTCCGGAAAGAGAGAGCAGTTTTCCGCATGAATTACGGCAGGTAACCATCCTGCTCTGGCTTAAGTTTATAATAAAAGCTATACGTTCCCTGGCGGAAGGTGCTCCTATCATGGTTTCGAGGTATTCTTCCGATATCATCTGTTCAGAAATGTCGGAAACGATCGCTATAGCCTTTGAAGGATGCTCGTTTACGCTTTCTATGGCTGAAAGCTCGACTCTCATCCAGACCGGACTTTCGTTTTCAGGGGCAAACCTGAAAATACAGTTTCCTCTGTGCTTCCCGTTTCTTATGCTGTAGTACAGTGAGGATATCTCTTCATGAAATGATTCCTGTACAAGGCCGTCTCTGAAAAGGCCGTCAGGCATGTTTTCTATTACTTCCGGAAGATCATATTTTCTGCTGAAAAAATCAGGAAATACCAGTGTCCGTTTCTCAAAGTCTATCGTACAGTAAACATCTGAATTGCGTGCGGCGGCAAGTGTGAGAACCTTTTTTGTTGTTTCCAGTTCGTTTTCGGTTTCCTTAAGGGACGTAACGTCGTGGAAGGTGCACATGTAGCACGGTATATTGTTTTCAATCGTGGTAAATGAATCGTATGATATCCATATGATCTTTCCCTCAGCGGTTACAGCACGGCAGATGCCGGTGCGCTTGTTTCCTGAGCGCATTATCCCGTTTATGAATTCGCTGTGGTCATCAGGATGGATTATGAGTTCGCTGATGTTCTGGCTGAACTTTTCAGTGTCCTCCTCGGTATATCCGAAAAGACTGAAGAATCCTTTGTTTGCCCGGACAAGAGCAGCGCAGGTCTCGTTTTTGGCCAGCGAAAGCACGGCGCACGACAGGTTGTCCGTTATGTTGTTGAGCAGCATGCGGTTTTTCATCAGATCGAGTTCGGTTTTCTTGTGTTCGCTTATATCTTCGCCGATACCCATGAAATACTCGTCACCGCGTGATGATGTCATTTTCTTGAAGGAACAGCTGACCCATTTTATATTCCTTTTCCTGTCTGTCACACGTACAGTACAGCTTGAAAATGTGTCAGACTTGTCAGAACTTCTTATTGCGTGAAGAAAATGATCGACGTCCAGAGAGTTCATGAAGTCGGTATAGCTTAAGTTCAGCTCGGCTATTTCCTCTCGGCTGTAGGCTATGAGCTTCAGGAAACTGTCGTTATAGTAGAAAGGAAATTTATCGGTGCGTCTGAATTTGAATACAATGGAGTGCATGCCGCGCAGCATTTCTTCCTGCTGTCTGAAGTAGTCGGAGTCTCCGAGTACGGAAAAAGCGCACACGATCCTTTCGTAGTTGTCGTCTGTTACATTGTAGATAAGGTTACAGGTAACATAAATAAGTGTTCCGTCCTTTTTTATAAGTCTTAGGTCTGTGCTTCCGAACGGATTTTCGGAAGACAGTGACTCTTTTGCGGAGCGGTATTTTTCCAGATCGTCCGGATGGATTATCTTTGTCAGATCTCTTATTTCCGGATCAGTAAGGGAATTGTATCCGGTGAGACCGGAAAATCTTGCGTCATATTCGCAGGTGACATGGTTGTTGCAGACATCAGTGATGAAAAAGCAGTCACAGCTGTTGTCGTTGTAGCACAGATCATTTGGTGAATACATTATAGGTTCTCCTCCCCCGTTAAAGCGGTATCCGGTGTTTCAGGCCTGCGTGCATGAAACAGGATAACTGGGTGAAATTTTGACATACTAACTTTACACATACAACAGGAAACGCTGATTACGGATGGCGGAAATGCGGGACTGAAGCCCCGCGCCCTGCTGATTTATGAATAAATCAGCGTTTCCGTAAATATTGATTTTTTATGTGTCGTATCTCCATAAAATACGACGTCACTTTAATTATAGCTTTTAAACAGGAAAAAATCAATAGTGTATCAACAGAAAACGAAAATTATAGTGAATCTGACGAAAATACCAGTGTGAAAGTTTGAACATAAAATAGGGCAGTGTCTGTTAATCAGCATATTGCTTTATTTTTGAATGTTTATAAGCGTACAAAAATTGATGACATTATGTTTTTTGTCCTGCGAGGATTTTAGTAAAATGCCGGACGAATTTCTGACGGCATTCAGAGTGCGTTTCCGGGGGCAATGTAATTTTCCTTTCGGCGCAAAGATACTGTTATGTCGTTATACAAAAACAGCATCCCGGTCAGGGATGCTGCATTTAAGATCGAAACTTAAGTTTTTACTTTATTTTTATTCCGTTTTCTTTCGCATATTTTTCAGCGGCAGAGTCTTTCTTTGCTTTTATTATGAAATCTTCCTTCAGAAATTCCTCAGGGTCGCTTACGGCCTTTGAGGCGTCCACGTTGTATCCGAAGGCTTTTTCGCCGATCTCTGTAACTGATGCAGGGACTGAGGCTTCGGTGTATTCAGGACACATAAAGAAGGCTCTTTCACCGATCTTTACAAGCGAATCAGGGAAGTTTACTTCATTGAGTGCTGACGAGCGGGCGAAAGCATAGGCTCCGAGTTCGGTTATGCCTTTGTGAAGATCGATCTTCCTTATGAGTGTGTCACTGAAGCAGTAATCCGGAATGACGGTTAAGGACTTTGAAAGCGTCAGATCGCAGAGCGTGCTGCACATGGCAAAAGTGCCTGTTCCGAGTTCTGTGACTGAATCCGGAAGTACGAGCGTTCTGAGATCACCGCAGTTGTAGAAGGCATATTCGCCTATTGACTGTATGTTCTGGCCAAGGGACAGCTCACGGATGGAGTAGCATTCATAAAATGCGTAGCTTCCTATCTTTGTTACAGTTGAAGGAAGGGAAACGTTTGTTACCTTGTCACAGCATGCGAAAGCTCCTTCTTCAATAGTTTCGACACCCTCTGCAAACGTGAGCTCAGTCAGCGAGAAACAGTTGGTGAAAGCTCCTTTTTCAATGTTTTTTACACTTCCCGGAATGTGGATCGAAGTTATGGTGTTTATGTTATTGTCTTTGTATGATTTTCCGTTCTGAACGCTTCCGTCGTTTTCCTCGAAGCCGTCAAAAGCGTATTCACCGATGGCTGTGACAGGCTTTCCGTTTATTTCAGGCGGAATGTTTACCGTTACGGAGTTTCCCTTATAGCCTTTTATGATCATACCTCCGTCTTTTTCCTCGTATACAAATTCAGAGGAGTCATTCGGAGTAACATCTTTGTCGTCAACTATGTTTACATCGGATGACTGAACGTTTTCAGCTTTTTTTTCGCATCCGCAGAATGTGCACGATACAAGTGCGAGTGCCAGGATACTGCAAAGGATCTTTTTCATTTTCTTTTCTCCTTAGTGAAACAGACCAGGCACTGCCTGATCTGCTGAATGTATTTATCTTGGCTTTACTTTCATTATGAACAGTGTAAGGAAAGCCCATATTGTGTGATAAAGAATGACCATGAGCGGAGTTATCTGTCCGAGTATTCCGATGATCATGAAGACGACTGCGAAAATAAGTGCCAGAATGACTGATGTGCTCTGGAGCACGATTCCGGTAAGCGAACTGTTATGGATGTGTCTGATGTTCGAGAGCACCTTTGTGATCGAGGAAAGCTTTCCGCTGCATATTACAGAAGCGTTTGATTTTTCCACAGGTGCTGTGATCCTGTCGCAGAATTCGCGGTGTTCCGGCGGTACGATCTTTACCATTTCAGCCGGAATACCGAAGAGCTTTGAGATCCTCGGTGCTGTAACAGCGCAGTCGTTGTTTTTGACTATTATTGATATGTTGTTTCCGGTAAGTTCGGCGAGATGTTCCGATACTGTTTTGTCAGCTGTAAGCACTACAGTGAACACCGCTGCCAGATTTCCTGAAACGGAAAGATAAAGCGGTATGCGGCCGTTCATTATGTCGTCCTGATCCTTTGATTTTGCAGGAAGGCCTTCTATGTTGTGGTTTACCATCAGCTGACGTGTACCGAGAAGAACACGTTTGTTCTTTATCCAGCCGCAGACACCGAGTGTATCTTCCGATGAGAAGTTTTCAACCTTGTCAAGGAGTGTTCTGTCATGGTTTATGATCTCATCGAACATATCGGTGAAAATACTTTCAGATTTTATGACAAGACTTGCTGCGGCGACGATAGCGTCGTCTATTTTTGTGTCAGAACACATTCTTATTGCACACAGTTTAAGTGAACTGTCAGGGAAGATCTGAGTCGTGTCGAGAAGTACTGCGTTTGTATCGTAGAAATCATCGATGCTCTGGTATCCGAGGATTATGCTTTCGTTGTCCTCTACTTCTGCTGCAGCTGCGGCAAGAGGCATGTTTACGATGAGAGGTACTGCAAATCCGGAGCAGAGCGACATGAACAGCGAGAACATGGATGTTATGAAAGTGATGTTAAGTGTGGTCATTGTGCGGCTGCATGCTATAACAGCTGCAAAAGTGAGCAGAACTGAAATGAACAGTGAGGCCGGAACGACCTTTCTGCAGAGCTTGTCCGCAATGTCTGCAGAGTAGGAATATCTGAGAAAACTGCCTGAGAAATTCGTTTTCCTTGTGGCTGCGAGTATAGGGTATTCGTTTATAGTGCCCTTGGTTATCTGCTCTGCCTTTGTTTCATCGTCCACGTAGACGAGTGAGTAATTGTCTTCATGTGATGTGATAAGAGTGTCAAAGTTGTTGATCGCTCTGTTGACAATAAGGTGTTTTCCCATTGTGTTTGCAAGAAAAGCTGTAATTGCCGCAGGAGCAAAGAGGCATACCGCACCTGAACTTATAAGTTCTGGACTTTCCGTTGAAATAGCTGCAGCGATCGTGCTTATGGTTATGGAAACTGCTGCAAGGCTGTCGCAGTCAGCTTTCTTCTTAAACAGATTCTTGAGTCCGCTTGTTATCATCGGGAAAGATGAGAACATTGCCACGGCAGATATAAGGAACATTGCAAAGCTGTACCTGTGCGGTGAGATGGAACTGCTGATAAATGACGGTACAGGTATATTGTAAAGCTGTGAAGCAGAGAGATAGATGCTTAAAAGCATGGTCACCATCTGTATTCCGAACTTTACGGTAAGATTGCTCTTCAGACTGTAAAGATCTTCGAGTATCAGTGAAGCATCGGAAGGGTCGTTGTAGTCATCAAGACTGTTTTCAGCCGAGCGTTCAAAGCTTCTGTTGATCTTTCTGAAGAAGCCCTGCGTTTTTTCATCTGATCCGTCAGCCTGTTCCTCGTCTATGTCCACGTCGATTGAGAAGTAGTCTACTTCAGGAACTGATTTTACGTTGATCTTCTGTTTCCTTTCAGAAACATTTCTTGATCCGAAAAGTTCTTCCTTAAGCTTTGAGAAAAATCCTGCTCCATGATCCGCATCTTCGGAATTCTGTGCTTTTCCTTTGCCGGTTTCAAGTGCGGAAATGTCCGACTTTGTTTCGTTCCTGTCGGAAAGATGCTTTTTCTTCGGTTCATATTCAGGCTCTGCAGGCTTGTTAAGCTTACGGCTTTCTTTTCTTACATATCTGATGTTGTCTTCAGGATTGCGAATTGCCGGACCTGATCTGTCTTCGGTTTTTGCAGTGCTTCTGTAGGAGAAACTCTGTCTTTTGCTTCTGAAGATCTCATCGTCAGGATCGCGAAATGCAGAAGGCGGTGAATCATCAGATACAGGACCGGAGAAGAATATCGGTTTCTTTTCGGGTTCTGATCCGTCATCTGTTTTTTCAGTTTCATCTCCGGACGGCGTTTCTGATTTTTCACTGTCTGTATCAGGAATAATCGGTTCGGCCGTTTCTTCTGAAAGTAATGAAAGATCTTTTTTAGCCAGTTCTTCTGCTTCCTTTTCAAATTCCTTCAGGAAATCAGGAACATCTTCTTCGGAAACATCTGCTTCTTCTGATTTCCCGCTGATGTTTTCACTTTCTGAAAAGGCCGTGTCTTCTGATCCCTGAGGTTCCGGCGTGATTTCATCATTCTCCGCACCAAACTCAAATTCAGCTTCTGTGCCGGTGTGGAGAATTTCTTCTGTTTCATTTTCCGTCTCGGCTTCTGCATCTTCAAAAACGAGCTTTTTCAGAAGCTCACCAAACGGATTTGGCTTTTTCGAGTCCATTTTAACTCCTTATTTGTTTCTTTGTCTTACCGCTTCATACATGAAAATTCCGGCTGCAACTGAAGCGTTAAGAGAATTTACGTGTCCGTACATCGGAAGACTGAGAAGAAAATCGCATTTTTCCTTTATGAGTTTGCCCATGCCGAATCCTTCAGATCCTATAACAAAGGCAATGCCCCCGTTCAGGTCAACAGTGGTGTAGTCAGCACCTTCTGCATCAGTTCCGTAGATCCAGATATTCTTTTCCTTCAGTTCGTCGATCACGGAAGCGAGATTTGAAACACGTGCAACAGGGATCCAGCTTGCCGCACCTGCTGAAGTTTTGTGTACGGTCTGGTTAAGTGATGCGCTTCTTCTTTTCGGAATAATGATTCCGTCTGCGCCTGCAGCTTCTGCGGTACGGATTATCGCACCGAGATTGTGCGGGTCTTCGATCTCATCACAGATGATGATGAACGGAGCGTGTCCTTTTTCTTCAGCTCTTTCAAGAATGTCTTCGACGGTGGCGTATTCTGCACATGCGCATACTGCAACCACACCCTGATGTGTTGCTGTGCCGCACATCTGGCGAAGTTTCTGTTCGTTGACGTTCTTTACAACGACTCCGTTGTTTTTGGCCATGGAAGTGATCTTGCTGAAGATCGTGCCTGAACCGGCCAGATAGATGGTGTCGATCGGCTGGTCAGCCTTCAGTGCTTCCATTACGGGATTTTTTCCGAGTATGAGGTTCTGCTCAGTTTCCCGGCTGTTGTTTTTATCGTTCATAGTAATGATCATTCCTGTTTTATAGGGTGGGTTTAAGAGACCGTTTTGCGCGGTTTCTCGTAACATACATTATTAATTATAACATTTCTCTTAATAAAAGACAATAGTCACTTGAAGCTTTTTGAGAGCGCAAATTACAGAAAAATCCAGTGTTGTTTGCGAAAGTAATGATTTTAATATCAAATGTGCATAATTTTCTGAAAATTGCTTGTTTTATGTTGTGCTTTGTATTATAATTTTATATATAGTGACTATGTGCAGAATATGGAAAGGAGGGATGGTTGTGAAGCTTTTTGGCAGAGAATATTTTAAGTCCGGCAAAGTGAAGAAAGATACAGCCGGACAGAATGATAACCATACCGCAAATGCCGGCGGGAACAGTACAGATGAAACTGTGAATGTTCCGAATCAGACTGATGATCAGTCTGTTAGCGCTCCCGTGACAGAAAGGGAGAAAACCGACGAAAGACTTAAAGTGTCCGGAAACTCAAACCTGTATAAACTGTGGAATGAGTATCCTGAGAGCAGCAGGGGGAAGAAATATGATCCTCTGGAGTTCATGTATGAAAATATAGAAAAAACACATGCGGAACTTAAGGAGAATTTCTTCAGGATACATGCTCCTGAGGCCGTTTTCAAGGAGTATGATGACAATCAGAAAGAAATCGCTGAGTTTATGAAAAATCTTTCTGAATATGCCGGCAGGGTACTTCGTACTGTAAGCAAAGAGTTTGAGATCACACAGGAACAGATAGAACATATAAAAAACATTGCCTTTGACGAAAATGGTGAGTTTTCGGAAACGCGTCTTAAGAATATTCTGTTAAATGACAGCAGTCTGGCTTCAATGGGCGGATTCAGAAGCACCGAGGAATTAAAGAAAATTATTGCTGCTGTGCGTTCCGGAAATGATGTTCCGGAAAAAAAGGAAACTGATGAGACTGCGTATGAAACGGAAGAAGCTGAGCCGCTTCCGGCTTTCAGCGAACGTGACGCGGAAATAAAGTTTAAACTTTCATCTGACTTCATCCACGCCTGGGTTTTCATACTTCCTCCGGGTGATAACGGAAAGGATGTGACCGCTTCCGGAATTTCGGAAATACTGGCTGAAAACGGTGTCATATTCGGGATCGATGAGTCCATGACCGAAAGAATAGAAAAAGAAAAGCTCTACTTTAAACTCATCGAAATAGCCCGGGGCAGATATCCGGTAAACGGCTCAAACGGAAAGGTACATGAACTTTTTTCAAGGGAAAGCAACAAGATAAACCTTGTTGAAGACGAACACGGAAGAGTGAACAACAAGGAACTCGGTCTGATAAAGACCGTACACAAGGGTGACATTCTTGCGGAGGTCGAACTTCCGACTCTGGCGTCTGACGGAATGCAGGTCACAGGCGAGCCCCTTCAGGGAACTGACGGAGTATATCCGAAGGTCCCTGCCGGTACAAACACAAAGATATCGGAAGATAAAAAGACTGTCACTGCAGACACTGACGGAGAGCTTTATTTTCAGAACGGGACTTTCTGCGTAAGAAAAGTGCTGAAGATAAATCATGACGTTGATCTTTCAGTCGGCAATATTGATTTTGCAGGCGACCTGATCATTAACGGAAATATCAGGGAAGGATTTTCGGTAAAGTGTTCCGGTAACATGAAAATAAACGGTCTTTCTGAAAGTGCGGAGATAAGAGCCGGCGGAGATATTTTTATAGAAAAGGGCATGTTCGGAGGTTTGGACGGCAGCATTACTGCCGGCGGAAATCTTAACTGTAAATATCTTGAAAACTGCCGTGTTGACATCAGGGGAAACCTTACTGCTGACCAGGTGCTCAGATGCACTGTGTCTGCTGACGGATTTGTGGATGTTTCCGGAACGAAGGGCAGGATAATCGGCGGAAACATAACCGGCGGCAAAGGAATAAGGGCAAACTTCATCGGCACCCAGTCCGGTATGGGATCGAATGTAACGCTTACAACAGGAATGACCTCCATTTATCTGAAGCAGCGTTCTGTGAAAGCGGCAGAGCTGGCAATGATCGAGGAGAGTCTGTCAAAACTTATGCAGAACATCCGTTTCCTTGAAGCAAAAAAGAATTCGCTCAATCAGTTCCAGAAGGCTCTTCTTGAAAAACTTGTGCTTCAGATCAAAGCCCGGAAAATTCAGAGAGATGAACTCGCTGCTGAGATCGAGACACTTGATAAAAAAAGCCGCGGCAGCCGGTCTGCTGTCGAAATAAAATGCGGGCAGCTGCGTTCGGCACTGGAAATAAACTTTGACGGATTCAAATATAATATAAACAAGGAACTTAATAATTTCCGCGTGTTCAAGGAAGGTCCGAAGATAATCGCGAGGGCGAACGGTTTTGAAAAAGTAATAACTGACAAGGCGTGACAAGCACCGGTTTCAGCGCATAAGTCATGTGTGTTAAAACGTTTGGGGTTTGTGGAAAATTCTGTTGAAAATGTGGAAAAAACAGATTTCCATGTTGAAAACCGCAGAATCAGCTGTTGAAAAATCTGTGGAAACGGTGGAAAAAACCTGTTCTGAATAGTTGTTGATTATGTTGAATCGAATAATACATATCAGGAGAAAAAACAGTAGAGAAAAAATATGGATTACATAGTAGCAGATAATGGGATAATTGTGAGCCAGAATTGTTTTGATCTGGCACAGACGCTGGACTGCGGACAGGCTTTCAGATGGAGTGAAAGAGAGGACGGAGTTTTCGAAGGGGATTTTCTGAATGAGCATCTTGCTGTCTCGGAGCTGCGGAAGGGAGAGTTCCTTTTCGAAGGAGTTTCCGAAGAGAAGTTTCTTTCAGTCTGGAAGGATTATTTTGATCTTGAGACGGACTACGAAGCAATAATAGAGCAGCTTTCCGAAGATGAAACTCTTGCAAAAGCATGTTCGTTTGCTTCTGGCATAAGGATACTTCGCCAGGATACATGGGAGACTTTGTGCTCGTTTATAATTTCTCAGAACAACAACATTCCGAGAATAAAGGGGATAATCGGCAGACTCTGCGAAAAATACGGCGGATTTCCTGACAACAAGACGCTCGCAGCCGAAACTGCGGAGTCGCTGGCTTTCCTCAGAGCAGGTTTCCGTGCAAAATATATCGTCGACGCTGCAGTCAGAACTGCATCCCGCGAGATAGATCTTGAAAATATCAGAACGCTTTCCTGCGACGATGCACGAAAGGAGCTTATGCGCATCTGCGGTGTCGGTCCGAAGGTCGCTGACTGTGTGCTTCTTTTCGGCATGTACAGAACGGAAGCTTTTCCGGTCGATGTGTGGATGAAAAGAGTTATGGCACGTTTTTATCCTGACGGCATGCCGGAATGTGCAAAAGGGATCGAAGGAATCGCTCAGCAGTATCTTTTTCATTATGTGCGAAGTGATCCGTCGATGCTTGGTGAAATAGTCTGATAATTGCATCTTGTTTTTGTCTTTCTTGTGCAAAGTGCAGTAAAGACATTGACATATACAGTATTATGTTGTATTATTATTGTATAGGATTGTTTGTAATCAGTATTTTTATGGAAACGCTGATTAATGAATAAATCAGCGTGGGGGTTCGGGGCGAAGCCCCGTAAAATCCCACCTCCGGAAATCCGGCGAAGCCGGATTTCCGATTTAATCAGTGTTTCCTTATAATTATGAAAAATCTGATAAGGGAAGGGGGAGATAACAATGGAAAAGGGTAAGAGAATTAACATCGGACTCTTTGTAAACAGCATACAGAACGACTATTCAACACTTGTGTGTCAGGGGGCTGCTGTTGCTGCGGAAGAACTTGATGTTAATCTTCTTATTGTTCCGGGCCGTGAACTGGTCAATACATGGGAAACGAGAGAAGTAAGAAGATTTGAACGTCAGAACAATATCCTTTACACATTTATCAATTCCAATAATATTGATGTACTTATTGTATCGATAGGAACCGTTGCTTCTCCTCTGGATGAAATACAAAGAAAAGAGTTCCTTGACCAGTACAGGGGCCTGAAAGTTATCGCTCTTGAATCGGAGGTCGAAGGATATCCCGGCATTCTTTACAGCATGAGCGGACTGCGGCAGGAGATCGAACATTTCATAACAGTCCACGGCATGCGTAAGATCGCTTTTTTTAGCGGACCGGCAAACAATACTGTAGCACAGGAGAGAGAGTCCGTTTACAGACAGGTCATGGCTGAACACGGCCTTGATGTTCCGGAAAACTACGTTGCCTACGGCGATTTTTCGGATCTCTGCGCTGATAAGGTAAGAAGCTGGTTCGATGATATATCAGATAACTTTCCGGAAGTTATATGCAGTGCCAATGATACTATGGTGAAATGCATCAAAGATGTATGTGCTGAACGCGGGATCAGAATAGGCACTGATTTATTCGTTGCCGGATTCGATGACGCAGCATTTGCAAATGTAATGGTACCTCCTCTTACTACAGTAAAGTCCAATGTTATGACGATGGGCTATACCGCTGTAGTCAGCGCTGTTGATTATTATAAAACAGGAGTTTTCAGAAAAGTTTCAGTAGACACAATGCTCATTACAAGGCAGTCCTGCGGATGCAGCCAGGAAGCAGTAAGGGAGACTGAGACCAGGGGAATAAGCCTTGATGTTGAAAAGGAAAAACTCATTGAAAACATTATAAATTACACTGTAAAAAAATCATCGCTTGATGTAATGCCAAAAAAGCAGATCAGCGTTCTTCGCGATTTTATCGGATATGTTTATGAGCGTGCTGTAGGGGCGGATCCTTCACCGATATCGTCTGATGAAATGAGCAAGCTGGTATCTGAACTCATGTGCGAAGAAAATATGGACTTTTTCACGTTCGACGCTATCAATGCCGTAGCTTTTGCCATGCGTAAAATAGCGCTTGAGGGCAACGGCGGGACAAGGCGTGAAATTGTGTTCAGGGTTTTTGAAAGATTTTTCCGTAGTGTAAGTCTTCAGTTTGCAGAAAAAAGCCAGAATATTGAAAGCAGAATGATAGCGGACCGTCTGGTTTTCTCACGTATCGCGGACGATATGATGTCCAGCGGGAACAACGAATCCGAGAGTTTAAGACTGCTTATGAATGATATAAAACAGCTGCATGTAAAGAGCTGTTACCTTTATTTATACAATAAATCATTTGACAGGCTATCGAAAACTTCAGGCATCGACAATACCAATGCATGGGAGAGGCCGGAGTATATTTATCTCAAGGCTCTGTATGACAATGACTCCTTTGTTTTTCCGGATCATGACGACCAGAAGATGCGCTATGATGAATTCCTGACCAATAAATTCGTTAAGGATGAATACCGCAGGACAATGGTGCTTCAGGCACTTTATTTCAACTGTGAACATTACGGGATAATCCTGATGGAAAGCAGTTCCATTGGCCTTATGTCTGAAATAATGAACATCTCGCTGCAGATAAGCACAGCCATCAAGCTTACACAGTTTATGGGACAGCTTACATATGCTCTTGACAACGTTGAGCAAGCCAACAGAAAACTCAGTGTGGAATCAGTTACTGATCAGCTTACCGGAATTTATAACCGCCGCGGTTTCATAAGCGAGTCGGAGAAGCTGCTTGCCGGCAAAAAAGAAAATTCATGCAGCGGTGCTGTACTGTACGCTGACCTTGACTGCCTGAAAGTGATCAATGATACCTTCGGCCACAAGGAAGGCGATTTCGCCATCAGAAAAGCCTCGGAGATACTCTGTTCAAGTCTGAGAAAGTCAGATGTTGTCGGACGTGTGGGCGGAGATGAATTTGTGGCATTTGTCATGGATATTGATGAGAAAAGAATAAAGACTGTCTGCCGGAGAATACAGGATCTGGCGGCATCTTTCAATAATATCAGCGACAAGCCGTACAATATCGGTATCAGTACAGGACTGTACCTTTTCAATACTGCTGACGGCGAGTCGATCGATCAGCTTATGTCCGGAGCGGACAAAGATCTTTACAATAACAAAAAGAATAAAGTCAAAGTAGTGCTTAAGGAAGGGCACTGATCAGGAGATCACTATGGAAAAAGAACATTGTCACTGTAGTTCTGAACATTCTGGATTTGACGGAAACATGCCTGACGATAATGTGCTGTATGATGTTTCCGAGCTGTTCAAGGTTTTCGGTGACGCAACAAGGATAAAGATTCTATTCCTTCTTCTGAAGAAGGAGATGTGTGTATGTGACATTGCAGGACTTATCGGAATGCAGCAGTCAGCTATCTCACATCAGCTGCGGGTGCTCAAACAGGCAAGACTGGTAAAGTTCCGCAGGGAGGGGAAAACCGTTTTCTATTCCCTTGCAGACGGGCACGTGGAGACCATGCTGAGTCAGGGTCTGGAACATGCAGCGGAGCAGCAGCCATCGGGGCAGCAGCAGTCAGAAATCTGAAAGTAAAGTTTATGGCGTGACGGGAATGGACGCCATGCCTCTGATTACAGAAAGGATACGAGAATATGATTAGAACAGGAAGACTATTTGCTTCACTGGCAGCAGTCATTCTTACAGCTTCACTTGCTTCGTGTAATACGCCGTCTGTCGGAAAAACTGATAATCTTGATACGGCTACAAGAGAAGAACTTGCCAGTCTTGCAGCAAAGGATTCCAGACTTACGGGTGAACTGGAAAACAAAACTATCAAATGGATGGCAAACTGGGGCTTTTCTGCAGAAAAAGATCCTAACCTTGTTGTGTTTCAGGAGAGATACGGCGGAAATATCGAAGAAACCATCATTGACTGGTCTGTAAGATACGACAAGCTTGCCACTGCCATAAACGGCGACGAAGGAATAGACTTTTTCCCTGCGGGAGACACTGATGCGTTTCCTAAGGGTGCCATAAAGTCCATGTTTGTTCCTGTCGATGACTATATCGATTTCAGTTCCGAACTCTGGACAGATGTGAAGAAAGCCAACGATATCTTTCTCTGGAACGGCAAACACTATGTTATCTGCACAGATGTAAGCGGTGCAAACACTGCGGTTTTCTATAACAGAAAAACAATAGAGGAATATGGCCTTGAAGATCCTGCCGAACTCTTCGCCAAGGGCGAATGGAACTGGGATACTTTCAAGAAGCAGCTTGATGATTTCGTTGATCCTGAAAACGGACTTTACGGTATAGACGGATACTGGACAGAGGCAGCTCTTTCCCTCACCACAGGTGTTCCGTACATAGGACTTGAGGAAGGAAAGCTCGTTAATAATCTTAAAGATCCTGCCATTGAACGTGTTCAGAAATTCATGGCTGAGCTTCATGATGACGGATGTGTCCTTGACAAGGGACTCTTCGACTGGCAGGAAAAGCCGAATTTTATCGGCGAAGGAAAGGAACTTTTCTACCCGTGCGGACTGTGGGCAGTTTATAAACCTGCTGAAGAATGGAAGAAGACTTTAGGCGAAGATGCGTTCTTTGTACCTATGCCAAAGGATCCGAAAGCTGACAACTACTACATTCCTTCGACTGTTGAAGGCTTTATGATGGTATCGGGCGGAAAGAACCCTGAAGGTGTTGCGAAGTTTGCTGAGTGCAAGAGAGCAGTGCTTCTTAACGACGGTCTCAGAAAACTCGGCGAAGATATGACGGTTGAATCATACGGCTGGACACCTGAAATGGTAGCCATGAGAGACAAGATGACCGAAATGGCAAACGAGCATCCGGTATTCGATTTCTACGTTGGCGTAAGCAAGGATGTGACAAGCATTCTTGACAGCGCGGAAACCGGTATCAGAGGAACACTTCAGGCTGGTACACCATGGTCAGAGACTGTGAATTCGTGCTACGATGTGATCGATGCTCTTATCGATGATGCCAATAACGGAAGATCGTAAGAAAAAAGCAGGACGCCGTTTAACCGGATGTCCTGCTTTTTTTACCCTGACAGCTGTCGCGCCTTTTAAGTTCTTTGTCTATTCCGTTAAGCACCGAACGCTTGTCACAGGTCCACAGAGGAGCTTCAAGTATTCTTTTGTCTCCGTCCCCGGTGACACGTTCTATTACAATATCAGGTGCTGTAAGTTCGATCTGGTCGCATACGAGTGAAATGTATTCCTCTTTTGAAAGAAGAGGAAAGGGAGCCACCCTGTACATTTCCGAAAGTTTTGTGCCGCCTGTTATATGCAGCATGTGTATCTTTATGCAGCCCGGATGAAGTTCACTTACCTTTCCGGCTGTTTCGAGCATCATTTCCCTTGTTTCGCCCGGAAGACCGTTTATCATGTGGATGCATGTGCGTATACCCATGTTCTTCAGCTTTTCGTATGACTTAAGGAAAGTTCTGAATGTATGTCCGCGGTTTATAAATTCTGCCGTTTTATCATGAATGGTCTGCAGACCGAGTTCGACTGTGAGAAACGTCCGGCCGGATATTTCTCCGAGCAGATCCAGCACGTCATCCGGCAGGCAGTCTGCTCTTGTGGCGACAGTCAGCCCTTTTGTGCCCGGAAAGGCGAGCGCTTCACCGAAAAGTGCTGAAAGTTTTTCCGCCGGTGCGTATGTATTTGTTCCGGCCTGAAAATATGCTATGTAGCTTGAACTTTTCCATTTTTCTGAAAGCAGAGTGATCTGTTCCTTCATTTGTTCTGTTACGGACAAGCCGGGACGTCCTGAAAAATCACCGCTCAGCTGAGGGGAACAGTATATGCATCCGCCGGTACCGCATGTTCCGTCACGGTTCGGACATGTGAATCCGGCATTGAGTGAGAGTTTGACAACCTTTTCACCGAAAGTTTCACGGAGAAATCTGTTCTGGGTATAGTACCTTTTGTTGTCACCAGATATAGCGAATTTATTCATATATATGTCCAATGTATGTGTATAATGTCGATTTTGTAAGATTCCCATTGATTTTGTTTTATAGATATGTTATACTGTATATAGGAAATAGTACGATTTTTTATTAATTTTATAATCACAGCGAAATCATTTGCATTACTCTGAGGAAACGCTGATTTATTCATAGATCAATGTGGTGTACGGGGCGAAGCTCCGAAGTCTCCACGCACTGAGATCAGTGTTTCTCTATAATTATATAATAAAAAAGGAAATAAAACAACACTATCTTATCGAAAGGGGAATGTGAGGATGGCTAAGATCTTAGTTACCGGTGCCTGCGGGCTTATGGGTGAAAAGGTCTGCTCAGGATTACTCAAAAGAGATAATAATGAGATAATCGGAACCGACACTAAGGCAAGCACCTACAATGAAGGAAAAGAACGATATACTTTTGTAAAAGCAGGTGCGAGAGACCGTGCAGTATTTGAAGAACTTTTTAAAAAGGAGAAAATCGATATACTTGTTCACTGTGCATACACAGCAGACAATGACCTTAAAGATACTATAACTGACAACGACGTTAAGGAAAGTGCAATATACGATGACTACCTTTACACTCTTGCAGTTTCGTCCGGTATAAAGAAAGCTATTCTCATAAGCACAAGTCAGGTTTATGAGTTTCCTAAGTCAAGGGAACCTATAAGAGAAACTGACAGACTGAAACTTGATTCAAACTACGCCAAGCTCAAAAGAAAAGCCGAAGAGAAATTCGGAGAAGCTATAAAGTCCAATCCGGAGGTCATAGGAGCAGCGCTCAGAGTGGCACCGATCTACACAAGTGATTTTTCAGACAACCTGCTCGCAAAAATTTATGACCCTGAAACTGACGGACTGTTTGTATACTACTCAGGTGACTACGGATTTCAGTTCTGCTGTCTGCATAATCTCGTTGAGTTTATCATGTGTTATGTAAAGTATGCTGAGGACAGGACTTACAGCGGTCTTTACAACATAGCAGATAATGAAATCTGCTCAGCGCGTGAGATAATCTCCTATGCAAGAGCACGAAAGACATATGGACCGGCTATTCAGCGAAACGTAGGCAAAGACAAAATGAAGAGCCTTATAGGACGTCTGACCAGCAAGGGTGACCAGAAGACAAATTACCGTTACAACGACATGGATACATTCTTCAACAACAATGTTCTTGACGGTACCAGAGCCAAGAAACTATGTAATTTCAAATGGAACATCGGAAATACAAAATGATCAAAAGCCGGCTAAGGTAAACGGCACGTATGATGGCTGTTTACTTAAAAAAGTCTTACCGCTTCAAAACGGTAAGACTTTTTTGTGCTTTAAAGAATGTCGCGGACATGCCGGATCTTATCTGATCAGCTCTGTTCCGGACGAAGACGGACCGGAATCCTGACCGGTCTTTTTAAGAAGTCCGACGATGACCTGTCTCCGGCTTCCGTCATCAGTGCAGGTTACCAGAGTTATTCTGTCGTCGCCGAAATCGTCGAGTATCCAGGTCTCACTGGGATCGACGATGAATTTTTGAGAAACAGTGTAGACGTATTCTTTTCTGTTTAAGTCGTAAAGGGTAATATCCATCCCTTTGTCTGCATTTCTGAGGCCGTTGAAATACTCTCTGTAAATGGTGCTGCTGTGTCCTGCGATACAGTAATTGCCGCTTCCGAAATCACCTGTACCGGTAAAGTGGCCTGTGCCTTCTGCAAGTACTTCATTTTCCGTTCCTTCAAGTACAGGAGCTTTTATGTGCAGGTCAGCTATCTCAACGACCGGGTTTTCGTTTAAAAGTTTATGTCTGTGAATTTCCCTGAATATTTTCCGTATGCCGAAAAATCCTAAAATGGCAGCGCCGGTGAGGAAGGCAATGAGTCCTGAAATAAAAAGGACCCATTGCTTTTTTGTTTTTGAACCGGCTGTCTGGCTTCTCATGTTATTTCCTTTCAAATGGTTTTATCTGAGTATGCCCCTCCACTTTGCTATGAGTTCAGAGCATTTTTCGAGTTCAGAAGATGAAACAGCTTCCTTCAGTTCGTCAAATACTGTTTTGCTTTCGCCGGTAAGTTTGAATTTGCTGAGATTTTCAACAACCTCTTCCATAGTAAGTGAGTCGAAGTCTTCTATGGCTTCCGCAAGCTTGTCCAGCTGTTCGTTTATCTGACCGCTGTCAGCTTCCTTTTCCTCGTCCTCGTCTGGAACGTCAGGGAAGAGATACTTCAGTGATTTTCTGTAACCGCGGTATTCTTCGAGCATAGATGCAGTCTTTTCGCGGATAAGATCGATGTTGCCTTCGTTGCCCGCCTTTTCCATTTCGGCAGCAACTGCAGAAACGTGTTCGGCACCGATCTGTTTTGAAGTGCTCTTGAGGGCGTGAACTTCGATGGTGTAGTTCTTCCAGTCCTCATTGTTGTAGTGGTTCTCAATGGAACGTGCTTTCTGTTCGATTGAGCAGAAATACTGTTTGAGTACTGTAAGGAAGAGCTTTTCGGTTCCCAGAAGTGAAAGTGCTAGCTTTACATTGAGACCTTCAATTTCAAGCGGACCGCTTCGCTGACCCGGAGCGGCAGGTTTTGGCGGTGCAGGTTTAGGCGCCGGCGGAGGTGCTGCAGGAGCACTCTGAGGAGCCGTAGCTGATGCCGGCTGAGGAGCAGGCCGAGCAGGAGCACTCTGAGGCGCTGGAGCTGATGCCGGCTGAGGAGCAGGCCGAGCAGTGGCACTCTGTGGAGCTGGAGCTGATGCCGGCTGAGGAGCAGGCTGGGCAGGAACGCTCTGAGGGGCTGGTGCCGGAGCGGACTGAGGAACAGGCTGAGCGGGAGTGCTCTGCGGAGCCGGTGCCGGAGTACTCTGAGAAGCCGGAGCTGCTGCAGGCTGAACTTCAGGGGTTTCCTGTACAGGATCCGGTGAAGCGTCAAATGCAGACTGTTCTTCGGCGGCGTTTCCCGTTTCTGCTGTTTCAGCGTAGGTTCCGTCAGGATATGTTTCAGCTTCAACTTCAACTTCCTTGTAGAACGGACCAAGTTCATCTTCCTGCTTTTCTTCATGCTGCGATTCGGCAATGACGATCTTTTCGTGCGGGAGCCATTTCTTCAGCTTTGAAACGATATCCTTTATTTCGATCGGCTTTGCAACGAAGTCGTTCAACCCTTCGCTTAGGAACATGTCCTTGGCGTTTGCCACGGCGTTTGCAGTAAGTGCGATGATAGGTGTATCTTCGTAGTCCGGGAATGTAGTCCTGATCATATGTGTCGCTTCGACACCGTCTATTTCCGGCATCATGTGATCCATGAAGATAAGGTCGAATTTCTTTTCCTTTATCTTGTTGATCGCGTCCTTCGCTCCTGTTGCTGTATCGATCTTCATATTGAGCGGTTCAAGAAGACCTTCCGCAACTGTGAGGTTGATAGTGTTGTCATCAACAATGAGGATCTGGGCTTCCGGTGCTGTGAACGGGAAGTCGTCATCCATAAAGTCAGCAAATGCTGCATAGTCTTCACCGATACCGAGTATCGAGTACAGTGAAAGCACGTAGATCGGCTTTCTTATCGTGCGTATATTAACAACGTTGAAACGCTTGAGGCTCTTTCTGTTTTCGATTACCACACACTGGAGTTTCGGATTGTTTGTAACGAATGTCTGTATCTCCTTGGTGAAAAGATTTTCCTCGATGAACAGAAAATCAAAGTCGAGGGAATCCATGTAGTTCTCTTTTTCAAGGACTGTGTAGGTTGCGTTGAGACGTGAAAGGTCCTTTACGAGCTGCATGCATATGTACATGTTCTGCGAAATGACTGCAGCCGAGATGGTTTTGTCAGCCTTAGGCACTGAAGGCTCCTTGCTGACGATCTTCTGCGGAATGATTATAGCAAAGGTACTTCCTACATTGTATTCACTCTCAACATCGATAAAGCCGCCCATGAGTGTGAGAAGCTGCTGCGTGATGGCAAGTCCCAGACCGGTACCTTCGATATTTCTGTTACGTTTACTGTCTACCTGCTGGAACGATTCGAAGATCTTGTCGAGGTTCTCTTCCTTGATACCCATACCGGTATCCATTACGAGAGCCTTGAGCGTTCCTTCGTTTTCATTCTTTTTTCTGAATTTGAGACGAAGCTGGACCTGACCCTGCTTTGTGAACTTAACGGCGTTTGTAAGAAGATTGATAAGTATCTGCTGTATTCTTACATTGTCGCCGAAAAGCTTGTGCGGGATTTCAGGCGGAGCATCGACGGTGAATTCGATATTCTTGTCGCCGATACGGCTGTTTACCATACTTGCAATGTCGTTGATCATTGAAAGCGGTTCATACGGTACCTCGATGATCTCCATTTTTCCGGATTCGATCTTGGAGAAATCGAGAATGTCGTTGATGATGGTGAGAAGGTTTTTACCTGAAGCACGTATCTGGTGGATAAAGTCACGTGCAGTAGGGGACATTTCCTCACGGAGAGCCATTTCCGCCATACCGAGCACGGCGTTCATAGGCGTACGGATCTCGTGGCTCATGTTCGCAAGGAAGTCGGATTTGAGCTTTGCACTTTTCTCGACTTCAGCACTGTTGGCGAGCATGTTGAAGTTGTTCGTTGCAACTGTGCTGAGTACTTCGGCAAGACTGTTCAGTGACAGTGCCGCCTTGTCGATTTCTTCCTGTGCAAGAATACGTACTTTCTTTGCTTCGTGTGTATAGTCATCCGGGTCTATGCCCAGTTCGTTTGCTTTTTCAGCGAAAGCATTCAGGTCGGGAGGTGATGAAAGGATCTGGCCTCCGACAATACTGCCGACCATCTGGCCGTTTGCCATGATCGGTGCGGCGAATTCTATAAGTCCGGCGTGGCAGAAATATGTGCATACCCCTTTGTTTTCTATCGCCATTTCTGCTCCTCGCCTGTCGCATTCTTCGCATCTTCTGGCACCTTCAGGTGAAACACGCGTGAATCTTGAACAGAAATCACAGAAATTCGACCCGTTTGTGACAGCTACGCCGTATGCATCGGTTATAATGCATGCCATGTCAGTCATCGAAGAAAACGCATCCTGGATCTTATGCAGTACATCCAGGTCTATAATATCAGTAAGATAAACATTTTCCGCTTCCATTATCAATAATCCCCTTTCACTTGCTTATCTTATGAGACTGTAAATGCTCGAAAACAGTTTTTCCATGTTGATCGGTTTCAGAACGTACCCCTGAGGTTTTAATGACATTACCTCCTGTATTTTCTTTCTGTCTGAAACACCTGTCAGGAAAACTATCGGTGTGGATTCCGCATTCGGTATTTTCCTGAGTCTCTGGAAGACCTGAGGGCCGTTTTCTCCCGGCATTTCGTAGTCAAGAAGAATAAGGTCAACGGTCTTGGTCTCAAAATATTTGTCTATAAGATCGGCGTTGAGCATCGTGGTTATGTTGAAAAACTCGCTGCAGGCACTCTTGATAAGACGCAGAATGTTCTTGTCATCGTCGATAACAAGAATGTTTGCCTTTGAGTTCTTTACATTAGGTTCATCGATTATCTTGTCAGGCGGTATTACCGGAACGTTCTTCTTCGGCGGAGGAGGCGGTGCCTCTTCTCTGACAGGTTCTGGATCCGGGGCCGGCTTTGGTGCAGGAGCAGGCTGAACTGCCTTCGGCGTTGATATAACGGAAATAGGTCTTGGTCCGGAAGAAGCTGTGCCTGAATGTCTCATCTGTACCGGAGCGGATGCCTGTTTTGTCTTGACCGTTTTAATTATTTCGGCTGTCATTACGTCTGAGGCAGTGCTCTGCGGTAAAATGAGATCCGGTTTCTGCGGAAGTCTTTCGAGCATTTTGCAGACATTTTCATCGGCTACAGCGATTATCGGAACATTTCCAAAGTCGTGGCTGCTTTTTAAGGCACGCATCTGCGTTACCAGCGGACCGCACTGTGCACCCTCGCTGAAATACACGTAAGCCTGCGGCTTGAAAAGCTTGAAGTGGTTAGCTATATCGTCAAGGCAGTCCGATGTGCTGAGACAGTCAAAGGCCTGCGATGTCTGTTTGAAAAAATCACTTATAACACTGTTGTGCTTGGAATTTAACAGTATTCTGAATTTCATAGGTTTATCCCTCTTTTCCCTTGGTCTGCGTCCATTATCCCCTGACGCAGTTTCTGTATCTCTGTAAATAAAATTATATCACAAAGTTGAACAAAAATCAACGGTAATATAGCCAAAAAATCGTCGTATCGCTTATAGAGCGAACGACGTTTTTGGATATGGAAAACATTGATCAGAACGGAATCCCGGAGGGTATGTTCAGCCTCTTCCGGATGATCATACTACCCCGAACAGTGCTGTTAGATCAGCGTTGTCTATCATACGCTCTGTTCGCTTGTCAGCGTTTTTCAGCATGCTCTCAACTTTGCTTTCAAGCGCAACATTTATGAAGCGGTCAACATCTATCCCTCGTAGTTCGAAAAAGTAGAACGGGTTCTCATCGAGCCTTACGCCTATGCCGTACATGGCGGCTGCAACGTGCTTGCACATCAGTGCCCAGTCAGGGCAGCTGCATGAAAAGCTTATCTCTTTTGGTGATGGAAAAAAACCGTTTTCGCTTGTGAAAAGCTCCTTGAGTTCGGAGGGAAACTCGCCTTTTATCAGGCACTCCATATTGTTGATACGCCTGCCGCATTTCTCAATGAGTGCATCGCATTTCTCCTCTGAAAGCGGGCTGATGCGTATCTCGACCTTGTAGGGAGTTTTTCGCGTACCCTGTACTCTTGCCTCAATTCTTCCCTTCCTGATTTTCAGGTCTATGACCGTGCCGCTTTTCATATAGCGTTTGCCGCGACCGAGCCGGCTCTCAAAATCGGCGTACTGCTCCAGATTTGCACACCACGCCTTTCCCCACCAGCTTGTACAGACATCTCGTCTGCTGACAGGTTCTATCGGCTCGTACTGTAGCTTCTTTTTAGCAGCGATTTTGCTGCTGTCTCTGACTTTCTCCCTCAGCTCGGCGATCGTCGGCTGAGAGAAAGTTCTGTCCGTGTTCCAGTAATTGCTCATATAGTTTATCCTTTATTTCAGTTCAAGCCGCATGAGGTTCAGCAGCTCACTGTCGTTCATCTCGGTTATCCATTTCTCGCCGCCCGAACCGATTACGTTATCGGCAAGTTCTTTTTTGCTGTTTATTATTGCATCGATCTTTTCCTCGATAGTACCTTCAGAGACAAGTTTGTAGACAATCACGTTCTTCTGCTGACCGATTCTGAACGCTCTGTCAGTCGCCTGATTTTCGACAGCGGGATTCCACCAGCGGTCGAAATGAATCACATGATTGGCTGCAGTAAGGTTAAGCCCAGTGCCTCCGGCCTTGACCGATAACACCATGAATGGCACATATGCCTCACCGTTGAACCTTTCCACAAGCTCGGTTCGTTTTTTAGCCGGAATGCCACCGTGTATGATAAGCCCCTTGTGATGGAATATCTTTTCCAGATACGCTGCAAGATACTCCGTTATCTCCCTGTACTGTGTGAAAACGAGCACACGCTCGCGTTTTTCGTATATCGTTTCACAGATGTCTTTCAGGATACAAAACTTTCCGCTGTCAGCAGGGTCGTAGCCCTCCTGTCCGAGGAACTGGTCGGGGTGGTTGCATATCTGCTTCAGCTTAAGGATAGCTGCAAGTACTTTGCCGCGTCGTTCCATTTTGCTCTGTCCGTCTGTGAGTGCCTTTTCAAGATCGCTGACCTGTTTGCGGTAAAGTACGATCTGTTTTTTCGACAGCCCGACATATTCTATCTGTTCCATCTTTTCCGGCAGATCATATATTATGCTTCTGTCAGTCTTTACGCGGCGGAGTATGAAAGGTGAGACCATGCTTTTGAGTTTTCTGTAGCCGCCCTTGTCTGTATCGAGTTTCTTTGAAAAATCCCTGAACTCTGCTGATGTACCGAGCAGACCCTTGTTGAGAAAATCAAACAGCGACCATAAATTTGTCAGGTCGTTCTCGATTGGCGTACCTGTCATGGCTATCTTTTGTCGTGCCGGTATTTTTTTTATGGCTTTTGTCTGTCTGGTCACGGGGTTCTTTATAGCCTGTGCTTCGTCGAGAATGAGACAGTCCCACGTGATCTCCGCCAGCTTTTCCATACGTGCTGCCATGCCGTAGGTGGTAATGTACACAAGGCTTTCAGCACTGTCAAGTTCATTGCTGATAAGAGACTTACCTTTGCCGTGAAGAATGGTATATGTTATCTTCGGCGTGAATTTCTGCGCTTCCTTTTCCCAGTTGCCGAGAAGTGATGCAGGAACGATCAGCAGCACACGTGCATCTTTTTTCGCAGTGCGCAGCTTTTCGAGGAAGGTAAGTATCTGCAGGGTCTTTCCGAGACCCATATCGTCTGCGAGACATGCTCCGAAACCGAGTTTTTGCATATACATCAGCCAGCTGAAGCCTGTTTTCTGATAGTTTCTGAGTTCAGCGTGTACTCCGGCAGGAACCTTAACAGACTTCATGCTGTCCGGCTGACGAAGATTGCCGAGCATTTCTTTCAGCCACCTGCCGTTGGTTATTTTCACACCGACGTCAGGCTCTGATTTTTCGCTCATGCCGCTGTCCATGCGCAGCGCCTGTAAAAGCGTGAGACTGCCACCGTATTTTTCCATATCGTTGAGCAGTTTTCTCAGCCTTTCATGATCGACCTCAATCCACTTGCCCTTCAGGAACGCAAGACCATCTGTCTGTTTAAGAAGCTGTTCAATCTCACGCTTTGATAGACGTTCGCCGTTTACGGTGAGTTCTGGTACCATTGAAACGAGCGTTTCAAATCCAAGCATGGAAGCCTTTTTCTCACCAAGAGTAACACTGAGATTTACTGATGACTGTTTTTTGCGCCACCAGTTTGGCACACGGCACATGACACCGCAGTGTTCTATTGCGGGGACGGCTTTGAGAAATTCATAAGCCTCGTTTGCGTCGAGCCTGAGAGGGTGAAACATTTCACCGCTTTCCACGAACCCGCCCAGCAGCGGGGATACCTCTGAGACCTTTTCCAGACAGGAAAGCAGCGTAACGAGTTTGCTTCTGTCAGATTTGAATTCGGTCAGTGCGTAGGAAAGCGGCATGTGGCATATCTGCCCCTCACTCTCGGTCGCATAGGTTGCCATGAAAGCAAAAGGAAGATCGTCGTTACTGTTCTCGACCAGATGAAAGAAAATGCGCTCGGGGGTGCGAAGATGTTCGCTTTTTTCGGTCAGGAACATCTGCACCGTGCCGGAATAGTCCTTCATCTCACTGGTGAAAGTGGCGTTCAGTGCGGAGAATATATTGTTCAGCCAGTCTGAGTCTATATATTCCGTGCCGATGGCGTACGGCACGGAATCGAGCAGCTCAGCTACGGTATCCTCGTCGAGCATTACCTCAGCGCGCCCGCGCAGAAGCTCCAGTCCTGGCATTGAAGTCAGCAGGTCAACATATCGTTCGCTTATCGTCCGCAGATAGGAGAGTGAAGAGCTCTCACTGTTTTCAGCCTTTCCAAAGCCGATTTCGAAAAGAGTCCTGTACCTGTTGGCGGCGAAGGCAGATCTGAGGTGTTCTTCCTTCTCGGTGAGCTGTTCCTCAGTTTCGTCGCAGTAAAACGAATTATGTGTGAAAATGATTTGCAGTGGCATGGCGGATTCTCCCTGTATAAAAATGGTCTGATAAAGTAAGTATACTACATTTCGGGCTATAATGCAATAGTATGATAAAATATGTTTAAATGCCGGACTGATAATAACAGCGTCACGCATCTTCCAGAACACAGGAGTGATGCTTGAAATCCGGATCGTCGTTTGGAATATCCCTTTCATAACTGATACCTGCAAGAAGAATATTTCCCTTGTAGTGTTCGAGTCTGTCAGGATAATTTTTCTGTTTTATCTACGAATATTTCTGAATTGACAGACATTTCGTAATTATTTTTTCCTGGATTGATATATGTTCCCATCTGTGCATTTCTCGCTTTCTTTATGATGTTCATCCGATTCAAATCTGTCTGACAATCTTTATTATACTATTCAAATAGTCACTTTTCTGCCTTTTTCTCATCAATTGTTGCACAGCATGTTCCGAGCATGAACCAGATGAATGGTGTTACTGTTGCTGTGCTGTTTGTGATAACAGCTGTTGCTGTGTAGAGTACGGCAATAACTGCTGCCGATCTGAATACCCAGCTTTTGTTCTTAGCAGCTGATACAACGCCGTTGGCTGCGGAGCAGAAGAACGCTGCTGCAACTGAAACAGCGGCCGGAATGCCGAAAGTAGCTGCGTAGTAGAGGTATTCGTTGTACGGACGGTCAACTGAAAGCGGAACGTCGTTGATCGAGCCTTTTCTCTGGAGGAAAATGAAGGCGTCAGGACCGATTCCTGTTACCGGGAACTGCTTTATTATGTCATATGCTTTTCCCCAGAGGTAAGGATAAACTTCACCTAAACTGTGGATATTTATGCCGCCTTCAATACTTGTGGAATACTGTCCGAAGGCGGCTATTCTTGTACATCCGTCCTGCCAGATGACCTCACCGTCATAAACTGCGAAACCTTTTATTATGATCAGTGCAGCAGCTGCTGCAAGTCCTGTGAACATGAGGAGAAGTGTTGAACTTTCCTTGTTCCCTGATTTTCTGTTTCTGAAGTGATCGGCAAGAACTGCAGCTACAATCACGATGATGCTTATGTATCCGAGAAGCGTCTGTGTTTTGGTGAGGCAAAATGCTGAACCGAGGATGGCCGCTTTGTGGATGAATGAGAAGACTTTTGACTTGTCATTTGATGCCGAGAAAACTGATACTGCAAGTCCGCAGGCCATAAAAGTAGCAAGATATGCCGGACTTCCGGTTGTGCCGCTTGGGAGCATTATCGGCTGCATGATATACGGCACTTTGTAGTAGAATGAAGGGAAAGAAGATATGAACTGAAGTCCTGACCAGATACTCTGCAGAACAGTGATGACTGAGAATACACGGAAAATATTTCTTACCGTAGTCTCCTTATTTATTGTCATGCTTCCGAGGAATATGAACAGGTAGCTTAAGTATACCATAAGCCCTTCATATCTGCCGTATCGGAAACCAAGGAATGCGTTGTAATCCTGTACTGTAGTCATCGCGTTTACGTATGAGATATACATACATACCGCAAGTACAAGTGCGATGACAGATGCAACTATCTGTTTTTTGCTCAGTGTCTGCTTGATGAATGCGATTATGAAAATGCTTATCGCAAGAATACCGGTGATACCGAGAGAGACTGAGGGTACGATCTTCCAGTCGTATGTTGCAACGGTGATCTTTCCCTTTGACATAAGTTCTGCCACTGCTGACAGAACAAATATCAGTGAGAATCCGATTGTGAACATTACAGATGCCAGTTTGTTGAACTGATCATTTGTCATGTTCAGGATGAAGTTAGACTTTTCAGTGGTCCCGAATATGGTTTTATGTGTTTTAGCCATATGATTAAATTCCTTTCACAAAATCTGCCTTTATAAAGAGTTACCCTACTCAGAGGGTGAGTAGGGTAACGAAGGATCTTATTTTGCGTATTCGATCGCTCTGCTTTCGCGGATGAGGTTGACCTTGATCTGTCCCGGATATTCCATTTCATCTTCAATACGCTTAACGATGTCTCTTGCAACAAGAACCATCTTTTCGTCATTGATGACTTCAGGAAGAACCATGATACGGACTTCACGGCCGGCCTGTACTGCGAAGCACTTTTCAACTCCGTCGTATGATGAGCAGATCTCTTCGAGCTTTTCAAGTCTCTTGATGTAGCTTTCGTAGTTTTCACATCTTGCAGCAGGTCTTGCAGCTGAAATAGCATCTGCAGCCTGTACGATACATGCGATGACTGTCTGCGGTTCAACGTCGTTGTGGTGAGCTTCAACAGCGTGGATGACTTCAGCACTTTCCTTGTACTTCTTACATACATCCACACCGATCTGTACGTGTGAGCCTTCGATCTCGGAGGTAAGAGCCTTACCGATATCGTGGAGAAGACCTGCACGTCTTGCTATGTTTGCGTCAACACCAAGCTCTGAAGCAAGTATGCCTGCGAGCTGGGCAACTTCGATCGAGTGATTGAGAACGTTCTGACGATAGCTTGTACGGAACTTGAGTCGTCCGATAAGCTTAACAAGTTCGTGGTTGATGTTGTGAACGTTTGTTTCGAGAAGAGCACGTTCACCTTCCTGCTTGATCTTGTGTTCAACTTCGCGTCTTGCCTTGTCTACCATCTCTTCGATTCTTGTAGGATGGATTCGGCCGTCTGAGATAAGTTTTTCAAGAGCTATTCTTGCTACTTCACGTCTTACCTGATCGAAACATGAAAGTGTGATAGCTTCCGGAGTATCGTCGATTATAAGGTCAACACCTGTAAGAGTTTCAAGTGTTCTTATGTTACGTCCCTCACGGCCGATTATGCGGCCCTTCATCTCGTCGTTAGGAAGTGCTACAACTGAGATGGATGATTCTGAAACCTGGTCTGCCGCACACTTTGCGATAGCAAGTGAGATAAGGCTTCTTGCCTTTTCATCGCAGCAGTCCTTTATCTGCTGTTCGTAAGCAGATATCTTGAGTGCTTTTTCATGAACAAGTTCTGTTTCAAGCTGTGAAATAATATAGTCCTTAGCCTGTTCGCGGGTGAATTCTGATATCTTTTCAAGAATGTCCATCTGGCTTTTCTTGATTGATTCAGCTTCGTTAAGCTTTTCTTCAGCTGATTTGATCTTGCTCTGAAGGAGTTCTTCCTTGCGTTCAAGGTTGTCGTTCTTTTTATCGAGGTTCTCTTCCTTCTGCTGGATCCTGCGTTCCTGACGTGAGATCTCGGTTCTGCGTTCCTTGATTTCCTTGTCAGCTTCATTTTTGAGCTTGTAGATCTCGTCCTTGGCTTCTACGAGAGCTGCTCTTTTGCAGTTTTCGCTTTCCGCTCTGGCACTTTCGATCATTCTGGAAGCTTCACGTCTTATCTTGTCTGCTTCCTGTTCAGCTGAGCCTATAGCCGCTTCAGCCTGCTGCTGTCTGTAGAGGATACCTTTCTGGAAACTCTGCTTTCCGTAAAAATATGCTCCGGCTGCAGCACCGGCTGCACAAGCAATAATAGCAATAATAATAACTATTGGTATGCTCATGGAAAAATTATTTCCTCCTTTCACCGGTAAATATTAAGATTGTTTTCGTAAAACGCTTACCTGTAAAAGTCAAAAATATTCAGTTTTAAACCGTACCGTGTACGAAGAAAGATTCTGACGGATAATCCGGCTGACTTTTTCAGACCATGCCGATGTCAGGATCTTCTTTAAAAATTTTCAAAAAATGTAGATATATAAAAATTATATAAATTAAAATAAGAAGATATATAAAATTGTGTATTATATATAAATTTTAAGAAATTTATGCGTATCTGTAAGATTAAAATAATATATTTTGACCACGGACAGCGTTTAATTTAATCGCTTTGACAAGCGACAGTAATTGTTGATGCATCTGAATTATTTATATTGCCTTGCAGATCCGCAAACTACGTTTGCTCCCTGCATATCGGCTAATAGCAGATGAAAAACATAATTTTTCATCTACTAAAATAAATAAATGCAATACTTCTATTGTACTTCTTTTTGATGAAGATGTCAATAGATTTTTGATATATCATAGTCTTTCATCAGCCCTCCGGGGGCTGTATTCAAAAAAACTATTGACATTTGATTTTTTTTCGGTTATAATTAGAATATACGTAAAAACGAATACGTTAAAATGTTGACGAGGAAAGCCTTGCACGGCGTTTGATCTTTAACAGAGAGTTTTCCGGAAGCTGAGAGCGAAAACAGGATCTGTCTGCACGGACACCGTCCTCCGAGTGCGTTTAATACACGCCGGATGTTCACCGTTACAGGAACACATCGAGATACAGATCATCTGCATCTGATAAGAACGTGTTATCAGGTGAGGTCTGTGAAAAAGGGTGGAACCGCATTTTAAGTGCCCCTTCAGAAGTATTTTCTGAAGGGGCTTTATTTTTTAATTCAAGAAAGGAACTGATTACAATGTTAAAACTGACATTAAAAGACGGCAGTGTAAGGGAAGTCGAAAACGGACAGTCTGCTGCTGACATCATCAAGGGCATCGGTGCCGGACTTTTCAAGGCTGCATGCTGCGTAAAGATCAATGGAGAAGTAAAGGATCTCCGTACCATTATAGATAACGACTGTGAATTTGAAGTAATGACTTTCGATTCACTTGACGGTAAAAAGACATTCTGGCACACTGCTTCACACATTCTTGCTCAGGCAGTAAAGAGACTTTTCCCTGAAGCAAAGCTTGCTATCGGACCTGCTATCGACACTGGTTTCTACTACGACTTCGATGTTGAGAAGCCGTTCTCAGCTGACGAACTCCTTAAGATCGAAGCTGAAATGAAGAAAATCGTAAAGGAAGGCATAGCACTCGAACAGTTTGAAATGTCTCCTGCCGATGCGATCGCATATCTTAAGGAACAGGGTGAACCTTACAAGGTTGAACTCTGTGAGGAACACGCAGACAAGGGCGAACCTATCTCATTCTACAAGCAGGGCGATTTCACGGATCTCTGTGCAGGTCCGCACCTCCTTTCAACAGCTCCTGTAAAGGCATTCAAACTTCTTTCATGCACAGGTGCATACTGGAGAGGAAACGAAAAGAACAAGATGCTCACAAGAATCTACGCTGTTGCATTCCCTAAGGCATCTGAACTTGAAGAACATCTTAAGAAACTCGAGGAAGCAAAGCTCCGCGACCACAACAAGCTCGGCCGTGAGCTCGAATATTTCACAACAGTTGACTACGTAGGCCAGGGACTTCCTATCCTTCTTCCAAAGGGTACAAGAGTTATCCAGCTTCTCCAGAGATGGATCGAAGACGAGGAACAGAAGAGAGGCTGTCTCCTTACAAAGACACCTCTTATGGCTAAGAGAGACCTTTACAGAATCTCAGGCCACTGGGATCACTATCTTGACGGCATGTTCGTTCTCGGCGATCCGACAGACGAAACAAAGGAATGCTTTGCACTCCGTCCAATGACATGTCCGTTCCAGTATCAGGTATATCTCAACCGTCAGCGTTCATACCGCGATCTTCCTATGCGTCTTACAGAGACATCAACTCTCTTCAGAAACGAGGACAGCGGTGAAATGCACGGACTTATCCGTGTACGTCAGTTCACAATTTCAGAAGGTCACTACATTTTAAGACCTGATCAGCTCGAAGAAGAATTCAAGGGCTGTCTCGAACTTGCTAAATACTGTCTCGACACAGTTGGTCTTCTCGAAGACTGTACATTCCGTTTCTCACAGTGGGATCCTGCAAACCCGAAGAACAAGTACGAGGGCACAAAGGAACAGTGGGAGGAAGCTCAGCGTGTAATGGGTCAGATACTTGACCATCTCGGCGTTGAATATACAGTTGGTATCGACGAGGCTGCATTCTACGGTCCTAAGCTCGATATTCAGTACAAGAACGTATTCGGCAAGGAAGATACACTCGTAACTATCCAGATCGATATGCTCCTTGCAGAAAAGTTCGGCATGTACTACATCGACAAGGACGGACAGAAGAAGCTTCCGTACATTATCCACAGAACATCACTTGGCTGCTACGAAAGAACACTTGCATACATGATCGAACACTTCGCAGGTGTAATGCCGCTCTGGCTTGCTCCTGAGCAGGTAAGACTTCTTCCTATCGGTGAGCAGCACGTTGAATATGCGCAGAAGCTTGCTGACAGACTTACATCACTCGGCATGAGAGTAACCGTTGACAGCCGTGATGACAATATAGGTCCGAAGATCAAGGCTTCAAGACTTGAAAGAATTCCTTACACATTCATTATCGGTGACAAGGAAGTTGCAGATAACACTGTAACAGTACGTTCACGTAAGGAAGGGGAACTTCCGGGCGTTCCTGTTGACGATATCGTTGCTAAGCTCGTTAAGGAAATTGCCGATAAGGTAAAATGATCCCCCACCCCCCTGCCCCCCCTCCCCGAGGGGAGGGGGGATACGTTCCCGCCGGAACGAATGAGTCTCGCCGGGAACGAATGAGTCCCGCCGGAATGAATGAGTCCCGCCGGAATGAATGGGTTCCGTATTAATAACAAAGGCATCAATGCAGCAGGCTGCATTGATGCCTTTTTGCTATTTATATCTGATCGAGCACTGACGGGTCGGCGTTTATTATTATTGTGTTCCGGGTTATGACAAAGCGGTCCGGGGAGGTGGTGTCCGCGGGGCGGCAGGCTATTACGGTGCCGTCAGGGGTGATCCCGCTGTAGTTTTCCGTTCTGCGCTCGGAGAGTTTTTCGGTGACAGCCGGCTTTTCAGAGCGTTTCGGAGTGACGGTCCGGTCGTATGCGACCGGTGCGGAGTTCTCGTTTCTGTTGTGTATAAGGAACCGCACGAGTTCGAAGAAACGGAATCTGATGGTGAAGATGATCGTCAGAACGATCAGTAAAACTGTCAGTGCCCCTGAACTTATAAAAAGTATTTTCCAGAATGTATAGGTCATTTTCTTCCTCCGTATGCCCGGTCGATGGATCTGTCTGTCCCGTCGTAGCTGTCGATTATGCTCTGACGTATCTGAGCGGTCTTTTCAGTTGTGGTCACCAGCTCATCAGTTCCGGCTTTTGCGTCGTTAAAGAGGCCGCGCATTTCATCTTCCGGGATAAATGCCGAGAACTTGTAAGCGTAGGTGTTTATAGAATTTATTATCAGTCTGTAGGTTTCAAGAAGGACGATTTCCGTTTCAGTCTGCGCCGAATGAACAAAACTGTTCATTTCCGTCAGGCTGTGCCAGTAGTCACTGTAGACTTCGGCATCATCGCCTTCGATAACAAGTTTCTGTATCTCGGCGTGGAAATCTGCTATGTCATGATAGACTTTTGCCATCTGATATTTCTTTTCCGAGATCATGCGGAGGTCTTCGTTAAGTGCGTCCGAAAACCATTCGGATGATGCTTTCATTCTTGTGGTGGTGTTGTCCTCGTTGGATCCGGCACCGTAGTCGTAGTAGTACCAGTAGAGCTTGCCGGCTTCGAAAGCCATGAGTTCGTATTCCGGATCGTTTTTCAGCTCAGCAAGATTTGCGGTCATAAGGCGCACAAGCTCGTATGACTCTTCTTCTGTAAACGACACGTCTTCCTTGTAGGCTTCCATAAGTCCGAAATATGCTTTCGTTTTTTCAGGCCGGAGCTTTGCCGCCTGCCGGTACGCTTCTGTTTTTTCACTTCCGGAAGCTGATTTTTCTGCCGTCATGATAAGCTGGTCGTAGCTCATGATCTCTTCACTGCGATATTTTCCGTATGAAAACAGACATACAGCTCCCATCAGCACTGCAGCGGCGGCTGTGAAAAGAGTAAGTTTTATATTGCTGTTCTTTTCAGCTTTTTCAAGGGCGTGATAGAGTTCATGACAGGAGCGGTAACGCTTTTCCGGATCATCTTCCGTGCATTTTGCAATGATCTTTTTAAGTGTGTAGTCAGTCTTTCTGTCCTTAGGATCAAAGACAAAACGTTTGTCCGAACTTCTGAATTTTTTATTGCGGTCACACACCGGCAAAGGCTTTTTGCCGGTCACCATATGGTAGATGGTGGCACCGATATTGAATATGTCGGTACGTTTGTCAAGATGCTCAGCTCTGAACTGTTCAGGAGCGGCATATTCCGGGGTGTACTGAAGCGGCACGCCGGATTCCATCTGTACCACAGCTCCGAAGTCTATGAATTTGAGAAGTCCCGAACGCCGGTTTGAACTTAATGAGCTGCGTATGGTACTTTCCTTGTTTATGATCATTATGTTGTCCGGCTTCATGTCACTGTATATTTTTCCGTAGTCATGAAGGAACTGCATAACAGAACAGATCTCTTTTCCGTATTCAAGTACCAGCGGGTGGGGAAGAGCACCGGATTTCAGGACGCTGCTCATGGAAGCACCGTCGATGTAGTCCATGACTATGTAGAAAGAATCCCTTGTCTCTGCGTGCTGGATTATGTTCGGAAAGAAGTTTGACTTGTCAGCTTCGTAGAGCTCCTTGATAAGCTTTGATTCCTGCTTGGCTGATGCGACCATTTCCGTACAGCTTTTTGAGATCTCCTTTACGGCACGGACGGCACCGTTCGCTTCGAGGTCGAAGGCTTTGTAAACCACGGAAAGACCACCGCGTCCGACTACTTCTTCAATGCGGTATCTGTTGTTAAGAATTGTACCTTTGCTCAGCAATCTGTTTTTCCGCCCTTTCGATCAGTTTTATTGCCAGTGAGGATATGTTGTCAGTTTCGTCACGTTCAATGCAGAGCTTTGTAAGATGCGCAAGCTTCCGTTCTGCAGTGCCATCGTCGGTAATTACGTCAGGATCAAGCTCCGCAGCTATTTCACCGGCGGTTATTTTCTTGACAAATCCGTCTGAACAGATCATGTACACCGTATCATATTCCGCCGTAAGGATGCTGTAGTCAAATGTAACATCTTCAAGACCGGCTCCTATACATCGGGTAAGCTGGTTCTGCCTTGTATCAGCAGCGGCTTCTTCTTCAGTGAGCTTTCCGGATCTTATCTCGTCGAAGATGACTGAATGATCCGTAGTCAGAAGCTCTGCATTTCCGTTCTTTATCATATATGCACGGGAGTCACCTATATGTGCAGCGATGATCTTACCCTGGTTTCCAAGAAAGATCAGTGCAGTCATAGTTGTACCGAGTGTTTTGCCTGTGCGCTCCGCGTAAGAGTTGAGCCTGTCCGATGCGTCGTGAAGAGTATCATCCAGATCGTGACGGATCTGCAGGATATTTTTTTCTTCCTTCAGCATTTCAGGAAGCCTTTTTTCAAACCATTCCGACAGCGTGCAGATAACAAAAGCACTGGCAGTCTCGCCGTCTGAAAGTCCTCCCAGTCCGTCGCATACAGCGGCTAAAATATATTCGTTTCCGTTCATTGCCGCTGATTTGATGCAGAGACTGTCCTGGTTTATACGCTTTATAGCACCTGTGTCCGTACAGTATGCAGAAATATAGTTCATTTGCTGTTCTCCGTTTTCCTGTATTACAGTGAATGCTGTAATAAAAATTTATCTGATAATGAAAGTGTGTTCCTTTCCTCCTGTTCTGAAGTGACATCCTGAAAACAGTTCGGTCCGTTCACCCGCCGGTACAGATTCGCCTTCGATATCTGCAGAAACTGTGAAAGTTATAAAGTAGACGGTCCTGTTTTTTACATTTGACCGTTCTATTCTGAAGTTTTCACCGGTATATCCGTTTCCGTAAACCGGCACTGTTCCGTCTTTTGTCTCGATCACCGCAGGCGGTGCATCAGGCTTATCGTCACACTGGTCCAGCATCAGCGTATCAGCGTTCTGATCTGTTATCAGGCAGGTCTGGGAGGAACGTATGTCAACATGAAAGGTAAACTCCGTGCGGTACAGATAAAACCTGACTCCGTCATGGATCTCTTCTTTTTCCACGCGGCTTTCCTCAGAAAACAGTTCGCAGTCTTCACGTGCTGTGAATGTCCCGTTTGTTGAGTTCTGGTCACAAAGAAAGTATCGTCCGTTTTCAAAAGTTATCGAAGCATGTATACCCGATATCTCAGCGATGTCCGGAAGTGAAAGATCATTTCCTTCCTGTACGGAACGCCTGCCGATATAGAACGGGAAGTGGTCAATGATGAAAGCAGTGCCGTTTTCGTCAGTAAGATAGGCCTTTTCATCATCTTCGTGAATGAGAGCTGCTTTCTGCCTTCGCCTCGCTTCGCTGTCCGTAAGTTCGGTTTTCTGAGTATCCCCTTCAGGCTCCGGTTTTCTGAAATGTCCGAAAAGTTTCATTCATACCCTCCTCTCATATTATAGTGAACGTAGTTTAAGCAGAGCAGTGTCACTCTGCACAGTCATTTTTCATTATATCCGAATTTTACCGGTTAGTCAAGGCAGTTATAATAAAATCAGCATATCCAGTCACGTAATAAATACGTGCGGATATGCTGATATGGTTTAAAGAGAACTTTTATATTCTATTATATATTTGTTTATTATGCTTCTTCAGTCGGCTGCTTTTCAGTGCAGGTGAATTCTCCCTTTTCCTTGTCGTAGTCAACGATAAGTTCTGAACCAGGGGCTAAGTCAACTGCGATGATCTTCTTTGCAACGAGTGTTTCGACTGTTCTCTGGATGTATCTCTTGAGCGGTCTTGCACCGAAGTTCGGATCAAATCCGTCTTCGACGATGAATTCCTTGGCAGCATCAGTAACTGTGATGGTGAGCTGCTTGTTTTCAAGACGCTTCTGGAGGGAAACGAGCATAAGATCAACGATCTTGATTACCTGATCCTTCATGAGCGGCTTGTAGAATACAATCTCGTCGAGACGGTTGAGGAATTCAGGACGGAAGCTCTGCTTGAGCACCTTGTCAACCTTTTCTCTTGCTTCTGCGGTTATCTCGCCGTCAACTATGCCGTCGAGTATGTAGCTTGAACCGAGGTTGGAAGTGAGGATGATGATCGTGTTTTTGAAGTCAACGAGACGGCCCTGTGAGTCTGTGATACGTCCGTCGTCAAGCACCTGAAGAAGTGTGTTGAACACATCAGGATGAGCCTTTTCAACTTCGTCGAAGAGAACTACCGAGTACGGTCTTCTTCTTACTGCTTCAGTAAGCTGACCGCCTTCCTCGTAGCCGACATATCCAGGAGGAGCTCCTATGAGTCTGCTTACGGCGTGTTTCTCCATGTATTCACTCATGTCGATACGGACAATGTTCTTTTCATCGTCGAAGAGGCACTGTGCAAGAGCCTTTGCAAGTTCTGTCTTACCGACACCTGTAGGTCCGAGGAAGAGGAATGAGCCGAGCGGCTGGTTCGGGTTCTGGATACCTGCTCTTGAACGGAGGATGGCTTCCGATACCTTCTGTACAGCCTCGTCCTGACCGATAACTCTCTTGTGAAGTGTTTCTTCCATGTGGAGGAGCTTTTCACGTTCACTTTCAACGAGCTTTGAAACAGGAATGCCTGTCCAGCGGCCGATGATCTTTGTGATTTCTTCTTCTGTTACCTTGTTTCTGAGGAGTGAGTTGTCGCCCTTTGATTCTTCGGCGAGAGCTTCCTTTTCTTCAATCTGCTTCTTGAGTTCAGGAAGCTTTGAATATTTGAGCTCGGCAGCCTTGTTCAGGTCGTACTCACGTTCAGCCTTTTCTATTTCAGCGTTTACAGCTTCGAGTTCCTCACGAAGCTTCTTTACGTCTGTGATCGCATTCTTTTCGTTTTCCCACTGAGCCTTCATTGAGTTGAATTTCTCACGGAGCTCTGCGAGTTCCTTCTGGATTTCACTTAAGTGTTCAGCTGAAAGCTTGTCTTCTTCCTTCTTAAGCGCAGTTTCTTCGATTTCGAGGGTCATGATGTGACGTGAGATCTCATCGAGTTCAGTCGGCATTGAATCTATCTCAGTTTTGATCATAGCGCAGGCTTCGTCTACGAGGTCGATAGCCTTGTCCGGAAGGAAACGATCTGTGATGTATCTGTTTGAGAGTACAGCAGCTGAGATGAGCGCCTGATCCTGGATCTTTACGCCGTGGAATACTTCGTATCTTTCCTTGAGACCACGGAGGATGGAGATAGTATCTTCAACCGTTGGTTCGCTTACATAAACCGGCTGGAATCTTCTTTCGAGTGCCTTGTCCTTTTCGATGTATTTTCTGTATTCGTCAAGTGTGGTTGCACCGATACAGTCGATCTCGCCGCGGGCAAGCATAGGCTTTAAGAGGTTGCCTGCGTCCATTGCGCCTTCGCCCTTGCCGGCACCGACTATCATGTGGATCTCATCGATGAAGAGGATGATCTGTCCTTCCGATGCCTTTATTTCCTTGAGGACAGCCTTGAATCGTTCCTCGAATTCGCCCTTGAACTTTGCGCCAGCAACGAGTGCGCCGAGGTCGAGTGAGAAGATGTGCTTGTCCTTGAGTGATGACGGAACGTCACCACGGACGATTCGGAGTGCAAGTCCTTCGGCAATAGCAGTTTTACCTACACCAGGTTCACCGATAACGACCGGGTTGTTCTTTGTTTTTCTTGAAAGAATTCTGATTATGTTTCTGATCTCGCTGTCACGTCCGATGACCGGATCGAGCTTGCTGTTTCTTGCGAGGTCTGTAAGATCCTGACCGTATTTCTTGAGTACGTCATATGTTTCCTCAGGGTTCTGGCTTGTGACTCTTGTGTTGCCTCTTACAGAAGCAAGAGCAGTCATGAATTCCTGTTCAGTTATGTTATGCTGTGAGATGATCTTTTTCATCTCGGAATCAGGATCCTTGAGGAGTGAGAGTACGATGTGTTCCACTGAAACATACTCGTCGCCCATCTGCTTTGCAATGTTTTCCGAAGCGATAAGAGCATTGTCAACGCTTCTTGAAAGATAAACCGTGTCAGGTTTTCTGCCTGAGCCTGTTACCTTAGGAAGACCTGATACAATGGTCTCTGTTGTTGCAGTGACTGCTTCAGGTGAAATATCCATTTTCCTAAGCAGCTGAGCTGTAAGGCTACCCTCCTGATTAAGAAGCGCCAGAAATAGATGAACCTGTTCAATGTTCATCTGCTGGTTTGAAATTGCAATACTCTGGGCTTCGTTGACAGCTTCGAGTGATTTCTGAGTGAATTTCTGTGCATTCATATATTTGTTCTCCTTTTTTCTTTTTATTTTATACTTTATTATAACACTATTAATTCAAATGTCAATAGCAGATAATGGGCGGGAGTGCTAATTAAAAACACTTGACAGGCTGAATGGTTTTATGTATAATATTCTTATAAAAATCTATGTGATTTTTATAAGAAAGAATAAGTCAAAAGAAAAGAGAAAAAAAGGAGACGATAATTATGGGAGTAGTATTTGGAGCAGTAGCAGCGTTCTATATCGGGATAATGATATTCACCCTTGCGCTGACAGTTGTAATTTTAGTTGCTCAGTACAGGCTTTTTGAAAAAGCCGGGGAAGCAGGATGGAAAGCGATAATACCGTTCTATTCAGCACTTGTAATGTCAAAAATAGCGACAGGTAAAAAAACTCTCGGAGCTATATGGATCGCTGTTTATTCAGTATTCATGATCTTCTATATGGGGTTCTATTCCAGACAAATGATGATGACGCTGAATTCTTCACACATGTCAGCGTCTGGTGCAGCTTCAATGATGATTTCCGCACTGTTTATATTTTTGCTGAGTATCGGGGCAGCAGTTCTGACCGGAATTCTGATGTTCAAGTTTGCAAAATCCTACGGCAAGTCTGAAGGCTGGTGCGTTGCAATGATCTTTCTTTCAGGTATTCTCATTATTGCAATGGGATTTGACAAGGAGCTTAAGTACGTAGGACCAAACGGTATACCTTCTTCTGATCAGTACGGCGTAAACAATTACGATAACAATAATAATTACTATAACTACTAAGCCCGCAGCCGGAATGTTTCAGATTTTAAAAAATTAATAAAAAATTACTCCTTCACTTTCTGTGATCTGAAAGTGAAGGAGTTTTTTTACTGTAAACAAAACAGATCCGCAACCAGCGCTGCGGATCTGAAGGAGATCGTAAGATCATTCGTCCTCTTCGGTATCTTCGCTGCGGTTAGTATCTTTATCGGTCAGATAGATGTTGTTTCTTAAATATTCTGTATTTGCGTAGAAATCAACTGTGATGATCGACATTCCGTCCCAGGTCTCGTCGAATGACCATGTTCCGTCGGCAGGAACACGAAGCTGTTCCATTTTGTAGCGTCCTGCAATGAAAGGCAGGTAGAGACTCATGAAGTACATGTCAGTAACACTCATGTCAGAACCGATAAATTTAACGGCCTCGCTCATGCTTTTGCTGAACTGTGACGGGCGGATCTTCTTTATCCGTTTCATCATCTGAGTGATAACAGTACGCTGTCTGTTGGTACGTTCAAAATCAGCGTCGCCTACATATCTTATTCTGCTGTAGGACAGTGCCTGTTTTCCGTTTAACAGGAAAGTTCCGTCGGCAACAGGAAGGAAGCTGTCATACTGGTCATCGCCCATGATCTCATTTACTTCGTTGTAGAGTATTTCATTTATCGCATTGGCTTCATCTGCACTTACGGTTATCTGAACTCCGCCGACTGCGTCCACAAGGTGTGCGACCGCCTGAAAGTTTACTGTGACGCATCCGTCGATCCTTACCTTGAAATTATCTTCGATGGTGTCTTTCAGAAGCTCCGCACCGCCGTAGGCGTATGCTGCATTGAGCTTGTCCTCACCGCATCCGTCTATTTCGGTGTAAATGTCACGCATGAATGAGGTCATCTGGAAACGCTTCTTTTTATTGTTTATGGAAAGAAGGATCATAGAGTCTGAAAGACCTCTTGTGGATGTATCTCTGGTATCTTCACCGATTATGAGAATGTTTTTTATCTCAGATGAATAGAGCATTGTATCCGGATCGTTTACATAATCACCGCTTACTTCAAGAGGCGTTACCTTTGAAATATAATAGAGACTGACTGATGAATAGATCAGGAACAGCGAGATCAGAGCGACAATGAAAAGCCTGATAAACAGTCCCGCACGGGATTTCTTTTTCTTCGGTCTGTTTGCGGCCGCTGCTTTTTTATTTACCTTAACGTTTGAGTATTCTTTTTCTTCGGCATTTCTCACAGGCTTTGCCGGAGCAGTGCTTCTGTGAGCTCCGGAAGCCCCTGGTGAAGGGCGGGGAGCTGAAGCTGTTGGTGTTCTTCCTGCATTCTGCGTGACGGAAGGCTTCCGCTGCGGCTGGCTGTTTGCTGTTACTCTTCGTTTTTTATGTGTATTTCCCGTCTGCACGGTATCTGCCTTTTCCTTTACCGGTACAGGCATTGTAAGGGTATCGTGTGCTTTTTTATTTGCCAAACTCATCTCAGCGCGCCTTTTCTTTTCACTTTCTATATCACCGGCGCGGTAGATCCTTGTCTGACCAGCCTGCGGCGGGACTTTGAATTTCATCGTATCCTGATTATCATTTGAATCTTTATACGACACGTTTTCACTTCCTTGCTTTGATATGCTATGGAAACGCTGATTTATGAATAAATCAGCGTGGGGCTCCGGGGCGAAGCCCCGCAAATCCCACCTTCGGAAATCCGGCTTCGCCGGATTTCCGATTTAATCAGTGTTTACCTATATATAGATTATAACCATTTTGCAGGTGAAAATCAATCCTTTTATACTTCACAGATAGTTTAATTATTCCAAAAAACTTGCTTTATAATTTTTTTCAGGTATAATTGTATATAGCGTGACATGAGGAAACACTGATCTGTTCATGATCAGTACAGGGAAACCGGTCATTGTTTCCGCAACTACAGTCAGAAAGGAAATATGGACACTGTTCATAATGGTAGAAGATATGAGCGAAGAAAAAAGAGAATATGTGATAGGAAAACTTGAAAAATACGCTGGAATAATTGAAGGCATCAGCACGGCAGCACAGTCTTTCATGCCGCAGGAGCTAAAGGCAAAACTTTTTGAACTGCACGGACTTAATACGGAACTGCTGGAAAGAGTTCGCAGTAACTCTTTTGAAATAGCGATCGTAGGTCTTGAAAAAGCGGGCAAAAGCACATTTGCCAATGCACTTATCGGACTTGACATTCTTCCTGCCAAGGAAGAAAGATGTACCTACACATCTTCATGTGTAAAATACGCAGACCAGACCTATGCGGAAGTGGAATACTACACTTCCGAGGAGTTCGGTGAAAGATTCGCATCAAATCTGAAGGCGCTCGGTGCTGAGTTTGATTCATATGAGTACGGAAGGGTAACTCTTGATGAACTTCAGAGCAAGATTGACGAAAATAATCTTGATGCAAACAGAAGAAATATACTCGAAGACGTTTCTGACATGATCCGCAGTGAGTTTGCTATAATGCCGCTGCTCGGAAAATCAGACCAGCATTTCAACGAAACTGCTATGAAGGAGACGGAATTCAAGAACCTGATACAGAATCCGGACAGAACGGACGGTGAGTATGTTCCGAAGCCTTCTTTTGCAGTAAAGAAGATCACAGTTTATTCTGATAAGCTTGAGGATATGCGTAACTGTATCATTTATGATGTACCGGGTTTTGACAGCCCTACAGCTATACACATGGAGCAGACAAAGGAACGTATGGACAAAGCAGATGCCATTATCCTTATCGCCAATGCGTCCAAGCCGAGTCTTACAGGACCACAGCTTACCATTTTCAGCTCCGCGGTCGATTCCGACAATATCCCGTTCAATGAAAAGGTATTTGTATTTGCCAACCGTGCTGATGAAAGCAAGGATCTCGAATACAACATGGGAACACTTAAAAATGATCTGGACAAATACCATATACTGAGGAAAAACGACAGTAACAGACTTATACCGGGTTCAGCCTATGCAGCTTTATGCATTGCGGGCGGCAGGGAAGATGATCAGGCAGTAGCTAACCTGAAAGCAAACGGTATTTCTGACGGTATAGAAGAAATAAAGAAAAAGCTTAAGGAATACAATGATGTTGTCCGTATCCACGTTATAGAAAAAAGAGTGGAGAATCTTGAAAAAATGATCCTCGAAACTGCAGATGCGATAAAGCTTTCGTGCAGTGCTGTATCATCCGGTGACGGATCAAATGCAGATATGATAAATGCGTTTGTTGATGTACAGAATAAAATAAAGGAGAAACTTGTATTCTTTGAAAGTGAGATCAGAAAGATAGTTGATGAAAAACCGCTTACTTCCGGACTTCTTGCAGCGTTAAAAGGAAAACTGAACACCGGGGAACTTCTTCCGGATGAAGATGAAATATCATATATAAAAGAACGCTGCACACAGAGTACAGCGCAGTTTGAAGCAAGTCTCCGCGATTTCAAGCGTGCGGAAGTCCGCGAGATCTTTTCAGAGGTTACACAGTGTGTCACTGAAGACCTGAAAAGAGAAACAGCAGACGAACTTACAGGAATACTTCTTGAATGCTTTAATGTAACTCCGGATCATTTATACTTTGAAGAGATCAAGACTATGACCAGGGAGTACGTTGACGGCTATTACCGTGATTTCAATCTGAAGACTATCCAGAAGACGCTTACACTTCGCTTCTGTGATGAAGTGTTTGAGCTCCTTATCAACAAGCCGTTCCTTATGCCGGACAGACTTGATTTCTTCCTTAAGAACATCGATAATATTGCAGCTCTTGCAGTTTATGATCACAGTGAGGAAGAATCACGTATCAGTAATTCGAAAATGGATATCGCTGATATGCCTCTGGTAAGAAGCATCCTCTTCCATGAAGGTACTGACGGAGCGAATTCATTCAGTACGGTATCACCGGAGAGCAGACAGAAATACATAGCCGATCTGAAAAAATCCATCGTTCTTAAGCTGCATAATAATCTGTCAGAACTTGATTCGCTGTCAGAACAGACAGTTGACTGGTGCTGTGAATCGGGCTTAAGCGTCTACAGCTTTATCCAGAGCCTTAACAGGATACTGCCTGACCTGAGGTTCAAGAGATACAGCAGTGAAAAGGAATGCGACGAGCTCATGTATTATCTGAGCTTGACAAGTGAACACCTTGAATTCCAGATGACAGGCGAGAGCAGTAAAATGAATCTTCTCATTTCAAGATACAATGAAGCATGCAAATCAAGGGAGAACACTCATGAATGGGTCATCGACCGCTTTAAGGAAGATATCAGCATTCTTGTGAGCATAATTTCCGGACCGGTGGTAAGTGCACTGGGACTGGAGATACCGTTTGCCGCAAATGTTTCTGAAATCACTGACAAGATAAAACAGCATGTGCAGGACAAGGATACGCTGTTTGTTGACTTCTACGGAAAGGTTTATCCGAAGAGCGAATATAAAAAGCTCGAGGAAAATGAATCGCTGCAGAAGATCAACAGTGAAAAGAAAGTTGTACTTGAAAACATTGATGAATTGCTTAAAGAATTAGGGGAACACTGATCAAACCGGAAATCCGGCTTCGCCGGATTTCCGGAGAGGGGGGGCGGGGCTTCGCCCCGGATCCCCGTGTCGATTAAACTATGAATTCGGTAAACCGGATTCACGGAGCAGAGATTTTCGGGGCGAAGCCACGAAAATCAAAGCTGATAAAAATAAGAAATGCCGTTTCGGATAAAATCCGGAACGGCATTTCTGTTAATTTATTATGTTTTATTCGCCCTTGTAGTTTACAATGTCATCAAGAAGAGCAGGTACCTTTTCAGCCATTTCATCGTCCTGGAACTGGCATGTGCCGACAACGCGGTGACCGCCGCCGCCGTACTTCAGCATCAGGCTTCCTACGTTTACATTTGAAGTCCTGTTGAGTATGCTGTGACCAACTGCGCATGAGCAGCCAAGGCCGCCTCGTCCGTTTACTATCCATACTGAAATGTTCTGTTCCGGATAAAGGCTGTAGATCATGAAGCGGTTGCCTGTGTAAATGGTCTCAACACCGCGGAGATCGGTAATGATAACGTCTTTTCTGATCTCGGTATGTTCGTGTACCATCTTCTTGAAAAGCTCTGTCTGTTCGTTGTAGACAGCAATACGCTCCTGAATATCAGGAAGAGCAAGTATCTCGTCAGTGTTCATGGTTCTGCATGCATGAAGAAGCTTTTCCATGAGCTGATAGTTACTGATGGTGAAGTTTCTGAATCGTCCGAGTCCTGTACGCGGATCCATAAGGTATCCTACGAGGATCCAGCCGGAAGGATTGAGAACTTCGTCTATTGTGAGATGACCGGAGTCAACCTTGTCAACGGCCTCCATCATGTCGTCAAAGTGTGAGAAACGTTCCTTGCCGCCGTAGTAGTCATAGATGATTCTTGCGCAGGAAGGAGTGATACGGCTTTCGCCCTTGTACTTGCCTTCAAGCTGGTTTCTTTCGTGTTCGCTTGAATGATGGTCGAACCAGAGTCCGCATCCTTCAACGAAAGGAACGTTTGCAAGAACGTCATCCTCAGTTACCTCGAACAGTCCGTCCTGAAGATCCTTAGGATGAACGAATTTCCATGAATCCACGATACCCACTTCAAGAAGAAGCGCACCGCATGCAAGTCCGTCAAAGTCTGATCTTGTTACAAGTCTCATAATTAATAACCCCCAAATCGTTTGATAATAGTGAACGTCAGAATCATTCTGAAGTCCCTACAGCATAATCATTTATACTATCCCGCGTTTGTGTTTTACACAGGTGTTTAATACATATATTCATTATACACTATTTCTTTTGATTTTACAAGAGGATTTAATATATTTTGTACAGCAAAATATTTTCAATTACTTTGGCGAAACGGAGTTTAACACCGCATGATTACATCAGTAACAAACCAACCTTCAAGTTCATATATGTCTATAATTCCGTTGTTTTGGGCTAAAGTTTCAGTTATGCTTATCATGCCTAATCCGTGATTCTGACTGTCTTTTTTTGTTGTTTTAGGCAGTTTACCATTAATCAACACACTTTCAGAGATCCTGTTCTGAATGGTAATTTCGATATTGTTGCTATCTGATGTTATAGATAGTTTTATTACTTTGTTCTCTTCATTTTTTTCTGCTTCGATTGCATTGTCCATCAAGTTTCCCAAAACAGTGCTGAGCGAGAAATAATCAAAATCTGGAAGTTCACTTTGCAGATAACATTTTAAATCGATATTTTCCTTTTTGCAGATTACTCGTTTAGCATCAAGAATAGCATTCAAAGCTGGATTATTGGTATTGCTAATAGCTTGAATGTCCGAAATATCAGAATCAAGTTTTTCAATATAATTAAGTGCTTGGTTTATATTCTGCTCGGCTAAAAGTTTTTTTAGAACTGTTGTATGATTGCGAAGATCATGCTTTACGGATTTTACAGAAATGTTCATTTGTACAAGTTCATTGATACGTTGCTCATCATCATGAAGTTTAGTTTGCAATGCGACTTTGATAATATCGGCGTTATTCTTTATTGAAAACTGAACAATGATGCTGAAAAGTAGTATGACAATTATTGATATACAAATCATTATTATAGATGCATATTTTAAGGAAACAACATTATCCAAAAGCATTTTTTCAATTGTTACTCCGGAAATAATAGATGTTATTAATAATACGGTAGTAATGATACACTGCATAAACTGAAGACTATAATTTTTGTTTCTGATAAAATTGCTTATTATAAATAAAATAACAGCTAGACCGAGCTTTGTAAGGAGTAACAAAAATACTCGTGTAGGATTTCTCATCAATAAAATCTGCGAATAATGATCTCCAAGTATTACTCCTGAACATAAAGTTACGACAAGATTGACCAGAAATACAGATAATATCGCTATTAAAATGATAACCAGTTTTCGCCACCATTTTCCTATAAATATTGCTTCAGAGGTAATGTAAAACAATAATATGTATGTGCAGATATGAAGAAGTTCATGTTCAAATAGAATGGCGATATTGTCCCAAAGAAGTGCATTGGTTACTATTAATACGGAAAAAAATATAGTCTTGAATATGTTTTTTTGTTTTGAAGTTTGTTTATATCTTGACGATAAAACTAAAAACAATAGTATGATAATACACTCAATAATGGTGGCTGTGTATTCCGCTATTGTATAAATCATATCAGTAGTCTCCTTCGTGATTTAAGCCAGGCTTCATACACGGACTTGTATCTTCGTTTACTGACAGCAAATGATTTTCCGTCTTTAAAAACAACTTTGTTATCAATGTAAGTAATCAACTTAAGATTTACCAATGTGCCAGAGTCAATAAGGATAAAATTCTTGAATAGTTCATTTTTGTAGTAAAATGATAGTGGTTTTCTTACGGTAACTGTTTTGCTGTTACTTAATTGAATGATAGTATTATGTCCGTCGGTTTGGATGTATTTTATAGTTTTCACAGGTATTCTATGTTCTCTGCCGCCGGTATACTTAACTTCTGTAACATTTATAAAACCGTAGTTATTTTCAAATTCTTTAAATAATGTGCTAAGGGCATATCTGAGTTCAGATTCCATATTTTGTTTTCTTACAAATCCAAGTGCTTTATATCTGAATGCCTGTATAACAAGTTCATCACGGCCAGTTACATATATAATAGGAATATCACTGTTTTGCTCCAGAAGTTTTTGACTTAACTCAAATCCGTTTACTATAGGCATATCAATATCTATAAAATAAGCGTCATATTCAGTTTCTTGGGTTTTAGCGTAAAAATCTAAAGCTTTTATATAGCAGTCGATTGAAACAGGCTCATTTATCAATGATTTTATAGTTTTTGTTATTTGCTCAAGGAATGGCTGCTCATCATCTATTATAGCAAATCTCAATAGTTATCCCTCCTTGTATATTTGTCATTATAACAAAAAAATATTGTGAAATCAATACGGATATGCAGTAGGCCGTTTAAATCATTGAAAGTGTTGAAAACTTGCCCACTTGTGCCAACGAACGCCCACTTGCGCCAAAAGCATTGACTGATTTTTTTGTGGATGATATAATGGCATAAAAATAGTTGTTAAGTTATAGGAGAAAATTAATGGCGAAAAACAATAAGAAGCTTTCAGTTATAATACTATTATCTGCTGTATTTTTAAATGGGTGTGGTGCAATGGAAGAGGTGTCTGTTGTTCCGCAAACTGATGTTGTTTCTGAAACTAAAATATCGGAATCGGTAAGCTCAAGTACAGAGAATTATAAATTTACTGCCGTTCCAGATGTTCCGGAAAAATATAAAGGGAAAAAAATATTAAGAAACGAAGCGGAACTTGAATATGATCGTATATTGAATTTAGATAATATTATGGATTATAATGACGTGTTTCTTTTAACTGCGAAAGTTGTTGGTATAAACTATATATGTCTGAGTAAATCAGGTGCTGGAGGAAGTCCGTGGACAGTAATTGATGTTGTTGTAATAGATAATTTAAACAGCAATTTAAAAATTGGAACAAATTTGAAAATATGTACATATGGTGGATATATAAGTCTAAGAGAAAATTTGAGTGATGTATTATATATGACTGGAGATAAATATGAAAGTGACACTAACATTACAGAAGAAGAGATAGATAATTCAGTTTACTATGAAGTTGTTAATAACGGAGAATTGCCTATAATTAATCAGGAATATGCGTTTTGTTTAAAGAAAACAGAAACAATTAATTCAATTGGTGATTATGAACTCATAGGCGGGATATATGGGATTTTACTAAAAAACAATGATACATATATATATCGTTGTCCTAAAATGGATAAGTACGGAGAAAATTTGCTTGAGAAATTTTCACGTAATGATCTGCTGGATAAATACTGCAATACTATGTATGTTTCAAAGAAAACTGAACAATAACAGAACAGGCGGTAATGAATTTGCTTTATTACTGCCTGATTTTTTAAGGAGCCATTTTATATGAAAAAAATAAGAATTTATGCTGTTACACTTGCCGTTTCTATCCTGCTTTCCAGCGGTTGTAGTTTTGGCGGTAATACTACTTCTGATATTACTGATAATAGTAAGTCCGAAGAGCCGACAATAGTATTGGCAGATAACGACTTATCAAATCAGTATTGTAATAGTTCTGCGTTTATGGAAGACGATGATTTTTACATTAAGAAAGCTATGAAGTGTATAGATGATAAACTGTATGTTTCTGGATATGTTATTGATGATAATGGCGATACTCCTAATCTGGTATCACGATACTTGCAGTCTAACACAGAATATATGTATAGTCTGGATAAGGAGGAGAAATTTTACTACAGCGATGATGTAATATATACTTTTAAATTTAATAATAATCAGATTAGTACCGTCAATCTTTTAGATAGCAAAATGAACCTCTTGATGTCAAAAAACATGGAGAAACACAACATACGTGATATAGAAACTGTTCTGGTAAACGGTGATACAGTATTTGTTTTTGATAAAGAAATGATTTTGCATAAATTTGAAGATGGTTTCGATAATTGCACTGAAACAGATGTTTCTGATTTTTTGCTCATAACATATAGAATAATCACAGATAAGCAAAATAATATATACATATTCACGTCCGATACGGAAGAAACTGTTCTTTTTAAATTGGATGCGGAACTACATCTAGATTATAAATCTGATGACTATTCAGATATGCCAGGTGATGTATATGATATATTTATTGAAAATGAAATGTTGTATGTTCAAACAATAGCTGATGGACAAGTGTACACTAATATTATAGATAAAAACAGTGGGAAAACACTATCACGTGAAGTTGCTTTCGAGTATAATGATACAAATAATGAAGGTAAGTTGAATTTGGATGAAAATGAAACTTATATTGGAACATGTTCTGATGAGAGCTTTATAGTACTACGGTATCCGGAAATTCAAGAATACTATTGTGTTTTAGTAAAAGATGAAAATGAAAATACAATTGAGCAGAAAAAGTTTATAATTGAACAAAGCCCAATAATTTCGAAAGTTGAGATTTGTAATAATGGAGATACATTATACATTGAAGAATCTTATGATGTTAAGACTGCGTTTAATGAGAGTGATGAAGCCGAGGAACATATTATTCATCGCATTAAATCAGATGGAACTCATTCATCATTCAGAGTTCCGGTATATAATAACGAAAGATATCCTTTGGCGTTGAAATCCGATAATATAGGAAATATATATGTTGTTGAAAACAAGGAGTCAAGATACCAGATATGTTGTTATGATGAATATGGAAATTTAAAGTACGATATGGAAGATAGCAATAAGATGCTGTCGTATATTAATTCGGAAATAGTCAATGATGAGCTTTATGTTAATTATATTAGCTATGATGAAAAATATATTGTCCAAAAAATAAATTCAGAAGGTGGCTGGGGCGCATATAATGAAAATTTAGTGTTCAAAAGAATCTATTCCGGGAACAATCAATATGATTTATTTACAACGGACGGGAAGAAAGTGTTTGGCTATAATATAGATAAATGCGAGTTAACAGAAATACTAAGTTTGATTAATTGTGGAATACAATTTACGCCTTCAGATTTTTTTTGCTACAATAAAAATTATGTGATAAGTGATGATCATTCATATTATTTGTTATCGAAGGATGATGCAGCAAAATCAAAACAGGTGATTAAAATGTCCGGGATAGATATTTCGCAAGCGTTAAAAAATCAGGTGGTAAATTTTAACAACGAAGACGGTGAGTATATTATTGAATGCGTTGATTATAATTCTGATGAGGATTCTGTAAATAGTTTAAATATGGATATTGTAATGAAGAAAACGGATTTAGTAGTGTTTAATAACTATTCACCGATTAAAGCAGAAAATTATAATTCGTTTGTTTTTGCAGATTTGTCAAATTATTTAAATGAGAATTCAGAGATTAATGATGATCGTTATTTTTATGGAGTAATTAATCTTTATCGAAGTGACGCAAAGCTTTACACAATGATAACAGAATTTAATATTTACACTATGATTAAAAGAGCAGGAGAGGATGTTAGCAGTATAAAGCTTAATGATTTCTTAAATGATGTTTCTCAGATGAATGAACATCGTTTTGGACTTGCATCTAATCTTTTTTCAGCATATATAAAAAACAATGACTTTGTAAATAATGATTTCCGTTCGATTTTAAAATTTCTAAAAGAAAACGTTCACGATATTAGTGATGGAAATCGAATCAATTTTGGTTATGTGGAAATTACAAAAGAAAATAATAATGCGTATCGTGGCTGTGTTATGACACCATATTTCTTTCAGAAGAATGCAGATATTTCTTATTGCGGATTTCCAACCAATCAAGGAAAGGGCATAGTTGTAGAACCGTTGGAAAGTATTTCGATTCTCGATAATTCTGAAAACAAGGAAGGCGCCTGGAGATTTATTGAATATTGTTTGTCTGATGAGTATCAGAATAGTTTATATCGTGGAATCCCTGTAAAAAAATCTGCATATGATAAAGTTTTTACAGGAGACAGTAAAGAAAAGGAACGCTGTTTAAATGTAATTAATAGTGCTGATTGTAAATATATTGGAGATACAGATTTGTTCAATATTATCTGGGAAGAATCAGAACAATATTTTAATGATGAAAGATCGCTGGATGAAACAGTTAAGTCGATTAAGAATAAAACCAATATCTACTTATCTGAAACAACGCCTTCTTTATTTTAGGGAAACACTGATTATATCGGAAATCCGGCTTCGCCGGATTTCCGGAGGTGGGATTTGCGGGGCTTCGCCCCGGAGCCCCACGCTGATTTATGAATAAATCAGCGTTTTCTTAGTAACGAACTGTGATCTGTTCAAAAATCGATATTTTCGAAAATGATATAAAAATAAATCCCCCTGGAGACATTACATTTTTGATGTACTCCAAGGGGGATTTTTATTGAACTAGAAAGTGTGTTTTTTTATGCAGCTATGCGTAGGAAATTTGCAGTTAATCAGTTTTCCTCTTTTTCAATTACTTTGATTCCGAGAACGTCGAGGTTTTCCTTGTCTACGACTGAAGGACACTCTGACATGAGTTCGCTTGCGTTCTGTACCTTAGGGAATGCAGTTACGTCTCTTAAGCTGTCGCAGCCGCACATGAGCATTGAAAGTCTGTCAAGACCGATGCCGAGACCGCCGTGAGGAGGTGCACCGTACTTGTAGGCTTCAACGAGGAAGCCGAACTTTGCTTCGATCTCTTCTTCGGTAAGACCGAGTGAGCGGAACATTTTCTGCTGGAGCTCGTAGTCGGTGATACGCATTGAACCGGATGAGAGCTCGATGCCGTTGAGAACGAGGTCGTAGGCCTTGGCAAATACCTTTTCAGGTGCTGTGTCGAGGTACTGGAGACATTCGTCCATAGGCATTGTGAACGGGTGGTGCATTGCAAGCCACTTGCCGCTTTCCTCGTCGTATTCGAAGAACGGGAATTCTGTGATCCAGAGGAAGTTGTAGCCTTCCGGGATGATGTCGAGTTTCTTTGCAACTGTAAGTCTGAGTGCACCGAGAACAGGAAGTGTTACCTTGTTCTTGTCAGCTACGATGAGAGCAACGTCGCCCTTTTCACATCCGAGAGCAGCAAGAACAGCCTTGAGTTCTTCAGGTGTCATGAACTTTGCGAATGAACATGCAGGTTCTTCGTCATTCCATCTGATATATGCAAGACCCTTGGCACCGATACCCTTTGCAGCTTCGGTGAGTTTGTCTATTTCTTTTCTTGTGAGTACTGATGCAGCGTTCTTGGCAACGATACCTCTTACGCTGCCGCCGTTTTCGATTGCAGATGTGAATACACCGAATCCGCATGACTTAACGATGTCGGAAATATCAGTGATCTCCATGCCGAATCTTGTATCCGGCTTGTCTGAACCATATCTGTTCATAGCTTCTGTGTATGTAAGTCTCGGAAGCGGAACAGGAATGTCAACGTTAAGAACCTTCTTGAAGAGATAGGAAACAAATCCTTCTGTCATCTGGAGGATATCCTCAACGTCAACGAATGACATTTCAAGGTCTATCTGAGTGAATTCAGGCTGTCTGTCTGCTCTTAAGTCCTCGTCACGGAAGCATCTTGCAAGCTGGATGTATCTGTCGTAGCCGGCGATCATGAGAAGCTGCTTGTAGATCTGAGGAGACTGCGGCAGAGCGTAGAACTTGCCGTTGTGTACTCTTGAAGGGATGAGGTAGTCACGGGCACCTTCCGGTGTTGACTTCATCATCATTGGAGTTTCTATTTCAATAAATCCGTGGTCGTAGTAGTATTCTCTTGCTGCTCTTGCAATCTCATGACGCATCATGATGTTCTTCTGGAGCGGCTGACGGCGGAGATCGAGGAAACGGTACTTGAGACGGAGTTCTTCGTTTACCTTTGTTTCATCTGTGATCTCGAAAGGCGGTGTCTGAGCCTTTGCAAGAATACGTAAGTCAGTTACGATGATCTCGATGTTTCCTGTCTTAAGGTCAGGATTCTTGCTTGATCTTTCCTCTACTGTACCCTTTGCCATAAGAACGAATTCCGAACGGCATGAAGCTGCCTTTTCGAATATCGCTCTGTCAGTGTTGTCGTTGAATGCGAGCTGAACGATACCTGTTCTGTCACGGAGATCTATGAAGATAAGGTTCCCGAGATTACGCATTTTCTGTACGTAGCCGCCTACGACTACTTCCTTGCCTATACCGTCAACTTCACCGCAGTAATGAGTCCTTTTAAGACCCTGCATATTATCTGCCATTTTAAGTATTCCTTTCAGTTTTATTATCATCGGGCGGAAGCTGTAGCCAGTTTGTTTACGCCCCGTCACATAAGAATCTCCGGCATAGCCGGAGATTATATCAGAATTTTAAAATACTGCCGTTGTCTTCATTTGCTATCTGCGCTGTTATAACGTGGAGAGAAAAGTCTTCGGCAAATGAGTCACCAAGTGAGATCTCTGTTTCATCACCGGTTTCCATATTCTTAAGCTTGGCACTCTTGTTTCCAAGTTCCGAGTCACCGAGAACAATTACATGGGCAGCGCCGAGCTTGTTAGCGTATTTCATCTGAGCCTTTACGCTCTTGTTCATAAGATCATATTCAGCTGTAAATCCTTCAGCTCTTGCAAGCCCTGCAAGACGAACAGCTTCCTTTACTGCAGCAGCACCCATCGGAGCGATGTAAAGGTCGCATTTTGGCTCTTCCATGAACGGTGCCCCCTGTTTCTCCATTGTGAGAATAAGTCTTTCAAGACCTGCAGCAAAACCGAGAGCAGGAGTGTGAGCTCCGCCGAGCTGTTCAACAAGACCGTCATATCTTCCGCCGCCAAGGACTGTACCCTGGGCACCGATGTCTGTTGTGATGAATTCAAAAACAGTTTTTGTGTAGTAGTCAAGTCCGCGGACGATCTTAGGATTTACTTTATAGCTGATCTTCATTGCATCGAGGAGACCCTTGAGCTGTTCGAAGTGTTCTGAACATTCCTCACAGAGGAAGTCAAGAATGAGAGGGGCATCCTTTGCAATTCCAGAGCATATCGGACTCTTGCAGTCGAGGATACGCATCGGGTTTTTTTCAAGACGGCTGTGACATGTCTCGCAGAGTTCAGACTTCTTTTCAGAGAAGTACTCCTTGAGAGCAGCGTGGTATTTTGCACGGCATACAGGACAGCCGATGGAGTTGATGTTGAGCTCAATGTTCTTAAGGCCGAGTGATTCAAGCAGGTTATGTGCCATTGAGATCATTTCAGCATCAGCAGCAGGGGATGCGCTTCCGAGCATTTCCGCACCGAACTGATGGAATTCTCTGAGTCTTCCTGCCTGAGGCTTTTCGTGTCTGAAACATGAAGTCAGATAGAAAACCTTCTGCGGAAGAGCATCGTTGAGCATACCGTTCTGCATTACTGCACGGATAGCTCCTGCAGTACCTTCAGGTCTGAGAGTGAACTTGCTTTCCTTAGCCATTACAGTGTACATTTCCTTCTGAACAACGTCTGTTGTTTCACCTACTGAACGCAGGAAAAGATCAGTGTTCTCGAAGGTAGGGAATCTTATTTCCCTGAAACCGAATGTACGCGCAGTGTTGCGGGATACCTGTTCAACAGTATACCATTTGTGCATATCTGCCGGTGTTACGTCAGCTGTACCAAGCGGTCTCTGAACAATTAAAGCCATCTGTTAAAAAACTCCTTTGAAATCGTATTAAAGTATACAGTAAAAGAAATAATTGATTCCGGTTTACTGTAATTATAATTCAGGTGTACCGTAAGCACGCCAGTCAAGGTCGCCTCTTTCAAGAGCGAGGATGAGTGCTTCGGCTGTTGCTATATTTGTTGCAACAGGAACGTTGTGAACATCACAGAGTCTGAGAAGCTCGATGTCGTTAGGTTCGTTTGCTTTTGGTGTGATAGGATCCCTGAAGAACAGGAGGATGTCTATTTCACCGCATGAGATCCTTGATGAGATCTGCTGATCGCCGCCCTGTGAGCCGCTTAAATATCTTTTTATGTTAAGACCGGTAGATTCACTTACCAGCTTGCCTGTTGTGCCTGTTGCACAGAGATTGTTTCTTGAGAGTATACCGCAGTATGCGATACAGAACTGAACCATAAGTTCTTTTTTTGAGTCATGTGCTATTAATGCTATAGTCATTGATGATCATATCCTTTCTGATTAGATTTTTCCCCATACTAATATTATATATAATTCTATTGTACCATAAATACCGGTTTTGTCAAAGTTATTTTGAAAGTAAAATTGAAAATTGTTATTATACACGATTTATTTTCAGACATTTGTTTAAACGGTACAAAACGAACTGAAAAATCGCGGAGGAAATCAGCTTATTGTATTACCATAATGTCTGTTATAGCAGTCTATCAGTTTTCTTACCAGGTATTTTGAATTTTTACCATCTTCTATAATTGCAGAAAATGCAATTACGGGATCGTCGGCAGGCGCAAAGCCTATAACTGCGGTACTTGTGCGTTCACTTGACGTAGTCTGCGGAGTACCTGTTTTGATTGCTACGTCATATCCAAGATCATTGAGGGAGAACTCGCCTTCAGGTGTATTGTGTGAAGCGCCGATCATACCGCTTATTATTGTAGGGTAAACGTAGTCGTAGTTTGTTTTTATTGTTTCCGCAACTTCCGGAGGAACGTCATCCACCTTGTTTCCCTTGTAGTCATAGATACTGTCAACAAGGTGTGGTTTGTAGCGTACGCCGCGGTTTGCGATAGTCGAAGCGGCCACGGCCATCTGAAGCGGAGTAACTCTTGTTTCCTCCTGACCGATAGCAGCCTGGAGAAGACCGCCTGAGTACCATTCAACGCCGAGCATTGCACTTGTTTCCGGTCCGGCTATGTAACCTTCGGAATCGCCGCTTTCGAGACCGAGCTGTGTGCCGAGTCCGTAAAGGTGAGCGTATTCGATTATCTTGTCGATACCGAGAAGACGTGAGAGTTCGTAGAAATATATGTTGCACGAAACTCTGATAGCTTCGCTTGCTGCAATGTCCTGATGCCAGCCGGTACATTCAACTGTATGTTCGTAGAACTGGTAGTAAGTGTTGCAGTAGAATGTCGAATTCGGGGTTACTGCGCCTTCATTGAGGCCGGCAGTTGCAGTTACAGTCTTGAATGTTGAACCCGGACGGTAAATACCGTCTGTTGCACGGTCCACAAGAGGAGTGCCTTCACGGTTAAGTACCTCGGAGTAGTTTTCAATGTAGTCGTCGAGCCTGTATGTAGGTGCTGTTGCAAGAGCGAGCACGTCGTTGTCCTTTGCGTCAAGAACGACTATCGCTCCCTTGCTTATGCCGAAGCATTCCTCATCGTTTTCGTTGAGGTAAGTCATGAAGTCCTCAAGTATTTTCTGAACGTCACGCTGGAAACCGGAGTCGATGGTCAGATGTACGGTCTTTCCCGGAACGGCAGGTACGGTCACTTCCGATGAGATGACACCGTTGTTCTGCACGGTGATCTCGCGGATTCCGTTTTTGCCGCGGAGCACATCTTCCATGCCTTTTTCTATGCCGCTTTTGCCGACATAGTCGTTCATGAAATACCCCTTGTTCTTCAGTTCCTCATATTCTTCAGCGTAGATCGGTCCGACTGTTCCTATCTCATGAGGGATAACGTCAACAACAGGATTGGTTCTTATGGCATCTTCGAGTATTTCGACGCCCGGAATCTCCGGTCCCATTTCCTTTATCTTGGTTACGGCGCTTATGTCTATATCTTCACAGAGCGTGAAAATGTTGCTGAGAGAGAAGTCTCGGCGCTTCATTTCGTAGCGCAGTCCGGCGATTATTCTTTTTTCTGTGTCGGTGTAACTTTCATCGATGTCGTAATCCACGATGAATTTGTCCATGCAGTTTTCAGCAGTGGCATAGACGTTTACGCCCAGCGAGGACTTGAGATATGACAGATCATCTTCGTCTTCCGTTGTGAATTCAAACGGAGCCTCTGTTGTTACAGGAAGTGAATCGTAATATCTGTATCCTTCACGGGTCAGAAAATCAGCGATCCTGAGAATTACCGCGTTTGCTTCCCGGTTATCCTCAGGAAATGTTGATTTCTGTATTATTACATTGAATCCCAGTTTGTTTTCGACTATCGGAACACCGCGTACATCCTTTATTTCGCCGCGGGTCGCATGAAGCGTCTGTTCCTCAGTGTAGACACTGGGTTTGTCCGCCGTGTAGACCTCATGTTCAACGATCTGTATCTTCATGAGCTTTACGCCTGCTCCGGCAGATATCGTAAGGACTCCGCAGATTATCAGTGCGGCCCTGATTTTTTCTGTGATAGCATTCATGTGATCAGTCCTTTATAAGAGCCTGATTGTCCTCCGGCTCATATCGCTTTCTCAGTGTAAGGAGCTTTCTGAGTTTCCTTATGGCAGGGTAGACCGCGATCATCGACACCACTGTAAGAATAAATTCCGGAAGGATATATTCCATGAGAAGTATCTGTTCACTGTCGTATCCCCAGATCATGTAGGAGAAGAAATACTTGAATGAAAAATGTATCGCTGAATAGAGGATCATTATCACTGAAAAGTTCAGTAGTATCTGCCTTAAAAGACGTGTGAAAAGAAGTGAAGTGCAGACACATCCGAAAATAAGTATTATTGCTCCGGAACCGATAAGGTTGCCCATTGCAAGGTCGCTTAAAAATCCGCACACAAAGCCTATTACCGCGCTTACAAGAGCGTCTTCATCCATGGATATGCACAGTGCCACCGGAATAAGTATGTTAGGTTTGATAAAGCTGCCGGTGGTCATGAAAATGAAGGCAAACCAGATTATCACGGAAAACACCAGCCAGCGGATAACGGCATATCTGCGCTTCTTTCTGGAGGAGATCATCCTAATTCCCATCTGGTTCACCTTTTTCTTCAGGAACTGTCAGGTTCTGTCCTGCTTTGCTTTCCTGTGAGTTTTCTTCGGTCTTTCTGTAATCATCTTCTGATTCACCCTTGCCTTCGAAGTCTGTAACGACCATAACGCTTGAAAGCTTTCTTATATCGGCAAAAGGAGTAACGGAAGCGTAGAAGGATATACCGCTGTCTGCTGCACCGGTGTCTTTTACTGTGCCGACAAGATATCCGGCAGGGAAAAGACCGCTTGTACCTGTTGTGATTATTGTATCACCGGCTTTGATCTTTGTATCCTTCGGAAGATAGATTATCTGGCTGAGACCGTCGACTGCGTATTTTATATCGCCTTCGAGTATGCCGGTGTCGCCTTTGTTCTGTACCTTTATTCCTACGGACAGCTCCGGTGAAAGTATAGTCTTTACTGTGCAGTATTTTTCTGATAATTCAGATACCGCTCCTACAAGACCCGCTGATGTTACGACAGGGTCCCCGACAGATATTCCGTCGCGGCTGCCTTTGTCGATCATAAATGAACAGAACGGGTCATTTGCATTGTAGGAAAGTACACGGCACGGAGGAGAGAGCACGTAGTCTGAGTGTCTCTGTTTTATGCCCATAAATTTTTTTAGTTCGTCGAGTTCTGCTCTGGTATTTTCATAGTCAACCAGTTCGTTTCTGAGACGTTTTATTTCATCCTGCAATTCAAGGTTTTCCTCGTAGTACTTTTTTGAACTGAAGATGTATGATACTCCCTTGTCAAGTCCGTTGTATACCGCTGTTGAAGCGTAGCGGAACGGCATGGCCAGTGTGTTGACAGCTTTTGAACTTCCTACAGAATAGCCTGCCTGTGAAAGGGAATAAAGCATTATGCCTATTGCAAGCGCAATAATACACAAAATCAGTTTGAACTTAATGCTTCTGAAAAAATCACGCATTTTTTACTCCGATCAATAGTATTTTGGTCCGTATTCGCTGAGCGCGTCCTCATACTTCTGGTAGTTTTCAATAACTCTTCCTGTGCCCTCGGCAACACAGTCCAGCGGATATTCAGCGATGTATACAGGCATTCCTGTTTCGCTGTTGATGAGGGTGTCCAGACCCTTTAAGAGTGCGCCGCCTCCGCAGAGCGTTATGCCCTGTTCTATGATGTCGGCTGCAAGCTCCGGCGGAGTCTTTTCAAGTGTGACCTTTATAGCGTCGATAATCTTTGAAAGCGGATCCGAAAGAGCTTCTCTTATATCGTCTGAGGTAACGGTTATGTTTTCAGGGAGACCGTTTATGAGGTTTCGTCCCCTGATAGTCATTTTTTCAACTGCATCACCTGCAAAGGCTGAACCGATCTTAAGTTTGATCTCTTCAGCGGTCCTTTCGCCGATGAGCATGTTGAATTTTCTTCTTATGTATCCGACAATGGCGTTGTCAAGTTCGTCGCCTGCAATTCTTATGGAACGGGATGTTACTATGCCGCCCATCGAGATAACAGCGACCTCGCTTGTTCCGCCGCCGATGTCAACGATCATGTTGCCAACCGGATCTGATACCGGAAGACCTGCGCCGATAGCAGCTGCCATCGGTTCTTCTATTATGTAGACCTTTTTGGCTCCGGCAAGTTCAGCGGCGTCCTTGACCGCTCTTCTTTCGACCGGTGTAACACCGGACGGAATACATACAGTAACTCTTGCCTTTGAAAAAGGTTTTCCTTTTAAAGCTTTTTTTATAAACTGTGCAAGCATGGTAGTTGTTATGTCAAAGTCAGCGATTACACCGTTTTTAAGCGGCCTTACCGCAACAATGGAACCAGGTGTCTTTCCTATGATCTCCTTGGCTTCCTTTCCGACATAGCTTGCGCTTTCATCCTTGGTATTAACGGCAACGACAGAAGGTTCGCGGATGATTATGCCCTTGCCTTTCATGTATATAAGTGTATTGGCAGTGCCCAGATCTATACCAATGTCTTTTGTAAACATCTATCATTCTCCTCTTGAACTTAAGCTGATAAATCGTGTGTGTGGATATTTTTATGATTTTTTAAGTAATATAGTGCTGTGACAACGTGGTGTGATCAGTCGATGAATTTTGAAAAAACTGCGTAGACAGCTACAGAACCTATGAGACACAGGATCTGAGCTATGCTGATGTTGAATGTAAATCCTAATGAGAGGGTAATGATAATGAGGTTAAGGGTGATCGGCGCATCATGGCCGAATCCGAATGATGCTGTGTAGGAGAGAATGCCGCTGCTTGTGTGTTCACCGACATACGCGCCTACGATCAGGGCACTTATAATAAGAATGAGAAATACAAAACCTCTTTTTGTCATTTTCATTAACTCGTATATCCTTTCTGAAAATTTGAAGGAAATGCTGAAAACTGCCGCAGTACGTGAAAACCGGTGCTGACGTCAGATCAGTGTCCTTTATTTTATTCCGCGGAAGTAAAGTCCTCTGGTGATACCCTGAGGGGCTGCCTGGGATCCTTCAGCGTAATCTGAAAATATCTTTTTTATTTCTTTTTCACTTTCGTCAGTAAAGAAAAGTGTGATAAAGTCCAGGTTCTCATAAGTTTCAGGTTTGTCTGCAAGATATATTGCTTCTGAATTGAAAACCTCTGCGCTGCCTTCACGGCACATTACTCTGAAACGTCTGCCTGTGCGGTCCGTGATGGAATGACGGCATTTACCGCATCCCACGGAGTTTTTTACAGGACAGTTTACAGTAAGCATAAGCGGGACTTTTCCGTACGCGATAATACCTGCTGCTGAAGAACATGATATTTTTTCTGCCTGAACTGCTTTAAGTTCAAAGGAAAGCGTAAGATCCGTTAAACCGTGGTTTGCAAGCTCTTCAGCTGAAAACCGGTTGGTAACGTTAAGTCCGAAATCGCCGTGAAGGACGAATCCGGCTTCTTTTCCCGTGCTTAAATATGCTGCGTTGGAGCACATGAGATGTCTGAATCCGAGATCCAGAATGTACTTAAGTTCCTTTTTCAGTTTCTCTTCGTCATAAATGAAGCGCGGCGGCTCGGCAATTATCTTTTCCCTGTAGGGACCGAGCTGGTCTGCACTTTTTATTATTTCGCCGAGAGGAAGTATGATATATTCTGCATTTGTCATATCGTGGACTGTTACTGATGAAGCCTTTTCCAGACGCACACGCAGAGCAGGGGACGATGTACGGCGCCTGCGCTCTCCGGTTTTTGTTTCCGTGTCAAATGATGTGTCTGTGCGGTAAGGCTTTCTTTCCTCACGCATGCTGTACAGTTTTTCCACAGCTTCACGTCGCAGCTGGTTGAGCAGTGAAGCCGGTACGGAAAGTCCTTCACCGACAGTTATCGTGTTTCTGCCGCCGGTGTAAACTGTGTCACCGAGCTTTGAAAGCTGCTTCTGTACATCTTCTGCGGTAACGGCTCTGTTTACTGCAGGTTCAGGTTCTGCACCCGTGACCGTGCATGTAAAGCCGTCGCCGTCTGCTGCGGTTATCGTTACCGGACTGCCCTTTGCTATCGTTACGTCAAAATCAAGTGCGGAAATTTTACGTTCCTTTCTGTAAAGCTGACGCAGGTCAGGCAGAACTGATGAAGATGAAAAAACATCTTCTCTGTCACGCATCCCGAACATGTTTTTTCTGCAGCCTGTAAAATAACCGTCTGTAAAGCCGTTTCTTGAAAAAACAGCCTTCAGCATTTCAGTATCAGGAGTACCGCCGTCAATTGCGGTCCTGTACGCGGTCACAGCAGCTGCAACATATTCAGGGCGTTTCATCCTGCCTTCGATTTTTAAGGATGTAACACCGAGAGCTTTTATCTCTTCAATGTGTCCGATAAGGGAAAGGTCTTTCAGCGAGAGGCAATGCTCGTCAGGATGTCCGACAGGTGAAAACGGAAGACGGCAGCTCTGTGCGCACAAGCCTCTGTTTGCGCTCCTCGAGCCTATCATCGCGGACATGTAGCACTGGCCTGAGACCGACATGCACAGAGCTCCGTGAACGAAGATCTCTGTTTCAAGTCCCTGCGATGTTATTTCGGATATCATCTGTCTGCTTGCTTCTCTTGATATGACTACTCTTGAAAATCCAAGGTTTCCGGCAGATTCTGCGCCTCCGGGAGTATGGACTGTCATCTGGGTGGACGCGTGTAACGGTATGTCCGGTACAGTATTTCTTATGATATATGCTGCACCCGGATCCTGCACTATGAAGGCGTCCGGTGAAAGCTCCGCGTATTTTCTGATCGTGCGGATGAATTCGTCCGTCTGACTGTCTGTTATAACTGTATTGACTGCAATGTGAAGCGCCGCACCGTACCTGTGGCACAGTCTGGCTGCTTCCTTCATTTCATCGGTGTCAAAGTTTGAGGCGTTCTGTCTTGCGGAAAAACTTTTTCCGCCGATATATACGGCATCAGCGCCGCAGCGAAGTGCGGCGACAAGTGATTCTGTATTTCCCGCCGGGGCAAGTAATTCCATAGTTTAAAACCTTATTTTCCGGATTTTTTTTCGAGTTCTGCTATCCTGTTTTTAAGCATTTCAACTTCGCGAAGTGCACTGTCGCGTTCAAGGCGTGCCCTTGAAGCTTCGTCGGCATAGTCCTTGAGCTGCAGGCGAAGATTGTCGTTGTCTTCGTTGCAGCGGTTCATTTCGTCGAGCGTTGAAAGTGCTATCATAACAGATGCGGAGTAGACCGACTGGTTTACATTAACGCCTACGAGCTCTGCAATATTCTTTTCAAGCTTTCTTGCAAGGTTGTGAACATAGGTTGGTTCCTCGTCGGTGCGGATAGTATACTCTCTGCCGCATATTACTACCTTTACTCTGTTCATCTGGCATATTTCCTTTCTGATAAAATGTAAAAAAATATGAAGGCCAAAAAAGCCTACATAATTATTATAATATATTTTTCCGGAGTTGCATAGACCCCCACGCAAATTTTTTTGCTGATTTTTCGGCCCGCATAGTGGGCGTTTTTATGCATAAGTGTGTAGAGAAAAAAAGAACCACAGTGCAGCAGAGAAAGAAAATGCACTGTGGTTTACGGTTATTATATTTTATGCTTTAACACGGTCAGATTATACACACTTTAATTTATACTGTCCCCTGCAGAAACACTGATCAGTTCGGGTATCAGAGTCCTTTGAGGGATCAGGGAATGCAATGTCCTAAAGCCATTGCGGAAAAACAGATGAATTATTCTTCTGTTATAACTGCTTCTTCAGCTGCAGGTTCTTTGGCTGCTGCATCAGCAAGTGATTTCTTAAGAGTTACAAGGTCGTTTGCGTCGATAACTCCGTCAGCAAGAACATCCTTTACAAGAGCCTTGATCTGTGGCTTTTCCATGTTTCTGATGAGCGGAACAGCGATAGCTGTGATGTCAACGATCTCTTCATCACTGAGATCTTCAGTAGCAGCTGTAACTGTGTCAACTGCGATGTCGATGAGGTCATCGATCTTGTGGCAGTGAGCGAGCTTGTCAGGCTTTGGAGGTTCAGGCTTTTCACCGTCTTCGAGTACCGGAGGTACAGGCTTGTTAGCTTCACGTTCTGCCTTTTCAGCTTCGCGCTTAGCGTCTTCTTCAGCCTTCTTGGCTTCTCTTTCAGCTCTCTTTTCAGCTTCCTTAGCTTCTCTTTCAGCCTTCTTAGCTTCACGTTCAGCCTTCAGTTCAGCTTCCTTAGCTTCTCTTTCAGCTCTCTTTTCAGCTTCCTTAGCTTCTCTTTCAGCCTTCTTGGCTTCTCTTTCAGCTTTCTTTTCTTCTTCTGTCTTAGCGTCTTCTTCAGCCTTCTTAGCTTCGCGTTCAGCCTTCAGTTCAGCTTCCTTGGCTTCTCTTTCAGCTTTCTTCTCAGCTTCCTTAGCTTCTCTTTCAGCCTTCTTAGCTTCACGTTCAGCCTTCAGTTCAGCTTCCTTGGCTTCTCTTTCAGCTTTCTTCTCAGCTTCCTTAGCTTCTCTTTCAGCCTTCAGTTCAGCTTCCTTGGCTTCTCTTTCAGCTTTCTTCTCAGCTTCCTTGGCTTCTCTTTCAGCTTTCTTCTCAGCTTCCTTAGCTTCACGCTCAGCCTTTTCAGCTTCACGCTTAGCATCATCTTCAGCCTTCTTAGCTTCTCTTTCAGCCTTTCTTGCTGCTTCTTCTTCCTCGTCAACTACAGGAGGCTTTGGAGCTTCAGGTGCCTCAGGAGCAACGATTACAGGAGCTTCAGCAGCAGCTTCTTCAGTTTCAGCTGCTGATACGAATGTTGATGCGCTTGCAGCGAGCATTGAGATTGCTGAGATACCAGCGATGATCTTATTGATTTTCATAGTAATTCCTGTCCCGTGAAACAAACGGAACAGACCTCCCTTCAGAATAGATCCGGAAACACTCTTCACGGAGATACGTATGATCCGGATCTCCGGTCCGTAAGTGTTTCTTTAATGATTGTGTTTTTGGTTTTGTAAGTGTAAAAAGAAATTTTTTTGAGTAAAAATGACTGGCACAAACCAGATACTATAGATTCAAAACTGCAGTTTTTGTTTTCTATGTTAATTAGATGCACGGGTTTCATAAAAGGTTCCCGGAAAAATAATTTTTTTAAGGAAACGCTGATTTATTCATAAATCAGCGTGGGGCTCCGGGGCGAAGCCCCGCAAATCCCACCTCCGGAAATCCGGCGACGCCGGATTTCCGATTTAATCAGTGTTTCCTTAAACATTATTTTTTCATTCAGAAAAGTGATGCACTATAATAATATAGATCTGACCCGTTTTACATGTCTGAAAAAATATGCATACAAATTTTTGAAAACCGGGAACCTTTCATTGTTTCCGTGCATCTAATTAGTGATGTATTGACAGACCCTTATTTCGAATGTACAATATACATTATACATATCGTATTATGACCAGAAGGGATACTATTATATGAATTCAAAGGAACAGTTTGGTCAGCTGGTTATGAAATATAAAGAATCGCTTTTCTTTACGGCAAAGTCAATACTGCGGAATGACACTGATGCGGAGGATGCCGTATGCAGTGCGATAATGAAAGCTTTTGAAAATTTCAGTCAGCTGCGTGAACAACAGTATTTCAAATCGTGGATAACACGTATCGTTATCAACGAAGCATATGCAATATGCAGAAAAAACAAGAATCTTCAGTCCATGGAAGAAATGACTGCGGAACCGTCATACAGTGACTATCATGATGAAATGTGGGAGATAGTCAATACTCTTGACGAAGAGTTCAGAACAGTCATTATAATGTTCTACTACAACGATATTCCGATAAATGAGATCGCCGAATATCTTGATATAGCCCCCGGAACGGTAAAGTCAAGACTTAACCGGGGCAGAAAAAAACTGAAGGAACTGATTACATTATAGAAAGGTGTGAATTGTTATGAGCAAAGATATGCTGAAAGAAAGTATTAAAAATAAAAAGAATCTTATTCCTGATGACTATGACAGCAGGCTCAGAACGCTTCTGGCTTCTCTTCCGGATGAACCACCTGTATCGGATCCTGAAAATGCTGAAGTTATAACTGAAATAATCAAACGTCCTGCACGTTTCAATATCCGTCCTCTTATATCTGCTGCTGCAGTTTTTGTTCTGGTTTTCGCCGGACTTTATTCTGTCAGAAGCGGCATACAGAATGCGTTTGACGGAAGACATGATGAACAGCGCTCATATGTAACTACAGCAGCTTCGCAGACTACGGCTGCAGAAACTACAGTAACAGATACAACAGAAGAACCTGAGGTGACTTCCGTTTCTTCAGAAACTGAAGCTCCTGCCGAAACAGCGGCAGACGCTGCAACTGAAAAGAATAATGACGGCAGACAGACGCCTTCTGAAGAAAGCACACCTGCTCCTGTGAACTCACCGGCTGTACCGGAATCGCGTCGAGCACAGGAAGGGCCTGCTGCACTTCCGTCAGCAGGATCGGATGCTCCTTCGGCAGAACCACAGCATCCTGACAAGCCGTCCGAACCGGCTGTACCGTCACATCCTGCTGATCCGACTCATCCGGCAGAGCCGTCACTTCCGGCCGATCCTACACATCCTGCAGCACCTTCTCATCCTGCAGCGCCTTCTCATCCTGCTGAACCGATTCAGCCGACAGAAGAACCTGAAAAGCATGAACCACCTTTCGCACCGTCTCACCCTGTTCATCCGGGACATGATGATGATGACGACGATGATGATATGAAGAAGAAAGCTGAGGAAAAAATAAAAGAAGCTGAAGAAAGAAAGCATGAAAATCAGGAGAGGATAAAGGAAGAGCAGAGCAGAAGAGCAGAAGAACTCGAAAAGAGAAAAGAAGCTGCCGAAGCGTTTAAAAATGAAAATGCATTTGCTCCGCTCCCTCATGAGAATGAAGGAAAACTTCTCAGGTAAATACTGCGAAAATATAAACTCAGAAAAGGACACGTTCTGTATGTGAAACGTGTCTTTTTCTTTGCTTTTACGGAGGAGAATCTGAACTTTGGACAGTTAATGACCAGTGCAGTTATGCATGTTTAACTAAATTGTGAAATGTGGTTGACATGAGCAGTATCCTTTGATATACTATTAAAGGCTCTATTGCTTTAAACCATTAAAGTTTGACATCAGCTTTAACGATTTAAAGCGGTGACGGAAATAAATAACCAGGAGGTATATGCAATGATAATTGCAATTCTGATACTCTACGTGCTTATGATGATCGGCATTGGTGTATCAACACACAAGAAAAGTTCGTCTATCGACGGATTCATTCTCGGAGGAAGAAACGTAGGTTCATGGCTTACAGCTTTTGCCTTCGGTACATCTTATTTTTCAGCGGTCGTTTTCGTAGGATATGCCGGACAGTTCGGATGGAACTACGGTATGTCCGCATCATGGATCGGTATAGGAAATGCCGTTATCGGAAGCGCACTTGCGTGGATGGTTCTCGGAAGAAGAACAAGAACCATGACAAAGCACCTCGAAGCTTCCACAATGCCTGAGTTCTTTGAAAAAAGATTCAGGTCAAAGGGCATCAAGACAGCAGCTGCTGTAATAATCTTTATTTTCCTTATTCCTTACACTGCATCTGTTTACAACGGCCTTTCAAGACTCTTCTCAATGGCGTTCAACATTGACTATTCAGTCTGCATCATCGCCATGGCTCTTCTTACAGCCGTTTACGTTATCCTCGGCGGATATGCCGCAACAGCTATCAATGACTTTGTTCAGGGCATCATCATGCTCGGCGGCATTATTGCTGTTATTCTTTTCGCACTCAACGAAAAGGGCGGTTTCTCATCTGTTCTCACACAGCTCGGTGAGATCGAAGCAGGTGTTCCGAAAAACACACTCAACTCATGCTTAGGCCCTGACCCGATCAACCTTTTCGGTGTTGTAATACTCACTTCACTCGGTACATGGGGACTTCCTCAGATGGTTCACAAATTCTACGCTATCAAGAGTGAAGATGCGATCAAAAAGGGAACTGTCATTTCCACTGTCTTCGCTGTAGTCGTAGCAGGCGGTTCATACTTCCTCGGAGGTCTCGGCCGTGTTTACTGCACAGCTGACAGCACAGACGGAAGCGGCAGAACATTCATCGAAAAGCTCGCCAACGGAAAGCTCGACTTCGACGCTATCGTACCAAGCCTTCTTCAGTCATGTCTTCCTGACATCATGATCGGCCTCGTTGTTGTACTCGTTCTCTCAGCTTCAATGTCAACACTTTCTTCACTTGTTCTCACATCAAGCTCAACAGTAACAATCGACCTTATCCGTCCTCTTACAAAGGGTAAGATGAATGAAAAGAAGGAAGTTCTCACAATGAGAGTTTTCATCGCAGTATTCCTTCTTATCTCAGTTATCATCGCACTTAACAAGAACGCATACATCTCAACACTCATGTCTATCTCATGGGGCGCTCTCGCCGGTGCCTTCCTTGCACCTTTCATGTACGGACTTTACAGCAAAAAGGTTACAAGAGCTGCCGTTATCGCAAGCTTCGTATCCGGTGTAGGCATCACTGTCGTTCATATGTGCATCTTCAGCCTCGGCTTCTTCCCTGAAGCAACAAAGGCTGCAGCATCACTCAAACTCAACATGGCTTCACCTATCAACGCCGGTGCTATCGCAATGATCGCAGGTCTTATCATCGTTCCGATAGTAAGCAGCTTTACAAAGAATTCTGATCAGGCTGAACTTGACAAGGCATTTGAGTGCTATAACAAGTGATCCTGAAACAATAATACGAAAAAAGATCCATCCGGTTCGCAATGATACCGGATGGATCTTTTGCTTTGCTTAAATATTTTTATTCACTGATCCTTTCAAAGGTCTATCACCCTGTCTGCTGTATTTACTACATGATCATCATGTGAAACCATCAGAACTGTTTTCCCTTCTGAGTTTATTTTTCTTATCAGTTCAAGTACTGTTTCCCGGTTTGCCGGATCAAGTGATCCGGTTGGTTCGTCGGCAAGTATCAGTTCAGAAGGTTTTAACATTATTCTTGCAATCGCAACACGCTGCTGTTCTCCGCCGCTGAGTTTATATATACATTTGTCTTCAAAACCGGAAAGTCCAACTTTGCCAAGAGCATCAGCGATAAGCTTTTTCTTTTCTGATTCGGAATACTTTGTGTATTTTAGTCCGACAAGCAAATTGGTTTTTACTGTACTTTCGTCGATCAGAGCATAATTCTGAAACAGGTAACCTATTTTATATCTTATCAGATTTTTTTTCAGGAATTCTGAACGGTTTCGTATTTCCTTGCCGAAAAGTTTTAATGATCCGCTGTCGAACTTTTCAATAAGACCGACAATATTGAGAAGCGTACTTTTTCCGCATCCGCTTTTTCCATGAAGACATATAAATTCTCCCTGTTCAACGGTTAAGTTTATATTTTTAAGAACTGTTTCACCTTCGTATTTTTTTTCAAGATTTGTAATTTCAATTATATTCATCGTAGTCTCCCGTCAGGTTTTCTTAAGTGTATTGACTAAATTCTGATGACTGTATATTTTTGCGAGAACAGCAGTAATAATAAGTTCCGCAATACCGCAGACGATGATGATCTTAAAAGCCTGCAGACTATGAAGTATCAGCATATCAACAGTTAAGATCACAGAAAATGATATCGCAAATCCGGCCCAGAGAACAATGTGCGCTCTGAAGAAACTGTATCCGTTAAGATAATAAACGGCATTTTCCTTTTCGAATTCTCTGAAGTAGACTTTTATGTTCTGAAGTATCAGCAAAAGAAGAACAACAAGTGTACATGCTGTGGCTATTGCCAGGTACTTAAGAGCAAATGTCACTTTGTCTGCCTGAGCGGAAACAGAGTCGTAAAAATTATAAATGTCAAAGGCGTAGAGATTATTATCAAAGTATTTGTAAAGTGTGCTGTAAAAATCTTTTATATCCTGTTCCGTTTTACATTCTAATTTTACAGGACCATTCGCAGCTCCGGCGAAGTACCAGAAGTCAATGGCGCTGGAATTAGCAATAGTGTTTACACACAGAACAGGATCTTTTCTGTAGCATCCTTTGTCGTATTCAAGATACCAGTTATAGGTGAACACCTCTTGACCGTTTTTGATCCAGATTGTTTCAATGTTTTTTTCGCCTTTTTCTTCATTCCATTCTCTTATCATTTTTTCGGCATATTCTCTTTGCGGACGGTATTTTTCAGGGATAAGATATACGATGTTTTCATAATCATCACTGATTAATATACGGTTACCATCTGTATCGAAAATTTCGTTGATTTTGAGAAAGTTAGGGTTAATATGGCTTGTTAGAAAAATAAATGCATTTTCTTTTCCGTGATCGTTTTCATAGTCATTTATTTCTCGTTTATCATAGTCTTGAAAGTAACATAAAATAGCTCCTTTTTTATTTAAATCACAATAAGAATTGTAGCTTGCTAATAATTCGTCGTCCGGGAGACCCAAATCATATTCATGATTTTCATCGATATGTGATATACCACTGATGCAGTAATAATTTCTGACTTCATTCCATTTATCGATTTGCCTTGAAAATTTGCTTTGAATGGCTCCGGCACTCATAATAACTTCACAGGTGAAGAGTATGGCAAAGATACCGGACAGTGTTTTAAAAAGAATATTGAATACAATGAGTTTAAAATTGAAATTATTGTTTTTAATAAGTGAAGCTATGGAAAATTTATTGCTGATAAGATAGATGATCAGTACTGACAGAACTGAAAAAAGAAGTATTGAACCGTATAAAGTCAGTATATGGGTGCTGAATTCATGAAACAGATATGTTTTCTTTTTGAACATAAGTGAACTGAATATGAAATAAACGAGCAATGATGAAACTGTCTGACTGACTGCCAGAAACATTATTTTTTCGGAACACAATGAAAAATATGAATATCCCATCATCTTTTTTACAGCAACAGCTTTATATGAATTGAAAAGTTCATATGTGTTAAGGAGAATGATTATCATTACTGAAAAAAATACTGTTATGTAAAACAAAGATTTGTCCGGCGCAGGTAATTCAGTGTCCATTGTTATATTCATACACGGGATTCCTTCGGATTTCATTTCTTTCTCAAAATTTTTGTAATCCGAATTTTTAGCTACGACAGTTATGGCAAGACTTAGTGCTTCTTCTGATTCATCGCTTTTTAATGTTTTTATATTCACGACAGTATTACCGGAAAAATCAGATAATCTGCCAATCTGGGACTTGCTGTCAGTGTTTTCTGTAGAAATGAACGAATCAGATTCAATATTGCTTTTGTTAAAGAATGAGCCGCTTTCAAGTTCTATATTATCGTATAAACTGAAGTTATTAGCGTATATGTATTTGGAAATATTTTTTACATCATTTTTCTCTGTGACTTTTGATGCACACAGATTAGCATTGTATTTATCTGTTATTTTTTTAATTTTATCATACGGGTCTGTTGTAGTTTCAACGTTCAGAAGGACTGTATGTGCACTTATGCCAGGCTGCCGGCATGTATCATGACCGATACTGATGATCTTGTTGTAATTTTCTGTTTCATAATAATTAAAAAGAGTCAGATAGATAAAAATCGTGATCAGTAAATGAACGATCACGCTTAAAAGTTTTGATTTCAAGTGTATTCTCCTTCCGTTGAAATATAAGTAATCTGGTTTGAAAAAAGAATGTTTTTATTCTAGCATGAAACATGATTGATGTCAATAGAAAATGTTAAATGATTTTATTAATTTTTTCTTAATATTATTCTCTGCAACATAATTAGAATTTGTACTTAAAATTAGATATACAAATTTGAAAATTGAATTTGTATTTAATTTTGATTTTATAACTGTACAAATAATGTTTTAAGAATAGATAATTGAGTTAGAGAATAGTATTATGACAATGGTGCGCTATGCTATGCGACATGTGCCTGCTAAGTGATGATTATGATGGCTAATGCGAATTTAAGCTAATGATTTATTGAGTTTTTCCTGTATTTTTATATATAAACACGCATAAGCATTTCATAAAATATGTACATTCAGTACTGTTGAAACAGTGCGTTTTGTATGGTATAATTATTATAGTGAACGCAAACAGGTATTTACGTTCACTATAATAATTTTATTTAAGTTATCAATATTCTTAAGGTGAAAGGGAAAGAATTGATGTTGACTGATATCGAAATCGCTCAGGGAGCAAAAATGAAAAAAATCACTGATATCGCGGCCGGGATCGGTCTTGATACCGATGATATCGAACAGTACGGGCAGTACAAGGCTAAGCTTTCAGAATCTGTTTACAGGAAGTATGAAAATGCTCCTGACGGAAAACTGATCCTTGTAACAGCGATCAATCCTACTCCGGCAGGTGAAGGAAAGACTACTGTAAGTGTCGGTCTTGCTCAGGCTATGGCTAAGATCGGAAAGAAAGCCATGCTCACTCTCAGGGAGCCTTCTCTTGGTCCGGTGTTCGGAATAAAGGGCGGTGCTGCCGGCGGCGGATACTCACAGGTAGTTCCTATGGAGGATATCAACCTCCATTTTACAGGTGACATGCACGCTATAACAGCTGCAAATAACCTTATCTGCGCTATGATCGATAATCATATCCATCAGGGAAATGAACTGAGGATCGACTGCAGAAGAATAATTTTCAGACGATGCCTCGACATGAACGACAGAGCACTCAGAAACACAGTTGTCGGACTCGGCGGAAAGATCAACGGATTCCCGCGCGAAGACGGCTTCCAGATAACAGTTGCTTCTGAAGTAATGGCTATCCTCTGTCTCGCTTCTTCACTCGATGACCTTAAGACAAGAATAGGAAACATCCTCGTTGCATATGATCTTGACGGAGAACCGGTGTATGCACGTCAACTCGGTGTCGCAGGAGCGGCAACAGCACTTCTTAAAGATGCGCTCAAGCCGAATCTCGTTCAGACACTTGAAAACAATCCTGTTTTCATCCACGGTGGCCCTTTTGCCAATATAGCTCACGGATGCAATTCCGTACGTGCCACAAAGCTCGCGCTTAAGCTCGGCGACTACTGCATAACTGAAGCAGGGTTCGGTTCCGACCTCGGTGCTGAAAAGTTCTTCGATATCAAGTGCCGTTTTGCCGGAATCAAGCCGTCATGCGTTGTAATGGTCGCTACTATCCGCGCCCTCAAGTACAACGGCGGCGTTCCTAAGACAGAACTTACAGCTGAAAACGCTGAAGCTCTGAAAAAGGGTATCGTAAACTTAAGAACACACATTGAAAATATGAAAAAGTTCGGCCTTCCGGTCGTTGTTGCAATCAACCGCTTCCACACTGACACAGATGCTGAAATAGCAGTAATAGAAGAAACATGTCGTGAAATGAACGTAGAAGTATCTCTTACCGAGATCTTTGCAAAGGGCGGCGAAGGCGGAAAGGATCTTGCTGAAAAGGTTTGCTCCACTATCGAAAAGGCTGAAAAGAACGGTGAGATAAACTTCGCGCCTATTTACGATGAAAAGCTTCCTGTAAAGGAAAAGCTTGATATAATCGCACGTGAGATATACCGTGCTGACGGTGTCATCTTTACCGCACAGGCTGAAAAATCCCTTAAGGAGATCGAAAAGCTCGGACTTACAGATATTCCGGTATGTGTTGCAAAGACACAGTATTCACTTTCCGACGATCCTTCTCTTCTCGGAAAGCCGGAAAACTTTAAAATCACAGTCCGTGACCTTAAGGTTTCATCAGGCGCCGGATTTATCGTAGCCTACACAGGTGACATCATGACTATGCCGGGACTCCCGAAGCAGCCTGCAGCGCTTAGGATCGACTGCGACAACGACGGAAACATTACAGGACTTTTCTGATATGATAAAGTTTGAAACTCATTCTCCGGAGGAGACAATAGCGCTTGCCTCGAAAATAGGTGCTCTTCTCCGTCCGGGAGATATAATAGCCTTTAAGGGCGGGCTTGGTGCAGGAAAGACAACATTCACAAGAGGACTTGCCATCGGTGCCGGCCTTGACGATGAAGTTGCTTCACCTACATTTGCTCTTGTAAATGAATATCACGGTGCTCTTGACATTTATCACTTTGACATGTACCGCATCGAAGGACCGGATGATCTTGAGACTACCGGATTTTTCGATTACCCGATGGAGGACAGTGTGTTCGTTATCGAGTGGTCGGAAAACATCATCGATGTGCTTCCCGAAAAGCTTATTTCGATAGAGATAATACGCACCGGTGACGAATCACGCGAAATAATCATCGATGGAGGAGATCGGTTTGCAGATATTAGGAATTGACACATCAGGTAAAAACGCTTCCGTTGCCGTATGGAATGACGGTGAGCTGAGGGCTCAGTACTTTGTGCAGACCAGAATGACTCACTCACAGGTCATACTTCCGCTGTGCGAGAAAATGCTTGCAGATCTCGGAATTACCGTAAAGGACATTGACCGCTTTGCAGTCGCTGCCGGTCCTGGTTCCTACACGGGACTCAGAATAGGCATTTCTGCCGTAAAGGCACTTGCCTTCGGACTCGGAAAGCAGTGCAGCGGTGTTTCAACACTTGAAGCTATTGCCTATAATTTTGCAGGTGCGGCTGACTGTTACGTATGTTCGGTTATGAAAGCGAGACTCGACATACTCTACTGTGCTGTTTTCAGGATCAACGGAAACGAAGTGTCCTGTGTCATGGCGGATACCATGATGACAAAGGCTGAACTTTCCGGAAAACTTAAGGATTTTGACGGAAAGATAATTGCAGCAGGAGATGCCGCGTCCGATTTTGTCTCATATGCCGCAGATGAACATATAGTTCTCGCTCCGGCACATCTCAGAAATCAGCTTGCATCGGGAATATGCATGAGTGCTGCTGACAAGGAAGGCAAAGATCCTGATGAGATCGATGCGCTTTATATGCAGATAACAAAGGCTGAAAAGGATCTGCTTGAAAAAAACTGATCTTTTATGCCGGATCACGTACAGGGCAGAATGGTTATCATGTGTCTGTCACAGAAAATTCAGCAAATGATTTGAAAATAGCTGTTGATTTTTTATTGTATAAGTGTTATAATTTAATCATTATTTCCAATGTCCACAGTTTACAGTTTTACTGTATCTGCGGACGTAAATTTTTTATGAAAACGGAGGAACTGCGATGATAGCAATAGGATGCGATCATGCTGCTGTAGAACTTAAAAACGAGATAGTAAATTTCCTTAAGGAAAAGAACATAGAAGTAACCGACTGCGGTATTAAAGCCGGCGAAAAATGTGATTATCCTGATATGGCTGAAAAAGTATGCAGAATGATCACCTCAGGCAAGGCGGAAAAGGGAATTTTAGTGTGCGGCACAGGTATAGGAATGTCGATAGCAGCCAATAAAATAAAGGGCATTCGTGCAGCATGCTGTTCAGAGCATTTCTCAGCAAAGTACACAAGACTTCACAACGACGCAAACGTGCTCTGCATGGGTGCGAGGGTTATCGGACCTGGTCTTGCACTTGAGCTTACTGATCTTTTCATAAACACTGAGTTTGAGGGCGGCCGTCATCAGAGAAGAGTTGACCTTATAACCAAACTTGAGGAAAAATAATTTTTCCCGGATTTTTTCAGAAGAATATTTACAGCCTTTTACGACTGTTCAGTAAAATACAAAGGAGGAAAAGCTGCCATGTATAAAAACGTAAAAATAATCGAACACCCACTCGTACAGCATAAACTTTCACTTCTCAGAGACAAGACTACAGGTTCCAAGGAATTCAGGGAACTCATAGCGGAAACTGCAACACTTATGTGCTATGAAGCTACAAGAGATCTTCCTCTTAAGGAAGTTGAGATATCAACTCCTCTTGCAACATCAAAGTCAAAGATAATCTCAGGCAGAAAGCTTGCTTTCATCCCAATCCTCAGAGCAGGTCTCGGAATGGCCGAAGGTGCTATGTCTCTCGTTCCTGCAGCCAAGATAGGTCACATAGGTACATTCCGTAATCCGGAAACACTCGAATCAGTTCTTTACTACAGCAAGCTTCCGGAAGATATCAACGAACGTGATGCGATCATTCTTGATCCGATGCTTGCAACAGGTGCGTCAGCATGCGTAGCGATCGATGAACTCAAAAAGAAGGATGCAAAGAGCATAAAGCTCATGTGCATCATTGCTTCACCGGAAGGCCTTGAAAAGGTAGCTACACTTCATCCTGAAGTAGAGATCTACTGCTGCGCAGTGGACGAGCGCCTTGATGAACACAAGTACATCATTCCTGGTCTCGGCGACGCAGGCGACCGTATTTTCGGTACAAGATGATATAAAAATGACCGCGCTGGATCAGACACAGTATTCAGTGCTGACAGAGAACGTCCGGATGAAGAGATCGTCCGGACGTTCTGTGATTTATAAGAAGAAACAGGAGGTGCTCATAATGACACAGAATGAACAGAGTTTTGAAGAAAAAATCAGGACATTGCAGAAATGGATCGACGAATCAGAAAACACAGTGTTTTTCGGCGGAGCGGGAGTATCGACGGAAAGCGGTATTCCTGATTTCAGAAGTGTTGACGGACTGTACAGCCAGAAGTACGATTATCCGCCTGAGGAGATAATAAGCCATGAATTCTTCTACGCAAAAACCGAGGAGTTCTACAGGTTTTACCGTGACAAGCTTCTGGCGCCGGACGTAAAACCGAACAAGGCGCATCTTAAACTTGCAGAGCTTGAAGCTGCTGGAAAACTGAATGCTGTCATTACCCAGAACATTGACGGTCTTCATCAGATGGCGGGAAGCAAAAAGGTTTTCGAGCTTCACGGAGCGGTAAGCCGAAACTTCTGCCTTGAATGCGGAAAAAGATTTGACGCAGAGTACATTATGGAACACACTCCGGTACCGAAATGCAGCTGCGGCGGACTTATAAAGCCGGATGTAGTCCTCTACAACGAAGGACTTGACGACAACATAGTAAGCGGAGCGATAAAAGCACTTTCCGGTGCGTCGCTTCTGATCGTCGGCGGAACATCACTGGTTGTCTACCCGGCCGCCGGACTCCTCAGATACTTCAAAGGCAGTCATATAGTTCTCATAAACAAATCAGCAACTGCATTCGATAAAAACTGTGACCTTGTTTTCAATGACTCCATCGGCGCAGTCCTTGACCGGATAAAAGCCTGATAAGAAACCGGCAGTACATACGATACCGTGTGTACTGCCGCTGCTGTTATATTTGCATCACAAGCTGTTAGGGAAACACTGATTAAATCGGAAATCCGGCTTTGCCGGATTTCCGGAGGTGGGATTTGCGGGGCTTCGCCCCGGATCCCACGCTGATTTATGAATAAATCAGCGTTTCCTTAGAACAGATCAAGCATGCTGTCAAGATATATCTCTTCACGAACAATGATATGGTATTCCGGTTTTGTAAGATAGTACAGTAAAAATTCAAGGACGACGGCACTTCCGAGACTGCGGCCTTCTATTTTGAAATTTGAAAAACCGAGCGGCATGTATGAGTTTAAAATATCGTTTACGCCTATGAATGCAGGATTTTTCATTGCTTTCGAGAAGCGATATCCTCCTTCGGAGCCGGGTGCAGTACAAATGTGGTCGGGACAGTCTTCGCCAAGGTTTTTCCGGCTTACATTTTCGTAGCATGCTTTGCGGTCTTTGCAGGAAAAAGAGCAGCATTCATTGCACAGAAATTCGACTTTGTTTTTCTGCGCCTGTGAGAGTGTGCCGAGTTTGTCAAACATCTTATTCAGTCTGAAATCAGGAACAACATATTTAAAATCATTCCGGTCTGTTTCCTTAAGAAATTCATCAAAATCAGTCAGTACCTTTGTGGTTGAGGAAACGAAATAAAGGCCGGGATAATTTTTTTTAATATGTTCAAGCAGAAGGTCGGAGTGGATTATCACACCGTTCAGCACATTTGAGTTTTTACTGAAAAGTTCGCACAGGTGATTGCATTTTCTGTCAGCGAGATCTTCAGGCCTTAACAGCGAATTACTGAACGTAAGTCTTGAAGAGATGCCGTATTCATTCATAAGTGCGAGCACATCTTCTGCTGAACATTCACCGTATCCGGCGCGTCCACCGCCCCATGTGCAGTCAGCCGGAGTGCCGTAGACTGATGCTATTTCACACCAGTCGTAAAAGTATTCCCGGTGTTCACGGTACAGCGGGAGAAACACGCTGTACAGATCGTAAAATTCAAACAGTCCCGGGAGATGATAGTAAGCCTTCTTTATTTTTTTATCGTTCATATGATCATACCTTTTTATGAAGCCGGATTTCCGGATCAATCAGTGTTTTCTTAGAATTATAACACGATAACAGAATGAAAACAAGGCAGCACGGGAGCCCAAATCAACATATATCCATGATATATCGGAAAATCGTCAGCTTCAGACAGTACATGACTGGACTTATTCATATAAAAACAGTTTGAGAAACAAGTAAACTGTGGAACATTCACAAACTGAAAAAAACGACCGAAAAAGTGTTGACAAGCACGTATCTGCGTGATATAATAATAAAGCTGTCGGACGAGAGAACACTCCGGAAGACAAGCGGTTAAGCATCTTGAAAATTGAACAATGCACTATAAAATACCCTTGAAGATTCTTTGAGATTCATTCTCATGAATTATTTAAGAAGTCAAGCAGAAGACAGAAAAATCTGCAGCTAAGTATTCTGATTAGAGTACAGGAAAGATAATAGACCGAAAGGTTATTATAGAACTTTTATAAAGAGTTTGATCCTGGCTCAGGATGAACGCTGGCGGCACGCCTAACACATGCAAGTCGAACGGAGTTTAGGAGAGCTTGCTCTTTTAAACTTAGTGGCG